>ERZ777003.1274-NODE-1274-length-39598-cov-12.337076_pt1 | contig 39598 bp, 36 predicted proteins | sample MGYA00374956_ERZ777003 | MGnify/ENA primary metagenome ERZ777003 (study PRJEB29302, sample SAMN06268252) | bioreactor metagenome | isolation source: Joint BioEnergy Institute, California, USA | place: USA:Joint BioEnergy Institute, California, USA | collected... | reverse complement strand
CACGAGCCCGGCGCCGACGAGCGCCCCCCAGGCCAGCAGCACGAGCGCCGGCAGGCCCCCGAGCATCGCCGGGGCCGTGCCGGCCGCGAGCCGCACGTCGCCGAACCCCAGCGCCCGGGCCAGCCACAGGGCGGCGAGCCCGGCCACGAGGACGAGCGTGAGCAGCGCCGCGGTCGCCGCACCGGCCGGGTCACCGCCGGCAGCCCGGGCCACGAGCGTCGCCGCGGCGGCGGCGCCGGTCGGCCACGCCACCGCCGTCGGCACCCGGTGCTCGACCGCGTCGACGGTGGCGGCCGCGGCCATCCCCGCCGCCACCAGCGCGGCGCCCCCCGGCAGGGGCGTGCCCACGACGGTCAGGGCGACGGCGGCGGCGCCGGCGGCCGCCGCGGCGGCGGGCGCCGCCCGGCGGGCGGCGGCCGACCTCCCCCCGGCCCGCACGCCGGCGCCGGCCAGCGCGGCGGCGCCGGTGGCGAGGAGCGCGATGGCGACGGGGGACACGGCGGGGGCGACCTCGGGCGGGCGGGAGCCGCCCGGCGCGGGCGGCTCGGGTCATCGTAGGGGCCGGCCGATCCCCGCCGGGGCCGGCCCGCAGCGTCCCCCGCGGCGCCCCGGTGTGCCTTGCGCCACGCCCCTGACCAGGGCGGGGGACCTCCCCGGGGACCTCGCGCCCGCACGGTCGCGCCCGACGACGGCTCGACCGGGGAGGTGCGAGGTGGCAGACGTGTTCGACCTGCTGGAGCACGAGTGGGCGCGGCTGCGCGGCGACCGCACCGCGCGACGGCGCCTGCGTGACGTGTGCGCGGCCGCCGGCGGCGCCCGATCGCTGGCCGACGTCGAGCGCTACGTCCGGAGCGCCGGGCCCCAGGACGCCGACCGCGTGCTCCTGGCGCTCGTCCGCCGCGCCGTGGCCGGGGACGGGCTCGCCGCCCGGGTGCTGCTGCAGCTGCTGCTCCCCGGCACCCGCGCCCTGGCCCGCCGGTGGTGGGCGCTGGGCGACGCCGACGAGCGGGCCGCCGCCGCCGTGGCCGCGGTCTACCACCGCATCCGCCGCTACCCGCTCGCCCGCCGGCCCGGCCGGGTGGCGGCCAACATCCTGCTCGACGCCGCCACCGAGCTGCGCCGGGCCGTCCCCAAGCTCGTGGCGCTGCCGGCGGCGGACCCCGCGGCCGAGGTGCGGGCCGTGCCCGCCCGCCCCGACGACGGCCCCGACCACCCGGCGCTCGAGCTCACCGAGCTGCTGCGGGACGCGGTGGCCGCCGGGGTCGTCGGCCGGGAGGACGCCGAGCTGATCGCCCGGTCGCGGATCGGCGGCCAGCGGGTGGCCGACATCGCGGCCCACCGGGGCCTGCGCCCCCGCACCCTGTGGGCCCGCCGCCAGCGGGCCGAGTCGGCGCTGGTGGCGCTGGCCGCGAGCTGACCGGCGGGGGGTGCGGTCCCGGCGGGCTCAGGCGGCGAGGGCGTCGGCGAGCGCCGGGTCGCCCGCCGCCACCGCTTCGGCGACGGCCTCGGCGACCGCCGGGTCGGCCGCGCCCGACGCGACCCCGACGAGGGCGGCGACGGCGAGCAGCCACCGCCGGCGGTCGGCGCCGAACGAGCCCTGGGGGTCGGCGGCCAGCGCGGCCAGGCGGCGGGCCCGCAGGCTCATGAGCACCCGCCGCACCCGCCGGTCGAGCTCGCCCCGCCGTCCGGGGGCCGACAGGGCGACCGAGCGCGTGTGGTGCTCGGCGTTGGCCCAGCGGCGCTTGTAGGGGAAGTCGCCGGCCCGCAGGTCGACCTCGACCGCGCCGGCCCGGTGCGCGTGCACGAGCATGTGGTGCATCTCGGCCTGCCCGGGCCCGAACGGGGCCATGTCGGGGTCGAAGGCGGCGTTGTCGCTGACCTGGCGGTCGCCGACCTCCAGCGTCGTCGACACCGCGACCGGGCGCCCACCGGCCCGCAGGGTGGCGACCCGCGCCATCCCGTCGGCGGCGAGCGCCCGCAGCGACTCCCGGGTGAAGGCCTCGCGCCCCGGGCCGCGGAAGATGGGCGGGCCGCCGTCCGGGCCCCAGCGGCGGGCCAGCATGTCCCGCATCGTGTCGAGCACCCCGTCGAGGTCGGGGTCGTCGGGCACGTAGACGACCTCGCCGTGGGCCTCGGCCAGCCGGCGCATGCGCCGGGGCACGCCGTGCTTGCGCCCCAGGCGGCGGAGGGCGGCCTCGGGGTCGTCCCAGCGGTCGAAGCGGACGACCGCCGCCGTCGCCCGCCGGCCCATGGGGGCGCGGGCGATGCCCTCGGTCGCCTCCAGGGCGGCGAGCATCGCCCCGTCCTCGCGGAGGCGCCGCACGTTGACCACGGTCCGCCGGCGGACGAGGCCGGCGAGGTGGTCGGCGATGGCCCGGGCGGTGCGGGCCGGCTCCGGTCCCAGAAGGGGCTCGCCGTAGTCGCCGTGCTCGGTGCCCGCCGACACCAGCAGCGTGGCCGCCAGCCGGCCGGTGCCGAGCCGGGTCCGGGCGAAGGGCGCCAGCCCGACGAGGTCGTCCCCGTCCCACACGGTCACGACGTGGACGCCGCCCGGCCGCTCGAAGTGCCGGTACCAGGTCAGGACGAAGCCGGGCGCGGCGTGGGCCGTGGCGTGCGGCGAGCGGCGCAGCAGCGCCGTCCACGGCTCGACCAGCGCCTCGAGGCCGGCGAGGTCGGTGACGACCTCGACCCGGAGCGGCCGCTCGTCCCGCGCCGGTGCCGGGGCGCGCCCGGCCACCGCCGGCGCGGCGGTCCGGGCGCGCGCGTCGATCTGCTCGGAGCTGCCCATCCCCTCGTCTCCAGGCTCGGGCGCCCCCCTGCGGGGCGCGGACGTCCGATCTCGCCCGTGACCCTAGGGGACGGGCGCGCCCGGCGGGGGGTCGGGGTCAGGCGTCCAGGCGGACCCGGATGCGCACGGTCGTGCCCGACGGCCCGGTGTCCAACTCGACGGTGCCGCCCTGGGCCTCGGTGAGGGTCTTCACCACCGGCAGGCCGAGGCCGGTGCTGCGGCGGCCGGACGCCCGGGTGGTGACGAACGGCTCGAAGGCGCGGTCGCGCACGGCCGGGTCGATGCCCGGGCCGTCGTCGGCGACGGCGAGCACCAGCCAGCCGCCGTCCGTGGCCCCGTCGGCGTCCTCGACCGTGGCCGTCACCCGCACCCGGGTGCCGGGCGGCGTGTGTGTCCGGGCGTTCACGACGAGGTTGAGCAGCGACTGCGCCAGGCGGCCCTCGTCGGCCCGGACGACGACGGGCGGCGGGTCGGCGATCTCGACGTCCTCGAGCCCCAGGCCCGCGACCCGCCGGCGCAGCTCGTCGAGGACGTCGGGGGCGAACACCGGGCCGACCACGACGTCGGCGCCGCTCGCGCCGCGGGCGATGGCGCCGAGGTCGTCGACGATGCGGGCGATGCGGTCGAGCTCGGCCCGGGTGGTCGCGGCGACCTCCGCGGCCGCGGCCGGGTCCTCCCCGGCCATGGCCTCGAACAGCTCGAGGTGCCCCCGGGTCACGGCCAGCGGCGTCCGCAGCTCGTGCGACACCGCGGCCACGAGCCGCCGGCGCTCCTCGTCGTCGGCGTCGATGCGGTCGAGCATGCGGTTGATCTCCCGGGCGAGCGCGCTGAGCTCGTCGTCGCCGCCGGTCTCCGGGGCCCGGGCCCCGCGGTCGCCGGCGCCCGTGCGGCGGGCCGTGTCGGCCAGCGTCGCCACGGGGCGCAGGGCCCGGCGGGTGCCGAGCGTCAGCGCCACCCCGCCGAGGACGAGGCCGACGGCGCCGGTCGCCGCCACCCGGACCAGCGAGGTCAGGGCGTCCTCCCGCACCTCGTCGAGGGGGGAGGCGACCGTCGCCACCCCGACCTCCCGGCCGCCGGCCCGCAGCGCCATCGACAGCACCCGGACGGGGCCCTCGTCGGTGTCGACCGTGCGGAGCCGCCCGGGGTCGGCGGGGGGCAGCGCGTCCCGTTCCCGCAGGGCGACCAGCTCCTCGGGGCCCTCGCGCGTCGTGAACGTGTCCCCGGCCACCGTGATGGCCGTCATGTGGCGGTCGCTGCCCGGGTGGATCGCGAGGTACTGCTGGGCGGCGCGCCGCAGGTCGTCGTCGGTCAGGCCGTCGGCCTCGGCGGGGGCGAGGAGCGGGGGGAACGACGCCTCCAGCTCCTCGCGCTCCTGGCGCAGCAGCCGGTCGACGTCCCGCAGCCCGGAGACGCGGACGATCTGGTAGGTGAGCAGCGCCACGACGGTCACGGTCAGCGCCAGCGCGGCGACGCCGATGGCGGCGATGCGGGTGGGGAGCCGCATCAGGGCACGAACCTGTAGCCGGCGCCGCGCACGGTCTCGATGCGGTCGGCACCGAGCTTGCGGCGCAGGTGGCGGACGTAGACCTCGACGACGTTGCTGCCGCCCTCGAAGTCGTAGCCCCAGACCTGGTCGAGCAGCTGCGCCTTGGAGAGGACCTGCCCCGCGTGGCGCACGAGGACCTCGGCGAGGGCGAACTCCCGGCTGGACAGGTCGACGGTGCGCCCGTCCACCGTGGCCCGGCGGGCGAGGAGGTCGAGGACGACGCCGCCCGCCTGCAGCCGGGTCGAGCTGGGCTGGTCGCCGGCCCGGAGCCGGGCCCGCACCCGGGCGAGCAGCTCGCTGAAGCTGAACGGCTTGACCACGTAGTCGTCGGCGCCGGCGTCGAGGTTGGCGACCTTGTCGGCCACGCTGTCCTTGGCGGTCAGGACGATGACCGGCAGCGACGGCCGCAGCGCGCGCAGCCGGGCCAGCACCTCCTCGCCGGGCAGCCCGGGCAGGCCGAGGTCGAGGACGACGAGCCGCACGTCGTCGCGCTGGGCCAGCGCCAGGCCCGTCGGGCCGTCGGGCGTGTCGAGCACCGTGTAGCCGGCGGCCTCGAAGCCGCGTCGGAGGAAGGCGGCGATGCCCGGCTCGTCCTCGACAACCAGGATCGTCACGTCCGTCCTCCTCGGCCCGTCGGCGGCGACAGAGTGTGTCCCACGCAGGGTGCCCCTTCCTGACGTGGGGCTGAAGATCCCGTCAGGTTCCTGGCCGAGGGATCATCCCCCCGTCAGGCCCTCCTCATCCTCGGGCCGCACCCTGGGGGCAGAGCCCCGAACGGGAGAGGAGCCCCCATGCCAGCACGACGCACCATCGTCCTCGGTGCCCTCACCGCCGCCGTGGTCGTGGCCGGCGGCGCCGTCGCCGTCACCGCGCTCGACGACCCCGACGGGTCGGCCGCGCCGGTCGACATCAGCGACCGGTCCGCCGCGGACGTCGGCGAGCCCGCCCGGGAGGGCGCCAACCGCCAGGTCCCGGGCCTGGAGGAGCTGTCGGGCACCGTGACCGCCGACGACGACCACGGCCGCCACGACGACGTCGCCGACGACCTCGAGATCGACGGCGTCGACCTCGACTTCGGCCCCGACGACTGGGTGGCCACCGCCGAGGCCCCCGACGACTTCGACGGCGACGGCACGGTCGAGTCGCTGCGCGACGAGCTCGCCGGCCTGGTCGGCCGCGAGGTGACGCTGCTCGTGCGGTTCGACGACGACGGCGACGACGCCGACGTCTACGTCGTCGACGGCCGCACCTACCGCGACGTGTCGGCGCCGGCGCCGTGGCTGCCGCCCGGCTCGGCGGGTGACGAGGACCTGCAGGCCGCCGCGGCCGCCGCCGTCGGCGAGGGGGCCGAGGTCATCGAGCTCGATCCCGAGGACGACGGCGACGTCGCCTGGGAGGCGAAGGTCCGGGCGGCGGACGGCACCGTGCGCGAGGTGCTGCTCGACGCCGAGGGCAACGTCCTCGACGTGCACGTCGACGACTGACGCCACGGCCGCCGCGGGCGAACCCCGGTCGCCGGTGCGGGGGGACGGCGACCGGGGTCGTCCGCGAGGATGGGGCGGTGGAGCCGACCGCCGAGCTCGAGGCGTTGCCCGGCACCCGGGCGGCGCTGCACCGCCTGGCGGCCCACGTGCTGGGGCGGCGCCGGTCCGACGTGACCGGCCGGTTCGGCCTGCGGCCCGCCCCCGGCGGCCTCGCCACCCCGGCCTTCGGCGACGCCGGCGAGGTGGTCAGGGTGTGCGGGACCGTGCTCGTCGTCGAGCGGGCGGGCCGGCTGCACGCCGAGCCGGTGACGACGCTGGGCCGGGCCGCCGAGGCGGTGGGGGTCGACCTCGCGGTCCCGTTCGCCGTCGGCCGGGACACGCCGCCGGTCGGGGACCCCGACGAGCCGCTCGACCTCCGGCCCACCGCCGTCGAGGCGCTGGCGGCGTGGTGGGCGTTCGGCGACACCCTGCTGGCCGAGCTGGTCGCGGGCGCCGTCGGCGGGCGGGCCGCCGGCGGCGGGGCGGCGCCCCCCGGGCGGGTCGTCGCGGCCACCGTGCCGCAGCTGTGGCCCGAGCACTTCGACCACGCCGGCACGCTGACGGTGACGGCCGTCGCCGGCGACCCGGTCGAGGTCGAGGTCGGGGCGTCGCCGGGCGACGTCCACGAGGCGGAGCCGTACCTCTACGTGGGACCGCACGGCCCCGAGCGCCCCGGCGACGCCGCCTACTGGAACGCGCCGTTCGGCGCCCTGCTGCGCCGGTCCGACCTCCTCGCGGCCCCGCCGGGGGAGCGGCGCGCCCGGGCGCTCGCCTTCCTGGGGCGGGGTCTGGCGCTCGCCGCCGGCGCCGTCGCCTGACCCGGGGACCGGTCGCGCGCCCGGGCGCCCGGGCCGGGCGGTCAGCGGCGCAGCCCGGGGTGGCGCCGGGCGACCGCCGGCACGAGCAGCGAGCGGGGCGCCAGCCGGCCGCCGACGGCGACCAGGCGGTTGGCCACGCCGGGGACGACCGTCGCCCGGCCTTGCTCGAGCGCCTCGATGCCCGCCTCGGCCACCCGCTCGACCGGCACCCACAGCGGCCAGGGGAGCGCGGCCTCCGCCTCGGCGGGATCGAACCCGGCCCGCTCGGCGAACTCCGTGCGGACCGGCCCGGGGCACAGGGCGGTGACCGTCACCCCTGTGCCCCGCAGCTCGCCCCGCAGGGCCTGGCTGTAGGAGAGGACGAACGCCTTGGCCGCGGCGTAGCCCGCCTGGCCCGGCAGCGGCTGGAACGCCGCGGTCGAGGCCACGTTGAGCACGGCGCCCGCTCGGCGCTCGACCATGCCGGGCAGCACGAGGCTGCAGAGGTGGGCGACGGCCTCGACGTCGGTGCGCAGCATGGCGACCTCGGCGTCGGGGTCCGACGCGTGCACGGGGCCGACCGTGCTGACGCCGGCGGCGTTGACCAGCACGTGCGGCACGAGGCCGGCGGCCCGCACCGCCTCGACGACCCCGGTGCGGGCGGCGGCGTCGGCGAGGTCGGCGGGGACGACCTCGACCCGCACCCCGTGGGCGTCGGTGAGCTCCCGGGCCAGCTCGCGCAGGCGCTCCTCCCGCCGGGCCACGAGCGTCAGCCCGTGGCCGCGCCCGGCGAGCCCGCGGGCGATCTCCCGCCCGATGCCGGAGCTGGCACCCGTGACGACGGCGGTGCGGTCGGCAGCGGGGGCCGGGATGGCCATGGGCGCAGCGTAGGCGCGCCCGGCCGGTGGCGCCGCGGGTCAGAGCGCGATGAGGACGGCGGCGACGGCGCCGATCAGCAGCCCCGACCGCTGCATCGCCGACAGCCGCTCGCCGAGGACGAACCGGGCGAGGAGCACGGTGCCGGCCGGGTACAGCGCGGTGAGGACCGACACGACCGACAGCAGCCCGTGGCCGAGCGCCTCGAGGTAGAGCACGTTGGCGCCGGCGTCGAGCACGCCGCAGCCGACGGCCGGGCGGACGGCGCCCCGGGGCGGCGAGGCGGACACGACCCGGGCCGCGCCGAGGGCGACGAACAGGCTGACCGACGCCGTCCGGGCGCCGACGAGCGGCCAGACGCCGACGCCGTCGCCCGCCCGGTCGAGGGCGACGAAGAACAGGCCGAAGGCCACGCCCGAGGACAGGGCGAGGGCCAGGGCCCGCCAGCGGAGGGGGCTGGCGCCGAGCTGCTGCGGCTCCCGCGAGATGAGCACGACGGCGCCGAGCGCCAGCACGATGCCGACCAGCGCGGCGCTGGCCGGCCGCTCACCGGTGGCCAGGCCGACGACGACGGGCACGCCGGCCGAGAGCAGCGCGGCGACCGGCGCGACGACGCTCATCGCCCCCACGGCCAGCCCCCGGTAGAAGAGGGCGACGCCGCCGCCCCCGAGCACGCCGGCGAGGGCGCCGACGGCCAGCGCCCGGGAGGTCGGCTCGCCGCCGGCGAGGGGCGCGAGCCCGACGAGCAGCACGAGGCCGACGACGTGCGACCACAGCACGACCGCGGAGGCGGCGACCCGGCGCGCGGCGACACCGCCGAGGAAGTCGCCGATGCCGTACGCGGCGGCGGCGCCGAGGGCGAGGAGTGCGGCCATGGTTCCCCTTGTGCGGTGGTCGGGCGCGGGCGGGGTGGGCGCCCGCGCGGGTGGTCGTGGTCGGCATCGCCGGGCCCGCCCGGCTCCGGTGGATCGGTGAAGTGACCGACCCGGTGCAGCATAGTGACCGGTCACTGGAGAGAACCAACTGGTTGCTACAGTGAGCCGGTGCCCTCCGCGGAAGCCGTCGCCACGGCGGTCGCTCGCAACATCCGGCGCCTCCGCACCGCGCGGGGGTGGAGCCTCGACCAGCTCGCCGCCCGCAGCGGCGTGAGCAAGGGCATGCTCGTCCACCTCGAGCAGGCCCGCACCAACCCCAGCCTCGGCACGCTGTGCAAGGTCGCCGAGACCCTCGGCGTGTCGCTCGCCGCCCTGGTCGAGCTGCACGAGGCGCCGGTCGTGCGGGTGGTGCAGCCCGCGGAGGTCGTGCGGCTCTGGCAGAGCGAGGCCGGCAGCTTCGGCGACCTGCTCGTCGGCTCGGACGAGCGCGACCACCTGGAGCTGTGGCACTGGACCCTGGCCCCCGGCGACGCGCACGCCGCCGAGGCCCACGCCGGCGGTACCCGCGAGCTGGTGCACGTCGTCGCCGGCGACCTCACGCTCGAGGTCGACGGCGCGGCCCACGTCGTGCCGGGGGGCGGCGCCGTCCTGTTCCACGCCGACCGGCCCCACACCTACGCCAACGTCGGCCGCGAGCCGGTCCGGCTGGTCATGGTGGTGGTCCAGCCCGAGGCCGACCTCGAGGAGTGGGTGGCCGGCACGGGCACCGCCCCGCCGGTCGAGGTGCCCCCGGGGACGCCGCCCTGACCGCGGGGCGCGCCCGGTTCGCCACCTTGACCGTCGAGTCAATACAGTTCGGCCATGGACCTCAACGGGATCTCTGCCATCGTCACCGGCGGTGCGTCCGGGCTGGGCGCCGCCACCGTGAAGGCGCTCGCCGGCCGGGGCGCCAAGGTCGTCATCGCCGACCTCGAGCGCCAGAAGGAGAAGGGCGAGGCCCTCGCGCAGGAGGTCGGCGGCATCTTCTGTCCCACCGACGTCACCGACACCGACCAGGTGATCGCCGCCGTCGAGGCCGCCAAGGAGATGGGGCCCCTGCGCGCGCTGGTGACGGCGGCCGGGTTCGGTTGGGCCACCCGCACGATCGGCAAGGACGGCCAGTACAGCTCGGCCCACGACCTCGGCATCTTCCAGAAGGTCATCGAGGTCAACCTCGTCGGCACCTTCAACTGCATCCGGCTCGCCGCCACCGCCATGTCGCAGACCGAGCCGCTGGCCGACGGCGAGCGCGGCGCCATCGTCACCGTCGCCTCGGTCGCCGCCTTCGACGGCCAGATCGGCCAGGCCTCGTACTCCGCCTCCAAGGGCGGCGTCGTCGGCATGACCCTCCCGGTCGCCCGCGACCTGGCCGCCGTCGGCGTGCGGGTGAACTGCATCGCCCCGGGCCTGATCGACACCCCGATCTACGGCGAGGGCGAGGCCGCCGAGGCCTTCAAGGAGAAGCTGAAGAAGGACGTGCTGTTCCCCAAGCGGCTGGGCGTCCCCGAGGAGTTCGCCTCGCTGGCCGTCGAGCTGCTGAGCAACAGCTACATGAACGCGGAGGTCATCCGGCTCGACGGCGGCGTGCGCATGCAGCCGAAGTGACCGCTCCGGCGGCCCGGGCCGTGCGCGGCCCGGGCTCGCCGCCACCCGCGGTCTAAGCTGCCGGCGAGTGTCTGGGATGGGGGTAGCGGGGACCAGGTCGGCGCACCCCGCGCCGGCCACGACCACCGACGGTGGGGCCGCGCGCACCGCCGCGGCCCGCAGCGCCCACGTGCCCCCGGTGGCCACCTACGTCGCCGCCGACTGCGTCGCCATCGGCGTGTCCCTCGTCATCGCCCACCTGCTGCGCTTCGGCGTGTCGGCGGCGCTGCTCCCCGGCCCCAACGTCCCCTACGTCCTCGTCGGGCTGCTGGCGGTGCCGGTCTGGCTCGGCGTCCTCGCGGTCGCCGGCTGCTACGACCGGCGGATCCTGGGGGTCGGCTCCGACGAGTACCGGCGGGTCCTCAACGGCGGGGTCCACTTCCTCGCGGTCGTGGCCATCTCGCACTTCCTCGGGCAGCTCGTGATCGCCCGGGGCTACGTCGGTGTGCTCATCCCCGTCGCGGTCGTGCTCACGCTCCTCACCCGCGGCGCGCTGCGGCTGTGGCTCCGGCGCCAGCGGCGGCGGGGGCGCTACGTGCGCCGGCTGCTGCTGGTGGGCACGCCGTCGTCGGTCGTCGAGGTCGGCCAGCACCTCGTGCGGTCCGAGTGGACGGGCTTCCACGTGGCCGGCCTGTGCCTCGACGGCGACGTGCCGCCCGGCGACCACCCGACGCTGGCGATCGGCTCCCGCTCCGTGCCGGTCGTGGGCACGGTGGCCGACCTGCCGGCCGCCGTCGACCGGAGCCGGGCCGACGCGGTGGCGGTCACCACCGAGTCCGAGCCCGGCGAGCTGCGCGAGGTCGTCGCCAGCCTCGGCGACCGCGACGTCGAGGTCCTCGTCGCCCCCGCCATCGCGGATGTCGCCGGCCCCCGGACGGTCACCCGCGAGGTCGCCGGCGTCTCGCTGCTGCACGTCGAGGAGCCCACCTTCAGCGGCCCCCAGCGGGTGGCCAAGGAGGTGTTCGACCGGGCGGTCGCGGCCCTCGCCCTCGTCGTGCTCGCGCCGGTGTTCGCGGTCGTCGCGCTGGCGGTCAAGCTCGACAGCCCCGGCCCGGTCTTCTACCGGCAGGCCCGCGTCGGGCGCGACGGGCGGCGGTTCGAGATCGTCAAGTTCCGCACGATGGTGGTCGGCGCCGACCGGCTGCGGGCCGAGCTCGAGCACCGCAACGAGGCCGACGGCCTGCTGTTCAAGCTGCGCACCGACCCCCGTGTCACCCGCACCGGTCGCGTCCTGCGGCGCTGGTCCATCGACGAGCTGCCCCAGATCCTCAACGTGCTGCGGGGCGAGATGTCGCTCGTGGGGCCCCGGCCGCCGCTGCCCAGCGAGGTCGAGCAGTACGACCGCCACGTCACCCGCCGCCTGCTGGTCAAGCCCGGCATCACCGGCCTGTGGCAGGTGAGCGGCCGGTCGGACCTGCCGTGGGACGAGACCGTCCGGCTCGACCTGTACTACGTCGACCACTGGTCGCCGACCATGGACCTCACGATCATCGCCCGCACGTTCTCGGCCGTCGTCCGCGGTGCCGGCGCCTATTGACGGCCCCCGCGCCGCGCCGCGGTTCCGGCCGCCCCCACCCCCTGGCCTAGATTGACGCCCTCCATGTCCCTCGCTGTCCGCAGTCGCCCCCTCCTCGCGACGCGCCGGGCCCGCACCGTCGCGTTCGGCGTCGTCACCGTGGCCGTCGCCCTGGCCGGCGCCGTCGCCACGACGGCCGAGCCCACCGGCTACGCCCGGGCCGACGCCTTCTGGAGCGCAGCGCTCGTCGGGGTGGTGGCGTTCTTCGGCGCCACCGCCCGCCGGTGGACGTGGTTCCTGCCGGCCGGCGCCGCGGTCGTCGCCGGCGACGACCTGGCCCTGGCGTGCGCCGCGGTGGCGACGGTCGTCTCGTTCGTCTCGGTCCTGCGCGACACCCGCAGCCGTGCCCGGGGCGCGCTCGTCGCCGGGCTCGGCGTCATCGGGCTGCTGCGGGCCGAGCCGATCGGCTTCCACGGCCTCACCGCCCTGCTCACCGCGGCCGCGGTGCTGCCGGTCGTCGTGTCGGGCCACGCGCACGCCGGGCGGCGGGTCAAGGCCCGGGTGCGGCGGGTGGCGCTCGTCCTCGGCGGGATCGTCGGGCTCATGCTGGTCGGTGCGGCCATCGGCGTGATGACGGTCCTCGACGACCTCACCGACGGGATGCGGGCGGTCGACGACGGGCTCGAGGCGGCCCGCGACGCCGACGACGAGCAGGCGGCGGCCAAGCTCGACGAGGCCGCCCGGGCGCTGGCCATGGCCGACGACACGCTGTCGAGCTGGTTCGTCTCGCCGGCGAAGACGCTGCCGATCGTCGGGCCCAACATCGACGCCGTCAGCTCGCTCGCCGCCCGGGCCAGCGACGTGGCGGGGGTGTCGTCGCTGGCCGCCACGACGGCCGACGTCGACGCCCTGCGGTTCGTCGACGGCCGGCTCGACCCGCAGGCCGTCCGGGACATGCAGGGCCCGCTGACCGAGGTGCGCGACGCGGTCGTCAACCTGCGGGACGAGATCGACGAGGCCCGGTCGCCGTGGCTGGTCGACGCCGTCTCGTCCCGCATCGACGAGCTCGAGCGGCAGGTCGACGAGGCCGTGCCCGACGCCCAGTACGCGGTGCACGCCGTCAACATCGCCCCCGACCTGCTCGGCGCGGACGGCCCCAAGCGCTACCTCGTCCTGTTCACCACCCCGGTCGAGGCCCGGGGCCGCGTCGGCTTCCCGGGCAACTACGCCGAGCTGGTGCTCGACGACGGGAAGCTGTCGATGCCCGTGTTCGGGCGGGTCTCCGAGCTCGAGCAGTTCGACAGCGGCGCGCCGCGCCAGATCACGTCGTCGCCGGAGTTCGTGGCCCGCTACGGGCGCTTCGACGTCGCCGACACGTGGCGCAACATCACGATGACGCCCGACTTCGTCACGCTCGCCCACGTGGCGGCCGAGCTGTACCCGCAGTCCGGCGGGCAGCCGGTCGACGGCGTGCTGACCGTCGACCCGACCGGGCTGGCGGCCATCATGCGCTACACGGGCGACGTCCACGTCGAGGGGCTGCCCACGCCCCTCACCTCCGAGAACGTCGAGCAGTACCTGCTCTTCGACCAGTACGTCCAGTTCGCCGACGACAACGAGCAGCGGGTCGACCTGCTGGAGGACGTGGCCCGCACGACCTTCGAGCGCCTGACCAACGCCGACCTGCCCGGCCCCCGGAAGCTGAGCGAGCACCTCGACCCGGTGGTCGACGGCGGGCACATCCAGTTCACGACCTTCGACGAGACCAGCGCCCTCGTGCTGACCGGCTTCGGCGTCACCGGCTACATCCCCCCGCCGGACAACTCCGACTCGATCCTCCTCACGACGACCAACGCCGGCGCCAGCAAGATCGACGTCTTCCTGCGCCGCAGCGAGGCCTACGAGGTGCACTGGAACCCGGAGACCGGCGAGGTCCGGGCCACGCTGCGGGTGACGCTGGAGAACACGGCGCCGGCCGAGGGGCTGCCCGACTACGTGATCGGCAACTCGGTCGGGCTGCCGAACGGCTTCAACCGGTCGTACGTCTCGATGTACAGCCCGTTCGACCTCGAGGCGGCCCGGATCGACGGCCAGCCGGCGATGGTGCAGGCCGAGCGCGAGATGCAGCGCAACGTCTACTCGACCTTCGTCGACATCCCGCCCGGCGGGTCGGTGCAGATCGAGCTCGACCTCGTCGGCACCATCACCGGCCGCCGGTACCGGCTCGACCTGCCGGCGCAGCCCTTCGTCGACCCCGACGACGTGGCGGTGGCGGTGACGGTCGAGGGCGGCGCCACCGCTGCCAGCCGGGAGGCGCAGGTCGACGGCAACGTCGCGACCTGGATCTCGACGCTCGACCTGCCCCGGACGCTCACCGTCACCGCGCCCCGCGGCTGAGCCCTGTCGACCGCCGGGGCGGGCGGTGCGCGAGCTGTTGACCCGGCGTCAACAGCTCCGGCTGTGGTAGACCCTGGCCGGTCGTGAGAGGCAGGGCGCCGACGGGGGACGGCGCCGAGGGGGGAGCGCATGCGCAAGCGACTGCTGGCCGTCGCGGCCGCCGCGCTGGCCGCCGCCGTCGTGGCGGCCGCGCCGGCGGGCGCCCAGGCCTACCCGCCGCCGGTCCGGTCGATCAGCGTCGACGACCCCACCCCCGCGCCCGGCCAGGCGATCACGGTCACGCTGCGGACCTGCACGCCGCGGACGGTCGCCCTGATCGGCATCGACCTCTGGCTGGTGGCGGCACCCGTCGTCGGCCCGGACGGCGTCGCCCGGGCCACCGTCACCGTGCCGCCCTCGCTCCGGCCCGGGCGCCACGCCGTGTCCGGCCTCTGCGTCGCGGACGGCCGCCTGCTGTTCCTCACCACCACCATCACGGTCGAGCGGGCCGCGGGCCCGCCGCCCGGCGCCCCCTCCGGCGGTCCCGGTGCCACCGCCCCCGGCGGCGGCCCGGGCGGCGGACCCCCGGTGCCGCCCGCCGGGGGGGCGGGCGCCGCCCCGGTCCCGGGACCCGGGTCGGGGACCCTGACCAGCGGCACCGGTGGGGGCGGCGCTGCGGTCTCGCCGCTGGTGGCGCTGGCGGGCGGGGCGCCGCCCGCCGACGCACCGGCGCTGTTCGAGGAGGCCGCCCGCGCCCACGGCGTCACCGGCGACGGCGCCGCCGCCGGCGGCGAGGAGGCCGCGGGGGCGGGGGAGGCCGCGGCCGGCGGACCGGACGGGCCGGCCGCCCACGACGGCGGGCGGGCCTGGTGGTCGACGCTCGTGCGGGTGGTGCTGGGGATGGCCGGGCTGGGCGGGGTGCCCGTCGCCCTGGCCGTCGGCCACCGGCCGCGACGGCGCCCGGCGCGGCCGGCGCGCCCGGTCCGCGTGCCGGCCTAGCGGGCGCTGCGGGCCCGCCGGCCGACCCACTGCGGGTGGTCGGCGGCGGCGAGCAGCGCCTCGTCGCCGGCGGAGTCGCCGTAGGCCCACAGCTCGACGTCGGTGGCCGGCCCGAACCGGTCCCGCACCCAGGCCCGCAGGCGGGCCACCTTCTCGGGGCCCCGGTTGTTGAGGTCGCCGACGACCTCGCCCGTGAGCAGGCCCGACGCGTCGGCCGCCAGCTCGACGCCCAGCGCGGCGTCCAGCCCGAGCCGCTCGGCCAGCGGCCGCAGGTACGCGCCCAGCGACGCCGACACGATGACGACGGCGTGGCCGGCACGCTGGTGCCAGCGCACCCGGGCGACCATCTCGGGTCGCAGGAGGGGCGGCAACGTCGCGGCGTAGGCCCGGCCCCAGCGCTCGAGGTCGGCCGCGGCCACCCCCTGGAACAGGTGGCCGATGGCCGCCACCTTCAGCGCGTCCCGGTCGCGGGTGCGGGCCGCCGCCCGGGCCACGGCGACGGCGACGCGGGTCGACCCCCGCACCCGGCGGAGGAACGGCACCAGCGTGTCCCGGCGGGCGAGCGTGCCGTCGAAGTCGAAGGCGGCGACGCCGGGGCGCCCGGCCGGCCCGGGCCCGGGCGCCGGGTCGGCGGCGCCCGCGCCCGACGGTGCCGCGAGGTCGGGGCGGTCGCCGGCGGTCACCGGTCGCCTCCGAAGGCGGCCGCCAGGGCGGCGTCGACGTCGGGGTGGCGGAAGCTGAAGCCCGCCGCCTCGAGGGCGGCCGGGTGGGCCCGCTGGCTGACGAACAGCAGCAGGTCGGCCATCTCCCGCCCCAGCAGCAGCCGGGGGAGGGCGGCCGGCACCGGGACGGCGGCGGGGCGCCGCAGGGCCCGGCCGATGGCGGCGGCCATCTCGGCGTTGGTCACGGGCCGGGGTGCGGTGAGGTTGACGGGCCCGGCCAGGTCGGTCTCGAGCGCGAAGCGGTAGGCCCGCACCGCGTCCTCGAGCGACACCCAGCTCATCCACTGGCGCCCGGAGCCCAGCCGGCCCCCGACGAAGAAGCGGAAGGGGAGCGCCATGCGGGGCAGCAGCCCGCCGTGGCCGGCCAGCACCGGCGCGGTGCGCAGGAAGACCGTGCGCACGCCGGCCTCGACGGCCGGGCGGGCGGCCTCCTCCCAGGCGACGACCACCCGGGCGACGAAGTCGTCGCCCGGCGGGCTCTCCTCGGTCAGCACGGCGTCGCCCCCGTCGCCGTAGTAGCCGATGCCCGACGCGCAGACGAGCACCCGGGGCGGCTCGGGCATGGCCGCCAGCGTGCGGGCCACCAGCGCGGTGCCGGTCGTCCGGCTCTCGAGGATCTCCTGCTTGCGGCGGGCCGACCAGCGCTTGTCGCCGATCCCCGCGCCGGCCAGGTGGACGACGGCGTCGACCCCCGCCAGCGCCCCGGGGTCGAGCCGGCCGGCGGCCGGGTCCCAGCGGATGGCGGCGGGGTCCTCGGTCGGCCGCCGCACGAGGGGGCGCACGGTGTGGCCGTCGGCGGCGAGGGACCGCCCGATGGCCGTGCCGAGGAGCCCGCTGGCGCCCGTGATCGCTACCTGCACCCCACGTCCTTCCTGTGCCCGATGCGCTCCGGTACCGTACGCGCCGCGGGCGGCCGGACACGGAATGCAACCAAGGGGGACGTCGCCGTGGCGGCACTGTTCAAGGAGTTCCGGGAGTTCATCGCCCGCGGCAACGTGGTCGACCTGGCGGTCGCGGTCGTCATCGGCGCCGCGTTCACCGCCGTCGTCACGGCCGTGGTCGAGGGTCTCATCACACCGCTCGTCGGCATGATCGGGGGGACCGACTTCCGCCGGATGACCTTCACCATCAACGACAGCACGTTCAGCTACGGCATCGTCATCAACGCCGTCATCTACTTCCTGCTGGTGTCGGCGGTCGTCTTCCTCTTCGTCGTCAAGCCCATCAACATCCTGCAGGAGCGGCGCCGGCGGGGCGCCGAGCCGGTGGACGAGGCGACGCTGTCCGACGAGGCCGTGCTGCTCGCCGAGATCCGCGACCTGCTGCGGGCCCAGGCGGGCGGGACCGGCGAGGTGCCGCCGGCGCGCTCGCCGCAGATCTGAGGGCCCGGTGCGGCGCCGGCCGGCGGCGGCCGCACCCCGCCGCCGTCAGTCGCCGTCGCCGTCGTCGTGGAGCTGCTGGGCCAGGTAGGTGTTCGCGCCGAGCCGCTCCACGAGGTCGAGCTGGGTCTCGAGCCAGTCGACGTGCTCCTCCTCGTCGGTGAGGATGTCGGCGAGCAGCTCGCGCGTGCCGTTGTCGCCCAGCTCGACGGCCAGGGCGATGCCCCGGTTGAGCCGCTCGACGGCCTCGTGCTCGAGGTCGAGGTCGAGCCGCAGGGTCTCGACCGGGTCCTCGCCGAGGCGCACGGGGCCCAGCCGCTGCAGGTTGGGGTGCCCCTCGAGGTAGAGGATCCGGTCGATGACCTCGTCGGCGTGCTTCATCTCGTCGATGGACTCCTCGCGGGCACGCTCGGCGAGGCGCTCGAAGCCCCAGTTGCCCAGGATCCGGTAGTGGCCGAAGTACTGGTTGATCGCGGTCAGCTCGGCCGTGAGGACGTCGTTGAGCAGCTCGATGATCTCGGGGCGACCCTGGGGCATGGCTGTACCTCCGGCTGCGGCACCCGAACCGGGTGGGGGTCCCCGGAGCGGTCAGGCCGCGGTGTCGACGGGCTCGCGCTCCCCGAGCGTGGCGAGGAGCACCCCGATCGTAGGTCGGCACGACCCGCAGCGGGTGCCGGCCCCGCAGTGGGCGCCGACGTCCTCGACGTCGAGCGCCCCCGCCTCGACGGCCTCGCGGACGGCGCGGTCGTTCACCCGGTGGCAGTGGCAGACGATCACGCGTCGCCCCCCACGGCGCCTCGGGGTGCGACCCCTGCGAGCCTGCCGAGAACGGTGCCAGCCATGCGGAGGTAAGATTGCCTTACATCGGCCGGCCGGTCAACCGCTCGGGTGGCGCGCGGCACACCGCCGGTGGAGCGGGGCGATAGCGTGCGCGCCGATGCACGTCGTCATCGTCGGCTGCGGTCGCGTCGGGTCGGGCCTCGCCGGCATCCTCGACCAGCGCGGCCACTCGGTCGCCGTCGTCGACAAGGACCCGACGGCCTTCCGCCGACTCGACCCCGGCTTCGGCGGGCGCACCGTCGTCGGGGTGGGCTTCGACCGCGACCGCCTCGAGGCCGCCGGCGTGCGCGAGGCGGCCGCCGTCGCCGCGGTCACCAGCGGCGACAACTCCAACATCGTCACCGCCCGGGTGGCGCGGGAGACCTTCGGCGTCGAGCGGGTGGTGGCCCGCATCTACGACCCGCGCCGGGCCGCCATCTACGAGCGGCTGGGCATCCCGACGATCGCCACGGTCCAGTGGACGATCGACCGGGTGCTCCGCAAGCTGATCCCCGACGCCGTCGGCGACGACTGGGTCGACCCGAGCGCCCGGGTGGCCGTCGTCGAGCGGCCGGTGCCGGCCCGCCGCGCCGGGACGGCGCTCGCCGAGCTCGAGCTGCCGGGCGTCGCCCGCGTGGTCGCGGTCAGCCGCATGGGGACGGCCCGGGTCGCCGAGCCCGGGCTGGTCGTCCAGGACGGCGACGTCCTCTACCTGGCGGTCGACCTCGCCCGTGTGGGCGAGGTCGACCGCCCCCTCGGCGTGGCAGGAAGGTCGTCATCGCCGGGGGCGGGGCGGTCGGCACGTTCATCGCCGGCGAGCTGCAGCAGGCCGGCCACGAGGTCCACCTCGTCGAGCAGGACCCCGCCCGGGTCGCCCGCATGCGGGAGGTCGGCGAGCCGCCCGGGGTCAGCTGGCACGAGGCCGACGCCTGCGAGGTCGAGCGCCTCCGGGCCGTCGGGCTGTCCGACGCCGACGTCGTCGCCGCCGTGACCGGCGACGACGAGGACAACCTCGTCATCAGCCTGCTGGCCAAGCAGGAGTTCGCCGTGCCCCGGGTCGTGGCCCGGGTGAACAACCCGAAGAACCAGTGGCTGTTCGACGAGAGCTGGGGCGTCGACGTCGCCGTGTCCACCCCCCACCTGCTCACCGCGCTCGTCGAGGAGGCGGTCAGCGTCGGCACGCTCGTCCGCCTGCTGTCGTTCGAGGGCGGGCGGGCGACGCTCATCGAGGTCACCCTCGCCCCCGACAGCCCGGCGGCCGGCCACGAGATCGTCGAGCTCGACTTCCCCCGCGACTCGACCGTCGTGGCCGTGCTGCGCGGCGACCGCGTCGTCGTCCCCCGCGGCGACACCTCGCTGCAGGTCGGCGACGAGGTCCTCGTGCTCGTCACCGCGGAGAGCATCGACGAGGTGCGCGCCATCCTCACCGGCAGCTGACCGCGGCCCGGCCGGCCCCCGGGGGCCGGGGGACCGGCTCAGCCCCGGCGCCGGTGGAGGCGGCCGGCGAGGTAGAGGCCCGGGCCCCGGCCGCCGTCGCCCGGCACGAGGACGGCGACCTCGCGCAGCCCCGTCGCCGGGTCGCGCCCGGCGACGACCAGCCGGCCGTCGTCGAACGACTCGACCGGCCGCATGGACAGCACGGCGTCCCGGACGCCGAGCGCCGTCAGCACGCCCGACGGCTCGGTGGCCAGGTCGAGGCCGCGGTCGGTGGGGCGGACGACCACCCGGTGGTGGAGCCGCTCGTAGGTGCCCGCCCACCGGGCCAGCGCGCCCGGGTCGGCCACGGGCCGGGCGGCCGCCCCCGCGGCACGGTCCCGCGCGCCGCCGGCCACCGCCACGAGGTCGCGCCGGCCGCCGGCCACCGGGTCGGTGGGGTTGAGGGCCACCTCCAGGCGGTCGGCGGCGACCAGCTCGAGCATGGCCTGGGCCAGCACGGCGCCGGCCGGGCTGTTGGTCAGCACGCACACCGCGAAGTCCCGCTCCGGCACGACCCGCAGCACGGCCCGCTGGCCGAAGGTGTCGGCGTCCTGGCCGAGGCAGGTCAGCTCGCCCCACCGCCGCACGGTCCAGCCCAGCGCCTGGGCCTCGTTGGGGATGGGCGAGTCGATCTGCGGCCGCTGCATCTCCTCGACCGCCTCGGGCGCCAGCAGCACGGTGCCGTCGGGCCCGGCGCCGCCCTCCAGGTGCATGCGGGCGAAGGCCAGCAGCTCGCCCGGCGGCGCGATCACGCCGCCCATCGGGCCGTTCGAGCGGGTGAGCGACCACCGGGACTGGCGGACCGGCTCGCCCCCCGGCTCCTGCACGTGGCCGACGGCGACGGCGTGGAGCAGCGCGTGCTGGGGCAGCGTGACGGTGGCCCGGCACCCGAGCGGCCGGGTCAGCCGGCGGCGGAGGACCCGGTCGAAGTGCTCGCCGGTCGCCACCTCGAGCAGCCGGCCGAGGACCCCGTAGCCGGTGTTGCAGAAGCTGTAGGCGGCGGCGGTCGGGTGGATCTGCCCGAGCCCCGCGAGCGTGGACACGTAGGCGGCGAGGGCGTCCTCGTTCCACCCGGTGTCGACGAGGTGGTCGCCCTCCAGGCCGCTGGTGTGGGCCAGGAGGTGGCGGGGCGTGATCTCGATGGTGGCCGCCGGGTCGGCCACGGTGAACTCCTGGAGCTGCGACCGCACCGAGTCGTCGAGCGAGACGACCCCGGCCGCGACCGCCTGCATGACGAGCGTCGTCGTGTAGATCTTCGTGATCGACCCGATCTGGAACAGCGTGTCGGGGGTGACCGGGGCGCGGGTCGCCACGTTGGCCACGCCGGTGGTGACGACGACCGTCTCCCCGCGCTCGAGGACCCCGCAGGCGGCACCGGGCACCCGCAGCTCGGCGGCCAGCTCTGCGAGCCGGCTCTGCAGCCGGCGTCGGTACGAGGCGAGATCGGTCATGCGTCCGCGCACCGTAGCCGGGCCCGGCGGGCCGGGCGCCGGGGCCGCCGACCGGGGCCGCGGCCGGGGCCCCGGGCTCGGGGCGGTCCGACCGGGGTCGGTAGCCTGACCTCCTCGTATGAGCACCCGCCGCCTGATCGTCGCCGCCCTCCTGTGTGGCCTGGCCATCCTCGTGGCCTTCAGCGTGCAGCTCGTGCTCGCCCGCTGAGGCCGCCGCGGGCGGGCCTGCACCCCCCGCCGCCGCCGGGCCACGGCCGGTAGAGTCGGCAGCGACACCGGCCCGCCCGAGTTCTCCCTGGAGGTGGTCCCCACGGCCGAGCACTACGACGTCGTCGTCATCGGCGGCGGCCCCGGCGGCTACGCGTCCGCGCTCTACGGCGCCAGCGCCGGGCTCAAGATCGCACTCGTCGAGAAGCGCTGGCTCGGCGGCACCTGCCTCAACGTGGGGTGCATCCCCGCCAAGGAGCTGCTCGAGTCCGCGCACGTCTACCGCACCGTGGCCACGGCCGGCGACTTCGGCGTCCGCGCCGGCACGCCCGAGATCGACTGGGCGGCCACCCAGAAGCGCAAGCAGGCCGTCGTCGACGAGCTCGTCGCCGGCGTCGCCACGTTGCTGAAGGGGCGCAAGGTCACCGTCTACGACGGCCACGGGCGGCTCCACGCCGGGCGCACCGTCACCGTCGACCCCAACGACGGCGGCGAGCGGATCACCCTCACCGCCGACGCGGTCATCATCGCCGCCGGCTCGGAGACCCGGACCCTTCCGGGCTTCGAGGTCGACGGGCGCATCGTCATGACCTCCGACGAGGTGCTGTCGATGCCCGAGGTGCCGGGCTCCGCGGTCGTCATCGGTGGCGGCGCCATCGGCTGCGAGTTCGCCTCGATGATGAGCGACCTCGGCACCCAGGTGACGATCCTCGAGGCCCTGCCCAAGATCCTCCCCGGCGTCGACAAGGACGCGTCCCAGGTCGTCGAGCGGTCGTTCAAGAAGCGCGGCATCGAGGTCCGCACCGGCGTGCGGGTGACCGGCCACGAGCCGGGCGACGGCGGCACCGTCGTCCACGTCGAGGACGGCGACCCGGTCAAGGCCGATGTCGTCGTCGTCTCCGTCGGCCGCAAGCCGGCCACCTCCGACCTGGGGCTGGACGGCACCGCGGTCGAGGTCGACGAGCGGGGGTTCATCGTCGTCGACGAGGCCTGCCGCACCGGCGAGGACGGCGTGTGGGCGGTCGGCGACTGCATCGACACCCCGGCGCTCGCCCACGTCGGCTTCGCCGAGGGCATGGTGGCCATCCGCGGCATCCTCGGCGAGGACCCGCAGCCCATCGACTACGGCAGGGTGCCGTGGGGCATCTACTGCCGGCCCGAGGTGGCCTTCGCCGGGCACTCCGAGGAGTCGGCACGGGAGGCCGGCTACGACGTCGTCGTCGCCAAGCACCGCTTCAGCGCCAACAGCCGGGCGAAGATCATCGGCGAGCAGGAGGGGCTGGTGAAGGTCATCGCCGAGCGGACGCCGGACGGCCGCGCCGGCACCATCCTCGGCGTGCACATGGTCGGTCCCTGGGTGACCGAGCAGCTGGGCCAGGGCTACCTCGCCGTCAACTGGGAGGCCACCGTCGACGAGGTGGCGGCGTTCATCCAGCCCCACCCGACGCTGTCCGAGCTGTTCGGCGACACCGTGCAGGACCTGACCGGGCGCCGGCTGCACTGATGGCCCCCTTCGACACCCCGCATCCCGCACCCCGCACCGGGCCCGCCCCCGGTGCGGCCCGCTGACACGGAGGGCGAGTCCCGATGGTCGACATCCAGATGCCCCAGCTCGGCGAGACCGTCACCGAGGGCACCATCACCCGTTGGTTCAAGCAGGTCGGCGACCAGGTCGCCGAGGACGAGCCGCTCTTCGAGGTCTCGACCGACAAGGTCGACTCCGAGGTGCCCTCGCCGGTGAGCGGCACGCTCACCGAGATCCTCGTCCAGGAGGGCGAGACGGTCGAGGTCGGCGCCGTGCTCGCCCGGGTGGGGGACGCGCCCGCCGGCGACGGCGGGGGCGCGGCAACCGAGGCGGCGGCGCCGGCCGAGGCGCCCGAGCCCGCCGAGCCCGCGCCGGAGCCTGCGCCGGCCAACGGCGCCGAGGCCCCCGCCCCCGCGGCCGAGCAGCAGCCCGAGCCCGCCCCGCCGCCGGCACCGGCCCCGGCCGCCGCGGCCCAGGCGGAGCCGGCACCGGCCCCGGCCGCCACCCAGCAGCCGCCGGCCCCGGCCGCCCCGCCCGCGCCGGCCGAGCAGCCGGCGCCCGCCGGCGGGCCGGCGAGCGCCGACGGCGAGCGGCGGCTGCTGTCGCCGGTCGTCCGGCGCCTGATCCGGGAGAACGGCCTCGACCCGTCGCAGATCACGGGCACGGGCCCCGGCGGCCGCATCACCCGCGACGACGTGCTGGCCGTGCTCGATCGCGGGGCCGCCGCCAAGTCGCCCGCCGCGGCCCCGGCCGCGCCCGCCGCCCCGCAGGCGCCGCCGGCCCCGGCCGCACCCGCCGCGCCGCAGCCCGCGCCGGCCCCGGCGCCCCAGCCGCTGGCCCGGGCGGGGGAGCGGGACACGGTCATCCCGCACAGCAACATCCGCCGGCGCACCGCCGAGCACATGATCCGCTCGAAGCAGACCTCGGCCCACGTCTACGCGTCGATCGAGGTCGACTACGAGGCGGTCGAGCAGGTGCGGCGGTCCGAGGGCGCCCGGTTCAAGGCCGACGAGGGCTTCAGCCTCACCTACCTGCCCTTCATCAGCCGGGCCGTCGTCGACGCCATCCGCGAGTTCCCCGAGGTCAACGCGACCTTCGGCGAGAACGAGCTGATCGTGCACAACTACGTCAACCTCGGCATCGCGGTCGACCTCGACTTCAAGGGCCTCATGGTCCCGGTCGTCCGCGACGCCGACGGCAAGCGGCTGCGGGCGATCGCCCGGGAGATCTCCGACCTGGCCCGCCGCGCCCGGTCGAAGCAGCTCGGCCCCGACGACATCGCGGGCGGCACCTTCACCATCACCAACCCGGGGCCGTTCGGCACGACGATGACGATGCCGATCATCAACCAGCCCCAGGTGGCGATCCTGTCCACGGACGCGGTGAAGCGCCGGCCGGTCGTCGTCGAGCTGCCGGACGGCACCGAGGGCATCGGCATCCACGCCACCGGCAACCTGACCCTCACGTGGGACCACCGGGCCTTCGACGGCGCCTACGCCGCCGCCTTCCTGCGGAAGGTGAAGGAGGTCCTCGAGACCCGCGACTGGGCCGCCGAGCTGGCGTGACCGGGCCCGCCGCCGGGGTGCCCGGCGCGGCCGGGGCACCCCGGTCCGCTCCGGCGGGCCGGCCAGTAGCCTCGACGCCATGACGCTCCGGGTGCGCTGGCTGGGTCGGGTCCCCTACCGCGAGGCCTGGGCCCTGCAACGGGCGCTGCACGCCACCTCGCCGGACGACCACCTGCTCCTCCTGGAGCACCCGCACGTCTACACCCTCGGCGTGCGGGCCGACCTGCGCCACGTGCTCGTGCGCCCGGAGGACGTCGGCGCCGAGCTGGTGCGCACCGACCGGGGCGGCGACGTCACCTACCACGGGCCCGGCCAGCTCGTCGGCTACCCGATCGTGTCGCTGCCGCCGAAGCACGGCGTGCGCCACGGCAAGGCCGACACCGTCGCCTACGTGCGGTCGGTCGAGCAGCTGGTCATCGACGCGCTGGCCGACGTCGGGCTGCCGAACGCCGGCCGGCTGCCGGGCTACCCCGGCGTGTGGGTCGACCCCGAGGGCGACGACCCCCGCAAGATCGCCGCCATCGGCGTGCGCCTCTCCCGGGGCCGGTCGATGCACGGCTTCGCCCTCAACGTGGCGCCCGACATGCGCTACTGGGGCTACATCGTCCCCTGCGGCATCCCCGACAAGCGGGTGACCTCGCTGGCCGAGGAGGGCGTCGACGTGCCCATGCGGGAGGTCGTCGACGCCGTCGCCGCCCGGGCCGCGGCGCTGTGGGGCCGGGACGGGGTCGACCGCCAGGACGTCGCCTGGCACCACCGCCCCGAGGACCTGTCCGCGTTCAGCCGCGGCGAGGGCCCGGGGCGGGTGATCAGCGCCTCCGGCCGGGTGGCCGGCACGCGGTCCGGCGGCGGGGACGGTGCCGGCGGGCCCGACGACGGCGTGCCCGTGCGGCTGCGGGGCCGGTTGGCGGCGGCCGGTGTCACCGAGGGCCTGCACATCGCCGAGCGCAAGCCCGAGTGGCTGCGCCCGACCTTCCGCACGGAGCCGTCGTACCTGCGCCTCAAGCGCACGATGCGCGACCTCGACCTGGTGACGGTGTGCGAGGAGGCCGGCTGCCCCAACATCTTCGAGTGCTGGGCCGACGGCACGGCGACGTTCATGATCAACGGCGAGCGCTGCACGCGGGCGTGCGGGTTCTGCCTGGTCGACACCCGGCACCCCGAGCCGCTCGACCCCGGCGAGCCCGAGCGGGTCGCCGAGGCCGTCGAGCGCATGGGCCTCGGCTTCGCCGTCGTCACCGCCGTGGCCCGGGACGACCTGCCCGACGGCGGCGCCGGCGCCTTCGCCGCCACCATCGCCGCCATCCGCCGGCGCACGCCGGGCGTCGAGGTCGAGGTGCTGATCCCCGACTGCAAGGGCGACGAGGAGGCGCTGGGCACGATCTTCGACGCCCGGCCCGACGTGCTGAACCACAACGTCGAGACCGTGCCCCGCCTGCAGCGGGCGGTGCGCCCGTCGGCCGGCTACGCCCGGAGCCTGGCCGTGCTGGCCCGGGCCAAGGAGGCCGGCCTCACGACGAAGTCCGGCCTCATCGTCGGCATGGGCGAGACCGACGACGAGGTCCTCTCGACGCTGGCCGACCTGCGCGCCGTCGGCGTCGACATCGTCACGATCGGCCAGTACCTGCGGCCGACGACCCACCACCTGCCGGTGGCCCGGTGGGTCGACCCGGCCACCTTCGCCCGCTACAAGGAGGCGGGCGAGGCCATGGGCATCCCGCACGTCGAGTCCAGCCCGCTCACCCGGTCGAGCTACCACGCCCGGGAGGCGGCCGGTGCCGCGGGCGCGGCCACCGCCGGCGCCGCCACGGGCTGACCGCCGGGCGGTCCTAGGCTGGCCGCCGTGCTGACCGAGCGTGCCGCCCGCGTCCGGGACCGCATGGTCGACCTCGGCGTCGACGTCCTGCTGCTGTCGGTCGGGCCCGAGCTGCCGTGGCTGACCGGCTACGAGGCGATGCCGCTGGAGCGGCTCACCATGCTCGTCCTGCCCCGCGACGGCGACGCCACGCTCGTCGTCCCCCGGCTCGAGGCGCCGCGGGTGACCGAGCGCCCCGAGGTCTTCGACCTGCTGCCCTGGGACGAGACGGACGACCCCGTCCGCCTGGTGGCCGAGCGGGTCGGCCGGGCGGCGACCGTGGCGATCGGCGACCGCACCTGGGCGCGCTTCGTCCTCGACCTGCAGGCGGCCTGCCCCCGGGCCCGGTTCGTGCGGGCCGACCGGGTGACGGGACCGCTGCGGGCGGTGAAGGACGAGGCCGAGGTGGCGGCGCTGCGCCGGGCGGCCGCGGCCGTCGACCGCATCGCGGCCGCGCTGCAGGCCGGCGAGATCCCGCTCGTCGGCCGGACCGAGGCCGAGGTGGCGGCCGACCTCGGGCGGCGGATCGTCGAGGAGGGCCACCGCCGGGTCAACTTCGCCATCGTCGCCGCCGGCGAGAACGCCGCCAGCCCCCACCACGAGCCGGGCGGCCGGGTCATCCGCCCCGGGGACGTCGTGCTGTGCGACTTCGGGGGCACGATGGACGACGAGCTGGGCATCGGCTACTGCAGCGACATCACCCGCTGCGTGCACGTCGGCGAGCCGCCGGCCGAGGTCCGCGACGCCTACGCGGTGCTGCACGAGGCCCAGCGGGCGGCGGTCGCCGCCGCCACCGTCGGCACGCCGTGCGAGCAGGTCGACGCCGTGGCGCGCCGCATCATCGCCGAGGCCGGCCACGGCGACCGGTTCGTCCACCGGACCGGGCACGGCATCGGCGTCGAGGAGCACGAGGACCCCTACATCGTCGCCGGCAACGCCACGCCGCTGGCGCCGGGCCACGCCTTCTCCGTCGAGCCGGGCATCTACGTGCCGGGGCGGTTCGGGCTGCGGCTCGAGGACATCGTCGTGGCCACCCCGGACGGCCCCGAGCCGCTCAACCGGGTCGACCACGGACTCGCCGTCGTCGACGGCTGACCGTCGCCGGCCGGGCCCGGGCGCGGATTGCCCCGGTCGGCGGGCCGGGACCTACCCTCGCCGCCGTGATCCGCCTCGACGCCGCGACCGTGCTGCTGCAGTGGGCCGTCGGCGGCCTGCTGTTCCTGTGGGTCACGACCCGGGGCCGCGAGGTGGGCATCGGCTACGGCTGGCTGCTGCGCGGCACCTACATGCTCATGGCGGCCGCGGCGCTGGCCGTCGGGGTGTGGCTCGACCCGGTGCCCGTGCGGGAGGCCTCGGCGGCCGGGGTGGTGGCCGCGTCCGGCGTCGCGCTCGGCGTGTCGATCGTGCGGCGCAAGGCCGGCGTGGCGGGGGAGCGGGCCCGGCGAGAGCGGCGGGCGGCACGGGTCGCCGCCATGACCGGCATCGACCGGCGACCGGACGGTCCCGACCCCGAGGTCCCCGAGTTCCCGCCGGCCCTCGACCTCGTCGCCCCGCTCGTCGGCGTGCCGGGTCTGGTGGCGGCCGGCATCGACGCCGGCGACCCGGCCCTCCTGTCGGTCGTGCGGGTGCTGGTCGGGGCGGCGTTCCTCGGCTCGGTGTCCGACGGGATGCTGCTCGGCCACTGGTACCTGGTGCAGCCGGGCCTCGCCCGCCGCCCGCTCATCGAGATGGTGCGCTGGACCGGCATCATCTGGCCCTTCGAGGTCGCGGCCCTGCTGTGGCCGACCGGCATGGTGTCGGTGCTGGACGGCTCGATCGACGACGGCTACGGCGGGATGCTCGGGTGGTTCTGGGTGGCGTGCGCCGTGACCACCATCGGGCTGGTCGTGGTCACCCGGGCGGCGCTGCGGGAGCGCTACTACTCGGCGGTCATGGCCGCGACCGGCCTGCTCTACCTGGCGATCCTCACCGCCTTCGGCACCGACCTGGTCGCCCGGGCGGTGCTGGCCGGCTGACAGGCCGGGGCGCCCGGCCGGTCCCCCACGGGCGGGGCGCGGGCTCACCCGTCGTCGGCTGCGCCGCCGGCGGTGCCGGCGCCGCCCGCGGCGCCGGGGCTCCCGGCGTGGCGGCGGCCGATCCGCACGAGCACGGCGGCGCCGACGCCGATGAGCGTGGCGGGGAGCAGCCAGCGGGCCTCCTCGATCAGCTCGCCACCGGCCAGCACGACGACGCCCGCGGCGACGGTGGCGCAGCCGAGGACGAACGACACGGGGTCGAAGCGGCGCCTAGCCACGGTCCACCTCGATCTTGCCCAGCCCCACCTGCAGGTCGAGCTCGAGCTTCGGGCCGGCGCCGGGGGCGTCGAGCGTGAACCGCTGGTCGACGAAGGCCCCGTTCTCGACCCGGTTGTCGATCCGGGTGCCGCGCTCGGCGAGGACCGCGCCCACCCGGGTCCGGGCCCGGACCTCGACGTCCGCGTCGCGGGGGACGACGACCCGCAGGTGGCCGGCCCCGACCGCGGCCTGGAGCTCCCGCACCCGCGTGCGGGACAGCGGCGCGTCCCGCAGGTCGATCTCGAGCCGGCCGGCCAGCAGCTCGTGCCGCTCGTCGAACTGGTCCGCGGCCTCGACCACGACCCGGCGCTCGCCGGTGCCGGCGTCCAGCGGGACGCCGAGGACCTCGCCGGCGACGAGCACGAGGGCGAGGACGACCGCCACCGGCAGCAGCGGCCAGGCCCCGCCGTACCAGGCGCCGACGACGAGGGCGGCGCCGATGCCGACGAGACCCCAGCCGAGCGCGGCCTCACGGGAGACGTCGGCCAGGCCGAGCCCGTCGATCAGCCAGAGCACGCCGGTGCCGACGAGCAGCAGCGCGCCGGCGACGGCGGCCGTGCCCGACCAGCGCCTCGCCGGTCGGGCCGGCGCCTCGGCGGTGGCAGGGGCTCCGGTGGACCACCGGGGCGAGGCCGGGGGAGAAGTCTCACCTGGTGGTCCACCGTCGGTCCGGATCGCCCCTCGGGACGACCCATACCCAACTGTAGTGCCTTCATCACGCTCTGCGTCGGAAAGTTTCGAAGATGTCACAGACGCCTGCTCAGCGGCTCCCTCGGGCGGCGGCACCGGCGACGGCGGGTCGTCCCGGCGGGCCCGCAGGACCATCCAGGTGCCGACGCCGACGAGCAGCACGCCGGCGGGCAGCGGGTCGAACCACCACCGGTGAGTGCCGAGCAGCGCCAGGGCGACGACGACCGCCAGCGCGCCGACCAGCAGGGTCGACGGCAGGTCGCGGTCGGGGGCGCGCCGGCGGGGCACGTCCGGTGCACGCTCGGGCAGGACGGCGGCCGCCACGACGTAGGCCACCACCGGTGCCGGCGTGAGCAGCGTCAGCAGGAGGGCGGCGAGGCGCACCAGCGTCACGTCGAGGCCGAGGTGGTCGGCCAGGCCGGCGCACACCCCGGCGATCAGCCGGTCCTCGGGCTCGCGCACCAGGCGCCGCCCGTCCTCGCCGCGGGTCTCGGGGCGCGGGGGAGCGGAGGAGGGTTGGTCCATGGCGCCATCGTGCGGGCCGCCCGGGGGACCGGCAATCAGGGATGTCCCTGACCCGGTCCCGGAGGCGCGACCGAGCCCGGAGTCGTCATCATGGTCGCGGACCATGGCCGCCCGACCGCCGAGCCCCCCGTCGCGCCTGCCGGGCCTCCCGCCCGACCTCGTGCGCCTGCCGCACGAGGGCCTCGTCGCGGGCGTGTGCGCCGGTGTCGCCCGCTGGCTGGGGGTCGACCCCGTCGTCATCCGGCTGGCGACCGTGGTCCTGGCGCTGGCCAACGGCGTGGGGGCGCTGGCCTACCTGGTGGCGTGGGCCGTGCTGCCCACCGGGGGCCCGGCGGGCGAGCCGGCCGTCGGTGGGCGGGCGGCCGCCCCGGTCGAGGACGCCCGCCGCAGCGGCGAGCTGGCGCTCGCCGTCGGCGCCATCACGATCGGCCTGGTCATGCTCGTGAGCTGGTCGGTGCCGTTCTTCCCGGACCGGCTCGTCTGGCCCGCGGTCGTCGTCGCCACCGGCGCCGGCCTCGTGCTGACCCGGGCCGGCGACAGCGAGCGGGCCCGGTGGCTCGAGCTGGCCGGCCGGCTGCCCGGCAACCCGGTCGAGGCCCTGCGCGGCGGCGGCTGGCTCTGGGTGCGGGTGATCGCCGGCGGGGCGCTGCTCGTCACCGGCCTCGGCCTCTTCCTCGCCGCCAACCAGGCCGTCGCCGGCGTCGTCGGCCAGGTCGGCGTCGCCGTGCTCGCCACCGCTCTCGGGGCGGGGCTCCTGTTCGGGCCGTGGATCGTGCGCCTCGCCGCCGAGCTGCGGGCCGAGCGGCGCGAGCGGATCCGCACCGAGGAGCGGGCGGAGATGGCCGCGCACCTGCACGACTCCGTGCTGCAGACGCTGGCGCTCATCCAGCGGGAGCCCGGCGTGCCCGCGCCGGCCCGCAGCCTCGCCCGCCGCCAGGAGCGCGAGCTGCGCGCCTGGCTCTACCGGGACGCGCGACCCGGCGGCGACGACGAGCCCGCCACGCTGTCGGCCGCGCTGGACCGGCTCGTCGACGAGGTCGAGGTCGACCACCGGGGGGTCGAGGTCGACGTCGTGCGGGTCGGCGACTGCCCCCTCGACGACGGCGTCGCCGCCCTGGTGCGGGCCGTGCGGGAGGCCGTGGTCAACGCCGCCAAGCACAGCGGCGCGCCCGAGGTGTCGGTCTACGTCGAGGTCGGCGAGGACGCCGTCGAGGCGTTCGTGCGCGACCGGGGCCGGGGCTTCGACCCCGCCACGGTCGACGGCGACCGGCGGGGCATCGCCGAGTCGATCGTCAACCGGATGGCCCGCCACGGCGGCGCCGCCGAGGTGCAGAGCGCGCCCGGCGAGGGCACCGAGGTGAGCCTGCGGGTGGCCCGGGGCCGGGCGGAGGCGTCGTGACGACGGCGAGCGGCGGGGCCGGGACCGCCACCGGGCCCGTCCGGGTCTTCCTCGTCGACGACCACCGGCTGTTCCTGGCCGGCGTGCGGGCCGAGCTGTCCGGGCGCGAGGACGTCGACATCGAGATCGTCGGCGACGCGGTCGACGTGGAGTCGGCCGTCGAGGGCATCCGGGCCACCCGCCCCGACGTCGTGCTGCTCGACGTGCACCTGCCCGGGGGCGGCGGCCAGGCGGTCATCGAGGCCGTGCGGCCCGGGCTGCCCGAGGTGCTGTTCCTGGCGCTGTCGGTCAGCGACGCCGCCGAGGACGTCATCGCGGTCATCCGGGCCGGCGCCCGGGGCTACGTCACCAAGACGATCTCGCCCGACGAGCTGGCCGCGGCCATCGTGCGGGTGCGGGACGGCGACGCGGTGTTCTCGCCCCGCCTCGCGGGCTTCGTCCTCGACGCCTTCGCGGCCGCGCTGCCGCCCGGTGCCGCGGTCGACCCCGAGCTCGACCAGCTCACGCCCCGGGAGCGGGAGGTCCTCCGCCTGCTGGCCCGGGGCTACACCTACAAGGAGATCGCCCGCCGCCTCGGCGTGTCGGTCAAGACGGTCGAGACCCACGTGTCGTCGGTGCTGCGCAAGCTGCAGCTCTCCAGCCGACACGAGCTCACCCGGTGGGCCACCGACCGCCGGCTCGTCTGAACCGGGAACCGCCTCGGACCGCGCCGCGGACCGGCCGTAGGGTCGGGGCATGAGCGCTGCGTCCCCGACCACGCACACCCCGAGCCCCGACGAGGTCCGGTGGTTCGCCCGCCGGGTCGCGGACCAGATGTCGGGCGCGGTCACCGCCGCCATGATCCACCTCGGCGACCGCCTCGGCCTCTACGCCGCGCTGCACGAGATCGGTGAGCCGTGCACCGCGGCGGCGTTGGCCGCGCGGTGCGGGCTGGTCGAGCGGTGGGTCCGGGAGTGGGCGGCGAACCAGGCGGCGGCCGGGCTGCTCGTGCTCGAGGCCGGGCCGGGAGACGAACCCGGCGACGAGCGGTTCGCCCTGGCCCCGGCGGCCGTGCCGGTCCTGGTCGACCGCGACGACGAGTCCCACCTCGCCGGTCTCTTCCACCAGCTGCCCCAGACCATGGCCCGCCTCGTCGACCTGCCCAAGAGCTTCCGCACCGGTCTCGGTCGCGACTACGACGACCTCGGGCCCGAGGCCGCCGAGGGCATCGAGCGCAACTTCGAGCCCTGGCTGCGCCGGCACCTGGTCGACGACGTGCTGCCGCTGGTGGACGGCGTCACCGAGCGGCTGGCCGCCGGGGCCGCGGCGGCGGACGTCGGCTGCGGCACCGGCGGCGCGGTGCTGTGCCTCGCCCGGGCGTTCCCGGCCGCCCGGGTCACCGGCTACGACATCTCCCGGCACGCCCTCGACCGGGCCCGGCGCCGCCTGGCCGACAGCGGGCTGACCAACGCGACGTTCCACGACCCCCGCACCCGCCCCCTGCCCGAGGACGGCTCGCTCGCGCTGGTCACCACCATCGGGTGCCTCCACGACATGACCGATCCGGCCTCGGTCGTGCGATCGATCCGGCGGGCGCTCGCCGACGACGGCGCCTGGCTGATCGTCGACATCGAGGCGCACGAGACGCTGGCCGCCAACATCGAGCGCAACCCGATGGCGGCGATGATGTACGGCACCAGCGTGCTGACGTGCCTGCCCTCCGGCCTGTCGGAACCGGGCGGTGCGGGGCTGGGCACCCTCGGGCTGACGCCGCGGCGGGCCGAGGAGATGGCCCGGGCGGCGGGCTTCACCCGCTTCCGGCGGCTGGACGTCGACCACCCGGTCGACGCGTTCTACGAGGTCCGGCCCTAGCGGCCCCGACCCTGGGTCCTGCCCTCACGGTCCTCGCGGCGGCCTCACCCCGACAGGTCGGCGCGGGCGCACCGGGGCGTCGCCGAGATTGGGTTGCACCGGGCGGCGCCGTCGCCGGGCAGGTCGACGACGTAGCCGGTGCCCAGCCGCTCGTCGGGCCAGACGTAGTCGGTCGACACGAAGTGCGCCCCGCTGGCCAGCGCGGCGTCCCGGCGGGTGGTGTCGCCACTCCGGGCCTCCCGGGTGTCCGCGTCCGCCCGGGTCCGCACGAGGAAGCCCTCCTCGACCAGGGCCCGGATGCGGTCGCCGTCGCGGACCGGGTCGTTGACCACGAACACCGCGGCGTCCGGGTCGGTCTCCGGCACGTCGACGAAGAGCAGCCGGTCGTCGAGGTCGGGCACGAGGGCGCGGTAGGTGTCGCGCTTCGCGCCCGTGTCGTCGAGCACGAACATGACCTTGCCCCGCGCCTCGTCGAGCGTGGGCCAGCGGCCGGCCCGCACGGCGGCGGCCAGGGTGCGGTGGGGGCCCCGCACGTCCCCCGGGGTCAGGATCCGCTCCTCGGGGAACACCGCCCGGATCTCCTCCTCGAGTCGGGCGAACGCGGCCGCGTCCCAGGACGGGGGCACGACGAAGCCGAACCCCGGGTCGGGGATCGGGCCGTCCTTGGCCTCGACCTGGATGGTGACCGGCAGGTGGTCGGGGTGGGCGTCGGACCACTCGCGCACGTCGGTGAGGCAGGCGGTGAAGGTCGCGCACGTCGAGCGGAAGTCGACCTCCTGGACGTGCAGCACCTTCAGGCCGGGCTCGGACAGCGCGGGGTCGACCGGCGCCAGCCCGAGGACCGGGCCGAGCACCGGCGAGGCGTAGAGGCCGCCGTCGGGCTCGTCGACGAACACGTCGAGCTCGACCTGGCGCACGCCGGCGTCGAGCTGCTCGCCGAGCGGCCGGTGCGTGTACCGGAACCCCAGCGCCTGCTCGCCGAGGAACGCCGTCAGGGCGTCCATGAGCACCGGCTCGGGCTCGACGTGGTAGCTGTTGTGCGAGGCCAGCACCTGGATCTCGTTCAGGCGCACCGGCGGGCCCTCGCCCCGGCCGCCCGGCCGCCCGCCGCCCGGCGTGCGGCAGGCCGCCACGAGCACCACGGCCGCGGCGAGCAGCGCCGCGGTCCGCCGCTGCCACACCCCCCTCATGGCCGCAGCTTGCCAGATGCCGGCCGGTCGCGCCCGGCCCGCCCGGTCCGGACGGCGGGGGTGGCCACCGAGCGTGGTCGGTCCGCTGCCTGTTGACAGGATTCCAGCGTGGCCATAGGTTCGCAGTCGTTGTGACACAGGTCACGACCTAGGTCGGGTGACCGGCCGCGACAGCGACCAAGGGGGCGACGTGGGGTCGACAGGCACGGGGGGCACGCCCGGTCGACGGCGGGCGGGGGACCGCTGGGGCGGGCGCACGGATCGCACGGATCGACGGACCGATCGGGTCGGCGCGGCGCGGCGGTGGTCCCGCCGTCCCGCCCCGACGTGGCTCGCGGCCCTGCTGGCGCTGGCGCTGGTGGCCGCCGCGTGCGGCGGGGGCGGCGACAGCGACGGCGGGGCCACGGGCGACGAGGACGCGGGCGACCCGACGCCCGGCGGGCGGATCGTCTACGGGCTCGAGGCCGAGACCATCGACGGCTGGTGCCTGCCCGAGGCCCAGCTCGCCATCAGCGGGATCATGGTGGCGACGACGATCTACGACACCCTGACCCGCCCCAACGCCGAGGGCGAGATGGAGCCGTGGCTCGCCGAGTCCGTCGAGCCCAACGAGGACCACACGCAGTGGACGATCCGCCTCCGCGAGGGCGTGAAGTTCCACGACGGCTCCGACCTCACCGCCGAGGTCGTGAAGAACAACCTCGACGCCTACCGGGGCGCGTACCCGGCCCGGGCGCCCCAGCTCTTCATCTTCGTGTTCCAGCCCATCGAGAGCGTCGAGGTCGTCGACCCGCTGACGGTGCAGGTCAACCTCAAGCAGCCGTGGGTCAGCTTCGACGCCGCCCTCCACGGCAGCGGGCGGGTGGGCATCATGGCCCAGGCCCAGCTCGACGACACCCGGACCTGCGCCGAGAACCTGATCGGCACGGGCCCGTTCCGCTTCGTCGAGTGGGTGCCCAACCAGCACCTCCGGGCCGAGCGGTTCGAGGACTACTGGGCCACCGACGCGGCGGGCAACCAGCTGCCCTACGCCGACGAGATCGAGTTCCGGCCGATCGTCGAGGTCGACCAGCGGCTCAACGCGCTGCAGTCGGGCGAGATCAACGCCATGCACACGTCCGACCCGCAGACCATCGACGAGCTGCGGGACCTGGACGAGGCGGGTGAGGTCAACGCCTTCGAGTCGAGCGAGTTCGGCGAGGTCTCCTACGTGATGCTCAACTCGTCGAAGCCGCCGTTCGACAACATCACGGCTCGCCGGGCCCTGGCCCACGCCCTGGACTTCGAGGAGTTCAACGCCATCCTGGGCGCCGGCATCCTCGAGCAGGCCTCGGGGCCGTTCGCCCCCGGGAACATCGGCCACCTGGAGGACACCGGCTTCCCGACCTACGACCCCGAGGAGGCCGAGCGCCTCGTCCAGGAGTACGAGGAGGAGACCGGCCGGCCGCTGTCGTTCACCTACACGACGACCCAGGCCCAGGCGACCCTGGCCCAGGCCCAGCTGCTGAAGGAGCAGGCCGAGGAGGTCGGCATGGAGGTCGAGATCATCGGCGTCGACCAGTCGACCCAGATCGACAGCGCCCTCCAGGGCGACTTCGAGGCCATCGGCTGGCGCAACCACCCCGGCGGCGACCCCGACGGCCAGTACAACTGGTGGAAGTCGGGCTCGCCGGTGAACTTCGGGCGGTTCAACGACCCCGAGATCGACGAGCTGCTCGACCGGGGGCGCACGACCGTCGAGGGGCGCGAGGAGATCTACGAGCAGCTCAACGAGCGGTTCGCCGAGCAGGTCTGGAACATCTGGATCTACTACACGCCCTGGACGGTCGCGACCGCGCCCGACGTGCACGGGGTCCCCGGCGAGGGGCCGAGCGCGCCCGAGCCGTTCCCCGGCCTCGCGACCGGTCACCCGGTGATGTACATGTGGGTCGAGCAGTAGGGCGGTGGGGCAGCGCCGATGCGGTTGATCCTGCGCCGTCTCGTCCACCTGGCGGTGGTGCTGTTCCTCGTCACGCTGTTCGTGGCGCTGCTCACCGCCATGCTGCCGGGCGACCCGGTCGACGCCATCGCCGGCTTCGCCAGCGAGGAGCAGCGGGAGGCCCTGCGCGAGGAGCTGGGCCTCGACGACCCGGTGCCCGTCCAGTACGTGCGGTGGATGGGCGACTTCGTGACCGGTGACCTCGGCGGCTACTACACGGTCACCGGCGAGCGGCCGGTCATGGACCGGGTCCGGGACTCGCTGCCGGTGTCGCTCCAGCTCATGGTGTACGCGCAGGTGCTGGCGCTGGCCGTGGCCATCCCGGCCGGCGTCCTCACCGCCTACCGGGCGGGCAGCCGGGGCGACCGCATCGCCAACGCCACCGCCTTCGGGATGCTGGCGATCCCGAACTTCGCGCTGGCCCTCGTGCTCGCCTACTACGTCGGCGTCGAGCTCGGGTGGCTGCCCGTCAGCGGCTACGTGCGACCGAGCGAGGACCTCGTCGAGCACCTCCGGCGCATGGCCATGCCGGCGATCAGCCTCGCCGTGGGCCAGATCGCCGTCTACATGCGGCTGCTGCGCAGCGACATGATCGCCACGCTGCAGGAGGACTTCATCACCATGGCCAAGGCGAAGGGGGTGTCGCCCCGGCGGGTGCTGTGGCGGCACGCGCTGCGCCCGTCGAGCCTGACGCTGCTGACCGTCGCCGGCCTCAACGTCGGCACGCTCATCGGCGGCGCGGTCGTCGTCGAGGTCATCTTCTCGCTGCCGGGCATCGGGCTGCTGCTCTACGAGGCGATCGTCTCCCGCCAGTACGTCGCCCTGCAGAGCCTGGTGGCGATCATCGCCGTGGGCTACGTGCTCATCAACTTCCTGGTGGACGTGCTCTACGCCGTCCTCGACCCGAGGATCCGCCATGCCCGCGCCTGACGGTGGCCTCGACCTCGAGCGGCCGGCGGCCGCCCCGGCGCCCGGCGACGTGCCCGCGGCCGCCCGCGAGCCCGTCGACGCCGCCACGGGCGCCGCGGTGCCGGTCGGCGGGCGGGCAGCCCGCCAGGGGCGTCTGGGGTGGTTGGGCGCGTTCGCCATCGCCTGGCTGGCGTTCGTCACGCTCGCCGCGGTGCTCGCCCCGGTCCTGCCGCTCGACGACCCCAACGAGAACGTCGCCGCCATCGTCAACCAGGGCCCGGGGACCGACGGGCACGTCCTGGGCGGCGACGCCCTCGGGCGCGACCTGCTCAGCCGCATGGTGTGGGGCGGGCGGGCCTCGCTGCTGCTCGGCGTGGCCTCGGTGTCCATCGGCATGGTCGTCGGGGGCCTGCTCGGCCTGCTCGCCGGCTACTTCCGGGGTCGGGTCGACACGGTGCTGGCGGGCGCCTTCGACGTGCTGCTGTCGTTCCCGCAGCTGATCCTGGCGGTCACGCTGGTGACGGTCTTCGCCAGCGGCCAGGGCGTCAGCTCGACCCGGCGGATGGTCGTCCTCGTCCTCGCCCTGGGTCTGGTGTCGGTGCCCGTGCTGGGCCGCATCGCCCGGGCCAACGCGCTGGCGTGGAGCCAGCGGGAGTTCGTCACCGCGGCCCGGGCCATGGGGGCGCGCAACCGCTCGATCATGTTCGGCGAGGTGCTGCCCAACGTGCTGCCGGCGATGTTCTCCATCGCCCTCCTGGGCATCGCCGTCGTGATCGTCGTGGAGGGCGGGCTCAGCCTGCTGGGCGTGGGCGTGCAGCTGCCCACCCCGTCGTGGGGGAACGTGCTGGCCGAGGGGCGGTCCGAGCTGCGCCAGGCGCCCCACATCGTCATGGTGCCGACCGTCGTCATCTTCCTGACCGTCCTGTCCCTCAACTACCTGGGCGACGTCGTCCGCGCCAGGTTCGACGTGCGGGAGAGCGCGCTGTGAGCAGGGGGCGCCGACACGTGCACACGAGTGCCGACGACTTCCCGACCGCCGGCAGGGACGGCCCCCTGCTGGAGGTCGACGACCTCGAGACCCGGTTCCACACGCCCCGGGGCGTCGTCCGGGCGGTCGACGGCGTGTCGTTCACGCTCGAGCGGGGCCGCACGCTCGGGCTCGTCGGCGAGTCCGGGTGCGGCAAGTCGGTCCTGTCCCGCTCGATCATGGGCCTGCTGCCGAGCTACGCCGAGCGCCGGGGCGAGATCACCTTCGCCGGCGAGCGCCTGGACCTGCTCGGCGAGGACGCCCTGCGGGAGTACTGGGGCGCGCGCATCGCCATGGTCTTCCAGGACCCGATGACGTCGCTCAACCCCGTCATGCGGATCGGCCAGCAGATCGCCGAGCCGCTGGAGATCCACACCGACCTGACCCGGGAGCAGATCCGGGAGACGGTCCTGGCCCTGCTGCGCTCGGTGCACATCCCCGAGCCGGAGCGCCGCCTGCGCCAGTACCCGCACGAGCTGTCGGGCGGCATGCGCCAGCGGGTGGTCATCGCCATCGCCCTGTCCTGCGGCCCCCAGCTGCTGTTCGCGGACGAGCCGACGACGGCGCTCGACGTCACCGTGCAGGCGCAGATCCTCGACCTGCTGCAGGAGCAGCAGGCCGAGCGCGAGATGGCCGTCGTGCTGGTCAGCCACGACCTGGGCGTGGTCGCGGGTCGCACGCACGACATCGCGGTCATGTACGCCGGCCAGATCGTCGAGATGGCGCCGACCCGCACGCTGTTCTCCGAGGTGCGGATGCCCTACACCGAGGCGCTGCTGCGCTCGGTGCCCCGGGTCGAGAACCCCAAGCACACCCGCCTGGCGGTCATCGGCGGCCGGCCGCCCGACCTCGTCGACCCGCCGCCCGGCTGCCGGTTCGCGCCCCGGTGCCCCTACGCGCAGGAGCGCTGCCGGGTCGAGGCACCCCCGCTGGTCGAGGCCGACACCCCCGGCCACTGGTACCGCTGCTGGTACCCGGTCGGCACCGACGAGGGGCGGGAGGCGCTCGAGCGCAACCTGGCCGCCAACGTCCCCCAGGCGGCCGCCGCGGTCACCGGTGACCTGTCCGTGGAGGCGAGCTGATGGCGGGCACCGGCACGGCGCACCTGCGCGACGGCGACGACGTGCTGCTGCGGGTCGAGGACCTCGTCGTCGAGTTCCCGGCGGCCGGGGGCGCGACCGTCTCGGCGGTCGCGGGCGTCAGCTTCGACGTCGCCGAGGGCGAGACCCTCGGGCTGGTGGGGGAGAGCGGGTGCGGCAAGTCGACCGCCGCCCGGGCGGTCCTGCAGCTGCCCCCGCCCACGGCGGGGACCGTCCGCTTCGCCGGCCACGAGCTGACCGCGCTGCGGGGCGAGCGCCTGCGCCGGCTGCGCCCGCTCATGCAGATCGTGTTCCAGGACCCGATCAGCTCGCTCAACCCCCGCCGGACCGTCGGCGACATCGTCGCCGCGCCGCTCAAGGTGTGGGGCCGGGGGAGCGAGGCCGAGCGGCGGGCCCGGGTCGACGAGGTGCTCGAGGCCGTGGGCCTCGACCCCGCGGTGGCCCGGGACAAGCGGCCGCACGAGTTCTCCGGCGGCCAGTGCCAGCGCATCTGCATCGCCCGGGCCCTCGTGCTCGACCCCAAGCTGGTGATCTGCGACGAGCCGGTCTCGGCGCTCGACGTGTCGGTGCAGGCGCAGATCCTCAACCTGCTCGAGGACCTGAAGGAGCGCTACGGCC
>ERZ777003.1271-NODE-1271-length-39676-cov-6.278438_pt1 | contig 39676 bp, 33 predicted proteins | sample MGYA00374956_ERZ777003 | MGnify/ENA primary metagenome ERZ777003 (study PRJEB29302, sample SAMN06268252) | bioreactor metagenome | isolation source: Joint BioEnergy Institute, California, USA | place: USA:Joint BioEnergy Institute, California, USA | collected... | reverse complement strand
CCGCGCCAGCGTCCCTGCATCCGCCACGCCGTCCACCCGCTCCTGCCGCCAGTGCCGCTGGAAGGCGACGAGCGCGACCTCGGGCCGCGCGGAGTCCACACGGTAGCCGATCCGCGTGAGCAGCGCCGCCGCGCGGACCATGCCCTCGGCCGGCACCGCCGGGTCGCTGCCCTCGACTCCGGCGGGCCACAGCCCGACGCCGTTCGCCGCCAGGCCCTCCCAGTCGAACAGCTCGCCCGGGTCCTGCTTGCGCTCCGGCGCGACGTCGCTGTGCGCGACGACGTTGCGCGGCGGGATCGGGTGCCGCGCGAGGACCGCGAGGCAGAGGTCGCACACCGCCGCCATCTGCAGAGCGGGGAAGGGGCGGTAGCCCCATTCATGGCCCGGATTGACGATCTCGATGCCGATGCTGCGGTCGTTCAGCCCCTCCCGCCCGCGCCAGGAGGAGATCCCGGCGTGCCAGGCGCGCCGCTCCTCCGGCACCAGGCGCCAGACCGTGCCGTCCTCCTCCACGACGTAGTGGGCGGAGACGCGCGCGGCGGGGTCGCGCAGCCGGGCGATCGCCTCCTCCGCGCTGCGCATGCCGGTGTAGTGCAGCACGAGCGTGTCGGTCGGAACGCCGGGCGGGCGCGCGTCGTGGTTCGGGCTGGGGAGGTCGCGGATGCGCATCAGGCTCAGGGTGCCCCTTCGGGCAGCACTGCGTCGGCCTCGACCTCGACGAGCCAGGCGGAGTCTATGAAGCGCGACACCTCGACGAAGGTGCAGGCCGGGCGCACGGCGCCGAAGGCCTCCCCATGCGCCCGCGCGGCCTCGCGCCAGCGTCCGATGTCGGTCAGCATCACGCGGGTGCGGACGACGTGTTCCAGCGAGGCGCCCACCTCGGCGAGGGCGGCGGCGATGATCTCGATGCAACGCCGGGTCTGGCCGTGGACGTCGCCGGGCGCCGCCGTCCCGCCGCTGGCCGCGATCGGGGCGGTGCCGGCCACCGCCACGAACCGCCCCGCGCGGACGGCGCGCGAGAAGCCGATCTCCGGCTCCAGCGGCGAGCCGGAGGAGACCGATTGCCGCTGTTCCGCCACCCTGGGGCCGCCGCAGCTCGTCACAGCCTGCGTTCCCGCTTGATCCGGTCCCAGGCGGCGTTGATCTCCGCCACCTTCTGCGTCGCGCGCTGCACGAACTCCGCTGGGACGCCGCGCGCCGCCAGGCTGTCCGGGTGGTTCTCGCGCATCAGCTTGCGCCAGGCGGCGCGCACCTGCTCGTCCGTCGCCTCCCGCGTCAGGCCGAGCACGGCGTAGGGATCCACGCCCAGCTCGGCCTCAGGCGGCCGGGCGCGGCCGCCCTGCGCCCGTTCCCACGCCGCGGTGTCAAGACCGAAGCGCGCGTGGACGCCGAGCAGCACAGCCTGCTCCGCCTTGTTCAGCGGCCCATCGGCCCGCGCGATGCCGAACAGGGCGGTCAGCACGTCCTCGAGCATTCCCTTGTTGTCGGCGAAGGCCGCGCCGAGGCGCTCGGCGAAGGGCTCCCAGCCCTCCGCGGTCTCGCGCGCCTGGTCGAACAGCCGGCCGACCTCGCGGAGGTTCTCGGGCGGGATGCGGAAATATCGCTTGAAGGCGTCGATCTCGGCCCGCTTCACCGGCCCGTCGCACTTGGCGAGCTTGGCCGCGAGCACCACCACGCCAATCGCGAACAGGCTCTCCCTGCCGCCGAGCAGCGCGGCGAGGTCGGCGGCGTGCGGCGGGATGCGGCCCGCCCCGCCGCCGGCGCCGGACAGCGCGCCCTCATCGGCGGCATGACCCAGCGCGGCGCCGACCATGGCACCGAGCGGCCCGCCCATGGCGAAGCCGGCCACGCCGCCGATGATCTTGCCCCAGATGCCCAAGCCCGCCGGTCCTCCGCTGCACCGAGGCCTGCTCCTAGCACGCGCACGTCGCGCGCGGGAGCGGCCCGTCCGGCCGGGGTGCCTGCCACGGCTGGCGGCGATGCCGCGCGGCCTCGCCCGGTCCCAGGGTCAGGGCAGCGTCGCGCCTATCGCGGGATTGCACGCCTTCAGCGCCGCCCAGGCCTCGGGGAAGCCCCGTGTGTCGAGCGTCGCCTCGTGGTTGCGCAGGAAGATGAGGTGGAGCCTGACCGTGGCGGCGGCGTCCGCAACGAAGCTGCGGACCAAGGCGGGGTTGCCGATCGCGAGGTGCATCACCGTCACCCGCGGCTCCTGCTGCACCACCCGGTAGCCGGCGAGGGTGAGGGCGCCGCTCCGCGTCGGCGCGTCCTGCGCCTCCGGCAGCCAGCCGAAGGCGATCCGGTTGTTCGGGGCCTCCGGCTGCGGCAGGGCGACGCCGCGGAGCCCGAAGATGACGAACAGGCTGCCATCTGCCCGCGGCACCCAGTCCATGCGCAGGACCGCGGGGCCCTCGGTGGTGCTCAGGCTGAGGAAGCAGGGCCCGTCGGCGGTGCGGCCGTCGCGCACCACGGCCCAGGCGCCGTGGCGGGAGACGACCCTGTCCTGCACGGCCTGGGCTGCCTTCCCTCCCGGAAGGGCGAGGGACAGGGCGAGGAGGGCGGCGACGGCGAATCGGCGTGTGCGCATCGAATCAGCCTATGGCGCGCGGGTGCGGCGCACAACGCCGCGGTTGCCCGAAGCCGCGCGCGATCCCATTCTCCGCGGCCATTTCGCAGCTTCGGGACGGGGCTCATGTCGGGAAAGTGGCAGTTCTGGATCGACCGCGGCGGCACCTTCACGGACATCGTCGCGCGCGACCCGGCGGGGCGGCTCTCGACGCGCAAGCTGCTGTCGGAGAATCCGGGCCGCTACCGTGACGCCGCCGTGGCGGGCGTCCGCGAATGCCTCGGCCTGGCGCCCGGCGCGCCGATCCCGCCCGGGCTGATCGAAGCGGTGAAGATGGGCACCACGGTGGCCACCAACGCGCTGCTCGAGCGCAAGGGCGAGCGGGTGCTGCTGCTGGTCAACCGCGGCTTCGCCGACATGCTCCGCATCGGCAACCAGGCGCGGCCGAAGCTTTTCGAGCTCGACGTCCGGCTGCCGGAGTTGCTGCACGAGCGGGTGGCGGAGATCGGCGGGCGAATCGCCGCGGACGGCGCGGAGATCGAGCCGCTCGACGAGGCCGGCGCGCGGGCGGCGCTGGAGGTGGCCTTCGCCGACGGCATCCGCGCCGTCGCCGTGGTGCTGATGCACGCCTGGGCACATCCGGCGCACGAGCTGCGCGTGGGTGAGATCGCGCGCGAGGTCGGCTTCCCCCAGGTCTCGCTGAGCCACCAGGCCTCGCCGCTGCCGCGCATCGTGCCGCGCGGCGATACGACGGTGGTGGATGCCTATCTCTCGCCGATCCTGCGCCGCTACGTGGACCAGGTGGCGAGCGAGCTGCCGGGCGTGCGGCTCTACTTCATGCAGTCCAACGGGGGGCTTGCGGAGGCGGGGCGGTTCCAGGGCAAGGACGCGATCCTTTCCGGCCCCGCCGGCGGCATCGTCGGCGCGGCGCGCACCGCCGCGATGGCGGGGTTCGACCGCATCATCGGCTTCGACATGGGCGGTACCTCGACCGATGTCGCGCTCTACGCCGGGGAGTTCGAGCGCGCCTTCGAGACGGTGGTCGCCGGCGTGCGGATGCGCGCGCCGATGATGGCGATCAACACGGTCGCGGCGGGCGGCGGCTCGATCCTGCGCTTCGACGGGGCGCGGTTCCGCGTGGGGCCGGAGAGCGCGGGCGCGGTGCCGGGCCCGGCCTGCTACCGCCGCGGCGGGCCGCTGACCGTGACCGACGCCAACGTCATGGTCGGCAAGATCCAGCCGGCGCACTTCCCGGCGATCTTCGGGCCGGGCGCGGACCAGCCGCTGGATGCGGAGATCGTGCGCGCGAAATTCGCCGCGCTCGCCGCGGAGATCGCCGCCGCGACGGGCCAGCCGGCGCAGGACCCGCGCGCGGTGGCGGAGGGCTTCCTGCGCGTCGCCGTCTCCAACATGGCCAACGCCATCAAGCAGGTGAGCATCCAGAAGGGCCACGACGTCACCCGCTACGCCCTGCAGTGCTTCGGCGGCGCCGGCGGGCAGCACGCCTGCCTCGTCGCCGACGAGCTCGGCATGGAGACGGTGCTGATCCATCCCTTCGCCGGCGTGCTCTCCGCCTATGGCATGGGCCTCGCCGACCAGACCGTGATCCGCGAGGGCGCGGTGGAGGCGCCGCTCGCGCCGGAGGGCATGGACGACCTCGCGCGGCGGCTCGACGCGCTGGCCGAGGCCGGGCGGGCGGAGCTGCTGCGCCAGGGCGCCCCGGCGGAGCGCATCGCCACGGCGCGCCGGCTGCACCTGCGCTACCAGGGCACCGACACCTTCCTGCCGGTGCCCTTCGGCACCTACGAAGACGTCCTTGCCGCCTTCACGGAGGCCCACCGCCGCCGCTTCGGCTTCGCGACGCCGGAGCGGCCGGTGATCGTCGAGGCGGCCATCGCCGAGGTCACCGCCGCCGGCGAGCCGGTGGAGGAGGCCGCGCTGCCGCCACGCGCGCCTGGCGAGGCGGGGCCGCAGCCGACGGACCATGTCGCCCTCTTCACCGGCGGCGCCGAGCACGCTGCCCCGGTGTTCGACCGCGAGGCGCTGCGCGCCGGCGACCGCCTGCCCGGCCCCGCCCTGATCCGCGAGGCCAACGCCACCACCGTCGTCGAGCCGGGCTGGACCGCGGAGGTGACGCCGCTCAACCACCTGATCCTGCGTCGCACCGCGCCGCGGCCCAACGCCGTCGTCGCCGACACCGGCCGCCCCGATCCGGTGATGCTGGAGCTGTTCAACAACCTGTTCATGAGCATCGCCGAGCAGACCGGCGCGGTGCTCCAGAACACCGCGCTCAGCGTGAACATCAAGGAGCGGCTCGACTTCTCCTGCGCCATCTTCGACGCGGAGGGGAGGCTGGTGGCGAACGCGCCGCACATCCCGGTGCATCTCGGCGCGATGGGCGAGAGCGTCCGCACGGTGATCCGCCAGCGCGGCAAGACGCTCCGGCCCGGCGACGTGGTGGCGCTGAACAACCCCTACAACGGCGGCACGCACCTGCCGGACGTGACGGTGATCACCCCGGTGTTCGACGAGGACGGAAAGGAGATCCTGTTCTTCGTCGGCTCCCGCGGCCACCACGCTGATATCGGCGGCCTGACCCCGGGCTCCACCCCGCCCAACTCCTCGACCCTGGAGGAGGAGGGAGTGGTGATCGACGACTTCCTCCTGGTCGAGCAGGGCCGTTTCCGCGAAGCGGAATTCATGGCGCTGCTCCGCTCGGCGAAGTACCCGGCGCGCTCGCCGGAGGTGAATCTCGCCGACATCAAGGCGCAGGTCGCGGCGAACGAGAAGGGCGTGCAGGAGCTGCGCCGCGCGGTGCGCGAATTCGGCCTCGACACGGTGCGCGCCTACATGCGGCACGTGATGGACAACGCCGAGGAGAGCGTGCGTCGCGTGCTCGACCGCCTGCCGGACGGGGAGTTCCGCACCGCGATCGACGACGGCGCGCCCCTGCACGTCGCTGTGCGCGTGGACCGCGCCCGCCGCGCCGCGGTGATCGACTTCACCGGCACCGGGCCGCAGCGGCCGAGCAACTTCAACGCCCCGGCCGCGATCTGCCGCGCCGTTGTGCTCTACTGCTTCCGCTGCCTGGTGGGCGAGGACATCCCGCTCAACGACGGCTGCCTCGTCCCGCTGGAGATCGTGGTGCCGGAGGGGACCTTCCTCTCCCCCCGCCCCGGCGCCGCAGTCGTGGCCGGCAACACCGAGGTCAGCCAGATGACCTGCAACGCGCTGCTCGCCGCGCTCGGCGCCTGCGCCTCGGCCCAGGCGACGATGAACAACCTCCTGTTTGGCGACGCGGTCTATCAATATTACGAGACGGTCTGCGGCGGCACCGGTGCCGGCCCCGGCTTCCACGGCACCGGCCCGGTGCAGACGCACATGACCAACACCCGCATGACCGACCCGGAGATCCTGGAACTGCGCTATCCTGTACGGTTGGAGGAATTCTCGATCCGCCGAGGCTCCGGCGGCGCCGGGCGCTGGCGCGGCGGCGACGGGGCGCGGCGGCGCATCCGCTTCCTCCGGCCGATGGAGGCAGTGATCGTCGCCTCGCGCCGCACCGTCGCCCCGCACGGGCTGATGGGCGGCGCCGACGGCGCGCCGGGCCGGCAATGGGTGGAGCGCGCGGACGGCCGCGTCGAGTGGCTGAAGGGCTGCGACCGGGCCTGGGTCGAAGCCGGCGAGGTGCTCGGCCTGGAGACGCCGGGCGGCGGCGGATGGGGCGCGGCGGCGTGATCGCGGCAGCGCACGCGCAGGGAGCCTCCGGCCTCCTCCGCAGGCCGATGGTGCCTGATGGCCATCGCAGCGGCGGAGGCCCCGTCTTCCGCCCATGATCCGCCGCCTCGCCATCGTTTGCGCGCTGCTCCTCGCCGCGATCGCCGGCGCGCTCTGGCTCGGCCCGCGCTTCGTGGACTGGGAGGCGCAGCGGCCGCGCCTCGCCGCGCTGGCCGCCATTCGCCTCGGCCGGCCGGTCGCGCTCGAGGGCCGGCTTCGCCTCGCCTTCCTCCCCCAGCCGCAGATCGAGGCCTCGCGCGTGCATGTCGGCGCGCCCGGCGAGGACATCGACATCGCCGCGCGCCGCATGCACCTGCGGCTCGATCTCGGCGCGCTGCTCACCGGCCGGCTGGAGCCGCGCGAGATTGCCCTGGTCGGCGCGGAGATCCGCCTGCCCTGGCCGCCCGCCACCACCCTCGCGCTGCGCCCGCCGCCCTGGCTGCTCACCCTCGACGCGCGGATCGAGGACAGCCGCGTGCGCATCGGCGAGACGGTGCTGGAGGGGGTTGATGCCCGTCTCTCGGCCGGCGGGGCGCTGGAGGCGGTGGAGGTCGGCGGCAGCTTCACCTTCCGCGGCCTGCCGGTGCGCTTCTCCGCTACGCTCGGCCGGCCGGGCTATGACGGCATCTCGACGCTCGACCTCACCCTCGCCGCGGCGGGCGCCACGGCCACCGCGCGCGGCGCCCTGCTGCCCGAGGGCGGGTTCGAGGGCCGCGTCGAGGCTGCCGGGCAGGATCTCGCCGCGTTGCTGCCGGCGCCGCAGGGCCCCTTCCGCGGCACCGGGCGGCTGATCGCCGGGGCGGAGCTGATCGCGGCGGACGAGATCGACATCGACCTCGCCGGCGTTCCGGCGCGCGGGGCGGTGGCGCTGCGGCTGCAGCCGGCGCTCCGGCTCGACATCGCGCTGGCGGCGAGCCGGCTCGACCTCGACGCCTGGATCGCCGCGCTGCGCGCCGCAGCCGGGCAGCCCTCCATGCCGACTAGCCTCGACCTCTCGGCCGAGGCCGCAAGCTTCCGCGGAGTCGCGATGCGGCGGCTGCGCGGCGCGGCGGCGCTGGAGGAGGAGCGGCTGACGCTCACCGACGTCTCCGTCCTGCTGCCCGGCGACACGGCGGTGGAGATCGCCGGCGCCTCCGCGGCGAAGCGGATGGAGCTGGCGCTGCGCTTCCAGGGCACGAATCTGCGCGAGACGCTGTCCGCCTTCGGCCTGCGGCTCGCCGGCACCGACCCGTCGCGGCTCCGAGCCGGCGAGGGACGGCTGCGCCTGGTGCTCGAGGAGAACCAGGCCTCCATCGCCGATCTCGCGGCGACGGTTGACGGCATGCGCGTCTCCGGTGCGGGGGTGCTGCGCTTCGGCGGGCCGCGGCTGGCGATCGGTGCCGGCCTCAGCTTCGACCGGCTGGCGCTGGACGGGCTGGTCCCGGAGGGGCTGGGCTGGTCCGACCTCGCCGCCGCGCTCGGCGCGCTGGACGCCAATCTGCGCATCGCCGCCGAGCAGGTCGTCTGGCGCGGCGTGGCCGCCGAGCGCGCGACGCTCGACGCGGCGCTGGAGGGCGGCCGGCTCGTCGTCCGGCGCCTGTCCGGCCATGCCGCCGGCGCCGACCTGACGGCGTCCGGGGCATTGGCGCGCGACAACAGCGGCGGCGGGGGCGGCAGCAATGGTGGCGCCGCGGTCAGGCCGGGGGCGCTGCGGCTCTCCGATCTCAGCCTTGAGGTCACGGCGGCGAACGCTTCCGGCGTGTCCGCGCTGCTGCCCGGGGACTGGCCGGACCGGACGGTGCTCGCGGAGCAGCAATTGACGCTGCGGCTCTCCGGCGGCGGCCCGGCGGAGGCGCTGGCCCTGCGCGCCGAGGCCGAGCTGGGCGAACTGCGCGTCGAATCCGCGGGCACGCTGGATGTGCCGGCGCTCCGCTTTTCCGGCACGCTCGCCCTGCGGCATCCCGGCGCGCCGCGCTTCCTCACCCAGGGGCTCGGCCTGCGCGGTGTCGAGTGGATCGGCGAGGGCTCGCTGTCGCTGGTCGCCTCCGGGCTCGTCGCCTCGCCTACCGGGGTGGCGGCGGAGCATCTCGACCTGGCCCTGGCCGGCCTGCGGGGCCGGGGGCAGCAGCTCGCGCTCGCGCTCGATCCCGCCGCGCCGCGGCCCAGGCTGACGGGGCGCATCCTCGCCGAACGCATCCTGCTGCCGCCGCTGCGCTGGCGCGGCACCGAGCCGCTGGGCTTCTCCCTGCTCGACAGGCTGGACGCGGAGCTGTCCATCGAGGCGGCGCGCGTGGAGATGCCGGGCGTGGTGCCGGTGCTGGAGGCGGTGGAGGCGGGCGCCCTGCGGCTCGCCGACGGGCGGCTGGAGGTCGAGGGGCTGCGCGCCCGGCTCGGTGGCGGCACCGTGGAGGGCGCGGTGACGGTGCGCGGCGGCGCCGCGGCCGACCCGCCGGCGGTGAACGCGACGCTACGGCTGGAGGGCGCGACCATCTCCGGGCCGCTCTTCGGCCTGCCGGTGCTCGACCTGACGGCGGGCCAGGCGGAGGTGGAGGCGCGGCTGACCGCCTCGGGCCACAGCCCGGCGGCGCTGCTGGCGACGCTGGAGGGCGAAGTCCGCCTCGCCGTGCGCAACGGCGTGCTGGTGGGCTTCGACCTTGGCGCGCTGGTCGCCGCTTCCGCCAAGGAGGAGCTCGATGCGGCGGAGGCGGCCCTGCGCCGCGCGCTCGGCATCGGCGATGGCCCCCCCGGCGATGGCGGCGGCGTGGCGACCGAGTTCGAGCGGCTGGAGGTTGCCGCCCGCCTCGCCGGTGGCCGCGCGGTGCTGGAGGGGGCGCGGCTGACCGGCGGCGAGGCGGGCGCCACGGCGACCGCGAGCGGCGCGATCGACCTCGCCCGCGCGACGCTCGACCTTCAGGTCGCGGCGCGGCCGGCGCAGGCCGAGGCGCCGGACATCGGGCTGCAATTGTCCGGCGACCTGTCCGATCCGCGGCGCCTCGGCGAGATCAGCGCCTGGGCGCGCTGGCGGGCGGAGCAGGGATAGGCCGCGCGCGGCGCCCGCCCGCCCATCCGTCAGCCGCGGGCCGCCGCCGCTTCCCGCAGGGCGAAGACGCGCAGCGCGCTCGCCAGCGGCGCGCCGCCGGCTGCGGCGTCCGCCGCCGCCTCGGTCCGGCGTGCGTCGAGCATGGCCACCAGCCCGGAGAGGCTGACGCCGCGCCGCGCCGCGGCCGCCTCCAGCACCGCCCAGAATTCCGGCTCCAGCGCGATCGAGGTGCGGTGGCCGGCGAGGGTGAAGCTGCGCTTGCGCAGGTATCGCTGGCCGCCGCTGCCGCCGCCGTGCGTCGTTCCGTCGCTCATCCGCTCCCTTCGAGCGTGGCGCCGGGCGTCACCATCCTCTCCGGGCGCACCCAGCGGTCGAAGTCCTCGGGCGAGACGTAGCCGAGGCGCGCCGCGGCCTCCTTCAGCGTCAGGTCCTCGGCCAGCGCCTTCTTCGAGATCGCGACCGCCTTGTCGTAGCCGATGCGCGGGTTGAGCGCGGTGACCAGCATGAGCGACTTCGCCAGGTTCTCGGCGATGCGGCCGCGGTTCGGCTCCAGCTTGTCCACCATGTTGGCCGCGAAGCTCTCCGCGGCGTCGGCGAGCAGCGTGGCGGACTGCAGCACGGCGTGGATGATCACCGGCTTGAAGACGTTGAGCTCCAGGTGCCCCTGCGCGCCGGCCACCGTCACGGTGACGTTGTTCCCCATCACCTGCGCGCAGACCATGGTCAGCGCCTCGGACTGCGTCGGGTTCGTCTTGCCCGGCATGATCGAGGAGGAGAGGCCGTCGGCCGGGATGATCAGCTCCGCGATGCCGGAGCGCGGGCCGGAGCCGAGCAGGCGGATGTCGTTGGCGATCTTGTTGAGCGAGACGGCGAGCACGTTCATCGCCCCGTGCAGCTCGACGAAGGCGTCGTGCGCCGCCATGCCCTCGAATTTGTTGGGGTTGGGCGTGAAGGCGAGCCCGGTGCGCTCGGCGACGAGCTCGCAGAACACCCGGTCGAAGTCGGGGTGGCGGTTGAGGCCGGTGCCGACCGCCGTGCCGCCCTGCGGCAGCATCAGGAGGCGCGGCATCACGTCGCGCAACCGCGCCATGCCGAGCTCCACCTGGCGCGCCCAGGCGCCGAATTCCTGGCCCAGCGTGACCGGCACCGCGTCCATCAGGTGCGTCCGTCCGACCTTGACGATGCCGGCCCACTCCTCCGAGCGCTTCCACAGCGAGGCGTGCAGCCGGCCGAGAGCGGGCAGCAGCCTTCCCTGCACCGCCTCCGCCGCCGCCATGTGCATCATCGTGGGGAAGTTGTCGTTGGAGGACTGGCCGCGGTTGACGTGGTCGTTCGGGTGCACCGGGTCGCGCGATCCCAGCGGGCGGCCGAGGATCTCGTTGGCGCGATTGGCGATCACCTCGTTGGCGTTCATGTTGGTCTGGGTGCCGGAGCCGGTCTGCCAGACGGGGAGCGGGAAGTCGGCGTCGCGCTTGCCCTCGGCCACTTCCAGCGCGGCCTGCTTAATCGCCTCTGCGATGTCGTCGGGAAGCTCGCCGAGGCGCCGGTTGGCCTCCGCGCAGGCCCATTTGTGCAGGCCGACGGCGTGGATCAGGGCCGGGGGGAGGCGCTCGGAGCCGATGCGGAACAGCCGGCGCGCGCGCTCGGTCTGCGGGCCCCAGTAGCGGTCGGCGGGAATCTCGATGCTGCCGAGGGAATCGGTCTCGGTGCGGGTCGGCTCGGCCATGCTCACGCCCTCCTGAACTCCCACGGGCGGGAACGCGGATCAGGCGCCGTAGGTGCTGATCTCGATCAGGTTCCCGTCCGGATCGCGGCAATAGATGGAGGTGATCGGCCCGAGTGCCCCGGTCCGAGGCACGGGCCCCTCCAGGATCTCGACGCCGCAATCGTGCAGATGGCCCACGATCTCCGCGGGCGTGACCGCGGTCACGAAGCAGAGATCCTGCGTCCCCGGTGCGGCGTGCGCGGCGTTGGGGCGGAATTCGCGGCCGGCCTCGTGCAGGTTGATCTTCTGCCCGCCGAATTTCAGCGCCGTGCGTTCGCCCCCGGGACCGAAGGCCTCGCGCTCCATCCCCAGCACGCGCTGGTACCAGGCCGCGGTGATCTCGATGTCGCGGCAGGTGATGACGAGGTGGTCGAGGCGGTCCACGGCGAAGCGCATGGGCGGCGGGCGTTCCTTCCGTTCGGGGGCCGTCCCGCCCGCCATAGACCGCCGCCCGCGGCCTGTCACGCCGCCCCGGCCTGCCTCAGTCCTGCCACTTCACCTTGAGGAAGGGCGCGGGCAGCAGCAGCTTGTTCTCCTGCTTGAGGATCATCGGCCGCACCTTGGCGATGTAGGCCTGCCAGCGGGCATCGGCCGCCAGCCGCGCCCGCCGCTCCGCGCGCTCGGCGAGGTCCTCGTAGGCCCACATGTGGATCACCTGGTTCAGCGTGCCGAACTCGGTCTGGTAGTAGCCGACCATGCGCCCGAGGATCGGCTTCTGGATCGCCATCCCCTCGGCCTCGTAGGCCTTGAGGTAGGCTCCGGCCTGGCCGGGGTGCAGGGTGTAGATGCGTTCCTCGACGATCATGGCGCGCGCGCGTCCTCCCTTCCGGTGCCTGCGCGCCGAGGCTACCCCGCCTTGACCGCGCGTGCCATGCCCGAGCAGGCTCGCCGGGGAGGAGGGAGAGGACAGGATGCATCTCGGCGAGAAGGCGGCCGCCCAGCGGCCCGGGACGCGGCTGCGCGCGCTGCTCAAGGAACACCGGCCACTCGTCATCCCCGGCTGCTACGACGCGATGAGCGCGCGCGTGCTCGAGCATGTCGGCTTCGGCGCGATCTACATGAGCGGCTATGGCAGCTCGCTCGCCCTGCTCGGCCTGCCCGACGCGGGGCTGATCACCCTGACCGAGATGGCGATGAATGCGCGGCTGATCGCCTCGGCGGTGCGCGTCCCGGTGATCGCGGACGCCGACACGGGCTACGGCAACGCACTGAACGCGATCCGGACGGTCGAGGAGTACATCCGCGCCGGCGTCGCGGGCCTGCACATGGAGGACCAGGTCGCGCCGAAGCGCTGCGGCCATGTCGCCGGGCGCGAGGTGATCCCGCGCGAGGAGGCGGTGCGCAAGATCCGCGCCGCCTGCGCCGCGCGCGACGCGATGGACCCGGAGGTCGTGATCATCGCGCGCACCGATTCGCGCGGCGCGCATGGCGGCTCGCTCGACGAGGCGATCTGGCGCGCCAATGCCTTCCTCGATGCCGGCGCCGACCTCGCCTTCGTCGAGGGGCCGGCGAGCGTGGCCGAGGTGGAGCGCATCTGCCGCGAGGTGAAGGGCGGCCGCGTCTTCTACAACATGACCGGCATCTCGCCGCGATTCACCGAGAAGGAGATGGCCGAGCTCGGCATCGCGGCCTGCATCCTGCCCGGCGTCGCCATGCGCGCGACGCTGATGGCGCTCTACGACATCGCGCGGGCGCTGAAGGACCAGGGCACCGCGGCGGAGCCGGAATTCGACCGGCGCTACCGCGCGCATCCGATGGGCGACCTGCACGGCTTCTCCGGCTTCGCCCGCATCCGCGCGCTGGAGGAGCAGTTCCTCCCGCCGGAGGCAGGCGAGAAATACGCCGACAGCCTGGGCTACCGCCCGCCGGAGGCGCCGAAGGCCGCGGAGTAGGCGCGGCTCAGGACGGCTGCAGCGCGGGGCTGGCGGCGACGACGCGCGCCGCCACCTCGCGGAAGCGCGCGAGATGCGCGGCGAAGTGCTCCGGCGAGGAGCGGACCGGCACCTCGCCATTCGCCATCAGCCGCTGGCGCGTCCCTGGATCCTCCAGCGCGAAGCGCAGCGCCGCGCTGAAGCGCTCGATTACCGGGCGCGGTGTGCCGGCGGGGGCGAACATGCCGATCCAGCTCGTCAGGTCGTAGCCGGGGAAGCTCTCGCCGATCGAGGGCACCTCGGGCGCGCCCGGGTGCCGTTCCGCCGTGGTGCAGGCGAGGATGCGCGCCTTGCCGGACTGCACCACGGGCCGGATGCTGTTGAGGCTGATGATGCACGCGTCGATCCGCCCGCCGGCGAGGTCGCGGGCGACATCCGCCCCGCCGCGATAGGGCACGTGCTCCAGCCGGATGCCGGCCATGATCTGCAGCAGCTCGCCCATGAAGTGGCCGATATGGGCGACGCCCGGCGTGCCGTAGGTGATCTCGCCGGGACGCGCCTTCGCCTGCGCGACGAACTCCTCGAGCGTCCGCGCCGGGAAGTCGGCGCGCACATTGAGGAGGTAGGGCACGATCGTGGCCTGTGCGATCGGCGTGAAGGCCGTGCCGTAGTCGAAGGGCATGTCGCGCTTGGTCAGCGGCAGGGTGATCAGGGTCGCACCCTCCTGCAGCAGCGTGTAGCCGTCGGGCGGCGACTGCGCGACCAGGGTGGCGGCGATCAGGCCGGAGGCGCCGGTGCGGTTCTCGACGATCAGCGGCTGTCCGAGGAACTCGCCGATCTTGGGCTGGAGGAAGCGCGCGACGGTGTCGGCGACCCCGCCGGCGGAATAGGGGCAGATCAGGCGAACCGGGCGCTCGGGCCACGTCGCCGCCTGGGCATTGGCGGCCGTCGGGCTCAGACCGGCGGCGGTGGCGAATGGAACGGCGAGGCTGGCGCTGGCGCCGCCGAGCAGCGGGCGGCGCGGCGTGGCGAGATTCGGCATGGATCGCATCCTCCCGGTCCGGCGCGCGGCCGGCCGGCGGCAGACTCGGGTGGCCGGCGCAGCGCCGTCAAGCGCACGGGATCCCGCTGATCCCTGTGCGGTCACGCCTCATGGCGGGCGGTCGGTCGCGCTTCGGATCCCGGCGCGGCGCGGCGACGCTCACCCCACCACGCGCACCAGGTCGAGCTTCGCGAGCCAGGCGAGCGAGCGGGCGAGGCGCAGGCGCCGCCCCGGCGCGACCAGCGCGGCCAGCTCGTCCAGACTCGCCGGGCCGTCCGTCGCCAGCCGGTCCAGCACCGCCTCCAGTTCCGCCGGTGTCGGCAGCAAGGGAGCGCGCACCACCGCGCCCGGCACGGCAACGAGCCTTCTCAGCGCCTCGTGGGACGCGCCGGGAGCAAGCATGAAGCGCATCCCCGCGGCGAGGCGGCGTGTCGGATAGGCGGCGAAGACCGCGAAGGGGTTGGGCCGCAGCGGCACCCGCTCGCGCCCCGCGGCCGGGGGGGCGCGCTCGCTTCCCGCGGCGGCGGCGCCCTGGCGCAGCCGGTCCAGCTCGTCCCACAGCGCGCGGTACTGGCCGATCACCACGCGCCAGTCGTATTTCGCGCGGGCGTGGGCGCGCGCCGCCGCGGCCATGGCGCGGCGCCGCTCCGGATCGGCGATCAGGGTGCGGTAGGCGGCCTCCGCGGCGGCCACGTCCACCGCGACGAACTGGCCGACGCCCGCGGCGTAGTCGTGGTAGCTGTCCGCCCAGACCGCGTAGCGCGAGGCGAGATCGCCGCCTGCCGTCGCCATCAGCGTCGGGATGCGGAAGCCCTGCACTCCGTCCTCCACGGTGTCGCGGAAGCCGTCCCAGTCGCTGACGACCACCGGCAGCCCGGCCGCCATGGCCTCCACCGGTGCGAGACCGAAGGTCTCCTGGATGTTGTCCACGAGCAGGGTGAAGAAGTCCGCGGCGGCCCAGATCTCGCGCCGCACCTCCGGCGCGCGGCCGTCGAGGACATGGACCGTCACCTCCGGGCAGAGCGCCGTGGGCGGTTCGCGGAAGGCGCGCTCCGCGGCCGGCCCCTCGAACCAGCCAGCGAGGATCAGGTGCACCCGCCGTCCCGGCGCGGCCGCCGCCCGCGCGGCGCGGCCGAGAGCGAGATACATCGGCAGCGGGTTGACCTTGGTGGCATGCGACAGGCGCCCGAGCATCAGAGCCGCCACGTCGTTCTCGGCGATGCCGAGGCGCGCGCGCCAGGCCGGGCGCGCCGCCGGCGGCAGGGTCAGCGCCTCGCAGTCCACGCCGAGCGGGATGACCGGAAGCTGCGGCCCCTCGATCCGCTGCGCGCCGAGGCGGTCGCGCAGGTAGTAGGCATGCTCCTGCAGCAGCCGCCGCACCATGTCGCGCACGGCGCGCGAGGTGCAGACCAGCGCGTCCCAAGGCTGGGTCGGCGAGACCAGCAGGTCGCCGAGCGAATCCATGGTGCGGTCGGTGCAGGTCGTGTGGGTCACGCCGCAGAGCGAGTAGGCGTCCTGCCGGTGGCGCCGGCGCTGCCAGGCGTATTGCGGGAGGCCAGGCCCGGGCAGGAACAGGCTGCCCATGCCCTCGATGCGGTGGGGCTCGTCATGCGGCACCCAGTCCGCCGGGACGGTGGCGCCCATCTGCGCGACCTGGCGACGGAAATGCTCGCCATGGGCGGAGAGGCGCACGACGGCGTGCAGGCGGTCGAAGCCGGAATGGCGGACGAAGGCGCGCAGGAACTCCTCGCCAGCGACCCGGCGGCCGAGGATCGGCCCGGCGGCCGTGTCGTACCCATCGGGATCGTAGAAGATCGCGGCGTTCGGTGGCGTGGCCATGGGCGTCCCCTGCGCGTCCGCGGCATCGCCGGCTGGCCGGCCGGCTCGCCGGCCCGCCTCGCGGCGCCGGGCGGGAGCAGGCAGCGGGGCAGGGGCGACGGCGCCGGACGCCGGGAGGCTGCTGTTCGCCAGCCCGCCTGTCAAACCCCAGGTTGCGGGGTTGCCGGGGTCAGCGCCCCAGCAGCGTCTTCAGCAGCAGCGACAGGCGGTGACGCTTGCGCTTGCGCTCCAGCTCCGACGCATCCCGCAGCCATGCGACCTGCAGCACCCGCCGCTCGCCGACGAAGGGGGTGTGGCCGTGCCACGAGTTGTCGGTGCGAAGGAAGGCGAAGACGTTGCCCTCCTCCGGGGCAATCTCGGCCACCGGGTCGTCGAAGCTGTCGCCCCGGCGCAGGACGCGCAGCCGCCCGTCCGGCGAGGACCAGCCGTGGTGGAGGTAGAGCAGCAGCGTCGCGACCTTGCTCTTGCTGTCCGTGTGGATGTTGCCCTCATGCGCGGCCGAGATCCGGCGCACGGTGATCAGCCGCGGCAGCGGGGCGAAGTCGATCCCGAATCGGGCCGTCATCGCCGCCGCTAGCTCAGGACTCTCCATCTCCGCGAGCAGCTGGGCGAAGGCGCCATGCGCCGTGAAGCTGTCGGTCGGGTGGAAGCCGGACCGGCGCAGATCCGGGAAGTCCCGGCGCAGCGGCTCCAGCGCCTCGGGCCGCAGGCAGCCGGAGGCGATCACGTGCGGATAGGGGTCCGTCGCGAGCGGCGCCTCGAGGAAGGGCCTGAGGTCGAGCAGGCGCGGCGCCTGCGGCGCAGCCGAGGCGGCGCTGGGCTCTGTCAGGCGGGGGGCGGTAGTGATGCGCGCCATCGGCTGATGCCCTTCTCGGCTATGGTTGTCGCCTCGCCGTGCGGGACGATCCACCGGATATGGCGGCCATCGAAGCCGGCCATGTGACCTGGCGCCAGGGCGATTCGGGGGCATCAAACGGGGTTGAAGTCAACATCGGGAGAGATTGATCCCGGCCAGCACGACACTTGTGCCGGGATCGCGGCCATCCTCCGTCGTACGGGGGATCCGGCAGGCGGCAGCCGCAACCGGTGCGATTTACTCCCGGTTTCGTTCCGGCCGTCCGGCTCGCCCGGACCCGAGGCTTCGCCTGGCGGTTGCACGAGGAGGGGAGAGAGGTTTACCGGCCTCCGATGCCGGGTTATCCCGCCGCCCGCCATGCACGCTCCCGTGGCCCCGCCACCGCATCCCTCCTCCCCGCCCGGCACCGCCGAGGGGCCGTTGCCCGCATACCGCGCCCGCGTAGCGGCGGGCGAGCTCGTGCCCGATCCGGCCCAGGAGCTGGCGGCGGAGATGCTGCAGGACCTCTGGCGCCGGTTGCGCCGCTACGACCCGCCGCCGAATCCGGCGGAGGAGAGCAACGGCAACGGCTCCTTCCTCTCCCGCCTGTTCCGCCGCCGGCCGAGCGAGGAGTCGCCCGAGGTGAGGGCGCCGCAGGGCCTCTACCTCGTCGGCGAGGTCGGGCGCGGCAAGTCCATGCTGATGGACCTGTTCTTCGCCTGCGCCGACGTCCCGCGGAAGAAGCGCCTGCACTTCCATCAGTTCATGCAGCAGGCGCACGGGCGCATTCATGCCTGGAAGCAGCAGCACGGCAATGCGGCGGACCCGATCCCGCCGCTCGCCGACTCGATCGCCGCCGAGGCGGCGCTGCTCTGCTTCGACGAGTTCCAGGTGCACGACATCGCCGACGCGATGATCCTGGGGCGGCTGTTCGAGGCGCTGTTCGCCCGCGGCGTGGTGGTCGTCGCCACCTCCAACACCGCGCCGGACGACCTGTTCAAGGGCAAGCCCGGGCGCGACGCCTTCCTGCCCTTCATCGCGCTGATCAAGCGCCGGCTCGATGTGCTTTACCTCGACGCGGCGCGCGACTACCGCCGCGAGCGGATCCGCGGCCTGCCGACCTGGCACGTCCCCGCCGACGCGCGGGCGGAGCGTGCGCTCGATGCGGCCTTCGCCGAGCTGACCGGTCAGGCCCACGGCGCGCCGGAGCACCTCCATCTGCTCGGGCGGCGGATCGAGGTGCCGCAGGCGGCGCGCGGCGTGGCGCGCTTCGATTTCGAGACGCTGTGCGGCCGCCCGCTCGGCCCCGCGGACTACCTCGCGATCGCGACCCACTACCACACGCTGGTGCTCGACGCCGTGCCGCGGCTCGGGCCGGAGAATTTCGACAAGGCGCGACGCTTCATCACCCTGGTGGACGCGCTCTACGAGCACCGCTGCAAGCTCATCGCCTCGGCCGATGCGGAGCCCGACCAGCTCTACGAGCGGGGCGAGAACGCAGCGATGTTCGAGCGCACGGCGAGCCGCCTGATGGAGATGCAGAGCCAGGAATACCTGGCGCTCCAGCACCTGACCTGAGGACGGCGCCGGCCGATGCGGGCCTGCGCCTCATCCCCCTCCGGCGGCCTTGAGGGTACGCGAAGAGGCCGCACCCCGCTGAACCGGAGGCGTGGTCGCCGGTGCGATCAGGCTGCGCCGCCCGCCGCCGCGCCCGACATGGCGACCGGCGCCGAGGCGGACGCGCGCGCGTCCGCCCACGGGTGAATGCGCCGGGGCAATGGCGGCGGAAGCGAAAGGATATTGCGTACCTGGCTCGGCCTGGGGCAAGGAGGTGCTCCCGGCGCCGTGAGCGGCGCGATTCGGCTTCGTCGCGAGGAGTCCGCGTGCGCGCATTGCCCTTCCTGATCATCGGTTTCCTGCTGGCCATCGCGCCCGATGCGGATGCGGCGCGGGGCGGTGCTTCGTCCGGCAACGGCGGGCCCTCGGCCGGCCGTCGGCCCGCAGCGACCGCGGCTGTGGCAGTTCGGTCCGGTCCCACCCGCTCCGCGGTCAGCGGGCCGGCGAGGTCGCGACCCGGCGTGGGGGCTCAGCCCACCGCACGGCGGGCCGCCCCCGCTTCCTCCGTCAGGAGCAGGCACTCCACGGCGGCGAGGTCCGGCGCAGGGGTTGTCAGGGGTCACGCAAGGGCCATGACCGGCCGCGGCGTCGCCTCGGTTGACGCGCGCTACGCCTCGGCGCAGCAACTCTGCGCGCGCGGCGGCAGGCCGGTGCGCGGGGGCCGCTGCCGCGGCGCCGGAGCGGCTGAAGCCGGCGCCCGAAGGGGCACGCTGCATTGGCAGGCCGGATTGCCGCCTGCCGATTTCTCGCAACGCGCATGCCCGGACGGCACGCTGGCCACCCTGGCCCGCGGCCATGACGACGTGGTCCGCTGCGTTCCACTCTGACCGCAGCCAGCGGCGCCCGGACAGGCGCGACCCGGCGGCGGCCCCGGCCGTGATGGCCCGCGGCGCCTCCGCCGTCGCCGGTCAGTCGATGCCGAGGCGGGCCCGCGCGGCGCGCATGTCCTCCTCATAGTAGAGGCGCGTCGCGCAATCGAGGTTGAACCGCTCGACCTGTATCCTCTGGCGCTCGACCCCGTCCATGTACTGGCGCCGCAGGGTGTTGGCGGTCTCGAACTTAGCCTGGCGTTCGGCCTCCGCCTGCTCGGGTGAGACGGCGGGCGTCACCGCCTGCGCTTGGCCGCCGCGGCGCGGCGCCGGGCGGCGCGCCGCGGCGGCGCGCTGGGGCGGCGCGCTGGGGCGGCGCGTACAGCTCAGCCTCCAGTTGGTCGAGCTGCCTCTGGTCGCGCTCCAGCGCGGCCTGGGCCGCCTCCAATTCCCGCCAACGGCGGAGGCAGGCCTCGGCCTGCTCGGCGGTCAGGATGCCTGGGCCGTATTCGCCCTTCTCAGGCAGGCCGAATCCGGGCAGGCCGAACTGGTAGCGCGCGCCCTGGGCGCCAGCAGGCGAGGGCGGAAGCAGGAGGGCCAGTCCCAGAACCAGGCCAATCGCGCTGGCCACTGGCGTGCGGGCGCCTGCCCCGAGGGAATGCGAGAGGGGACGGACCATTACGGAACGTTACGGCAACCAACATCTTTCGGCAATCGCCACCTGCCCCGTCAGCAGCCCGCGGGAAACCGGCACCGGGCATCAGTCGGCGGCGTCCGCCCGGCAGCCGCCGCTTCGCCTTGCCGGGGCCGTCGGAGCGGTGTAGGGAGCCGGCCGTCCCCGAACCCGTTCCGCACCTGCGAAGAGAGCGACATGGCCCGCAAGAAGATCGCACTGATCGGCGCCGGCAACATCGGCGGCACCCTGGCCCACCTGATCGGGCTCAAGGAGCTGGGCGACGTTGTCCTGTTCGACGTCTTCGGCGGCGTCGCCGCGGGCAAGGCGCTCGACATCATGCAGTCCGGCCCGGTGGAAGGCTTCGACAGCCACATGACCGGCGGCTCCGACTACGCCGCGATCGCGGGCTCGGACGTGGTGATCGTCACCGCCGGCTTCCCGCGCACCCCGGGCATGAGCCGCGACGACCTGATCGGCAAGAACGCGGGCGTGATCGCGCAGGTCGCCGAAGGCATCAAGACGCACTGCCCGAACGCCTTCGTCATCGTCATCACCAACCCGCTCGACGCGATGGTCTGGGTGATGCGCGAGAAGTCTGGCCTGCCGCACAACCGCGTGGTGGGCATGGCGGGCGTGCTCGACTCCGCCCGCTTCCGCCTGTTCCTCGCGCAGGAGTTCAACGTCTCGGTCGAGGACGTGACGGCCTTCGTGCTCGGCGGCCACGGCGACACCATGGTGCCGCTGACCCGCTACTCGACGGTCGCCGGCATCCCGGTGCCGGACCTCGTGAAGATGGGCTGGACGACGCAGGAGAAGGTGGACGCCATCGTCCAGCGTACGGCGAATGGCGGCGGCGAGATCGTCAAGCTGCTGGAGCGGGGCAGCGCCTTCTACGCCCCGGCCGCGTCCGCGATCGCCATGGCCGAGAGCTACCTGAAGGACAAGAAGCGCGTCCTGCCCTGCGCCGCCTGGCTGACCGGGCAGTACGGCATCAAGGACCTCTATGTCGGCGTGCCGGTCGTGATCGGCGCCGGCGGCGTGGAGCGGATCGTCGAGATCGAGCTCAACGCCGAGGAGAAGGCCGCCTTCGAGAAGTCCTGCGCCGCGGTGCGCGAGCTGATCGAGGCGGCGAAGAGGCTCGTCGGCTGAGGTCGGGCCGCGCGGGCGCCCGCGGCACCCTACGCCGTCGGGCGCCCGGGGCGGCTGGCAGGCTGAGGCCGGCGCGGCGCTGGCGCAGGCGGTAGGGGGACGGGCAGATGAACATCCACGAATACCAGGCGAAGGAGCTGCTGCGGCGCTACGGCGTCGCGGTGCTCGACGGCGGCGTGGCGACGACTCCGGACGAGGCTCTCGCCATCGCCCGCAAGCTCCCCGGGCCGGTCTGCGTGGTGAAGGCGCAGATCCACGCCGGCGGCCGTGGTGCCGGTCATTTCGCCGACGATCCGCAGGGCAAGGGTGGCGTGCGGATTGCGCGCTCGCCCGAGGAGGCGCGTGCCCACGCCGCGGCGATGCTCGGCCACACGCTGGTGACGAAGCAGACCGGGCCGGCGGGCAAGGTCGTCAACCGCGTCTATGTCGAGGCCGGCTGCGACATCAAGCGCGAGCTCTATCTCTCCCTCTTGGTTGACCGCGCAAGCGGCCGCGTCACCATCGTCGCCTCGGCCGAGGGCGGGATGGACATCGAGGAGGTGGCGGAGAGCCATCCGGAGAAGATCCTCCGCGTCGCCGTGGACCCGGCTTCGGGGATCTCCCCCTTCCACGCGCGGAAGCTGGCCTTCGGCCTTAGCCTCGAGGGGCCGCAGATCGGCGTCTTCACGACCTTCGTTAGCGCCCTCTACCGCGCCTTCACCGAGCTCGACTGCTCGATCGTCGAGATTAATCCGCTGGTCGTGACCGGCGCGGGCAAGGTGATCGCGCTCGATGCCAAGATTGCCTTCGACGACAACGCGCTGTTCCGCCACAAGGACCTGGAGGCGCTGCGCGACGAGTCCGAGATGGACCCGAAGGAGGTCGAGGCGCAGCGCCACGACCTCAATTACGTCGCCCTCGACGGCGAGATCGGCTGCATGGTCAACGGCGCCGGCCTCGCCATGGCGACGATGGACATCATCAAGCTCTACGGCTCCTCGCCGGCCAATTTCCTCGACGTCGGCGGGACCGCGACGAAGGAGCGGGTGACCGAGGCGTTCAAGATCATCACCTCCGACCCGAAGGTGAAGGCGATCCTGATCAACATCTTCGGCGGCATCGCCAAGTGCGACCTGATCGCGGAGGGCGTCGTCGCCGCGGCGAAGGAGCTGACCCTCAAGGTGCCGCTGGTGGTGCGGCTGGAGGGCACGAACGTCGCCCAGGGCAAGAAGATCCTGGCCGAGAGCGGGCTCCGGATCATCCCCGCCGACAACCTGGCCGACGCCGCCGAGAAGGTGGTGCGCGCCGTGAAGGAGGCCGCGTAGCGCCATGGCGATCCTGGTGGATGCGGACACCAAGGTGATGACCCAGGGCTTCACGGGGGCCCAGGGCACCTTCCACGCCGAGCAGGGCATCGCCTACGGGTCCAAGTATGTGGGCGGGGTGACGCCAGGGAAGGGCGGGACGACCCATCTCGGCCTGCCGGTCTTCGACACTGTGGCCGAGTGCCGCGCGGCGACGGGGGCGGACGCCTCCGTCATCTACGTGCCCGCGCCCTACGCCGCGGACGCGATCCTGGAGGCGATCGACGCGGAGGTACCGCTGATCGTCTGCATCACCGAGGGCATCCCGGTGCTCGACATGGTGCGGGTGAAGCGGGCGCTTTGCGGCTCGCGCTCGCGCCTGATCGGGCCGAACTGCCCGGGGGTGATCACGCCGGACGCCTGCAAGATCGGCATCATGCCGGGCCACATCCACCGGCGCGGCAGCGTGGGCATCGTCAGCCGCTCCGGCACCCTGACCTATGAGGCGGTGGCGCAGACCACGGCGGCCGGGCTCGGCCAGAGCACCTGCGTCGGCATCGGCGGCGATCCGGTGAAGGGCACCGATTTCGTCGAGATCCTGGAGATGTTCCTCGCCGACGAGGAGACGAAGTCGATCATCATGATCGGCGAGATCGGCGGGCAGAGCGAGATCGAGGCGGCGGAGTTCCTCGCCCGCGAGAACAAGGGCCGCAAGCCCGTGGTCGGCTTCATCGCCGGCGCCACCGCCCCGCCCGGGCGGCGGATGGGCCATGCGGGCGCGGTGATCTCCGGCGGCAAGGACACCGCGGCGGCGAAGATGGAGGCGATGCGCAGCGCCGGCATCCATGTGGCGGAGAGCCCGGCGGCGCTCGGCTCGACCATGGTGAAGGCGCTGAAGGGCTAGCCCGGCGGCGGGCCGGATCTCCGCCGGGAACGGTTTCCGGCAGGCGCATCTGCCGCGTTTTCGCCCTCGATCCTATGTTAAGGGGCGCCGCCGCAGAGTGCCGGCGGCGCTTTTTTCGCCGCGCGCCATCCGCGCGCGTGCCTGAACAGGAACCGCACCGGCGAGCGGTCCGCCCACGGGTCGCCCGCCGGCGAGGAGGAGAACGATGGCCGGAGTGGACATCCTCGCGAGCGCGATGACGGGGGCGAACGCCGCCTTCCTCGCCGACCTCTACGCCCGCTGGGTGGAGGATCCCAATAGCGTGGACCCCTCCTTCGCCGCGTTGTTCGAGGCGCTGAACGACGATGCCCGTGCGATCCTGAGCGACGCGATGGGCGCCTCCTGGGCCCCCCGCCCGCGCGGCGGCTTTGCGCCGGAGCCCGAGGCGCAGCCGGCGCGGAAGGCGGCACCCGTGGATGCCGAGGCGCAGCGCCAGGCGGTGGTGGATTCGATCCGCGCCCTGATGCTGATCCGCAGCTACCGCGTGCGCGGGCATCTCGAGGCGCAGCTCGACCCCCTCGGCCTGCAGAAGCCCAAGCCCCATCCGGAGCTCGACCCCGCGACCTACGGCTTCACCGAGGCCGATTACGACCGCCCGATCTACATCGCCGGCGTGCTCGGGCGCGAGACCGCCACCCTGCGCGAGATCATGGCGATCCTGCGCGCGAGCTACTGCGGCCCGATCGGCGTCGAGTTCATGCACATTCAGGACCCGGAGCAGAAGTCCTGGATCCAGCAGCGCATCGAGGGCGCGCCCTGGACGAACGCCTTCGACGCGGCGGCGAAGCGCGAGATCCTGCAGCACCTGACCGAGGCCGAAGGCTTCGAGGCCTTCTGCGCGCGCAAATTCGCCACCACCAAGCGTTTCGGCCTGGAGGGCGGCGAGAGCACCATCCCCGCGATCGAGGAGGTGATCGCCCAGGCCGCGCGCGACGGGGTGAACGAGATCGCGATCGGCATGGCGCATCGCGGCCGGCTCAACGTGCTGGTCAACGTCGTGCGCAAGCCCTTCGCCCAGGTCTTCTCCGAGTTCGCCGGCGTCAGCTCGAACCCGGACGACGTGCAGGGCTCGGGCGACGTGAAGTACCACCTCGGCACCTCGACCGACATCGAGATCGAGGGGCGGATGGTGCACCTCTCGGTCCAGCCCAACCCGTCGCATCTCGAGGCGGTTGATCCCGTGGTGGTCGGCAAGGTGCGCGCGCGCCAGGACATGGCGGGCGACACGAAGGCGCGCCGCTCCGTCATGGCGATCCTGCTGCACGGCGACGCGGCCTTCGCCGGGCAGGGCGTGGTGTACGAGACGCTGGCGATGAGCCAGCTCATCGGCTACCGCACCGGCGGGACGGTGCACATCGTCACCAACAACCAGATCGGCTTCACCACCGTCCCGGCGCACGCCTATTCCGGCCTCTACTCCACCGATGTCGCCAAGAGCGTCCAGGCGCCGATTTTGCACGTGAACGGCGACGACCCGGAGGCGGTGGTGTTCTGTGCCCGCCTGGCCGCCGAGTTCCGGCACAAATTCGCCACCGACGTCGTGCTCGACATCGTCTGCTACCGCCGCCACGGCCACAACGAGAGCGACGAGCCGGCCTTCACCCAGCCGATCATGTACGCCCGCATCCGCGAGATGCCGACCACGCGCACGCTCTACGCGGAGCGCCTGGCGCGGGAGGGCGTCGTGCCGGCCGAGGAGTCGAAGGCGATGCTCGACGCCTTCAACGCTGAGCTGGAGCGGGCCTTCGAGGCCTCGCAGGGATTCAAGCCGAACAAGGCCGACTGGCTGGAGGGGCACTGGACCGGGCTGAAGGCCGTGGGCTCCGAGGAGGAGATGGAGCGGCTGGACGACACCGCCGTGGACCTCTCGGTGCTGCGCGAGGTGGGCGCGGCGCTGACCCGCGTGCCGGAGGGCTTCAACGTCAACCCGAAGATCGCCCGCCAGCTCGAGGCCAAGCGCGCCGCCATCGAGGCGGGCGAGGGGATCGACTGGGCGACGGGCGAGGCGCTCGCCTTCGGCACGCTGCTGCTGGAGGGCCACCGCGTGCGCCTCTCGGGTGAGGACGTGCAGCGCGGCACCTTCAGCCAGCGCCACGCCGTGCTGATCGACCAGCAGACCCAGGCCGAGTACGTGCCGCTCAACAACATCCGGGCGGGGCAGAGCCGGTTCGAGGCGTTCAACTCGCTGCTCTCGGAATTCGGCGTGCTCGGCTTCGAGTACGGCTACTCGCTGGCCGACCCGCACACCCTGGTGCTGTGGGAGGCGCAGTTCGGCGACTTCGCGAACGGCGCGCAGGTGATCATCGACCAGTTCATCTCCAGCGCCGAGACGAAGTGGCTGCGCATGTCGGGCCTCGTCATGCTGCTGCCGCACGGCTACGAGGGGCAGGGGCCGGAGCACTCCTCCGCCCGGCTCGAGCGCTACCTCCAGCTCTGCGCCGAGCGGAACATGCGGGTGTGCAACTTCACCACGCCCGCCAACTACTTCCACGGCCTGCGCCGGCAGCTCAAGGCGAACTACCGCAAGCCGCTGGTGCTGATGACGCCGAAGTCCCTGCTGCGGCACAGGCTCGCGGTCTCGTCGCTGTCGGAATTCGGCCCGGGCAGCGCCTTCCGCTACGTCATCCCGGAGACCGACGCGCTGGTGCCGGAGGAGCGGGTCAGGCGCGTCGTGCTCTGCACCGGCAAGGTCTACTACGACCTGCTCACGGAGCGGCGCGCGAAGGGGATCGACGACGTCGCGCTGATCCGCGTGGAGCAGCTCTACCCCTTCCCGGTGAACAGCCTGCGCCGCGTGCTCGCGCCCTACCGCAACGCGGAGGTGGTGTGGTGCCAGGAGGAGCCCGAGAACATGGGCGCCTGGACCTACATGGACCGGCGGCTGGAGCGCGTGCTGACGGAACTGGACATCAAGGCGAAGCGGCCCAGCTATGTCGGGCGGGAGGAGGCGGCGAGCCCGGCCACGGGCCTCGCCAAGGTCCACCAGGAGCAGCAACAGGCTCTGGTGAACGAGGCGCTCGGCCTCTAGGCCGCGGACGCCGACCGACCGGCCGGCCGGCATCAGGACACGAATTGAGACGAGGACGATGGCGACCGAGATCGTGGTGCCCCCCCTGGGCGAGAGCGTGAGCAGCGCCACCGTGGCGCGCTGGATCAAGAAGGCCGGTGACCCGGTGGCGGCGGACGAGCCCCTGGTGGAGCTCGAGACCGACAAGGTGACGGTGGAGGTCAACGCGCCGTCCGCCGGCACGCTCGAGTCCATCCTGGCGCAGGAGGGCGCGGAGGTGGCTCCCGGCGCGGTGCTCGGCACCATCGCGGCCGGTGCGCCGTCGGCCAGGCCGGCCCCGCAGCCCGCGGCGGCCCCTGCTGCGTCGGCTGCTGCCGCTGCTGCGCCGGCGCCCGCCACGGCGGCTCCGGCGCAGCCGCAGGTCGAGGCGCCGCGCGTGCCGGTCGGCCCGGTCGCGCGGCCCGGCGAGCATGCGCCACTCCCTGCCGCTGCCCGGTTGATGGCGGAGAACCGCATCACCTCCGAGCAGATCGGCGCCGGCACCGGCAAGGACGGGCGCATCACCAAGGGCGACGTGCTTGCCTATCTCCAGCGGGCCGCCGCCGCGCCCGCAGCGCCGCAGGCCCCCGCCGCGAAGCCGGCACCCCGCGCGCTGGAGGAGGGCGAGGAGCGGGTGCGCATGACGCGCCTGCGCCAGACCATCGCGCGCCGCCTGAAGGAGGCGCAGAACACCGCCGCGATGCTCACCACCTTCAACGAGGTGGACATGTCGGCGGTGATGGCGCTGCGCAGCGAGTATCGCGACGCCTTCGAGAAGCGCCACGGCGTGCGCCTCGGCTTCATGAGCTTCTTCGTGAAGGCCTGCGTCGCCGCGCTGAAGGAGTTCCCCGCCGTCAACGCCGAGATCGACGGCGAGGACATCATCTACAAGAACTTCGTGCACATGGGCATCGCCGTTGGCGGCCCGGCGGGCCTCGTGGTGCCGGTGCTGCGCGACGCCGACAAGCTGAGCTTCGCCGAGATCGAGAAGCGCATCGCCGATTTCGGCCGCCGCGCCCGCGATGGCTCGCTGAAGCTTGAGGAGCTCTCGGGCGGCAGCTTCACCATCACCAATGGCGGCATCTACGGCAGCCTGCTGAGCACGCCGATCCTGAACCCGCCGCAGTCCGGCATCCTCGGCATGCACAAGATCCAGGACCGGCCGGTCGCGGTGGGCGGGAAGGTCGAGATCCGCCCGATGATGTACCTCGCGCTCAGCTACGACCACCGCATCGTGGACGGGAAGGAGGCGGTGAGCTTCCTGGTGCGGGTGAAGGAGTCGATCGAGAATCCGGAGCGGTTGCTGCTGGACGTCTGATACCGCCCCGCGTTCATGGTGGTCATGAACGCGGCCTTGGACGCCGGCGTGGGGTACGCCTCGGCGAGCCCTGGCTTCGCGCCGGGGGTGTAGGCAGCATTCGCGACCTCGGCGCACTTGCCACGCGCCGCATGGGGGCGGGCCTCATGCGGGGCAGTGTGAGCCCAGCCCACGCCTTGCGGCGGGTCGCCTCTCCGCAGATCCCGCCGCCCGATCCTCCCCGCTCGCGACGCACGGGCGCGCCGCCCGCGCTCCGCCGATCCGGGCGCGGGTGCGGGCGGCGCTGTCGCGCTCAGTCGATCGACAGGTTCAGTCGCGCCACCATCCGGCGTTCGTACTCCGCCCGCTCCCGCGCGAACTTCGTATAGTCCGCCGGCCCGAGATACTCGTCCGGCATGTCGTTCCGCTCCATCAGCTCCTGCACCCGCGGATGCGTCTGGGTCTTGTGGAAGATCTGGTGCAGCCGCTCCACGATCTCCGGGTCCATCCCCTTCGGCCCCGCGATGCCGTAGGGCGAGGTCACCACCATCCCGTAGCCGAGTTCGAGCAGGGTCGGCGCCTCCGGGAAGGCGCGCAGCCGCTGCCGCGTCCAGACCGCGAGCAGCCGCATCTGCCCGGCCTCCACGTTTGGCGCCCAGGAGTTGGAGTTGGCGATGCAGTCGATCTGCCGCGCGAGCAGCGCGGTGATGTTCTCCGAGGTGCCGCGGAAGGGCACGTGCGTCATCTGCACGCCCTCCTTCTCGCACAGCTCCTCCATCGCCAGGTGGTTGCTCGTCGCGATGCCGGAGGTGCCGTAGGAGAGCTGCCCCGGCCGCCGCCGCGCCTCCGCCCACATGTCGGCCAGCGTGTTCCAGCCGGAGGCCGGGTGCACCACATGGCCGAAGACGAAGCCGGACTGCTGCATGATGTAGGTGAAGTCATCCACTGGGTGCCAGGTCGGCCGCTTCGTCAGGAAGGGATGGCGGATGATGGACAGGTGGTGGTGCGCGATGGTGTAGCCGTCCGGCCGCGCCTGGGTGATGAGGTACTGCGCCGCGAGCGTGCCGCGCGCGCCGGGCCGGTTCTCGATGACCAGCGGCTGGCCGGTCTCCTGCTGGAACAGCTCCGCCTGCAGCCGCATGAAGCCATCGAGGATTCCGCCCGGCGCCCAGGGGATCAGGAAGCGCACGGGCCGGTTCGGGAACCGCCCCTGGCCGATGGCGGGGCGCGCGAGCGTCGTGGCGGCGCCGAGCGCGGCACCGAGCGCGGCACGGCGGCCGATGGTGACCGTGGTCATGGATGTTTCCTCTCCCGGGGGCACCTCAGTCGATCCGCAGGTTCAGCCGCTGCGCCATCCTGCGTTCGTATTCCGCGCGGCGACGGATGAAGTCGCGGTACTGCGCGGTGTCGTAGTACTCCAGCGGCATGTCGAAATTCGCCCGCACCGCGGCGTTGGCGGGGTCGAACAGCGCCGCCTTGCACGTGTCGTGCAGCACCCGCACCACGCCCTCGTCCATCCCCTTCGGCCCCGACAGGCCGTAGGGCGAGGTCACCACCATGTCGTAGCCCAGCTCCTTGAGGGTCGGCGCATCGGGGAAGCGCGGCGAACGCTCCGCCGTCCAGACGCAGAGCAGCCGCAGTTGCCCGCCATCCACCAGCGGTGCCCAGGCGGAACTGTCCGCCACGCTCATCACCTCGCCCGAGGCCACCGCCACGGCTGCCTCGTTCGAGGCGCGGTAGGGCACGTGGGTCAGCTCGATCCCCTCGCGCTCGGCGATCTCCTCCATCGCCAGGTGGTTCGTCGTCGCGATGCCGGAGGTGGTGTAGGTCAGCCGCCCCGGATTGGCCCGCGCGTAGGCGAGGTAGTCCGCCCAGCTCCGGATCTCGCTGTCCGCCTTGACGCAGACGCCGAACATCCAGCCGCACAGGCCGATGATGTGGGTGAAGTCCTCCACCGGGTCCCAGGGCGGGTTGCGCACCAGGAAGGGCCGCCGGATGACGGAGAGGTGCATCTGCGCGATGGTGTAGCCGTCCGGCCGCGCCTGCGTCTTGAGGTGCAGCGCGCCGAGCGTGCCGGACGCGCCCGCCCGGTTCTCCACCACAATGCTCTGCCCGAGCTTGCGTCCCGCGATCTCGGCCAGCGAGCGCAGTTGCGCATCCGCCGAGCCGCCCGGCGGCCAGGGCACGATCAGCCGGATCGGCCGGTCCGGATATCGTCCGCCGCCAGTGCCGCCCCGTTGCGCGATGGCCGGCGCCGCGAGCGCCGCCCCCGCTCCCCCTAGCGCGGCACGCCGAGTGATTCTCATCCAGATTCCTCCCCTTATTCGATGCGCAGCCCCAGGCGCTGCGCCATCGTCCGCTCGTACTCCGCCTGGCGCAGCGTGACCTCCCGGTAGGTCGCGCTATCGTAGTAAAGCGCCGGCATGTCGAACTGGTCTCGGACGCGCTCGTTCCTGGGATCGAAGAGCGCGGTCCTGAACGCGTCGTGCAGGATGCGCACCGCACCCGGGTCGATCCCGCGCGGCCCGACGATGCCATAGGCCGAGCTCGCCACCAGGTCGATCCCCAGCTCGCGCAGCGTCGGCACGTCGGGGAAGCGGCGGAAGCGCTCCGCGGTGAACACGCAGAGCAGGCGCATCCGCCCCGCCTCGACATGCGGCGCCCAGGTCGAGGCGTCCGCGACGGCGGAGACCTGGCCGCCGAGCACCGCCGTCACCCCCTCGCTGGAGCCGCGGAAGGGCACGTGGGTGAGCTGCACGCCGATTCGCTGGCCGAGGTCTTCCATCAGGATGTGCGGCGTCGTGGCGATGCCGGCGGTGGCGTAGGTGATCCGCCCGGGCGCGGCCTTCGCCGCGGCGACGAACTCGGCCCAGTCGCGCCACGGCGCGTCCGCCCTCACCGCGAGGCCCGTCACCCAGCCGCACAGGCCGATGACGTAGGTGAAGTCGGTCGCGAGGTCCCATTGCGGCGTGCGGACCAGGAAGGGCCGGCGGATCACCGAAAGGTGCATCTGGCCCAGCGTGTAGCCGTCGGCCCGCGTCTCGCGCACCAGCGGGACGATATGGATCGTGCCGCCGGCGCCGGGCTTGTTCTCGACCACGACCGGCTGCCCGAGCGGGCCCTGGGCAATGTCGGCGAGGGAGCGCATCTGGACATCGGAGGAACTGCCGGCCGACCAGGGCACGATCAGCCGGATTGGCCTTTCGGGGAAGCCGGCTGCGGCCCGTGTCACGGCCGGCGCGGCGAGCGCCACGGCGGTGAGGCCGAGCGCCGCGCGGCGCGGCAGCGGTCCACCCTCGGCGGGCGGCAGCCCGGAATGGTGGTCGGTCATGGTCGTCCTCCCTCGGGCGCGGCCCGTTTTTGCGTGTGGCCGTCGCCCGGGGGCTAGCGGACATGGCGCGGGGCGGGCGCGTCAAGCCGTTTGGCGCGGCGCCGCCGGCTGGGACGACGGCCGCACGCGCTGCGGCCGGCGCGCCCTCCAGGGCGGACGGTCGGCCCGCCGGCGTGGCCCGGTCGGGCCGGATGGCGCCGCCGGACGGCATCCTTGATCCGCGGCGCCGCGCGGGCCACTTTCCCGCCGCGCCTTTCCCACCAGGATACCCCCCTCAAATGCCCGATTCCTTCGACGTCATCGTCATCGGCGCCGGCCCCGGCGGCTATGTTTGCGCCATCCGCGCCGCGCAGCTCGGCATGAAGGTGGCCTGCGTGGAGAAGCGGGAGACGCTCGGCGGCACCTGCCTCAACATCGGCTGCATCCCGTCCAAGGCGCTCCTGCAGTCCTCGGAGCTGTTCGAGGAGGCGACGCACAAGTTCAAGGACCACGGCATCGGCCTCGCCGGCGTGACGCTCGACCTCGCCCGCATGCAGGCGCGCAAGGGCGAGGTGGTGACCGCCAACGTCCGCGGGGTCGAGTTCCTGTTCCGCAAGAACAAGGTCACCTGGCTGAAGGGCGAGGGCCGCATCCTCGCGCCCGGCCGGGTCGCGGTGAACGGCGAGGAGTACGAGACGAAGCACATCGTCATCGCCACCGGCAGCGAGAGCATCCCGCTCCCCGGCGTCGAGGTGGACGAACGGGTGATCGTCACCTCCACCGGCGGGCTGGAGCTGGACCGCGTGCCGGAGCGCCTCGTGGTGATCGGCGGCGGCTATATCGGGCTCGAGCTGGGCAGCGTCTGGCGCCGCCTCGGCGCACAGGTGACGGTGGTGGAGTTCCTCGACCGCATCGTGCCCGGGATGGACGGGGAGGTCGGCAAGGCCTTCGAGCGCATCCTCGCGAAGCAGGGCATGAAGTTCCGCCTCAAGACGAAGGTCACCGGCGCGCGCAAGGGCAATGAGGGCGTCACGCTGACCCTTGAGCCGGCGGAAGGCGGTGCGGCGGAGGAGATCACGGCCGACGTCGTCCTGGTCGCGATCGGGCGCCGGCCCTACGTGAACGGACTCGGCCTCGACGCGGTCGGCGTCGCGCTCGACGAGCGCGGCCGGATCGCGACCAACGGCCACTACGCCACCAACGTGCCGGGCATCTGGGCGATCGGCGACTGCATCGCCGGCCCGATGCTCGCGCACAAGGCGGAGGAGGAGGGGGTGGCGGTGGCCGAGATCATCGCCGGCCAGGCCGGGCACGTGAACTACGAGGCCATCCCCGGCGTCGTGTACACTTGGCCCGAGGTCGCCTCGGTCGGCCGCACCGAGGAGCAGCTGAAGGCCGAGGGCATCGCCTACAAGGTCGGCAAGTTCCCCTTCACCGCCAATGGTCGCGCCCGCGCGATGGGCGACACCGACGGCTTCGTGAAGCTGCTGGCCGACAAGGCGACCGACCGCCTGCTCGGCGCGCACATCATCGGGCCCGATGCCGGCACGCTGATCGCGGAGCTCGCCCTCGCCATCGAATTCGGCGCGAGCGCGGAGGATGTCGGCCGCACCAGCCACGCCCATCCCTCGCTGAACGAGGCGGTGAAGGAGGCGGCGCTCGCGGCATCCGGCCAGGCGCTGCACATCTAGCGGCGGGCGGGAGCGGCCCCTCCAGCGCGTCGGGCGGCCTCACCGGTGATCAAGTACATCGGCTCGAAGCGCGCGCTCCTGCCGCACATCATGCGCGTCATCGGCGCCATCCTGCCGCCCGGCGGGACGGTGGCCGACCTGTTCTCCGGCACGGCGCGCGTGGGCCACGCGCTGAAGGCCGCCGGCTACCGCGTGCTCGCCAACGACCACAACGCCTACGCCCATACGATCGCCACCTGCTACGTCCAGGCCGACGCCGAGCGCTGGGCGGAGCCGGCGCGGCGCATCCTCGCCGACCTCCAGCGCCTGCCCGGCCGCCCCGGCTACGTGACCGAGACCTACTGTCTGCGCTCCCGCTTCTTCCACCCGAAGAACGGCGAGCGCATCGACGCGATCCGCAACGCCATCGCCGCCCTCGACGCGGAGCCGGAGCTGGAGGCGGTGCTGCTCACTTCGCTGCTCGAGGCCGCCGACCGCGTGGATTCCACCGCGGGCCTCCAGATGGCCTACATGAAGCGCTGGGCGCCGCGCGCGCTGAACGACCTAGAGCTGCGGCTGCCGCGCCTGCTCCCGCGCCCCGCCGCCGGCCCCTGCGTCGCGACCTGCGCCGATGCCGAGCGCATCGCCCCCAGCATCGAGGCGGACCTCGCCTATCTCGACCCGCCCTACAACCAGCACTCCTATCTGCGCAATTATCACGTCTGGGAGACGATCGTCCGCTGGGACAGCCCGGAGGTGTACGGCGTCGCCTGCAAGCGCGCCGACTGCCGCACCCGGACGAGCGCCTTCAACGGCCGCCGCAGCATCGGCCCGGCGCTCGCGCGCGTCGTCGGTGCGCTGCGCTGCCGCGCCCTGCTTGTCTCCTTCAATGACGAGGGCCATCTCTCTCGTGCGGAGCTGGAGGCGATCCTGCGCGCCAGGGGCTGCGGCGGCCACCTGCAGGTCATCGCGATCCCGCACGACCGCTACGTCGGCGCCAAGATCGGCATCCACAACCCGCGCGGCGAGCGCGTCGGCACGGTGGGCCGGCTGCGCAACGTCGAATACCTCTATGTGCTGACCGAGAGGCCGGCGCCTGGGCTCGACGCGGCCCATTCGCCCGCCGCGGCGGAGGAGAGGGTGGAATGATGGAGTACCGCCCGTCCTTCGGGCGCAAGGTCTTTGGCTGGTCGCTGCTCGGTCTCGGCGCGCTCGGCACCGTGCTGCCGATCCTGCAGGGCGCGCTGTTCATCGCCCTCGGATTGTTCGTGCTACGTCACCAGTACCATTGGGCCCATCGCGGCATGGCCTGGGCTCAGGCGCGCTGGCCGCGGCAGGTCGCGATGGTGGAGTCGCTCGAGGCCCGGCTGGTCCAGCGCATGCGCCGCTGGCGCGAGCAGGCGCGTTCGCTGCTGCTGATGGGGCGCGGCTGAACGCTTCTACCAGTGTACGGGCGGGACGAATCGCATCCCGCCGCTGCCGTTGGGCAGGCCGGATGGAGGCATCGGGTCGGCCCCCTGCCCGACCCGCAGGACCAACTGCGCAAGGCGCAGCATACGCTATTCACCCTCGAAGGCTGAGCGCCGCGACCGGCTAACCGGGCATCAACGGCTAGGGCGGGCCTTCGGCACGCCATGTCGAAATTCGGCTGTAGGGCGGCGGACGACGCCCTGGCGGCGCGCGGCGAACTCGGCGAACATGCGCCCATGCAGGTGGACTCGGTCGCCGTCATCGCCTTCGCCCCCTACCCGGGGGAGTACGACGCGCGCGATGCGGATGGCCGGGTGCAAGCCACTGGCGCCGGAGAAGGCAGCGCGGTGCCGCCACGCAGGGTGCGCGGCGAGCGGCGCGCGATCCTTGCCACCGGCTTCCGCCCCGATCCTTCCTTCCCTTGCGGGCCGCACCGCACCTTCGGCCCGCCGCCCTGGACGACGCCGGCGCGCGCTGGCGACGGCTGCCGCGGTTGAGCGCGCCGGAGGCGACCACGCAGGCGCCGCGGGCCCGGCCCGGACGGGTCGCGGTCGCGCTCGGCCTCGCCCAGACCATCGCCTGGGCCTGTACCTACTACCTGCCCGCCGTGTTCGCCGCGCCGGTGGCAGAGGATCTCGGCCAGTCGCGCGCGGTGGTGGTCGGCGCCTTCTCGGCGGCGCTGCTGGTCGCGGGGTTCTGCGCCCCGCACGTCGGCCGGGCGATCGAGGCGCGGGGAGGGCGCGGCGTGCTCATCGCCTCGTCCTTCGTGCTGGCCGCTGGCCTCGTGATGCTCGGCCTGCTGCCGGGGATCGTGGGTTGGTTCGCCGGCTGGGCGGTGCTCGGCGTCGGCATGGCGATGGGGCTCTACGACCCGACCTTCGCCACGCTCGGGCGCCTCTATGGCCGGGAGGCGCGGCGGCCGATCACCCAGGTGACGCTGATCGCGGGCTTCGCGAGCACGGTGGGCTGGCCGGTCTCGACGGCGCTGCTGCCGCTGCTCGGCTGGCGTGGCACATGCCTCGCCTATGCGGCGGCGCAGCTCGTCCTGGTGCTGCCGCTCTACCTCCTGCTCGTGCCGCCCGTCGCGCCGGCGGCGGAGCCAGGGGCTGCCGCACCGGCGGAGCGGCGGGAGGAGGCGCCGCCGCCCGACCCCGCCACCGCCACCTGGATCCGCCGCGCCATCCTGATGCTCGCGACCTTCTTCACGCTGCGCGCGGCGGTCGGCGCGGCGATATCGGTGCACCTGATCGCGCTGCTCGAGGGGATCGGGCTCGCCCTCGCCGCCGCGGTCGCGGTCGCATCCCTGGTCGGGCCGAGCCAGGTGGCCGGGCGGGTGCTGGAATTCACGTTCGGCCCGCGCGCGCATCCGCTGACCGTCGCCCGGCTCGGCGCGCTGGCACTGCCGCTCGGCGTCGCGTTGCTGCTGATCCCCGGCCCGTTGCCGGTCGGCGCCGCGGCCGTGGCCTTCGCCGTCTGCTACGGCATCAGCAACGGGCTGCTGACGATCAGCCGCGGCGCCGTGCCGCTCGCGCTGTTCGGGCCGCACGGCTACGCGACGCTGCTCGGCCGGCTGGCCATGCCGGTGCTGATCGCCCAGGCGATCGCGCCGACCCTCGCCGCGCCCGTGGTCGAGGCGCTGCCGGCCGGCTGGACCTTCGCGCTTTGCGGTGCGCTGGGAGTGGTCGCGCTGCTCTGCCTGATGCCGCTGCGGCCCGTACCTCCGGGGAGCGGCAGGACGGCACCGGCGGGCTGCGACTGACGGAGCGGCGCGCGGCCCGGGGCGGTGCCGGCCGCGATTCGCCCGGAAGTTGATCCAGCGGGAGTCACTTCGCCCTGCGGTGCCTGGTGGGGTGAAGCCGGGCCGCGAGCGCCTCGGGCCGGCTGGCATGGTTTCGTTGCCACAATCCCGCCGCAACCCGGTCGCAAAGCCGTCCCCACCCGCGCGCAGCTTGCGCCTCGCCGGAGAGCTCTCCAGGGCGGCGCACGCCCTCGGGGCCGCTGGTCGGGGGAGGGGGGCCTGGGCTGCCTGTCTTGCCCGCCCACCCGTCCGCCTCAGTCCGTCTCCGGCCTAGCCCGAGGTACATGCGGTGTTGCGGCACAGAATGCACTCCCTGCGCGGCGTGGAAGCCAGCCAGTCCTCGCCGCTCGAAGCGGCGGCCCCCGTCCTGGAACCGGAGGCGGCAGCGGCCGCCCTGCGCGGGGCGGCGGCGCCCATCGTGCCGGCACCGGCCCTGGGCGCGTCCGGCCTGCGCTTCGCCTTCCTCGGTGCCTCCGCCGAGGACATGCGCGCCTCGTCGCGACGCGGTTTTGCCGAGCCGCTGCGCGACAGGCTGCGTCCCGTGCTCAAGCGCGCGCTCGACCTGTTCGGCGCCGCCGTGCTGCTCCTCGCCCTGGCGGTGCCGCTCTGCCTCATCGCCCTGCTGGTCCGCGCCGATGGCGGGCCGGCGCTGTTCGCCCATCGCCGCGTCGGCCGGGGCGGTGCGTCCTTCGACTGTCTGAAGTTCCGCACCATGGTGCCGGACGCCGAGGCGCGCCTCGCCGCGCTGCTCGAGTCCGACCCCGCTGCCCGCGCCGAATGGCAGGCGACGCGCAAGCTGCGCAACGACCCGCGCATCACCTGGATCGGCCGCTTCCTGCGCGCCTCGAGCCTCGACGAACTGCCGCAGCTCATCAACGTGCTGCGTGGGGAAATGAGTCTCGTCGGCCCGCGCCCCGTGCCGGCCGCCGAGCTCGCCGCCTGCTACGGCGCCGCGGCGGAGCACTACCGATCGGTGCGGCCGGGCATCACCGGCCCCTGGCAGGTGAGCGGGCGCAACGACACGAGCTACGCGCAGCGCGTCGCGCTCGACGTCGCCTACGCCACGCGGCCCTCGCTGCGCGAGGACCTGCGCATCCTGCTGCGCACGCCGGCCGCGGTGCTGCTGCGCCGGGGGGCCTACTGAGGACCTTCCGCTTATCGCCGCGCGCCGCGGCTCTTCCGCCGCGCGACTTGCGATGGACGGGACACCGGTGGATTCGGGCGGCATGAGCGATGGCGCCGGAGGCGCGCGCCGCCTCCTCTCCGGCACGGCGTGGAACGCCGCCGGGCGCGGGCTGCCGCTGCTGCTCGCCCTGCTGATCACGCCGGTCCTGCTCGGCCAGCTCGGCATCGAGCGCTGGGGCCTGTTCACCCTGGCGCTCGGCCTGGTCGGCGTGTTCGGCGTGTTCGACCTCGGCGTCGGCCCGGCGCTGACCCGCGCGCTGGCGGAGCGTCTTGGCGCCGGCGGCGGCGGGTCGCGCGAGGGCGAGGCCGAGCTGGTCGTGGCGGCAATCCTTGCTCTCGCCGGGATCAGCCTCGTCGGTGCGGCGCTCCTGTGGTGGTTCATGCCGGCGCTGGTCGAACGCGTGCTGAACGTGCCGCCCGCGCTGCAGGCCGAGGCGGTGCGCGCCTTCCGCCTGCTGGTCCTCGCCGCGCCGCTGGTGGTGGTGAACGCGGCGCTCTGGGGCGTGCTCGCCGCGCACCAGCGGTTCCGCGCGGCCAACCTGGTGAGCATCCCGGTCGGCGCCTTCTACTACCTGGGCCCGGTGCTGGCCCTTCTGGTCTGGGATTCGCTCGTCGCGGTGATGCTCGCGCTCGTCGCCTGCCGGCTCGCCAACACGCTGTCCTATACTTGGCTGGTGTGGCGGCTGGTGCCAGGGCTTTCCCGGGTGCGTCCGCGCCTCGCCCCGGCGCTGCCGCTGCTGCGGCTCGGCGGCTGGATGAGCGTCTCCGGCGCGCTCACCCAGGCGCTGTTGCAGGCCGACCGCTTCCTGATCGGCGCGCTGCTCTCGCTCGCCGCGGTGGCGTACTACGCGACGCCGCTCGACCTGGTGATGCGGATGTGGATCCTGCCCGTGGCGGTGGCGCAGGCGCTGCTGCCGGCGCTGGCCTCCGGCTTCCGCACCATGCCGAGCGAGACGGCCGCGCTGCTGCGCCGCGGCGCGCTGCTGATTGCGGCGCTGGTGCTGCCGGCCTGCCTGGTGCTGGTCGCCTTCGCCGAGACGATCCTGCGCCTCTGGCTCGGCGCCGAGTTCGCCATGGGCGGGGCGGCGGTGCTGCGCATCCTCGGCGTGGGCATCCTGTTCTCCTGCGTGAGCTTCGCCCCGGGCAGCCTGCTGGATGCGATCGGCCGGCCGGATGCCACGGCCCGCTTCGCCCTGGCGCAGGCGGCCGTGTACCTGCCGCTCGGCGCGTTGCTGCTCCTTGCGGGCTTCGGCATCGAGGGCATGGCGATCGCCTGGACGGCGCGCGCGGCGGTGGAATGCGCCGGGCGGCTCTGGCTCGCGGTGCGGCTCTACCCGGCCGCCGCCGCGGCTGCGCGTGATCTGACGCCGGTGCTCGCGTGCGGCGGCGTCGGGCTCGCGGCGGTCGCCGCGCTGTCGCACGGCGCAGCGGCCGGCACGGGCGTGACGGTGTTCGTCGGCGCGGCAGTGCTCGCGGGCTTCGCGGGGTTGGCGTGGCGGGCCTTCCCGCCGGAGGAACGCGCCGCGCTGCTGGAAGCGCTGCGCCGGCCGCGGGCGTGGCTGCTTCGCCCTGGGGGCGCGCCGTGACCCGCTTCGCCCTCAACGGCCGCTTCCTGACACAGGCACTGACCGGCGTGCAGCGCTTCGCGACCGAGCTGACCGCCGCGATGGACGCGCTGGCCGGCGAGGGGGCATGGCCCACAACGCGCGTCCTCGTCCCCCGTGGCACCGCGGCTCCGCCGGCGCTGCGGCACCTCGAAGTGGCGGAAGTCGGCCGGCTGCGCGGCCAGGCCTGGGAGCAGGCCGAACTGCCGCGCGCGGCACGCGGCGCCTTCCTGCTCAACCTCGGCAACACCGCTCCGATCCTTGCAGGACGCCACCAGGCGGTGGTGATCCACGACGCCGGCGTGTTCGACACGCCCGAGTCCTACTCGCTGCCCTTCCGTGCCTGGTACCGGCTGCTGCACAGGGCGCTCGCGCGCAGCGGAGCGCGGATCGTCACGGTTTCCGAATTTTCTCGCGCGCGGATTGCGGCGCGGCTTGGACTCGATCCGGCCCGCATCGGGGTGATGCCGGAGGGGGCCGAGCACATCCTGCGCGCGCCGGCCGACGCCGCCGTGCTCGCGCGCCACCGCCTGACGCCGCGGCGCTATGCGCTCGCGGTCGGCAGCCGCGCGGCGCACAAGAACCTCGACGCGCTGCGCGGCGCGGCGGCGCTGCTGGCCTCGCGCGGCCTGGTGCTCGCCGCGGTCGGCGCCGCCGATCCCGCCGTGTTCCGCCCGGCCGCTGGCGCCGAGGGGGAGGGCGCCGTCGCGCTCGGCCGCGTCGGCGACGCTGAGCTGCGCGCGCTCTACGAGAACGCGCTCTGTCTCGTCTTCCCCTCGCGCTACGAGGGCTTCGGCCTGCCGCCTGTCGAGGCGATGCTGTGTGGCTGCCCCGTCCTCGCCGCCCGCTCCGGCGCGGTGCCGGAGATCTGCGGCGACGCCGCGCTGTGGTTCGACGCGGCGGATCCGGGGAGCCTCGCGGCGGCGCTGCGCCGCCTGCTCGACGAGCCGGGCCTAGCCGAGACCTTGCGCGCGCATGGCCTGGCCCGCGCGCAATCCTTCACCTGGCGCCGCGCGGCCGAGACGCTGCTGCGCCTCCTCGCACCAGAGGGACCGGCGCCGCGATGAAGGTCGCGATCGTCCACGAATGGCTCGACACCTATGCCGGG
>ERZ777003.1269-NODE-1269-length-39718-cov-28.363185_pt1 | contig 39718 bp, 37 predicted proteins | sample MGYA00374956_ERZ777003 | MGnify/ENA primary metagenome ERZ777003 (study PRJEB29302, sample SAMN06268252) | bioreactor metagenome | isolation source: Joint BioEnergy Institute, California, USA | place: USA:Joint BioEnergy Institute, California, USA | collected... | reverse complement strand
CCTCCCCTCCCGCTCCTGGTACGACCTCGCGCATCAGATCACCCGCTGTGCATACCACGAGTTGGCGCAGGACTGGGAGACCGTCCTCGCCATTGTCGACGATGCGGCACCGGAGGCGGCGAGACGGGAATACCGCGGTGTACATACGGCACTGCTGTGCGCCCGCGCACGCGCCTGCGCGCAAATCGGCGATCACGAGGCCGCCGAGCAGATCCTCGAACAGGCACTCCGTGCCTGCCCGCGCAGCGCCGTTGATCCGCTCATCGTCCTCGAGGCCTCGCGCGCCCTGTGCGCGACACTGCGCGGCGACCGCCAGGCCGGCACGACACACTTCGAGCGCGCCCGTGCAGGCGCCCAGGCGATCGGTCACCGCTTCCACGAACGCTGGATCGAACGCCTTCACGACGGTGTTGCCGGCGACCAGACCGTCGCGGTCCCGCGCCCGCCGGTGAACCTCACCGATGCGGCATTGATGCTCACCGACGTGGCGACCGTGCTCGGCGCGGGCCACGCGGTCGACCTCATGGCGCATCGCGTCGTGTCGCTGCTGCAGAGCACGCCCCTCCGCGCGCGCACCACCGTCGAGAGCGCGGGCAACTGCGACTACCTGCCGAACCCGGCCGCGCACTGGGAGATCGATGCGAACGGCGGCGCGCTCATCCGCATCCGCGGGTCGGATCGTCGCATCGATATCCGCATCGCCGCGATCCGTTCGATCGAGGAGTATTCGCTCGTCAAGAGCATCGGCGACCTGGTCCAGGCCGCGGCGAGCCGGGCCATCGAGGCGGAACAGGATCCCGGCGACGACAATCTGTGGCCCGTTTCGGGCATCACCACGCCCGACGAGAACTTCGTCTTCCGCTCTCCCCGGATGATCGAGCTGCTGAAGGTGGCCTACCGGCTGGCGTCGACCGACCTGCCGGTGCTGATCATCGGCGAAACCGGCACCGGCAAGGACGTGCTCGCACGCCTCATGCACGAGCAGAGCCGCGTCCGCAAAGGTCCCTTCGTGCCGTTCAACTGCGCCACCGTGCCGCGCGATCTCGTCGAAAGCCAGCTGTTCGGGTACAAGCGCGGTGCCTTCACCGGCGCGGCCGAATCGTTCGGCGGCCTCATCCGCTCGGCCGACGGCGGCACGCTCTTCCTCGATGAGATTGGCGACCTCGATCCCGCCTCGCAACCAAAGCTGCTGCGATTCCTCGAAAGCGGTGAAATCCAGCCGCTCGGCGAGAGCCGTCCGCTGCGTGTGACCGCGCGCCTGATCGCCGCGACGAACGCCAACCTCAATGCGAGCGTGCGCGACGGACGCTTCCGGCAGGATCTGCTCTACCGCATTGCGGGCGCCGTGCTGATGCTGCCGCCGCTGCGCGAGCGCAAGGACGAGATTCCCGCGCTCGCCTCGTACTTTCTCGCCCGCTATGCGGCCGAGTGCGGACGCTCAGGAGTGCGGCTCGCCGACGACTTCGTCGCCGCACTGCTCCTGTACGACTGGCCGGGCAACATCCGCGAACTGGCCAACGAAGTCCGCCGCGCGGTGGCACTGGCCGACGACGGCGCCGTCCTGACCGCACGGGACCTGGCCCCGGAAGTTGCCCGCGGGTGGGAAAGCCGTGCGGCGACGGTGCCGGTCGCAGCCGCGCCGGCCGGACCGACCATCACGCTCCGGCTCGATCAGACGCTCAGCCAGGCCGTCGAGGAGCTCGAAGAGAAGTTCATCGCCCACGCGCTCCGCACAACCGGCGGTCGCGTCCGCGAGGCGGCCCAGCTGCTGGGCCTGTCGAGAAAGGGCCTGTTCCTGAAGCGCCGCCGGCGTGGCCTCGTCAACCGATCTGCGGAAGCGATCGCCGACGGCCCCTGACCGGGGTGCACGGCGGCCGCCACGCACCCCACCCGTCGCTTCGCCCAGGCTACGACCCGGGCAGCGCGAGATCGACGCGCTGGTCGAGACGCACCCGCAGGATCGTGCCGACGGGCAGCTGCACGTCGGATCCATCGGTCGCCGCAATCGTCCCGCCGCCCCCGACGAGCACGCCGAGCAGCGCGCCACGGGCCCCGCCGAGGATGCCGCCGAGAATCGCCCCGACGGCCGCACCGGCGCCGATCCGCGTCACGTCTTCCGTCACCTTGCCGTCTATGGCCTGCGTCACCGACGCGCGCAACGGATAGCTCCGGTTCTCGATGCGAAGCTCGTCGAACGACAGCGTCAGGCTCCCCTGCCGATCGATCCGCCCCGCCGGTCGGACCGAGCTGACGAAGCCCCGAACGACCGAGCCCGCGGGCACGAGCACCGTCCCGTCCACCGTGTAGTCGAGCACCGTCGTCGCCTCGAAGCGCTGCTCGACCTTCGCGGTGCCGGAGTCCAGCGGCGTCTGCAGCCGGACGTCGAACTCGGTCCCGACGGGAATGCTGGTCGTCGACGGAACCTCGGGCGGACCGAGCACCGGCTGCGCCGAGACGCGCTGGCCGTCGGCGCGGACCCGGAGCGTTTCGAGCCGATCGCGGATGTCGGCATACTCCTGTCGAGTCACGGTCCCTTCGCGGCGCAGCTTCACGCGCAGATACGCAACTTCATCGCGCAAATCCTCCAACGCTTCCGACACCTCCGATGCGAGGGTCGGATCGCTCGAGCGCAGCGACTCGATCTGCTGCTGGATGTCGGCCGCCGTCGCCTCCAGCCGGTCGATGTCACCGGCCGTCACGGCCGCCTGCGCCAGAACGGCTGCCGGTGCGACGAAGCCCACGGCGAGGAGCAAGAGAAGGACGAGACGTGCGTTTCGCATGGTTCCCTCCTGCCTGACGCCCCCGACGGGGGCTCGGGCTATCTTACGCCGGTGCCACGGCTCTCCGGGCCATGGCATCATTAGAATTAAAGATGTCGCAGCCGCTCCGCTTCCATCGCACCGTCCCCGTGCGCGTCGGCCAGGTCCAGGTCGGCGGCGGCGCCCCGATCGTCGTCCAGAGCATGACGATGACCGAAACGGCCAACGCTGCCGCGACGGCGCAGCAGTGCATCGAGCTGGCCGAGGCCGGCTCGGAAATGGTGCGCATCACGGTCAACACGCCGGAAGCCGCGGCCGCCGTGCCCGAGATCAAACAGCGCATGCTGGACGCCGGCTGCACGGCGCCGCTCATCGGTGATTTCCACTACAACGGCCACCTGCTGCTGACGCGGTTCCCGGAAACGGCGCGCGCCCTCGACAAGTACCGGATCAATCCGGGAAACGTGGGCACCGGGCGGCGGCGCGACGAGCAGTTCACCACCATCTGCCGGGTTGCCGTCGACAACGGCAAGCCCGTCCGGATCGGCGTCAACGGCGGCTCGCTCAACCAGGAACTCGTCATGGCCCGGATGCAGGAGAACACCGACCGGGCCCTCGGGAAGACGTCCGAGCAGATCATCAACGAGTGCATGGTGATCTCGGCGCTCGAGTCGACGGAGCTGGCGCTCGAGGCCGGCCTGACGCGCAACCAGATCATCATTTCGTGCAAGGTGTCGCGTCCGCGCGACCTCATTGCGGTCTACCGCGACCTGGCGAAGAAGACATCGCAGCCGCTGCACCTCGGGCTCACCGAGGCGGGCATGGGCATGAAGGGCCTCGTCTGGACCGCCACGGCGCTGGGCGTGCTGCTCGAGGAAGGTATCGGCGACACGATCCGCGTGTCGCTGACGCCGCGGCCTGGCGGCGACCGGCGAGAAGAGGTTTACGCTGCCTGCGAAATCCTGCAGGCGCTCAACCTGCGATCGTTCTCGCCGTCGATCACGGCCTGTCCCGGCTGCGGCCGCACCACGTCGACGACGTTCCAGTCGCTGGCCGAGCGCATCCAGGAGTACGTCCGCACGATGATGCCCGTCTGGAAGCAGACGCATCCGGGCGTCGAATCGATGACCGTGGCCGTGATGGGGTGCGTCGTCAACGGCCCGGGTGAGTCGAAGGCGGCCAACATCGGCATCTCGCTGCCGGGCACAGGCGAAGCCCCCAACTGCCCCGTCTACATCGACGGCGTGCATGCCACGACGCTGCGCGGCACGTACGAAGAGCTCGCGCGCGACTTCCAGGCGCTTATCGACGAGTACGTCGAGCGCACCTACCGGCCCGCGGTCACCGCCTAGGCTGCCTCCGGCGCGGCCACGGCCAGATGTCGGCTCCGCCAGTGCCACGTGGCGAGCACGCTCACGCCGGCCGCGACCAGCCCGGCGGCCAGCCCGAGCCAGAGCCCGACGATGCCCCACCCGCCCGCGAAGGCCAGATACCAGCCGAGCGGCAGGCCGATCACGTAATGCGCGCCCAGATGCAGCAGCATCGGGGTCTTCGTGTCGCCGATACCACGCAGCGCGCCAATCCCGACCACCTGCAGCGCGTCGAACGGCTGGAACGTCGCCCAGAGCATCAGCACCGTCGTGCCGACCGCGAGGACGCCTGCGTCGCTCGTGAAAAACGACAGCAGCAGGTTCGGTAATCCGGCCAGCAGCAGGCTGACCACGAGGGCGATGCCGGCCGTCAGGACCAGCGCCGTCCAGCCGGAACGACGCGCCGCCGGCGCATCGCCCCGTCCCACCGCATGTCCGACGCGCACGGCCGCCGCCGATCCGATGCCGAGCGGCACCATGAAGAAGAAGCCGGCAATCTGCATCACGATCTGATGGGCGCCTGCAGCCGCCGCCGAAATCCGCGCCGTCAGAACCGCCGCCAGCGCGAATGCTCCAACCTCGAGCACGATCTGCAGCGCGGCGGGCACGCCATACGTCACGATGCGCACAATCCGCCATCGTTCGGGTCGCCACGGCGTATCGCCGGGCGATACCGTGTCCCGGCGCCCGACCAGCACGATCACGAGCAGCAGTGACACGGCCAGCACCGCCCGCGAAAGGAACGTCGCCCATGCGGCGCCCGCGACACCAAGCGCCGGAGCGCCCCCATGCCCGTAGATCAGCATCCAGTTCGCCAGCGCATTGACGACGTTCGCTGCGACGATGGCGAACATCACGGGACGGACGAGCGTGAGCGCCTGCAGGTAGCGGCGGAACACCGTATAGAGCAGGAGCGGCGCCACCGACAGCAGCAGCAGGCCGAAGTACGGCCGGAGCCGCACGACAACGTCCGGATCCATGCCCCAGGCGGGCACTGTCACGAGCGCCGCCGCTCCGACACCAGTCAGGACGACAGCGAGGCCGAGTGCGGTCCAGACGCCCGACACGAGCCAGGCGCGGCAGTCGTCCAGGCGCCCGCCGCCCCAGGCCTGCGAGACGAACGTATCGAGCGCAAAGAGGATGCCCATACCGAACACCATCAGGGCCATGAAAACGTTCGAGCCGATGCCCACGGCGGCGATCGCGGCCGGCCCGAGCGGGCCGACGGCCAGGACGTCGACAAGTCCCATGGAAATCCAGCCGATTTCAGCCAGGATGACGGGCCAGGCCAGTGTCACCATGGCACGAACTTCACGACGCATCGGGGTATGGTATGGGGTCAGGGGCGCACGCGCCGTGCCCGGCGGTCGCCCGGAGGAACAGTCATGAAGAAGATCATCAGCCCTGCACTTGCGATTCTTATCGCGGCTCTCGTCGCGCCGCCGCTGCAGGCCGACGTGAAGACCCGTGAAAAGACGACGTTCTCGCTCGAAGGGTTCCTGGGCGGCGTCGTCCGGTTCTTCGGCGGCCGTAATGCGCGCGAGGGCGTCGAGTCGACCGTCGCCGTCAAGGGCCCGCGCAAGGCGACGACGAACAACCAGACCGGCCAGATCATCGACCTCGACGAACGGCGCGTCTACAACCTCGACATGCGTCGGCGCGAGTACCGCGTACAGACGTTCGAGGAGCTCCGCGCCGAGTTCGAGAAGGCGAAGGCCGAAGCGGAGAAGGAAGCCGCCGACGCCAGTGCCGAGGATCGCGAGCAGATGGAACAGGCCGGCGCTGAGCTCGAGTTCGACGTCGACGTCACCGAGACCGGCCAGCGCCGGTCGATGCTCGGCCACGACACGCGCGAGGTGGTCCTGACGATTACGGCCCGCCAGAGGGGCCGGACTCTCGAGGAAGGCGGCGGGTTCGTCCTCACGCAGACGATGTGGCTTGCGCCGCGGATTGCGGCACTCGACGAGCTCGCCGCGTTCGACCGGAAGTACATTGAGGCCGTCTACGGCGAGTCATTCATCGGCGACATCCAGCAGCTGGCGGGCATGATGGCGCTCTACCCCGCCTTCACGAACATGGCCACGCGCATGCAGGAGGAGGGCTCGAAGCTCGACGGCACCCCGCTGTCGACCACGACCGTCTTCGAGTCGGTCCGCAGCGCAGAGCAGCTGAAGGCGGCCCAGCAGGAGCGCCAGTCGTCGGGCGGCGGCGGCATCGGCGGCCTGCTCGGGCGCCGCATCATGGGCAATCGGGGCGAGCCTCAGGCCCGGAGCCGCATCATGACGACGACGCACGAGATGCTGTCGATCGACACCACTGTCGACGCGTCCGACGTCGCGATCCCGGCCAACTTCCGCGAGCGGAAGTAGACCGTCCTGTTTCCGGCACCGATGCGCGCTCCGGCGCGTCGGCTGCCGGCCCCTCAGCTCCGGACGATCCGGACGCGGTTCATCACGACCGGCGTGCGCGGCCGATCACCCGGCCCGGTCGGCACGTCGCCAATCTTCTCGACGACGTCCATCCCTTCCGTCACCACTCCGAACACCGAGTGCCGCTGATCCAGGTGCGGCGTCGGTCCCAGCGTGATGAAGAACTGGCTGCCGTTCGTGTTCGGCCCGGCGTTGGCCATCGACAGTACGCCGGCGCGATCGTGGCGCAGGTCGGGGTGGAACTCATCCTCGAACTGGTAGCCCGGGCCGCCGTAGCCGAGCCCCAGCGGGTCGCCGCCCTGAATCACGAAGCCGCGGATGACGCGATGGAAGATGATGCCGTCGTAGAACGGCTTCCGGTGCTTCTCACCGGTCTCCGGGTGCGTCCATTCCTTCGTGCCTTCGGCCAGGCCGACGAAGTTGGCGACAGTCTTCGGCGCCTGCTCCTCGAAGAGCTCGACGGTGAAGTTCCCCAGCGACGTCTCGAACTGCGCGTATAGAGCCATTGGCCCATTGTAGGAGCGCCCGCAGGCAGGCGCACCAGGAATCTGCCGGCCCCCGGCCGCCCGGCGCGGGCCGGTCAGCGGTAGTCGCGCTGGAACACGTAGACGACCGCCGCGGCGGTCACCGCGAAGCAGACGAGCGCCGCGTAGCGGAACGTCGAGCGGCGCCGCGTTCCGGCCATCGGCGCCGACAGCATGAGCAGGATCAGGCCGGTGCCGAGACCGGCCAGTCCGGCCACCTCGAACCAGTGGCCGCGGGTGGCCTGATAGACCGCCACGCCGTATGACGCAAGGATCAGCAGGTAGCGGGTAAACGGGGTCGGGGGAGGGGCGCCAGGTCGTGACGTCATCGTGCCTCGATTTCGACGCGGTCGTACACGCGATCGGCGCCGACCGCAGGCCGGCTCCGCTCGATGCCGTCGACGCGCATGATGATGAAAAGGCGCTGGCCTTCCGGGCTCAGGAACCAGGTCTCGCGCATACGGAAGCCGAACGTGCCCTGAATCTCGCGTACCAGCCGCTCGCCGTCCCACGAGACCCGCGCGCGGAAGGCCGATGCCCCGAGCCGGTACTCGTAGAATCGCCCGTCGGTCGGATAGCGCCGCACGCGCTCGAGATCGTCTTCGATCGTCACCGCGTCGTCGTCGATCGTCAGCTCGAGCGTTTCGGCGATCTCCATCAGGTCGCGCACCATGTCGCGATGCTCGCGGATGGCGCGCGGCGAAGGACCGAACGGCGACGCCGCAATCACTTCCGCCTCGGCACCGGCCCCGGCCATCGGCGTCACGCGATTCGCCGGCGGCTGCACCAGCGGCGGCGGCGCGCTGCCGGCCGGCGCGCGTTCGGGTCGCCCGGTTGCGGGATTGATCGAGAACTCCCCGTTGTAGCGCCAGAGCCCCGAGAACCGCGCCCGCGTCTCCCCGGCAGACGTCCCCGACGCCGGCATCTCCTGCACGGCCGGATGATCGACCACCGGTCCCGCAACCACGGCTGCCGCGGCCGATGCGATCGCGGCGGCAACGACGACGACACTGCGCATGAGCTCGACCAGGGCTTCCCGGTCCTACTTACCCGAGCCGGCCAGATCGGCTTCGAAAAGCACCTGCTGATCTTCGGGCATCGCGTACGTGTGCCGTTCGTCCGGAAAGGCCCCGCTGTGCACGTCGGCGACGTAGGCCTCCAGGGCACGCAGGATCTCGGCCGACAGGTTCGCGTAGGCGCGGACGAACTTCGGGACGTGACCGTCGGTGAGCCCGAGCAGATCGTGCCAGACGAGTACCTGCCCCGTGCAGCCCGGCCCGGCGCCAATGCCGATTGTCGGCACCGATACGGCACGTGTCGCCCGCTCTGCCACAACGGCCGGCACGGCTTCGAGCACGATCGAGAACACCCCGGCCTCTTCGAGCGCGATCGCGTCGTCGACGAGCCGGCGCGCCGCGGCGGCCGTGCGCGCCTGCGCGCGGTAGCCGCCGAGCATGGTCGCCGACTGCGGCGTCAGGCCGAGATGCCCCATCACCGGAATGCCGGCGTCGACGATCGCACGAATCCGCGACAGCGTCGGCCCGGCGCCCTCGACCTTGACCGCATCGGCGCCGCCTTCCTTGTAGAGACGGACGGCTGCGGCGACGGCCTGTTCGTCCGACACCTGGAACGATCCGAACGGCATGTCGGTCACGACGAACGCACGCCGCACGCCGCGCACGACCGCGCGCGTGAAGAGCAGCATCTCGTCGAGCGTGACCGGCACGGTCGACTCGCCACCGAGCACGGTCGTGCCGGCCGAATCGCCGACGAGAATCATGTCGATACCGGCCAGGTCGGCCAGCCGGGCGCTCGGCGCGTCGTAGGCCGTCACCATGGCCAGCCGGCCGCCCTCGCGCCGGCGGCCGGCAATGTCGGGCAGCGTGAGCTTGACGAGCCGGGAAACGGGTGCGTCAGCCATAGGATCTCTCGAGCCCCCGGCGCGCGACCGCGTCAGACCTGCAGGCCGGCAGCCTGCGGATCGCGCAAAGGCACATTATCGATCAGGCGCGTGGCCCCTGCCCGGACCGCCACCACCAGGGTCGGTTCACCGGCGAAATCGGCCACGTCGGCATACTCGAACTCGAGTCCGGCGGCAGCAAGCACCTCGCGCGCGGCAGCGGCCGGATCCCGCCCTTCGCGGAACGCACGCAGCCCGGCCGCAAGGGCCCGCGGGATGGCGAGCGCGCGGCGCCGCTCGTCGGCCGACAGGCGCACGTTGCGCGACGACAGCGCGAGGCCGTCGTCGTCGCGGACGGTCGGACCGACGCGGATGTCGAGCGGCAGGTTCAGATCGCGCACGACCTGTCGGATCACGGCCACCTGCTGCGCATCCTTCTGCCCGAAGTACGCGCGCGCCGGCTGCACCATGCCGAACAGCTTCACGCACACCGTCGCAACGCCGTCGAAGTGCCCCGGCCTGAACGCCCCCTCGTAACCGAGCGCGACGCCGCCAACGGTGACCTGCGTCGCAAATCCCGAGGGATACACCTCGTCGGGCGGCGGTACGAACAGAACGTCGACGCCGTGCGCGGCGGCCAGTTCGCCGTCTTCCGCTTCGGTACGCGGATACGCCGCGAGATCCGACGGGTCGTCGAACTGCTTCGGGTTGACGAAAATGCTCGCAACGACGACGCCGCATTCACGCCGCGCGAGATCGAACAGGGCGGTGTGCCCGCGATGCAGCGCGCCCATCGTCGGGACGAAGCCGATCCCCGTGGACCGGAGAGGATCGAGCGCGGCACGCAGGGCGCGGACGGTACGAATCCACTTCATGGTCGGGTTGCCTGAGCCAGCTCGGTGTAGACCGGGACGAGGTCCGGCAGGTCGCGCGCGAGCGCGTCGAGATGCGCACGGACCGTTTCGAGATCACCGCGCGCGATCGGACCGGTCAGATCGAAGCCGTTGTCGATGGTGCGTCGCATGAGCGGCTCGAGCGCTTCCGGAGGCGCACCGGCAGCCTCGACGGCACGCACGGCGAGCCGGTGAAGCGTAACGAGGAAATTCGACGCGAAGACGGCCCCCGCGTGATAGAGCACGCGGCGCGACTCGTCGAGGTCGAACGGTCGAAGCCCGAGCAGGCCCGCGAGCTCGTGGCCGGCGCGGCGGCCGTCGTCGTCTTCCGCAGTCACGGCCGCCCACGCACCGTCGATCTGCTCGGGGCCGCGCCGCAACGTGAACGTCTGGAGCGGATGCAGGCCGAACCGGCGGCGATGCGGCTCGAGGTGCGCCAGCGGCGTCGCACCGCTGACGTGCGCCACCCACGGGCCGGGCTCGATGCCGCGCGCGACCTCGCTGATGGCCGCGTCGGGCACGCACAGCAGCACGATGTCAGGGCGGCCGCCGGCCAGCGCGCCACGCTCGGCCAGCCGCGCCTCGAAGGCCCGTCCCACGCGGCCTCGCCCGATGATCCTCACCTGCACGGCATGCTCCGCGCACACCATACCGCGATTGACGGCGATCGAAAACGCTCCCCGTTGTGCCGGCGCGCGGCCTCCGCTATGCTGCCCGGCGGGGGAACCTCTCAGCTCACAGCCGCCGGTATCGTCAGGAGCCGACCTCGCTTCGCGCCCCGTTCGTTCCTGCAGCAGTGTCGTGGATGGTCCACAGGCTGGGTTCGCCAGTCGCCGCTCCACGCGGTACGCCCGCTTCGCGCGGACGAGAAGAGGGAAGCATGAATCGCAGACTGTTCGTTGGAAACCTTCCGTTCTCGGCGGAAGAAGGCACGCTCCAGGATCTGTTCTCGCAGGCGGGTGCGGTCGACTCGGTCCGCGTCATGCGCGATCAGGCCACGGGCCGGTCGCGCGGCTTCGGCTTCGTCGAGATGGCCACCGAGGAAGGCGCGCAGGCGGCCATCGATCGGTTCAACGACACGGAGCTCGGCGGGCGCCGGCTCGCGGTGAACGAAGCCCGCCCGCCGGCCGGCGGACGCAGTTTCGGCGGCGGCGGCGGCAACGGTCGCGGTCGCGGCGGCAACCGGCGCGAACCGCGCTGGTAGTCCGCACGCCGATCAGCCGGGCGTCGCTGTCAGCGGGGCCGCTTCAGCAGAACGCGGGACGCTCCCCCACCCGCCGACACGACGCCTACGGCTTCCCATCCGTCCTGGCCCGATTCGTCGAGCGCAGCCGCGGCGTCCTGTCCGGACGGCAGATCGACGAGACGGTATTCCCATGCCTGGCGCGCGGCGCGTGTCTCGACGACCGTGCCCGGCGCTACGGTCACGCCGGCCGTGCCGACGACCGTCACCGGCTGTGCGCCGCCGGCCGCCCGCAGGACGACGGGGATCGGTTCGGTTTCCGTGTTGATGATCGTCACGCGCGCCGGCGTCGGCATTCCGGGCACGTTCGGCGTCGGCGTCTGCCGGGCCCAGACGATCGACGCTCCCGCCAGGAGCGCCGCCGCGAGCAGCAGGATCGATCGCGATCGCATCATAGGCACCTCGCGCCCCAGCTTACTCCGCAGGGTCGAGCTCCGCTTCACCGCCCCTCCCGCTCCTGCGCGACAATGAGACCGGACAGGGAGGGCCCATGCCGTCGACCGAAGAGCTCCTTGCGCTGGCGATCGCCGTCGCCTTTGCGGCCGGGCTGAACCTCTCGGCCGTGCTCGTCACGCTCGGGCTGCTTTCGCAGGCGGGCATCCTCGTCCTGCCGGGCCCGATCGCCGTCATCGGCGAGTGGTGGGTGATCGCGATCAGCGCGATGCTGTTCGTCCTCGAGTTCTTCGCCGACAAGGTGCCGGCCTTCGATCTCGTCTGGAACGCGCTGCTGACGCTGATTCGCGTCCCGGCCGGCGCCCTTCTGGCGTTTGCCGCAACCGATGCGCTCGGCACGGGCGCCCAGCTGGCCGCGGCTGCCGCCGGTGGCGCGGCCACACTCGCCGCGCACGGCACGAAACTCACGGTACGCAGCAGCGTGACGGCGTCACCCGTGCCCTTTTCGAATGTCGGGGTGAGTCTGGCGGAAGACGTCGCGGCGATCGGGCTGACCTGGTTCGCCGTCGAGCATCCCTACATCGCGGCCGGAATCGTGCTGGCCCTCATCGCTGCGGCAATAATCCTGGTCCGGATGATCATCGGGGCGCTGCGGATGGTGTTCCGCGGCGCGTCGCGGCAATGGGCCGCGCGGGCCGCCGACGACGGCGGATGACGCGGCGGGAGCGGGTGACGGGCGGCCGTCACGAGTCGCGGTCGGATTCGCCGTCCTCGCCGAGGTCGATTTCGAAGTCGTCCAGATCGTCGCCCCAGGGCGACGGCTGGGGGCCGGGCACGATGCCCGCGATATCGGGGTCCTCACCGGGCGCCAGGTGCCGGGTCGAGTCACGCCGGCTGCGGTTCTCGAGCCGCCGCGCCTCCTTCTGCTGTCGCTTTTCGAGCCGGGCGCGCTCGCGCGCGCGCTTGTTCTGCGTCGGACGGGATTTCTGCATGGGGCCTCCAGTTGAATGCGCCCCCCACCGCACGTGGTTGTGACCGGCAGGAACTCGAATGGTAGTCCATCGAACTGCCTGCTGGCGAATTCTTGCCGGACCGGTTACACTGGAGCCTGCTTGAGCCAGCCTGCCCGCTGACAGCGATCAGAGACGAATCCGAGCTCCCTCGTTTCCCTCTCGCCCGTGCAGCAGTCTGTGGTGGATGGTCCACCTGCTCAGTTTCCGCATCGACGATGCGGTGTCCGTCCAGAAGGGGCGGGAAGAGGAACGTAGATGAATCTGAAGTTGTATGTCGGCAACCTGGCGTTTTCCACCGAGGAAGGCGCTATCCAGGACCTGTTTGCCGAAGCCGGGCCGGTGCAGTCGGTCAGCCTCGTCCGTGATCGTGCGACCGGGCAGTCGCGCGGTTTCGCGTTCGTGGAGATGGAGACCGAAGAAGGCGCCCGCGCCGCGATCGAGCGCTTCCACGAGATGCCGTTCGAAGGGCGTCGTCTGACGGTCAACGAGGCGCGTCCGCAGGCGCCGCGCGGCGCGTTCGGCGGCAACGGCGGCGGTTCGGGCCGCCCCCGGAACGGCGGCGGCGGTGGCGGTTTCAACCGTCGGCGTGAGCCCCGCTGGTAAGCCACGCGCGATCGTTCGTATCGGAACCACAGGCGCCATCTCCCCGGGCGGGAGGTGGCGCCTGTTTCGTTTTCGTGGAGCGGGCCGGCGGCGCAGCACTGGCCGCAGGCCCCGGCAGGAGTCAGGAGGTCGTCGTGAAGCTGTTCACCAAGGGACACCGCGTCTCGCAGGCTAACTATGGCCCGGGCACCGTGGTGTCGTCCGACGAGCGGTACACCGTCATCGAGTTCGACCATCACGGCCGGCGCATGTTCATCACCGACATGGTGACGCTCGGCCGGACCGACGAGCCGGCACCGGTCAAGCCGGTACGCGCTCGGGGCCGCCGGAAGAAGGCAGCCGTCGAAGCGGTGTCGGAGTCAGACGCGTAGTCCGGTCGCCGCATCCGCGCATCACCCGGTGCGTCGGACGCGCTCGAGCAGGCCGATGAGCGTCTGCAGCTCGTCGGCCGTCAGATCCTGCAGCCAGCGGTGGTGGAAGTCGCGCGCGACCGTGTCGAGCTCGCAGAGCAGGTCGAGACCCGCCGACGTGATGCAGGTGGTCACGAAGCGGCGATCGGCGCCCGCGCGATCGCGCGCGATGAGCCCCATCTGCTCCAGCCGATCGAGCAGCCGCGTGACGTCCGGCACGGCGCGGATCAGCCGCTCGCCGATCTCGTAGCGGCAGAGCCCCTGCGTGCCGGCGCGACGCAGGATGCGCAGCACGTTGTACTGCGCGATCGTGATGCCGTGCGGCTTCAGCGCCTGGCTGAACGCATGCTCGAAGATCGCCGCGGTCCTGGCGATGTTCAGTACGGCTTCCTCGCAGAGCGTCATCCCAGGAAGCCGCCCGGTCGCCTCCGGCTGGGGTTTCGGGGGCATGCGTGTGTGATAACACGCGTCTCCGACACCCGCAACCCGATTTGACAGACCGGCGGCGCGGTCCGTATGGTTTTTCCGATTCCATTCGCGACACGACGGACTTCCCGCGGCGGGCGCTCGCTTTCCTCCCGCCGCGCCATCAGGACATGAGCAACATCGCCATCACCGGCAAGGCACAGCAGACCTACGACGCCATCGTCATCGGCTCGGGCATCAGCGGCGGATGGGCCGCCAAGGAGCTCTGCGAGAAGGGCCTCAGGACGCTGGTCCTCGATCGCGGACGCCTCGTCCGCCACGTCGACGACTATCCGACGATGCACATGGATCCGTGGGACATGCCGGGCGCCGGGGCGCTGACCGCCCAGCAGGCGAGCGAACAGCACATCCAGCGGCGCAGCGGCTTCGTCGACGCAACCAACTCGCACTTCTTCGTCAACGACGTGCTGCATCCGTACATCGAGGAACAGCGCTTCGACTGGATTCGCGGCTACCAGGTCGGCGGTCGATCGCTCACCTGGGGCCGGCAGTGTTACCGCTGGAGCGACCTCGACTTCGAAGCCAACGCGCGCGAGGGCATCGGGGTCGACTGGCCGATCCGCTACCGCGACATCGAGCCCTGGTACGACTACGTCGAGCGGTTCGTCGGCGTGAGCGGCGAGAAGCTCGGCCTGCCCCACCTGCCCGACGGACAGTTCCTCAAGCCGATGGAGCTCAACTGCCTCGAGCGCCACGTGAAGGAGCGGGTCGAGAAGCAGTTTCCGGGGCGCTACATCACCATCGGCCGCGTCGCACACCTGACCGAACCGATCAACGGGCGCGGCACCTGCCAGTACCGCAACCGCTGCGGCCGCGGCTGCCCCTACGGCGCCTACTTCAGCAGCAATGCCGTGACGCTGCCGGCCGCCGAAGCCACCGGCAACCTGACGCTCCGTCCCGACGCGATCGTCACGTCGATCCTGTACGACGAGGACACGGGGCGGGCGACCGGCGTACAGGTGATCGACGCGGCCACACGCGAAGCGACGGAGTACTTCGCGCGCATCATCTTCTGTAACGCCTCGACCGTCGCCACGACGGCAATCCTGCTGAACTCGCGATCCAGCCGCTTCCCCAACGGCCTCGGCAACGACTCGGGCGAGCTCGGCCACAACATGATGGATCACCACTACTTCGTCGGCGCGATGGGCGTCTACGACGGGTTCGAGGACGAGTATTACAAGGGACGTCGTCCCAATGGCGTCTACATCCCGCGCTACCGCAACCTCGACGGCACGAGTGACCGCGGCCGTGGCTACCTGCGCGGGTACGGCTACCAGGGCGGTGCGGGGCGCGGCGGATGGGCCGACGGCATCAACGCGCCGGGCTTCGGGGCAGCATTCAAGGACGGCCTGTTCCAGCCCGGCCCCTGGGGCATGATGCTCAACGGCTTCGGCGAGGTACTGCCCGACCACCGCAACCACATGCGGCTCGACTACGACCAGACCGACCAGTGGGGCCAGCCGCTGATCGTCTTCAACTGCGGCTTCGGCGAGAACGAGCTGGCGATGCGGAAGGACATGCAGGCCGACGCCGCAGAGATGCTGGAGGCCGGCGGCCTGCGCGACATCGTGACGTTCGACTACATCGGCGCGATGGGCAAGGGCGTCCACGAGATGGGCACGGCACGCATGGGGCGCGATCCCCGCACGTCGGTGCTCAACGCCTTCAACCAGATGCACGCCGTCCCGAACGTCTTCGTCACCGACGGGTCGTGCATGACCTCATCGTCGTGCGTCAACCCGTCGATCACCTACATGGCGCTCACGGCACGCGCCTGCGCGTACGCCGTCGACGAGATGAAGAAAGGGAACCTGTGATGCTGAGCCGGCGCGAAGTGCTCCGACGGGCCTCGCTCGTTCTCGGCTATGCCGTGACGGGGTCGACCGCCTCCGCCGTCCTGAGCGGCTGCCGCATCGAGCCGTCGCTCGACTGGACGCCGCGGGCGCTGACCCCGCAGCAGATTGTGACCGTCCGCGCGATGGCCGATCACCTGCTGCCAACGACGTCGACGCCGGGCGCGGCCGATCTGCAGGTGGAGCGATTCATCGATCAGGTGCTGCGCGACTTCACCCCGGAGGCCGATCGGCAGACGTTCCTGACGGGCCTCACGGCGTTCGAAACGCGCTGCCAGACGCAGTTCGGCCGGAGCTTCACGGCGCTTTCACCGGCCGAGCGCGACGAGATCTTCGCCGCCTACGAAGCCGAGTCGCCGCCGCTGCCGCCGACGATCTGGGGCGGCCAGATCAGCGCCGACGTACAGCCGCCGACCTTCTACCGCATGTTCAAGGCGATGGCGGTCACCGGCTACTTCAATTCGGAGGTGGTCGGTGAACAGCTGCTGGCCTACGACCCGATTCCCGGATCGTTCGACGGCTGCATCCCGCTGAGCGACGTCGGCAAGGCCTGGTCGCTCGGCTAGAGGCCAAGCTTCTCGAGCACCTCGCGCGGCGGTCCTTCCCAGGTGGTGGGCCGGTTGCCCATGTAGCCGAGGTCCTCGACGCCCATCCGGCTCGACCAGAATCCGGTCGCCACCAGGTCGCGCATCTCCGAGAAGAAGCGGACGCCGTGGCTCATCTCGGGCCGCGCCTTTGCCGGCCACGCGATGTCGTCGAGCACCTGCCGCCGTTCGGCGTCGGCACAGTCGACGAACCGGCGGTCGAAGCGCCGCAGACACTCGGCGTCGAGCCAGGCCAGCCCGCCGCGGATGCGCGTCTGCCGCTCGGGCTGCTCGGCGACGATGTAGTCGATGAACTCGTGGGCGCCCGAATCGGTCGCGCTGCCGGATCGATCGTCGCGCGGGATGATCATGTCGGCCAGCACCATCACCGTCGCGAACTCGTGTTCGGTGAAGAAGCGGCGCGCGTACGGCGTCGCGGCGGCCGCCTGGGCCCGCTCGGCCAGGTAGGCCTGCACCGTGCCCGGCTGGAACGACACGGCCGCCGCCGCGGGCGCGGTCCCGAGCACCTTCAGCATCCGCCGTCTGCTCAGCTCACTCATCGTCTTCCCCCGTCAGATGCCACGGGCCTGTCTTTCAGAGATCCCCGTTCCGCCGCTCTTCTGCGATGTACTCCGCGGTGCGCCAGGCGAGCGCCATGATTGTCCAGGTGAGGTTCTTGTCGGCCTGCGAAACGAACGGGCCGCCGTCGGCCACGAAAAGATTCCGGACGTCGTGCGCCTGGCAGTAGCGGTTGAGCGCTGAGGTCTTCGGATCGTTGCCCATGCGGACCGCGCCGGCCTCGTGAATGATGACGCCACCGGCGGCCAGCCCGTAGTCCTGCTCGGGACCGGGCATGTCGCCGATCGGCGTGCCGCCCATCTCCTCGATGATGGCCCTGAACGTCTCCTGCATGTGCTTCGCCTGGAGCCGCTCGTGCTCGCTCCAGGTGTGGTGGAAGCGGAGCACCGGAATGCCCCACTTGTCGACGACGTCCGGGTCGATCTCGCAGTAGCAGTCCTCGCGCGCGACCTGCTCGCCGCGGCCCGCGAAGCTGACGAACGCGCCGTAGTAGCGGCGGTATTCCTCCTTGAGCGCCACGCCGTAGCCGCCGCCCTGACTCTGCGGATACGTCTCGATACCGGAGCCGAAGCCGTAGCCCGGCATCCCGAAGCCACCACCGAGCTCGATGTGGTAGCCGCGCGGGAAGCCGAGCGCCTTGTTGTCGCCCCACCAGGGCACGTAGAGGTGCATGCCGCCGGTGCCGTCCGAGTTGTAGCGCGGCAGATCCTGCAGCGCCGGGATGAAGCCGCGCACGCTCAGGCCGGTCGAGTCGGTCAGGTAGCGGCCCACGACGCCGCTCGAGTTCGCCAGGCCGTTCGGAAACAGCGTTGACTTCGAGTTGAGCAGCAGCCGGGCCGACTCGCAGCAGCTGGCGGCCAGCACCACGATCCGCGCGCGCACCTGGTGCTCCTGCAGACTCCCCGTGTCGATGTAGGACACGCCGGTGGCCAGCCCGTCGGCACCGACCGTCACCTCGCGCGCCATCGCGTTGGCCACGATCGTCAGCCGTCCCGTCGCGAGCGCAGGCGGCAGCATGACCGACACGCTCGAGAAGTTCGAGTGCGTCGAGCAGCCGCGCCCGCACTGGCCGCAATAGTGGCACGCGGGGCGGCCGTTGTGGGGGCGCGTCAGGATCGACAGGCGCGCCGGGACGACCGGAATTCCCATCCGATCGCACGCCTTCTTGATCAGCAGCTCGTGCGCGCGCGGTGCCGGCGGCGGCATGAAGATGCCGTCCGGCTCGTTGTGCAGCCCCGTCTCGCGTGCGTGGTTCGTTCCGAAGATGCCGACGAACTCGTCGAGCCTGTCGTAGTAGGGCCTGAGATCGTCGTAGCTGATCGGCCAGTCGTCACCGAGCCCGTCGATGGACTTCCGCCGGAAGTCGTCCGGGCCGAACCGCAGCGAGATGCGGCCCCAGTGATGCGTCCGGCCGCCGAGCATGCGGCCGCGGAACCATCGCCAGGCGCCGGTGCCGACCGTATACGGTTCCCCCTCGATGTCCCAGCCGCCGAGACACCCGTCGTACACGCCGAACGGCTTCAGGTCACCGCCCCAGCCGCGCGTCGGCGACTCGTAGTTCCAGGCGAACATCGCGCTGTCGGTGGCTGAATCCCACATCGGCCCGCCTTCGAGCATCACCACGTCGGCGCCGGCCTCGGTCAGAACCCTGGCCACGGTGCCGCCGCCGGCTCCCGATCCCACGATGCAGACGTCATAGACCTTCGGCGAGCGGATGATCTGCATGGCCCCTCGAACTCGAATGATCCGGGGTCGGCCGACGCCGGCCGGCCGCCGGCACGCTCCCGCGTACGTGCGCTGTGACTGAGTGCGCGCATCTTAGCACGCCGGGAAGGCGGCTCCCACCGCTCCGCTGGCGTCGGCCCGCGGCAACGGCTTACACTCGCAGCCGACATCGAAACGGGGAGAACGGTCATGAAGCGCGGATACGTGCTGTTCGTGTCGTGTGTGCTGCTGCTGTTGGGCGTCGCGGTTGTCGATCCCGCCGGGACCGGCGTGACCGTCGTCCAGGCCCAGGCGGCGCCGCAGGCGCCGTCCGGACGTGGAGGGCGAGGAGGTCCGGCCATCGTGTCGCCGGAAATCGGAGCGGACGGGCGGGTCACGTTCCGCCTGTACGCTCCCCAGGCCGGCACCGTCACCGTGAGCGGCGACATCAGTCTTTCGCTCGTGCCGGCCGACGACGCGACGGGCGGCGGCAGCACTCCCGCGGTCGTGATGACAAAGGGCGCCGACGGCGTCTGGACCGGCACGACGATCCGCCCGGTACGGCCGGGTGCCTGGCGCTACACGTTCACCGTCGACGGCGTCGCCACCGTCGATCCGCGCAACACGAACCTGACGCACAGCCAGACGGCGCCGTCGAGCATGCTCTACGTGCCCGGCGACTTCTCGGAAACCCGGAACGTGCCGCACGGCACCATCGGACGGGTGCGCTACGTCTCGAAGGCGCTCGGCAACGTGCCGCGGGAAATGTACGTCTACACGCCGCCCGGCTATGAGCGCGGCGACGGGCGCTTCCCCGTGCTCTACCTGATCCACGGCGGCGGCGACACGGCCCTGTCGTGGACCACGGTCGGTCGCGCGCCGGACATCCTCGACAACCTGATCGCCGAGGGGCGCGCCGTCCCCATGATCGTCGTGATGCCGTCGGGCTGGACACCATCGGGCGGCCAGGTGATGACGTCCGATGCGTCGAAGGACCCGTTCACGCGCGAGCTGCTCGAGGACATCATTCCCTTCGTCGAGTCGAACTACCGTACGCCGGCAACGCCCGATGCGCGTGCCCTCGGCGGACTGTCGATGGGCGGCATCCAGACGCTGAACATCGGCCTGACACACCTCGGCACGTTCCGCTACCTGGTGGTGATGAGCTCGGGCTGGGTGTCGGAAGACGATCGACAGTGGTTCTACCGATCGCAGGCCGATCGGATTCCGACTTACAACGACGCGCTGAAGCTCTTCTGGTGGGGCTGGGGTGAGACCGACATCGCACGCGAGAACGGTCTGGCCGTCATCGAAACCTTCCGCAGGCAGGGCGTGCGCATCGAGACGCTGGAGACTCCGGGCGGTCACACGTGGGACAACTGGCGGCTGTACCTCCACGAGGTGGCGCCGAAGCTGTTTCGCTGAGCACGGGCGCGCCCGCGCGACACGACCGCTGGAGGCGTGGGCGCGCTTCTCTCAACGCTGCGGCAGCGCGAACGCGACGTACGTACCGCCGGAGGGCCCGTTCGTCTTCCCTCCCCCGGCCGCGATAACGACGAACTGGCGGCCATCGATCTCGTAGGTGGCCGGCGTCGCATTCCCCGAGAACGGCAGGAGCGCGTGCCAGAGCAGTTCACCGGTGTCCTTGTCGTATGCCCTGAACTTCCGGTCGTGGTTCGAGGCCCCGATGAACAGCAGGCCGCCTGCCGTCACCATCGGTCCGCCGTAGTTCTCGCTGCCCGTGTCCGTCAGGCCCTGTTCGACCAGCTCGGGATATTCACCGAACGGGATCGACCAGCGATACGCGCCGGTGTTGAGGTCGATGGCATTCAGCGTTCCCCATGGCGGTGCCACGGCGGGATAGCCGTCGGGATCGAGGAACTTGCGGTAGCCCGTGAAGCGGTACGGCAGGTCGACCGGGGACGCACCCGACGGTCCCGCCGGCGCGTTCTCGCCGTCGACGAGGTACCGGACGAGCGCGTCGACGGCCTCCGGACCGAGGTACGGAAACCCGGGCATGCGGCCGGCGCCCTCATGGATCACCCGCGCAACCGTGTCCGCGTCCTTCCGCTTCCCGATGCCGACCAGCGACGCAATCGACGGCGGAGTGCCTTCCAGATCGTCGCGATGGCAGGACGCGCACTCGCGGAGATAAACGTCGCGCGCGCGCAGGCCCGCGTTGTCCGGTGCCAGGCCACCGGTCCACGCGATGTCGTTTGCGTTCACGTACAGGACACCGGTCGTCGGATCGGCGGCCGCGCCGCCCCATTCGGCGCCACCGTCGAAGCCGGGAAACACGATCGTCTGTTCGCCCACCGCAAACGGCACGAACTGGCCGCCGCCGCGGAACCTCGCGAACTGTTCGCGCGCCCATGCCGCCGCTTCCGGCGTCCGCGTGGTCAGCAGGTCGGCCGTCAGCTGCTGCCGCGTGAAGGGACGCGGCAGCAGGGGCACCGGCTGCGTCGCCGCCGTTGTCTCACCGGGCACGTCGCTCGACGGGAATGCCCGTTCTTCGATCGGAAACAGCGGCTCGCCCGTCTCCCGATCGAACACGAAGACGTAGCCGTGCTTCGTCGTCTGCACGACGGCATCGACCAGGCGTCCATTGCGACGGATCGTGACGAGCGTGGGCGGCGAGGGAAGGTCGCGGTCCCAGATATCGTGGCGGACGATCTGGTAGTGCCAGAGTCGCCGGCCGGTGGCCGCGTCGAGCGCCAGGAGTGAATTCGCAAAGAGATTGTCGCCCGGACGGCTCGCGCCGTAGAAGTCGGGCGATGCCGATCCGGTCGGCACGTAGACGATGCCGCGCGCCTCGTCGAGGGCCATGCCGGCCCAGTTGTTCGCACCGCCGTTGACGGCATATGAGTCGTCCGCCCAGGTGTCGGCCCCGAACTCACCGGGCGCCGGGATGGTGCGGAAGCGCCAGCGCAGCGCTCCCGTTCGCACGTCGTACGCGCGGATGTGCCCCGGCGATGCGGGCAGCCCCTCACTCACCCGCCCGCCGACGATCAGCAGATCGCGATAGACCACACCGGGCGTCGTCAGGCGGACGTTCTGCTGATCGGCCGGACGATCGAGCCCCTCGCGAAGATCGATGCGCCCGTCGCGGCCGAATGAAGGCACCGGTCGTCCTGTGTCGGGATCGAGCGCATACAGGAACTGGTCGACGGCCGCAAAGAGCCGCGCGTCGGTGCCGTCGGTCCAGTACATGAACCCGCGGTTCGGTCCCTGTCCGACGATGCCCGGATCGAACACCCATTCCACGCGTCCTGTGGCGCCATCAAGGGCGACGGTCCGGTGCGTCGGCGTGCAGACGAACACGCGGCGCCCGACGACGAGCGGCTCCGTCTGCAGGCCGCCGCTTTCGCCGCTGTCCCAGATCCAGGCGATTTCGAGGTTCCGGACGTTGCGGCGATTGATCTGGTCGAGGCTCGAGTAGCGCAGCTGCCCGGGGCCGCCGCCGTAGGCCGACCACGTGCGGTAGTCGCCGGTGACGGGCAGCTGCGGCGCGCAGGAGGTGAGCGCACCTGCGCTCAGCAGGAATGCGAGGAGAAGCCGGAGGCGGAAAAAGGCAGACGGGAGAAGCGCCGATTGACGTTCGCGCTCCTCCCGTCCGTCCTGCACGGACCTGGTGACCTCGTTACCGGAACTGCGCCATCTCGATCCGGCGCAGGACGAAGAAGAGGCTCGCCATGGCCAGGAACGGGAACAGACCGAACCCGAAGAAGACCGGCGTCCAGCCGTAGGCGTCGGCAATCATGCCGGCCATGAGCGTGGCGGCCATCGACGCCGCACCGTCGGCCAGGCCTGCGATGCCGTTGACGCGGCCCGCCAGCTGCTGCGGCACGACGTCGCCAACCGTGCCGATGTAGGTTGCCGCCACCCACTGGTTGCCGAAGAGCGCCAGGCCCATCAGCAGCACCGCCAGGAAATCGCTGCCGACGAACGGCAGCACCATGCTGAGCGATCCGAGCAGGAAGGCCGCGGTAAAACCGAGCTTGCGGCCGCGATCAACCGACCCGGTCAGCGTGACGAGCTTGTCGGTCAGCGCACCACCGACGATGTTGCCGGTCATGCCGAAGAGGTTCGGGATGGCCGCAAACAGCCCGACGGCGAGGAATGCCATGCCGCGGCCGCCTTCCTCGATGGGCGAGCGCAGGTAGAGCGCGACGAAGTTCCAGTAGAACCAGGTCACCGGACCGGTGAACACGCGGATGAGCGCCAGCCCGAGCACCTTGCTGTTGCCGAACAGCTGGCCGAGCGTCACGTCGGGCGCCGGTCCGGCCGCGGTCGCCGCCGGCCCGGCCTGCTGCACGGCGGCAGCGGCCATCGTTTCCTGGCTGGGGAAGATCCGGAGCCACGGAATGAGCCACAGCAGGCCGACGAGCGCCGGCGTGACGAACGCCATCTGCCACGAGAAGCCGAGCGTCGCGATGAACAGCGAGAGAATCAGCGGACCGGCGATGACCGATCCGAACTGGGCGCCGGCATTGAAGAAGCCGCCCGCCTTCGATCGGCTCTCGGGCGGGAAGAGGCCGGCGAGCGCCTTGATGCCGGCCGTGTAGTTGCCGCACTGGAACAGCCCCAGCACGAAGCGCAGGAAGATGAACCCGGCCAGGCCGGCGCCGACGGCCGTCACGCCCGGAATCAGGCGCACGATGCCGCCGAAGACCGAGTCGATCACGGTGTCGGGACCGGCCAGCGCATGGGCGGCCGTGATGAGCGACCAGCCGAGGAAGATCGTCGCCAGGCCGATGCGCGTGCCCACGCGGTCGAGGAACTGCCCCGCCGGCACCTGCCCGATCATCATGCCCAGCCCGAACGCCGTGCCGGCCAGCGCGTACTCGGTGTTGCTCCAGCCGTAGAGCTCGCGCAGCACGGGCGCGAGCACGGCGAACACCTGGCGGTCGACCAGATTGATGGCAATCGAAGCGAAGAGCAGGCCGACGATCGTCCAGCGCGTCTTCGAAGTCAGCACAGAGTCGAGCTGCGTCATGTCTGTCTCGTCAGGATTGGCCGGAAAGCCGGGTCAGTATCCGGGCCGCCGCACCAGCTGTCAAGCGGACGGCCCGACGGGCAGACGACCACCCGCCTGCCCGTTGCCCCGTGTTACGCAGACGGCTGGAGCGGGACCCACTGCCGCGAAGCGGCCGACTGCTGCAGGCCCGCGAGCACCTGCTGGACGGCCAGGCCGTCGCGGAAATTCGGGTGGAACTCTTCGTCCTTCGACAGCGCGTCGAGGAACGCGGCGAGCGTCGCGATGAAGCTGTGCTCGTAGCCGATGATGTGACCGGGCCGCCAGAAGTTGCCGAAGATCGGGTGCTTCAGGTCGGTGACCATCAGGTCGCGGACGCCCTGCTCGGTCGACGGCTCGGTGAAGTCGAGGAACTCGAGGTTGTTGAGCTTCTCGAGGTGGAAGCCCAGCATCGCATTGGCGCCGTGGATGCGGAACGACTTGGCGTTCTTCGATCCAATGCCGAAGCGGGTCGACATGATGGCGCCCATCGCACCGTTCTCGAACCGGATCATCGCCTGGAAGGCATCGTCGACCTGCCGGCCCGGCATGAAGGTCGCCGCCATCGCCACGCCCTCCTTCATGGGGCCGTTCAGGTAGAGCGCCGTATCGATGACGTGCGTGAGCAGGTCGTCGGCGACGCCCGAGCCGCCCTGCTTCGGATCCATGCGCCAGGTGGCCGCGCGCGAGGCGTCGGCGCCCCACTGCTGCTTGTAGGCCGCCTCGTAGTGGTAGATCTGACCGACCCGCCCTTCGTCGATCAGCTGCTTCGCGAACGCGATGGCGGGTACGCGCCGGTAGTTGTACCAGACGAGGTTCGGTACCTTCGCCGCAGCCTCCACCATTGCGCGCGCCTCGTCGACCGTGTTGGCCATCGGCTTCTCGGTCAGCACGATCTTGCCCGCCCGGGCCGCGGCGATGGCGGCTTCGGCGTGCAGGTGGTTCGGCAGCGCGATGTCGATCACGTCGATGTCGTCGCGCTCGATGGCGGCGCGCCAGTCGGTGGCCGTCTCCTCCCACTCCCACTGCGCGGCCGTCTGATGCAGCAGCGGCGTGTCGAGACCGCAGATGAGCTTGCGGCGGATCCGGTACGGAAGGTCGAAGAAGTGAGGGGCCTGTGCCCAGGCGTTCGAGTGGGCCTTGCCCATGAACCCGTCGCCGAGCAGCGCTACGCGGAGTTCTGGTTTCATTACGGTCTGACGATCGATCGGAAAACGGGCCGGTCCGCCCGGGGGACGGACCGGCAGACACGAAGGAACGGGCCGTGCGCGCGTTTCGGACGGCACGGCCCGTCGAACCGGCGACTGCCGGGCGGACTAGAGCACGACCGGCTCGCGCTTCTGCGCGTCCCAGCCGAGCATCTTGCCCGACTTGAGCGACTCGAGCGCGAGCAGCGCCGGCAGCGCCGCGTGATAGCCGATCTCCATCGAAGCGTTCGGCTTCTGACGCGAGGCCATGCAGTCGAGGAAGTTGCGCACGTGCGCGTCGAGCGGGTAGTCCTCTTCGACGCCGCCACGCGGGTTGATGTAGACCTGCTTCTCGACCGGCTTGGCGCCGCCACGGCCGCCGCCCGGGCCGCCCATGCGGCCGCCCTGAGGACCGGCGGCCGCCGGCGTCTCGGCGATCTGCACGCCACCGGCGGTCGGCGGCGGCGGCGGGCCCTGCTTGCGGATCGTGCGCGGGACCGGCGGCAGCACCGCGTAGCCCATGCGGTTGACGAGCAGCGTGCCCGAACCGCTGATGAAGAAGACGCCCCAGCCCTCGCCGTCCTCCGGGTCGCGCGGGACCTCGCCGTTGGCGAACGTCATGACGAAGTCGTCGTACTCCCACGAAATCGAGAAGGTGTCGGGCACCTGCTCGGGATCGGGGTTCTGCTGCACCATGAAGTTGCCGACGGCCGCGGTCTTCTTCGGGACCTTGTTGTCGGCGTTCATGAACCAGTGCGCCACGTCGATGTGGTGCGCGCCCCAGTCACCGATGAGTCCCGACCCGTACTCGTACCAGCCGCGGAAGGCGAGGCGGCTCGGCTTGAACGGCCGCTCCGGCGCGCCGAGCTCCATGCCCTTCAGCTGCCACAGATCCCAGTTGAGCCCGGGCGGCACCGGCTGCGGATCCTCGGCCGGCCGCGAGTAGTTACCCGGCTGCACGATCTGAATGTGGCGGATCGGACCGAGCACGCCGCTGTCGAGGATCTTCTTCGCCTCGGCGAAGTGATCCCAGCTGCGCTGCTGCGTGCCGACCTGCACGATGCGGTCGGACTTCTCGTAGGCCGCCATCATGGCGTTCAGGCGCGGGATCGTGTTGGTGGCCGGCTTCTCGACGTACACGTCCTTGCCCGCCGCGATCGCGTCGATCGTCATCCGCGCGTGCGAGAAGTCGGGGCCGCCGATGAGCACCGCGTCGATGTCGTTGCGGTCGAGGATGCGCCGGTAGTCCTCGACGATCTCGAGGTTGAACGTCTTGCGCGCCGGCGTCATGAACGACGCGAGCTTGTCCTGGTTGACCTCGCAGCCGGCCACCCACTGGACTTCCTTCTGGCGCGCGAACGCGTCGAAGACGCGCGCCGATCGATTCCCGCAGCCGATCACCGCCATGCGGATGCGGCTGTTGGCCCCCTGAAACGCGTAGGCGGGTCGGGCCGCCGCAACCGCGAGCGCTGCTGCGGATGCCTTGAGAAACTTGCGCCTGCTTGCCATTGAACCCCTCTCCTTCGATGCTCCCAGCGGCCCCGCTCGGCCCTCCGGGCTCGGACGCCACGGTTCCGTCGGCGGATTCGCCGTGCAACCGACATCCGTATAGACACCGGACGCGTCGATGTGGCGTCGTCCTGTCCGTCTGCTTCGCGGCGCGCCCCGTCCCGCAGCGAGACCGCGCGTCGGGCCGCGCCCTCCCCGGATACACAACGTGCGCCGGGGTCGAATGTCTTCCCTGTCAGGGGGAAGGTTACCCAAAGCACGCTGCAGGCGCAACGGGAATCCGGCGAACCTCACGCCGATACTGCCCGTGGGCAACCGGTGCGATCGGGCGCGCGTCGGGCCGTGCAGCCGCCTGATGCCGGCGCTTGTTGTACCCTTCCCCGATATGCCTCCCATGGTCAGCGTGCGGGACCTGCGGAAACGCTATGGTCCGGTCGAGGCCGTCAGAGGAATCAGCTTCGAAATCCAGCGCGGCGAGATCTTCGGCCTGCTCGGTCCGAACGGCGCCGGCAAGACGACGACGATCGAGTGCATCCTCGGGCTGCGGGAGCCCGACGCGGGCACGATCGAAATCGCCGGCCTCGATGCGCGCCACGACCCGGCGGCCGTGCGCGAGCGCGTCGGCGCCGCGCTGCAGACAACGGCGCTGCACGATCGCATCACGCCGCGTGAGGCGCTGCGTCTCTTCTCGTCGTTCTACCGACGCCCCGTCGATCCGGAGCGCCTGCTCGAACGCTTCTCGCTCACCGGCAAGGCCGACGAGGCCGTCGACGGGCTGTCGGGCGGCCAGAAACAGCGCCTGGCGCTCGCCCTGGCCTTCGTCAACGCACCCGAGCTCGTCTTTCTCGACGAACCGACCGCCGGCCTCGACGCGCGCTCGCGACGCGAGCTGCACGACGAAATCCGCCGCATGCGCGACGACGGCCACACGGTGCTGCTGACGACGCACCTGCTCGAGGAAGCGGAGCAGCTGTGCGACCGGATCGCGATCGTCGATCGCGGGCGCATCGTGGCCATCGGCGCGCCGCAGGAGCTCGTCGCCGGCTCGGCTCGTCGTCACCGCATCGTGCTGCGGACCGATCGTCCCGTCCCGGCCGACCTGCTGCAGGCGGTCGCCGGTGTTGCCGCACCGACCGGTGAGACCGACACGCCATCGCCACCGGCCGCTGCCGCGGCCGGCCGCAGTAACGAACTCACGCTGCAGACTGAATCGGCCGGTCCGACCCTGCTCGCCCTGCTCAGCGCACTCGACGCGCACGGTATCGCGCTCGAAGAGCTCCACGTGCAGCGGGCGACGCTCGAGGATGTCTTCATCGATCTGACGGACGCAACGGCCGCGGAGCGTGCGTCATGAAGGGGTTTCTCGCACAGCTCGCCATCAGCCTCCGGCTCTACTTCCGGAACCGGATGGCGATGCTCTACGGCTACCTGTTCCCGACCGTCTTCCTGATCGCCTTCTACGTGCTCTACCGCTACGAGCGGGTGCCGCTCGTGCGGCACATGGGCGAGCTGCTGACGGTCACGATTCTCGGCGGCGCCTGCTTCGGCCTGGCGACGACGCTCGTCAGCGAGCGCGAGCGCGGCGTGTGGCGGCGCTATCGCCTCACGCCGATCCCGGCCGGCACGCTCGTCGCCAGCACGATTGCGGCGCGCTACGTGCTGCTGCTCTCGGCGGGCCTGCTCCAGCTGGCCCTGGCGATGGGGCTCGGCATGCCGCTGCCCGATCACCCTTTCGGTCTGGTGATTTCGTTCTCGGTCGCATCGTTTGCGTTCCTGGGACTCGGCCTGGTGATCGCGATGATTGCCGACAACGTCCCGGCGGTGCAGGCGCTCGGCCAGACGATCTTCCTGCCGATGCTCATCATCGGCGGCGTGGCCGTGCCGCTCGCGAGCCTGCCCGACTGGGCGCTGTACATCTCGGCCTTCTTCCCGGGCCGCTATGCGGTCGACGCCATTCAGGCGACGGTCGACGGCGAGGGACTCGACGCGGCGGCGTTCAGCCTGCTCGCGCTCGTGCTGATCGGTCTGGCCGCCTGCGTAGCGGGCGCCGGGATGTTCCGCTGGGATGCCGGTCAGCGTTTCGCGAAGTCACCGGGACGCGGCTGGGTGGCTGTCGCCCTGGGAGGCTGGATTGGCGTCGGCCTGCTTGCACAGGCGCAGGGCCGCGTGATCCCGCCGGAGCTGGCGGCGGAACGATCGGCTGCGGCCGCCGCTGTCGACCGCACGCGTGCGTCCGCGCCTCTGTCCCCGGCGCCACTACCCGAGATAGAACCCGCACCCGTCGTGCCCGAAGCCGATGAGCCGCCGGCTTCGACCGACTCACCGCAAACCAACGACGGCACTTCCGATCCCGTTTCCGCGGCCGGCCCGACCGGGACTCAGCCGCCGCCCTCGTCCGGCGCTCCCGCGCCGGCCCCAACCGACGAGGTCGACGCCGGAACATCGGTACCGTCCATGCCGGAGGCCGACCGTCCGGCGGACGCGCCCGACACCGATCCGGTTGACACCGCACCGGCCGATACCCCGGCCGACGCGCCAGCCGTCGACAGCGAAGGCGCCGAGGCGCCGGTCGAAGTCCCGGAATGGCAGAAGGTGACGCTCGCCCAGATCATGGAGGATCTCGTCTTCGACCGGCTGCCGCCGGATTCCGGCGTGGTGACGCCGGTCGCGGCCTACGACGACATCCCGCCCGAGGACATCTGGTACGAGCTCGACACGATTCAGGCGGCGCTCGAAACCTGGCCGCCCGGACGCACGGCTGACGTTCTCGACCGCGCCCGCAACCTGCTGCTGGTCCCGGCCGTCATCGACGTCTACCAGCTGCCGACCGAGCCTTACGTGCCACTGATGGTTTTCGATATCCTCCAGCGTGACATCGACTCGGAGGTCCTGATCAAAGCGCTCTATCACATCGCCGTGCACCCCGACGAAGGGGGCGACGAAGCCATCGAGCAGCTGCACCTGCTCGGCATCGGCCGAGGGCCGGTCGACATGTACGAAGTCCGGGGGCGACTCGGAGTCTACGCGGTCAAGCTCATCGGCCGCATCACGGGCGCGCGCCCGGGACGTTGAGCATGGCCATGCCGCGACCGCCGCTTGCGCCCCGCTACGAATTCGATGCCGACTACGTGGCGCGGCTCACGGACGGCGACGAATCCACCGAACGGCACTTCACCGAGTATTTCGGGAGGCTGCTCGCCATCAAGCTGCGCGCGCGGCTCCGTTCGGCGGCGCAGATCGACGACGTCATCCAGGAAACCTTCCTCCGGGTGCTCACGACGCTGCGGCGCAAGGGCGGGCTGCAGTCGGCCGGCGGGCTCGGGGCCTTCGTCAACTCGGTCTGCAACAACATCCTCTTCGAGACCTACCGCGCGCAGACGAAGCAGCAGAACACGGTGCCCGACACCGAGCTGCCTCTCGAATCGCCCACGGCGAGCGTCGAGTCCTCCCTGATCGGCGAAAGTGAGCGGGCCCTGGTGCGGCGCGTCATCGCCACGCTGCCGTCGAAGGATCGCCACCTGCTGCGCCTGGTCTTCTTCGAGGAGCGCGACAAGGACGAGATCTGCCGCCGCATGGGCGTCGACCGTCAGTACCTGCGCGTGCTGCTGCACCGCGCCCGCAACCGGTTCCGGCAGGCCCTGGCCGAGGAAGGGGCTGCGGACCTGGCGGCCGGCCGGAGTGAAACGGAACGCCGGGGCTGAGCACCATGGATCAGCGGACACCAATGGATCACGCAGCAGCCATCCGGACGCTGGCGGCCGAACGGTACGCACTCGACGAGATGACCGTCGACGAGCGAGAGGCGTTCGAGGCGCACTTCTTCGAATGCCCCGAGTGCGCCCAGGCCGTCGACGCGGCGGTCATGGTCGCCGAAGCCGCCCGCAACGCCGACGTGTACGGCCCGGCCCTTGCCGGTCCCGCGCCGGCAGCGCCGGCACGCCCGCCGGCCCCGGTCTGGCTGTCGCTGGCTGCCGCGGCCGTGCTTGCCCTCGTGGCCGGCTACCAGACGTTCGTCACGATTCCGGGCCTGCGGCGCGCGCTCGACACGCCCCACGCCCTGGCCCCGACGGCGCTTGCGCCGACCAGCCGCGGCGACGGGATCGTCGTGCCGCGCGCCCAGGATGGGCCGGTCGCGCTGGCGCTCGACATCAATGACGCCCCGGAGACAGCGAATCTGGTCTATCATCTGCGCACGTCGACCGACGACGTGATCCTGACCGGCCAGGCACCGGTACCGCCGCCGGGGACTCCCCTGCTGCTGCTGGTGCCCGGCACGTTGCTGCCGCCGGGCCAGTACGTGGTCGTCGTGCGTGAAGACGCCTCCGATCCACGCGAGGTGGGAACGTACCGCTTCACGGTGCGATGACGCGGCCCGCTCGAGAGGAGCCCGCATGAAGAGCGAGCGCCGATTCCTGTTCCACGGGCACGCCTGTGCCTACAGCGGTCGGCTGTACCGGCCGGAAGACCTGATCATCGCGTCACCTGCATCGGCGGCGCTGTCGGTGGCCGGCGGGCTGTCGGAAGCCCGCGCCCGACGCCAGCGTTTTACGCCGTACCTGAGTGTCGGTCCTGCACGCGCCTCGGCGCAGGGCCGCTTCGACGATCGCCGCAAGGCCGTCGCCATGACGCACGGCAAACTCGCCGAAGACGACCTGACGAGCACGACGGCATGCGAGGTCGAGATTGAGGACATCGCGCTCGACGACAAGCGCTTTCGCGTCGAGTCGCTGCGCGGCGGGCTGACCGCCCGCAGCCCGCTCAAGGGCAACGAGCCGCCCATTCACCTGGTGCGGGGCACGGCGATCAGCGGCGTGTCGATCGACGGCCACACGCTCGTCGTCAAGATCGACACGAAGCGCTTCAGCAAGCCCGCGTCGTTCGCCGCGCTCGCCAGGGACCTGCGCAAGAGTGCGGTCTTCGAGGCGCACGACACCATCCTCTACACGTCGATCGTGAGCAGCCTCGAGTGGTCGGGCAAGCCGCATCCGACGGCAAAGATCACCGGCCACGAGCTGTATGTGCCGGAGTTCGGCCGCGTCTATTTCGGCGAGCTCTTCATCGAACGGTCGGCATGGCGGCTCACGCTGATGCGCGCGCACCTGGGCTCACCCATCGGCCTGCGCGTCGGCTTCGGCGACGTCGGTACCAACGGCGCCTGGTACCCGCCGACCTGAGGTCGATGATGCGCCGCCTGCTCGCGGCGCTCGTCGTCGTTGCCGTCGCCGCGTGCGGCGGTCAGGCTGCCGACCCCGCGGCGCTGTACGGCGGCGCGCGCGAAGGAATGCTGCGCGGCGAGCTCGAGGCCGCCGACGCGCTCATCCAGACAGCCCTCGAAGCGGATCCTGACGCCGCGCTCGCCGCTGCGCTGCGGCTGCTGCGGGCCGAGATTCGCCTGCTCGAACGCGACATCGACGGCGCCGGCACGATTATCGACGCCCCCCTGCCCGCGATCGATGCCACCGCTGCCGGCAGGCTCGAAGCCCGCCGGCTGTATCTCGACGGCTATCGCCTGATGGCGCGTGGCGCGATCGCCGCCGGGCTCACCCAGCTCGACGCATCCGCGGTCCTGGCGCGGCGCTGGGGCGCCACCGACGTGGCGCTCGATGCCGACGTGCTGGCCGGTCAGGCTCTCTACCGGCTCGGCCGACCGGACGAGGCCGACGCGCGCCTGCTGGCGGCGCGGACCGAGGCCGCCGCGTCGGGACTGCGCGCGCGCGAGCTCGCCGCGCTCGGCACGCTCGGCATGGGCCAGCTTGTCCGCGAGCGCTTCGACGCCGCCCTGCACTGGTTCGAGCAGGCGCTTTCGTTCACCGCCTTCGAAGACCACCTGAGCTACGCGGCCGCGCTGCTCAACGCCGGGGTCTGCCACGCGCGGCTCGGCAACTTTACCCGCGCGCTCGAGCTGCAGCGGCGCGCTGTGGAGCTGCACCAGAGCCGTCAGGTCACGACTTACCTCGAGCAGGCGCTCGGTGAGCTCGGGCACACGCTGTTCCTCGCCGGCGACGCGGCCGCCGCCGTCGATCTGCTGCAGCAGGCCCGGGCGCTTGCCGCCGCGGCGGGACGCACGGCCAACGAGACGCTCTGGCTCGACAGCGCTGCCACGGCCCTGATCGACCTCGGCCGCTGGGACGATGCCGACCGGCTCAATCGAGAGTCGCTTGTGCTCAAACAGGCTCGAGGACGTGCCGGGAGCGACGGTCCGAATCTCGTCAACGCTGCACAGATCGCCGCCGGACTCGGCAACCCCGACCAGGCGCTGGTCCTGCTGCGCGAAGTGCTGGCCCGCAGCGACGAACCGGCATGGGTGCGCTGGCAGGCGCACGCCACGGCTGCCGACGTTCTCGTCGCCGCCGGTCAACGCGACGAGGGGCTCCGCGAATTCGAGCGTGCACTGGGCATCGTCGAAACGATGCGGACGTCGCTGCTCGAACCCGAGTACCGCATCACGTTCCTGTCGCGGATGATGCACTTCTACCGCGCGTACGTCGATGCGCTGGCGTCGGCCGGCGACGCGACACGCGCGCTCGAGGTCGCCGACGCGAGCCGCGCCCGAGTTCTCGCCGAGCGCTTCGGCGCCGAGGCCACCGGACGCACGGGCGCTGATGCTCTTGTCGCCCGGGTCGCCCGCGCGGGCGTCACCGCGCTCGTCTACTGGCTGGCCCCCTCCCGTTCGCTCGCGTGGCGGGTCGACGCCGGCGGGGTGCAGATGGTGGAGCTGCCCGGCGCGGACGAGATCGATCGCCTGGTCGACGACCACCGGACGTTCATCGAGCGATCGCTCGGCGATCCGCGCCGCTCGACCGCGCCCGGCCCGGGCGATCGCCTTGCCGAGGCCGTGCTGACGCCGCTGCTGGCCGACGCGGACGACCGGGGTGCCGCGCCGACGCGCCATCCGGCCGCTGGGCCGCCCGTACGCGTCGTGATCGTGCCCGACGGCAGCCTGTACGGCGTCAACTTCGAGACGCTGCCGGTCGGGCCCGACCGCGCCTACTGGATCGAAACGGCAAGCATCAGTGTCGCACCGGCCCTCGCGCTGCTCGATGCGCGCCGCGCGCAGGCGGTCGTCCGCGCGCCTTCGGTTCTGCTCGTCGGCGATCCCGAAGCTCCCGATCTGCCGCCACTGCGGCACGCCGCAGCGGAGATCGAGGCGATCCGGCAGGCGCTCGGGACGTCCGACATCGTCGTGCAGCGCGGAGCCGACGCGACGCCTGCCGCGTTCCTCGACGCGGCGCCCGAGCGCTTCTCGGTGATCCACTTCGCCGCGCACGCCACGGCGAGTGCGGCCAGCCCGCTCGATTCGTCGATCGAGCTGGCGGCCGACCGGACCGGTCGCTTCAAGCTTTACGCGCGCGACGTCGCCGAGCGTCCGCTGGCCGCCGAGCTCGTGACGCTGTCGGCCTGCCGCGGCGCCGGCGATCGTACCTATCCGGGCGAAGGCGCCGTGGGGCTTGCCTGGGCGTTCCTGCGGGCCGGAGCCGCGCGCGTCATCGCGAGCCTGTGGGACGTCGATGATCGGTCCACGGCGCTCCTGATGGGCGCAACCTATGACGGCCTGGCGCGCGGTCTCGCGCCGGCCGACGCGCTCCGGCAGGCGAAGCTCGCACTGCTGGCCGGCGGCGGCAACTTCGCCAAGCCGTACTACTGGGCCCCCTTCCAGGTCTTCACGGCGGCACCGTGACGCGCGGCCGATGGCGGCGTGTGAAACGGCCTGCCGTCGGACGACACCAGAGGAAGGAGACTGGCCATGACACTCCGTGTCCTGTCGACCTTCACCCGCCTCATCGACCTCATCAGTGGTCCTTCCACACCGCGCCCCCTGCCAGCGCGGGTTCCCGGCTCGATTGAGCGTCGTCGCCGCACGATGGTGCGCGACTGCGAGCCGGAGCCCGCGTCCCGCCCCGATCGCCTGCTCTGGACGTCGGATCCGGCCGAGGCCTGGAGGGAGTTCGAGCGGCTGCTGCGCGAGGCGCAGCGGAGCGGCGGTGCGCGCCTCTACGGCGACCACGCGTCGTGGCGCGACGCCGGCCGGTAATCGTGGCCCGGCCGGCCGGCGATCGCCACTTTCGCGTTCCCGGCGCACAATAGTCCGCATGGCAGACACATCCACCCCTCACAGTCCGGGCTTCCTGGCCCTGGTGAAGGATGCGAAGTCGCGCGTCCGCGAAATCGACGTGCAGCAGTACCGGCGGATGCACGACGAGAACCGCACGCACCTGCTCGTTGACGTCCGCGAAGACAACGAGTGGGCCGCCGGGCACGTCAAGGGTGCCGTGCACATCGGCAAGGGCGTCATCGAGCGCGACATCGAAAAGCTCGTGCCCGACAAGTCGATGACGCTGGTTCTGTACTGCGGCGGGGGCTACCGGTCGGCGCTGGCCGCCGACACGCTGCAGAAGATGGGTTATACGAACGTGCTGTCGCTCGACGGCGGCTGGAAGGCGCTGAAGGTGTCGGGCCTGCCGCTCGCCGAGGGCGATGCCGCCGACGATGCGTCGTAAGGCGTAAGGCAGGACGGCGGGCGGCCGCACGCCGCCCGCCCTCGGGCCGTGCGCGTCAGCGCACGGCGGTGAACGCCATGCCGTCCGGGTTGTCCTCGGCGGCGATCGTCTTGACCACCGTCCAGGTGTCGGGGTCGATGATCGAAATCAGGTCGTGCGCCATCGCGCTGATGTAGACGCGCCCGTTCACCGGATTGACGACGAGCGCGCCGGCACCGCTTCCGAGGTTCTCGGTGATCGACGCCACGACCTTGCGGGCCTGGACGTCGATCTTCCACGCGCGCATGTTGCCGCCGACGCCTCCGCCGGCCGCGGCCGGCGCAGCCGGTGGCGGGGCCTGCGCCGCACGTCCGCTCCCGGGCGCAGCTGCCGCACCCCCTCGGCCCGCACCGCCCCGTCCGCGACCGCCGGGCATCGAGCCCATCACGTAGAGGTAGCGACCGTCGGCGCTGAACTGCGCGACGAAGGGCGAACCGTCGACCTCGACGCTGAAGTCGAGCTCGCCGTCGGCGAGCCGGTAGAAGGCCACGCGGCGCTCCTGACCGAGGTTCGTCACGAACCAGCGCTCATCGGGGCTGAGCGCGACGCGCTGGTTGCTCACCCCGGTGTCGATGGTCTTCTCGATGCGGCGTCCCGGTACGTCGAGGATCGACATCGTGCGCGCGCCGACGTTGCTCGTCACGATCTTCGACTGGTCCTTCGTGAGCGCGATCATGTGCGTCGTGTTCGACCCGGTCGGAATCGTCCCCGTGATCTGGCGCGACTCGGGGTCGATGATCAGGATCGACTCCTTGAGCTCCGCCGTCACGTAGATCGTCCCGTCGTCAGCCACCTGCACGTGGTGCGGACGCTTGTAGTCGCCCGTGTCGAGCGTGTAGACCGTCTGGCAGTCGGACGTCCGGATGAAGTGAATTTCGTGCTCGTCGGTCCCCGGCGCCCCGACGGCGGAACTGCCGTAGACCGGCACGTACGCCATGCGGCCGTCGGGCGAGAACGCCCCCTCGTGAGGCGCAATGCCGAGCGCTTCCGACCTGCAGTGCAGCTCGTCGGTCTCGGCGTCGTAGAGCGCCATGCCGGGCTGCTGCTTGGCGACGACCATCAGCAGGTAGCGCGGCATCGTGCCGCCCTGCTGCTGCCGTGCTTCGAGCGCCGCGGCCGGCCCGAGCGATATCAGTCCCATCAGAGCAAGCACAGCGCGCACACGCATCACATCCTCCTGACTGGTGAGCGTCACAGCGTAACAGAGGGCCGCCCCCGACCGGAAGGTGGCCGGACGACGGCCGCACGCGACTTATACTCCCCCCATGCAGACAGGACAGCGCGCGCGTCGCGAACCGCTCGCCGACAAGGTCGTCGCCTATCTGCTCGACTACACCCGTCGGCACCGGCTCGCGTGCGGCGCTCCGGTGCCGTCGGAGGCCTCGGTCAGCAGCACGCTCAACGTCAGCCGCGGCGTCGTCCGTGAGGCCTATCGATCACTGAAGGGGGCCGGCATCCTCGACATCGCCAATGGCCGGGCCCCACGGCTCGGCCGTATCGATCGCCGCGCCGTCACCGCAGTGCTGCAGCACGCGCTCGCGACGCAGCAGGCGACGGCCGCGCAGATACTCGACGTACGGCGCGCGCTCGAAGTCCGCGCCGCCGAGCTGGCGGCCGTCAATCGCGCCGATGCCGACGTGCGTGCGCTCGAGCGGGAGGTCGAGGCGATGCGGCGGGCGCTTTCGCAGCGGCGACGCTTCGTCGACGCCGACATCCGCTTTCATGGGGTGATCGGTCGTGCCACAGGCAACCCGCTGTACGACCTGCTGAGCCGCGCGCTGCGCGACGTCCTCAGCGTGACGATCCGGGCGGGCTTCGACAGTCCGCGGTCGATCCCGCTGCGCGGCGCCGTCGTGCGGCTGCACGCCGGCATTGCCGGGGCCATCGCAGCGCGCCGCCCGGCGGAGGCTCGACGCCTGATGCAGGAGCACTTCGACGCCGTGCGCACCTTCATCATCGATGCCGACGAGCCGCCGCTGTCGGTCGAGCCGGGCGCCGGGCGTCGCCGCGCGCGGATCAGACGAAGCGCGTCAGGGTGATGGTGACTTCGCGGGTCGGCTGCTCGGCCTGGCGCCACTGCACGAGGATCGGCACCTGGTAGGTGCCCTCGACCAGTGCGCCGCGACCGGGCGTCCTGGCGTCGGAGACGGGCAGGTCGACCGAGCGACGCATGCGGATGAAGCGAGAGGCCGAAACCTCGAGCGTCCGTGCGAGCAGCCGCTCGACGCGCGACGCACCGAGACCAAGCGCATCGACGAGCTGGTTGAGCGCGCGCACCAGGTCGTAGCGCGCGTAGGCGAGCGCCTTGGCCGGCACGGCCAGCGGATCGTTCCAGGCGTGGCGCGCCTTTTCGGCCGCAAACCCGAGCGGGTTCCGCAGCACCTCGGCCAGGTCGTGCTGCATGAGCAGCGTTTCGTACTCGTTCAGCGTGAGGCCGGCGTGCTTCTCGTCGCGGCCGAGCTCGAGCCTGACGCGGCCGTTCGTCACGCCGTGCCGGGCAATCAGCTCCGCCACCTCGTCGTAGAGGCCGAGCTGCGGCTGCTTCAGGCTGATCGCATCGATCGGGTGCCCCGACACCGGCACGACGACCCGCGTGCGCGCGACCACCTCTTCGTCGTCGTAGGCGAAGATCGTCGTCCGGCGCTGGCGCCGCATGCCTTCGTGGATGCCGTCGAGGTCGACAAAGTAGACCGGCCGCGGGTGCTGCGCGGCGTACGACACACTGGGGTGGAGTCCGCCGGCAATGAACGCCAGGTGGGAATCGGCGTTGATCGGCTCACGGTCGCGCTGATCGGCCGGCACGTCGGTGCGCAGCTCGATCTGGTCGTGCCGGTAGCCCGCACGCTCGGGAAAGATGGTCCGGAGCAGCTGCAGGTACGACTCGACACCTTCCGGCCGCGCCGCGATGCGCGCGCCGAGGCTCTGAGGCAGGTATCCCGCCGTCGTGTGATGCGACGCGTAGAGACACCGGCGGTACGGCTCGAGCACGGGACCGTGCCGACGCAGGACCTCGGCCCTGACGTCGAATACCTCCACGCGCCGCGTGGGTTCGAGCTCGAGATCAATCTCGATCGGCACGATCACTCATTGTGCCATCAAATGTCGGGAAAAGCTGCTTCGCGTCAACCCACGCGACGGGGCGGAAGAGCACCGGACAGCGGGAGGCCCACGGAACAGGGGGAAAAACAGAGCGGCCCGCCGGGCGACGTGCCCGACGGGCCGCTGACACTCACACCTGCCGTTACGGGATTTCGTAGAGGCGGAGCCGCTGCACGGCGAAGGGCGGCGCGTCGGCGGGCGAGGCGGTCTGCGTAATCCGCACGAACTTCGCCTCGACCGGTTCGAACGTCACGACCGTCGTCACGCCGCTGCCGGCCCCTTCGCCCACCGTCGTCCAGTTCGTGCCGTCGGTCGATACGTCGAGGCGGTAGCCGCGCGGGTACCCCAGCTGCGGCTGGACACCGTCGCCGCCGGCCCGGCCGCGTCCGCCGCCGGTGCGCGGCGGAGCGCCCGGCTCGATCTCGCCCTCGACCGGCACCACCGGGCTCGTCTCGAACTGCACCTCGGTCAGCCGGCGCGCCTCGGGCAGTTCGACCTGGAGCCACATGCCGGGAGCCTGCGGCGCACCCGACGTCCACGGCTGAATCGTCACCGCGTAGTGCGCGATACGCGGGTTGTGGCTCGCGTCGAACTTCCACGACTGGTCGAACACCACCTGACGCGGAATCGACGCCAGGAGCTCGTCGACCGTCCAGCTCGTCGTCCGATCGGCCGTCGCCGCGCGCACGCGGGCGACGTCCTCGGGCGTGATGAGCGTCGCCCGGTTGCCGAACGCGTTGCGGACGTATGAACCGACGGCAGCAATCCAGTCGTCGCTCTGCTGCCCCATCGGGATCATCACGTCGGTGTAGCTGACTCCGCCGATCGGTCCCTGCATCCCGTGCAGCAGGACCTTGATGACGTAGTCGCGATGGCCGGTGACCCGCGTCGAGCCGGCGAGCGGCGGCGCCGATGCGAGCGGACTGCCGGGACGCTCGGCGCCCATGCCGTCCTCGCCGTGGCACGAAAAGCAGAGCTCGTTGTAGATCGACTCACCGCGCTCGAGCATCTCGAGCTCGGCCGGCGTCCGCTCCGGCGCGGCCGCGCCGCCGCGCCCGCCCGCCGCCGGCGGATTCAGGATCCGGTCGGCGACAAACTGCACGCCCTTCGCCGGGTTGCGATCTTTCGTCTCCCGGATCAGATCGCTGGACTTCGGAATCTTCAGCAGGTTTGCCGTCAGGATCGCCTGGATGACGACGTCAACGTCCGGATCCTGCATGAAGGCCGCGTAGTCGTCGGCGAAGGAACGGTCACCCGCCTTGTACAGCGTCTCGCTCACGCGGATGGCCGCCATCCGGATCTGCGGATCCGGATCCTTCATCAGCTCGCGCACGAGCCGGGCATCGGCGCTGCCGAGCCCCTCGAGGGTCCACAGCGCATGAATGCGCGCCAGCTGGTTCGACGACGAGCGGGCCAGGTCGGTGAGTGCAGGCACGACCGACGTGTCCTGCCGCAGCACGAGCAGCTGCTGCGCCGTGTCACGCCACCAGCCGTTCGGATCCGACAGGTGCCGCACGAGGTCGGCCGACGACTCCTCGTGCATGCGGGGCTGCTCGGTGCGCCGCTCGATCCCGTCGTAGGTGAGCCGCCAGATGCGCCCGTGCCGGACGATCTTGTCGAGCTGGT
>ERZ777003.1265-NODE-1265-length-39761-cov-12.620511_pt1 | contig 39761 bp, 25 predicted proteins | sample MGYA00374956_ERZ777003 | MGnify/ENA primary metagenome ERZ777003 (study PRJEB29302, sample SAMN06268252) | bioreactor metagenome | isolation source: Joint BioEnergy Institute, California, USA | place: USA:Joint BioEnergy Institute, California, USA | collected... | reverse complement strand
GAGACGGGGAGATTCTTCACTTCGTGCTGCGCACTCCGTTCAGAATGACTCTATTGCGCTTTTCGCAACTTGCACAGTCACCAAGTCATACCAAGTCCGACTGGATAGTTGTCATTGAAAAACGGTTTTAGTGCATCGTTTTTTCACTGTTCTCACTGTCATTTCGAGCGAGCCACTAGGCGACGCGAGAAATCTCGTCGTTCTGCATTGCCATGCGCATTGAGATCGCTCCCCATTCGCTTCGCTCAGGGCTTCGACCGTTCGAGATGACAGTGCTTTTCGTTGCGTTCTTGTCACCTGGTCACCTGGTCACCTTGTCACCTTGTCATGCGACAGCGCCCGCATCCGAATCTGCACGGTCGCGTTGAGGCTGGGCGGCAGCGTCACGGTGATGCGCCGCAGCACGCCGGGTTTGGCGTTCGCACGGCTGGCGTCGGTCAAGAGTTCGAGTTGGAAGGTGGCATCGCAGGGTTGCTCGATCGTCAGTTCGAGGGTGTGGCGTTGGCCGTGGATGCGGGCGGTCGCGCCATCGAGTTGCACGTCGGCCCAGGAGATCAGCGCCGTCTCAAGCGTGCCGGGCTGCCCGTCAAACTCCGCATTGTCGCGCAGGAAGACGGTGCCGTCGCTGTCCAGCCGCAGTTCGCGCTGCAGGCTGCGCAGGTGCGCCACGTCGTAGGCGCCGCGAAGGTCGAGCAGGGCGCGTTTAGTGGTGGTGTCGAGCGCCAGCAGTTCGCCACGATGCGCTTTTCCCGTGGCCTGCAACTGCCCGTCGATGCGCGGGACGCTGTGGCCGTAGGAGTTAGCGAACACATTCTCGTAGCGCTGCGGCCCGAAGTAGGCCCGACTGTACAGGCCGCGCCCGGGGTCCACCAGCAGGTTCTCGCCGTCGATGTTCAGCACGATACTGCCGATGTCGTTCTGGTTGTGGTTCTCGCCGTTGTGCCCCGCTTTGAGCGCCAGCACGATCGGCGCGCCTTCGCTGGTGCGCGAGACGAGGCGAGCCACACCCACAACTGGCAGGTGCGCATCGCTGAGTGCGGGCGGATCGGGTTGCTGGCCGTCCCACCAGAGCAGGTTGCGCAGCATCATCGTCAGGCGCCAATCGCCCTCGATGCGTGCCGGACGCGCTATCAGATGGTAAAGCGACGGCTCATTGGTGCGCTCGGCGAGCCGCGTGATGAAGCCTGGGTGAAAGTGCAGTTCTTCATCGCAATCGGAGAAACTGGCGAACTGCGAGCTAGAGAGGTGCATCTTGGCGGGATACGCGGCGATAGTGGCCATACGCGGCGTGGCGAGCAGGTCGAGCGCGCCGTGCGTGCGTGCCCGCAGCAGTTCCGACAGTGCCACCACGTTGATCAGGCCGTACTGCCAGTAGGCCACGCCCTCCGAGGAACTGCCGTCGTCCTCGAAGGCGTGCGCGAAGAAACTGCGCAACCCGGTGAAGGCCAGGGCCAGCGCTTGTGCCACACGATCCCGATCAGGGTCAAGCAGCAGAAAACTCGCGGCCACCGCGCCGTTGCAGACGCCGTTCCAGTTGTGGCCAACCTGATACCAACTGAACGAACTAGCGTGCCGCAGATACGGCTCGTGGACGCGCCGATCCACTTCGATGCGCACGCGCCGTCGCACTTCGCCATCGAGGCGTTCGCCCAGCACTGCCAGCGTCTCGGCGAGCATAAACGCGGTTTCGGCGGCAAACAGGTCGATGTCGCCGCCCCGCTCGTGGGCGGGCAGCACCCAGTTGCTCTCCTCGCAGATGCTCCAGAGCAGGTCGTGAACCACATCGGTGAGCGTGTAGGGCGTGGCGTTGGGCAACCGACCCGATGAGAACGATTGCGCCGCCACCGAGCCACCCCGCGCTTGGGTCGGCTGCGCGTCGGGCGGCACGATCTGCTCCGGCTCAATGCCGAGCAGCAACCGCAGCGTAGCAGCGCCGAGCATACGGCGTTTCGCGAAGTAGGCGGCCTCGTAGCGGCCACGGTCACCGTCGCGCCCGAACAGGCGGTAGAGCGTGTAGGGCGTAGCGGGCACCGCCGCGATCTGCGGCATCAACTCCTCGGTCTGCGCGAGGATCTGCGCGGTCTGCGACGCGTTGCGCAGGGCGGTGGGGTCAGCGCGCACGGCTTCGAGTTCAGGCATGAGCGCTGCGTTGGGATCGAGCAGACCCTGGATGGTCGCGGCGTCGAGTGAGAGCGGATCGGCGTATCGGCCCATGGATGCACCTGTACCATTATGTCAAACGAAAGGCGATTAGGCGGCCACTACACCCCGCAGGGTGAGTTCCTCGGCGAAGTGGCAGGCGACGGAGTGACCGGGCGCGACTTCGCGCAGCGCAGGCCGCTCGATCTTGCAGCGGTCGCGGGCGTACTGGCAGCGCGGGTGGAAGTAGCAGCCGCTCGGCGGGTTGGCCGGATCGGCAACTTCGCCCTGCAACACGATACGTTGCGAGCGCAGGCGCGGATCGGGCTTGGGCACGTTCGCCAGCAGCGCCTCGGTGTAGGGGTGCTTGGGCGTGGTGAACAGCCGCTTGGTATCGGTCAATTCGACCAGTTTGCCCACATACATCACCGCCACGCGGTCGGAGATGTAGCGCACTACGCTGAGGTTGTGGGCCACGAACAGGTAGGTCAAGTTGAGTTCCTGCTGAAGATCCTGCATCAGGTTGAGGATCTGCGCCTGCACCGAGACATCGAGCGCCGAGACGGCTTCGTCGGCGACGACTAGGCTAGGGTTGACGCTGAGCGCGCGGGCGATGCCGATGCGCTGGCGCTGGCCGCCGCTGAAGGCGTGCGGGTAACGACGCATGTAGTCGGGTGAGAGACCCACTTTGCGCAGCAGCATCGCCACCCGATCCTCGATCTCCTTGCCCTTCGCGATGCCGTTGACGAGCAGCGGCTCGCCCACGATCTGCAACACGTTCATCCGGGGGTTGAGCGAGGACATGGGGTCTTGAAAGACCATTTGGATGGATTTGCGCCAGGGCTTCACCGCGTTCCGTTTCAAACGGGCGAGGTCTACCGGCTGGGAATCGGGCGGATTGAACAGGATCTCGCCGCCGGAGGGCTTGTAGACGCGCACCAAGCAGCGCCCGATCGTGGTTTTGCCACAGCCCGATTCGCCCACCAGGCTGAGCGTTTCGCCGGGCCGGATGCTGAAACTCACGTCATCGACCGCCTGCACGCGGCCAACCACGCGCCGCAGCAGTCCCCGCCGGATCGGGAAGTGCATTTTGAGGTTACGTACATCGAGCAAAGGTGCTTGTTCTGCCATGATTGCCTCAATCTACGCGAAGCGGTTCGCGGGTTCGGTCGTTCGCGGATTCGATAGTCGCTTGGTGCAGCCAGCAGCGCACGAGATGATCGGAGCCGATCGGCAGGAGCGACGGCGCCTCCTCCTTACACATCGCGAGGCGATGGATCAGGCGCTCGCGACAGCGCGGATGAAAGCGGCAGGCCACGGGTCGCGCAAACGGGTGCGGCACCGCGCCGGGGATCGTGTCGAGGCGCTCGTGCGTTTCGCCCTCGAGGCGCGGCACCGAGCGCAGCAGGGCGCGGGTGTAGGGGTGCTGTGGATTGTGGAAGATGTCATCGACGGGCGCCTGCTCGACCACTTCGCCCAAATACATCACCGCCACGTCATCGGCGATCTCGGCCACCACGCCCAAGTCGTGCGTGATGATCACGATCGCCATGCCCAGTTCCTGTTGCAACTGCTGCATCAACTCCAGGATCTGCGCCTGCGTGGTCACATCGAGCGCGGTAGTCGGCTCGTCGGCGATCAGCAGGCTCGGCTGGCAGATCAGGGCCATCGCAATCATCGCGCGTTGGCGCATGCCGCCGGAGAGTTGGTGCGGATAGGCGTCGAAGCGCTGCTCGGCGCGCGGGATGCCGACCTTGCGCAGCATTTCGATGGTAACGTCGCGCGCCTCTTTTTTGCTGACAGGCCAGTGCAGGCGGAAGTTCTCGGCCACTTGCGAGCCGATCGTGTGCACCGGGCTGAGCGACGACATCGGCTCCTGAAAGATCATCGAGATGTCGCGCCCGCGAATGGCCCGCATCCTGGGGCTGTTCGGGTCGAGATCGGTGATAACGATGGTTTCGCGTTTGCGCGCATCGGTTTCGGGCAGATGGAAGACGATCCGCCCATCGACGATGCGGCCAGGCTGCGGCACGATCTGCAGGATAGAGCGGGCCATTACGCTCTTGCCGCAGCCCGATTCGCCCACGATCGCCAGGGTGCGGCCATGCCGAACCTGAATATCGGCGCCATCGACGGCTTTGACAACGCCTTCATCGAGCATGAAGTGCGTGCGCAGGTTCTGCACTTCGAGGAGAATATCGTCCATGAATACTCCGTTGCGTGTTGTTTGCAGCATCAGAGCGCCGCAGGTAGCTTCTATGTGTATGGATCGGCGGCGTCGCGCAGACCATCGCCCAAGAAGTTGAACGCCAATACGGTGATGACCACCAGCACTGCGGGCAGCAGCAACCACGAGGCGGTGGCGAGTGTGCGAATGTTTTGGGCCTCTTGCAGCAGCACGCCCCAACTGTTGACCGGCGAGCGCAGACCCACGCCCAAAAAGCTGAGCGCTGTTTCGGCCAGGATGGTGCCGGGGATCGCCAAGGTCAGCGAAGCGATGATGTGGCTGGTGAAGGCGGGCACCATATGGCGGAAGATGATGCGAGCCTGGCTTGCGCCCGCGACTTGCGCCGACATCACGAAATCTTCCTCGCGCAGCGCCAGGAAGCGCCCGCGCACCACGCGGGCCAGCGAGGTCCAGCCGATCAGCGAGAGGATGACGGTGATACTGAAGTAGATACGCAGCGGCGACATGTCCTTGGGCAGCGCGGCGCTGAGGCCCATCCACAGCGGAATGGCGGGGATGGAGCGCAGGAACTCGATCAAGCGCTGGATCAACTCATCGACGATGCCGCCGTAATAGCCCGAAATGCCACCCAGGACGATGCCCAAAACGAGGCTCAGCAACACGCCAACCAAGCCGATCGAGAGCGAGACGCGCGCACCGTAGACGGTGCGTGAAAGCAGGTCGCGGCCTAGTCGGTCGGTGCCGAGCAGGTGCACGGTCTGCTGCGGGTCGTCGAGGCCGAACAGATGCGTACGCGTCTCGAACAGGCCGAGCAGTTTGTAGGGCGGGCCTTCGACAAAGAGGCGCAGGCCGTAGCGCTGGCTCTCATCGCGGGTGAAGGTCGGCTTCAGCGAGACGGCATCGCGGGTGAGCGTGTAGCCGTAGACGAACGGCGACCGCCAGGTGCCCTCGGGCGTGATGATGTGCACCGATTGCGGCGGCAGGTAGGTCAGGCGCGGGTTGACCTTCTCGGGGTCGTAGGGCGCGATGGCGTCGGCGAAGATCGCGATGGTGTAGAGGAGGATGATCACGATCGCCGAGAAGACCGCGAGTTTGTGCTTGCGAAACTTCCACCAAGAGAGTTGCAGTTGCGAGGCGACAAAGACACGCTGTTCACCGGCTTCGGCTTGGGCGGCTTCGCGCTCTAGTTCTTCGTCGATCCCTCGCGTCATTGAGCTTGGCAGTGTACTCATCGATCTCACCCTGTGTGATACCAACTCCGTTCGACAACGAACAGCTTTGTGGCTTCGTCGATGCGTGGCCCATCCGCGAGTAAAGCGCAACAGCGGGCCACACGACGGAGGTTGCGACGTAGCGACGGGCGATGCGGCTGGTGCGCGTTCCTTTCACCCAAACCCATACGATGGTTGAGGCTGCACGGGGTTACTGGTATTGGATGCGCGGGTCGAGCCAGGCCAACAGCACATCGGAAATCAGCGTGCCGATCAGGGTCAGCGAACTGAGCAGGAAGATGCACGCGCCAGCCAAGTACATGTCTTGCGAGACGAGCGCCCGCAACAGCAGCGGGCCGATCGTCGGCAGGCTCAGCACCACGCTCACGATCACCGAGCCGGAGATCAGCGTCGGCAGCGCGTAGCCGATGGTACTGACGAACGGGTTGAGCGCCACGCGCACCGGGTATTTCAGGATCAGCCGTGTCTCGGCCATGCCTTTGGCGCGGGCGGTTTCGACATACGGGCGGTGCAGTTCGTCGAGCAGGTTGTTGCGCATCACGCGGATGAGCGAGCCAGCCGAACTGAGGCCCATCACGAGAATCGGCAGCCAGATGCGCTTGAGCATGTCGATGACTTTGCCGATGCTCCAGGGCGCATCGACATATTCGGGCGAGAAGAGGCCGCCGATGTTGGTGTTGAAGTAGACGAACGCCAGCCACATGACGGCGAGCGCGAATAGGAAATCGGGCGTGGCGAGGCCCAGGAAGCCAAGGAAGGTGGCGAAGTAGTCGCCAAACGAGTATTTGCGCACGGCGGAGTAGATGCCAATCGGGATGGCGACGATCCAGGTGAACAGCAGCGTCAGGAGCGAGAGCGTCATGGTGAGCATCAGGCGGTCGCCGATCAGCGTGGAGACGGGGCGGTTCCACTCCAGCGATTGGCCGAAGTCGCCGCGCAGCATGTTGCGCATCCACTTGAAGTATTGGATGTAGAACGGGTCGCCGAGGCCGTAGCGCTGCCGCAACTGTTCGATGGCCTCGGTGTTGACCGATTCGCCCTGCGCGGCCAGGTTCGCTGCGTAGGCGGTGAGGAAGTCGCCAGGCGGCAGTTGGATGATCGCGAAACTCATCAACGAAATAAAAAACAATGTCGGGATAAACATCAGAATGCGCTTGAGAATGTAGCTCACCATGGCGGTTCCCCTTGGTTCTCTGGTGTGGCTAACGGCAGCGACGGTTTTGAGTGACAATACCTTTCAAATAGGTGGAAAGTTTCGGCGTGTGCTATTTGAAAGGTATTGTCGTTGCTCCGCTTGCGACGTGGCAAACAAAGCTATCGTGGGCAGCGTACTGCTGACAAACGATTGGAGTGTAGGTGGTTCGGTGCGTTGCGAGTCATATGGCCACCTACGTTCGTACTGCTACACCGGGTCCATAAAGAACTGTACCGGGTTGTGCGGCGCCGGTGTCGGGTAGAGATAGGCACTGACCATGCTTTCGGGGACGTTGTGGAAGTTGTTTTTAACGATGCCGTAGAGATCGGGCTGGGTTGACACGCCGATGGTATAGAATTCTTCTTTGGCGATCTGGACGATCTGCTTGAAGAGTTCGTTCTGCTTGGCGGGATCGGGTTCGGCCTTGAGTTGGTCGTAGAGCTCCATCTGCTTTTTGGGACCAGCAGGTGGCTCGATGGCGCGTTCGTCGTTGGGGTTATTATACCAGTATTGCCAGCCAATACCGTAGTTCGACTCGTTGCCGTTGGGGAACACAAAGCGCGGTTCGAGGATGGTGCCGATGCCGCCGTCGGCGCCCCACACGTTTGCATCGTGGTCGTTGGCCTCTTTGCGCGTGTAGAACAGGGTCCGCTCGATCACCGAAAGCTCGACGGCGATGCCGATCGCCTTCCAGTACTGCACCACCAGTTCCATCGAGTCGGCGCGGTCGCCGATACCGGTGGCCGTCTCGATCACGAAGCGGATCGGGTTGCCATCGGGATCGGCCCAGTTGCCGTTGGCATCGAGTTTGTAGCCCGCATCGGCCAGAATCTGCTTGGCTTTCTCGGGATCGTACTCGGTGTATTGCTTGGTCATCTCCTCGTCGTAGAACTCGGTGCCCTTGAGCGGTGCGACTTGGGCCGGCTCGCCCTGCCCGAGGTAGACGGTGTCGATGATCTCTTGGCGGTTGATGGCGTGCGAGAGGGCGATGCGGAATTGTTTGTCGTTGAAGACCTTGTTTAACACCGGGTCTTTGTGCGTGAGGTTGAAGCTGATCGCGTTGGTGTTCGAGGCCGCCTGCGTCTCGGGATAGATGCGGTAGCCACCCTTCTCGGCGTTATCGACGATGACCGGCTTGTTGGCGAGCGTGTTGAAGTTGCGGTCCATCATCTCGATCTCGCCGTTGAGCACCTTCAGCAGCAGCGCGTCGCGATCCTGCACCACTTCGAAGATCTTGCGATCGATGTAGGGCAACTGGTTGCCCTCGGGATCGACCTTCCAGTAGTACGGGTTGCGCTCGGTGATGACGCGCTCGCCATCGCCGACGGCGGTCTTGTAGACCCAGCCGTTGATGGTGGGCAGATCGACGTTCGAGATACGGGCGACCACACCGCCGGGGCCGCTGGTGACTTTGGCCTGAAACTGCTCAACCCAGGTGGGGAAACCTGCCGCTTTGGCCTCGGCATCGGCGTTCGGGTTGTATTTGGGATGAAACTGCTTGGCGTACTCGGCCTGTGTGTTGACAAAGCCCAACAGATCGGGCGTGGCGAGGCGCTGTAGGAACAGACCGTTCGGGCCAGCGAATTTGAACACAATTGTGGTATCGTCCGGCGCGGTTACCTCAGCTGGCTCGCCGTTGATCTTGAAGAACGAGATCTGACCAGCCGGGCTCAATTCCTCATTCCCGTAGATATCCTCGACATAGAACAGCATGTCTTTGCTGGTGTAGGGCTTACCATCCGACCACTTCATGCCTTCGCGCAGGTGGAAGGTGTAGGTGGTGCCGTCGGGCGAAACCTCCCAGCTTTCGGCGATATCCGGCTCGACGCCGGACCAATCGGGCTTCCAGCGCACCAAGCCGTCGTAGCGAATGGTGCGGACCATCCACACCTCGTCGGAGCCGCCGAGTAGGCCGCTGCGCCACTCGCCGCCATACGTGCCGATACGCTCGACCACAGGCACAACGAGCGGATTCTTCGGGAGTCGTTCGGCGAGCGGCGGTAGTTGCCCTTGGGCAACCAATTCGGCCAACATCGGCGCCTCTTTGCCACTGGCAACTGGAGCAGCGGGTGCAGTGGTTGGCGCTGGAGCATTCGGAGCAGCGGTTGCTGCGGGTTCGGCGGGTGCGGCGGGTGGTGATGTCACCTCGGGGGCGCTGCCACAAGCAGCAAGCAACCCAGCGGCGGCACCAGTGCCGGTAAGGCGCAGGAAACGTCGGCGCGAGAGCTTCTGACGATCTGCCATGATCGTAGTCCTCCTTCGTGTGTCACGGTTGCGTTTCGAACGACAGCAACGAACCTGAACAGGAGCATCTACTTATGTAGCCCAACCGAGAACAATACTCCCTCCTTTACGATACCATCAACAAATGCTCTATGACTTACCAGAAAAACGTTCGGTGACCCAATGCGCGCAGCAGCGCCTCCAAGTAAAAATAGTCGCCGTAGGGCAGCATTGTGTCGATGATGCCGTGCGGCACATGCGCGACGCCATGCCGAAGTAGCCCTTCGGCGTGGGGCACATCGCGAGTGCTGTAGTCTGAGATCAGGGTTGTGAGAATATGAAAAGCACAACTGCGATACTGCTCGGCTTGAGGGGAAGTTTGGGGGAATTGATCGGCCAACAGTTGCAACCCGGCAGCCGTGATCGCGGCAGCGGAGCTATCGCGGTAGTGTGGCGCATCAGGCGTGAGGCAATAATCCCACAGCGGCACGCCATGCTCATCGATCTGGTTCAGCACATAATCGGCGAGGCGTTGCGCGGTGTCGAGGAACAGCGGCTCGCCGCAGTAGCTGTAGATGCTCGCCAAACCGTGGATCGCCCACGCCTGGCCGCGACTCCAACACGATTCGTCGGCGAAGCCCTGGTTCGTCTCGCCTCGTAGGGGAGCGCCCGTTGCAGGATCGAACACGAAGGTGTGGTAGGTCGAGCCATCGGGGCGCACCAGATAGCGCACCGACGTCTCGGCGTGGGCGCACGCGATCTCGGCAAGCTCTGGGCGATTGGCCTCGCGCGCGGCCCAAAACAGCAGCGCCATATTCTCTAGGCCATCGATGATAATGCGGCCACTGTTATCGAGCGGATCGTGCGACCACTCGTTCCAGGCGCGAATAAACTTGCCGCGCGGGTTGAAGCGCGCCGCCAACGCCTCGGCAGCCGCCAAGCCCATCTCGCGGGCAGTGCTATCGCCTGTCAACTTGTAATCGGCCACTGCCGAAAGGGTGTAGAGAAAGCCGAGATCGTGATCGTGCGTTTCGGGCAGCAACAAGCGCTCGGCAAAGTAGCGGCGTTGACTACGAGCGGCATCAAAGAAGAGTTGCTCACCGGTCAAAGCGTAGCCAAGCCATAATTGGCCACTCCAGAAACCCTCGACCCAGAAATGCCGCGTGCTCCGCTGATACGTCAGATCGGGTTTGCCAACCTCAGGCCGCTGATCGCCCATCAGCGGGATCGTGCGACGGATGGTCCGCCAGGCGGCATCAAGCGCGAGGGCGAACGGGCTCGCTTCGACAGCCACGGTGCGCGTCATAGTTTGGCCCTACTTATGCAAATTTTTGCAAAATATTTCTGAATGTTTCGCAAAATATATCACAACTCAAATGGAGAGTCAAGCCAATAACAGCATCCCAACCATGGAAAACAGCAGGAAGCATGCCCTTCATGAGCTTTCAATTGCTAAAATACACCAACACATTGCAAAAGGAAGTCATTTCTCAGAAAATTTTTGCATAAAACGCTTGCTTATTTGCGATCTTTTGTTATACTAGCATCAGCAGAATCCGTTGCATTGTTGCAAGAGGCGATCATGCGTGCCGAACAGTCAAATCCGACCAATCGACGAATGAGACAACGCGAGATCGCCGAGCGCGCCGGAGTCTCGATCAGCACCGTCTCGCGTGTCCTGAACAATGTTTCGGGCATCAGTTCCACCCTCCAACAGCGCGTCTTAGCCGCAGCCTCCGAACTCGGCTACCCTATCTCAGTCGATCGGCGAACAAGCCGCCTGCAAAACGTTGCACTCTACACCTACCTCCCCGCCGCCCCCTCGCTCGATCCGTTTCACGGCGATGTTCTGAACGGTGTTGAAGCTGAATGCGGTCGCCAAGGCATTCACCTGACGTATGCCAGCATCAGCAAGCTTCAGCTCAGCCCCGAGCACCTGATCGAACGGTTGCGGCAGAATCCGGTCGATGGCCTGATACTGATGTCGGTCGATGACCCTGAGCTGACCCGCCAACTCATGGCCATCAACCAACAGATCGTGATGCTCAACGTCGATCAGCGCGAACTCCCGCTCGACACCTTCCTGCCCGACAATCACTACGGCGCGCTGCTGGCGACGCGCCACCTGATCGCCAACGGGCATCGGCGCATCGCGCACATCACCTGGTTTGAGCGGCGCACCATCCAACGGCGCTACGAAGCCTACAAGCTCGCGCTCGCCGAGGCCGATATCCCCTACGACCCCGGCCTGATCATCGAAGCGCGCATCAACGCCGAGAACGCCTACGAAGCGCTTCGCAAGCGGCTCGCGACCCAAGAACTCGATTTCACAGCGGTGTTTTGTGCGAATGATATTGCGGCGATCGGAGCGATGCGGGCGCTCCAAGAGGTAGGATTGCGCATTCCCGACGATGTCTCGATCGTCGGCTTCGACGACCTTGCGACCACGGCGTTCCTCTCACCGCCGCTCACCACGGTGCGCATCGAGCGCGAGGAGCTCGGCGCGCTCGCAGTGCGCCGCCTGATCGAGCGCTCGAACACGCCGAACCTCACGCCCATCCGCGTCGAGATCGCCGCCCGCCTAGTCGAGCGGCAATCCGTGGCGCGGGCCAAAGCGCGCCGGAAATGACAAGGAGACACGATGACACGGTGATCGCGCAGACCATCCTGTCATCCAAATGAATTGGGTATGTTACGTTTTTTGTGGATGAATCTCATCCTCAGACGCATCCAGCAGCATCCGCAGCTTGGCGACAAACCGACCAAGCTGCGGATCACAGCGTTCGAGCGGCAGTTCATCGAAGCCAAACCACGCCACGCGTCGAAACTCGGCGACATCGGGGCGCAGCACCTGAGCCACATCGCCACGAAGCGCATACCACAGTGACACATCGGTATGCCCCGCCGTCGCGCCGACCGTCTCCGTGATCGTGATGAAAATCGGCTGCGCGAACAGGAACGATGCCTCCACAGCGAGCTCCTCGGACACCTCGCGAGCGGCGGTCGTGGTGGGATGCTCACCCAACTCCACATGCCCGCCGCAGGGCAGCCACAAGCCAGCGTTGATGTGATCCACCAGCAGAATCGCGCGCGTCTTTGGGTCGATCAGCGCCGCATACGAAACCAAATGTTGTGGCGGTGTAGCGGGCTTCGCAACGCGACAAAACGGCACACCCGATTCAACCCACGCCAGCGCCTCGGCGATTTGTTCGCGCTCGTTCGCGTCGAGCGGCACCAACGTGCGCACCAGGCCCATCACCTCGGCGCGCACCGCCGCATCGGAGGCATTGTCCATAACGGCACTCCTTAGCCGACGAAGCCGCTCAGTGCCTGCACCCCAAACAGCACCAGCATCCCAATCACAATCGTCAGCATCACGCTGTTGGTTTTCCAGGCCACCACCGCAGCGACCAACGCCGCGATCACCCGCCCGTTCGCCAGCGAGAACGAATAACTCCCGTTGATAAACACCAGATCGGGCACCGTAATCGCCACCAACATCGCCACCGGCACAAACTGCAGCCCGCGCTGCACCAGCTCGGGCAGCGACCAGCGCCCCGCCAGGCCGATAAACGAAAAGCGCACCGCGAACGTCACCAGCGCCATGCCCACAATCACCGAAGCAAGGTACATCACGAACGTTTCTCCAGAGCCAAACCCACCGTTACAGCGGCAAGCAAGCTGATCAATAAGCCAGTCTTAAACGGCAGTGCGGCTGTCAACGCAGCGCAGATCGCGGCAGTGAGCGCAACGCTACCCGACACTCTATCCTTGATGCGCGGCACCACCAGCGCAATAAACGTCAGCGGGATCGTGAACTCCAGTTGCCAGTCCGATGGCACCTGCGCGCCCAGAAAGATCCCTACCATAGCGGCCACCTGCCACAGCAGCCACATCGTCAGCGCGGCGCCGAGGTGGAACCAGGCCCGATGCGCCGCATTCGGCAGCCTCAGCGCCAGATTCATCGCCAACGCATACGACTGATCGGTGATCACATAGGCGCTGAGGGCCTTGAAGAACCAACTGTTGCGCTCCATCGAGGGCGCCAGCGTGGCACTGTAGATCATAAACCGCAGATTGACCACCAACGCTGTGAACACAATCAGCACAGCGGGGGCATTCGCGGTCAGCAACTGCAACGCGACCAGTTGCGCCGAGCCAGCGTAGACCAAAAACGACATCGAGAGGGCGCTTGGCACCGAGAGGCCAGCTGCTACGGCTGCCACCCCCGAAACCAGCGCGAACGGCATAATCCCCAGCACCAACGGCAAAAAGGCGCGCGCACCAGCCGTAAATGCAGCCCGAGGCGAATCCATGGCGCACACTCCAATGTTGCGGGCTGCGGTTTGTCCAAACAATCGCAGCAACAAGGAACCAATCAAGCGGAAATTATACCGTCACTTTCGGCGCGCCGATAAGTGACAAACCGAGGGGATGCGGGGGAGACAAGGTGAAAAGGTGACGGGGAGACTGGGTGATGAGTATTCCTTAGATCACACGATGCCGATGGTTGCTATCTGCAGCCCATCGGCATCACAAATCTATGCGCTAAATGTTATGTTCACCAAACATCAATGAAGCTGCAAAAACATATCGGCGGCTAGCCGAAAGCTCTCGGGCAGCAGATCAAGCATAAAGCCGAACGTCTCCACCAGCGTAGCAGCGTACAACGAATCGTTCAGCAGCGGCGTCCACAACGGCATTGGGAAAGTGATGCCCAGCAGCAAAAAAAACGTACAGGCCAGCAGACCCTGTAGCAAGCCAAGCACAGCGCCAAGGATGTGATCGAGCGGGCCGAGGAACAGCAACCCCACAAAACGCCGCAGCAACGAGGCTAACAGTGAGGCCAAGCAACTCACCCCGAGAAATACCAGCACAAAGCCAAGCCAACTCGCCAGCATATCGTTGGTAACGAACGACGACAGCGAATCGGCCACGGCGCTCCCGTAGCGGCTCGCGAATACAACACCCGCCACCAAGCCAACCACAGATAACACTTGACGAATCAAGCCCCAATATAAGCCCATTACCCCAAAAAAAAGGGTAATGACAGTAATCGTCATGTCAAGACTATTCACGGCGACCTACAATTCTAGCTCGTAATCAAAGCAAGCTGCAATGTTGGGAAACAGTAGTGTATCACGGCATAGGCCACCAAATCGACCTAAAAAATAAAGAACAGGTGACATTATGAGCGGCAAACCGTGAGATCTGCACGCAACTACCTAGTATCATTCTTCTCGGCCTGTTTGCGCAGATAACGGGCGATCCCGGCCACGGTCATATCGCACCAGAGGCGCACCACCGGATGCGACACGTTTGGGAACAGCCGCAGCGCCACATCGCTCACATCGAGGCTACCGCTCGCGAGCGCCTGTTGCACCACCTCGACGGTATCGAGCAGGCGCTGGCGCTGTAGGGCCAACATCGCCATGCCATCCGCCACCTCGCCGCAGTGCGAGATTAACAGCCGTTGGAAGCCAAGCGCCGCCAGCCGCTCGTACGTCGCGAGTTGCGCCGTCAGGTCGAAGCCGGGTGGTGGCGTGACTGGTTGCAGCGCAGTCTCGTGGGCGGCTATACCGCACGCATCGCCACCAAACAGCACGCCGCTCTCCTCCAAAAAGTACGCGATATGGTCGGCTGCATGGCCTGGACTAGCGACCGCCCGCAACCGCACGCCACGCCCCAGATCGAGCAGCAGCGTCTCGGCGGGGCGCAGCCGCTCACGGGCGATCGGCAGGACCGTGCCCTGCAACGGCCAGAGCGCCGGACCGATCGTGCGCTCGGTGCTCGCCAGCAGACGGCTCGGCTCGACCAGCAGATCGGCGGTGGCGCTGTGGATATAGACATCGGCATTGGGGAACGCTTGGGCCAGCGGCTGCGCGCCACCAGCGTGATCCATGTGAATGTGAGTGCAGAGAATCGCGCAGATCGCCTGTGGGGCAACACCAAGCTCAGAGAGGGCTGCCAGCGTAGTCGGCACCGTCAGCGATGTGCCGGTATCGATCAGCGCGTACCGATCGGCATCGCCACGCACCAGGTAACACACGCCAACGCCGGGCATCCCGTATAAATCGTGGTCGATCGCGGTGATCGTTTCGTCAATTGCAATCATTGCAGGCATACAGCACCTTTGATGGCCTACAGCAGCGACAATGGCTCAAGCAGCATCAAGCTGCGAAACGTACCGCATCGCCATAACTTACAGCATCGAAGAGAGAAAGTGTTGCTGTAGTATAGCATGTGTTCAGCAGCACGAACACCGATTTTGACTGCCAACCGCAGCTACAAGCCGATCATAAACACGAAATCGGCTCGCCCTTCTATGACGTTCGATCGTAGAAATTTGTCTCAACACCTACGGGAGGATTTGGGGGAATCTTGGCGAGCTATCGCCAACTAACGGCGCAACACCGCCGATTCGCGCACGATCAGGCTGGTGGAGAAGGTTTGTTGGGGTGGGGTCTGCCCGTTGAGCAGCGCCAGCACCGCCTCGCTAGCCGCCCGCCCAAGCTCGATCAGGGGCTGGCGCACCGTTGTGAGCGGCGGCGTGGTATAGGCCGAGGAGATCAGATCATCGAAGCCGACCAGCGAGACATCCTCCGGCACGCGGATGCCGTGGCGATAGAGCCCTAAACGCGCGCCGTAGGCCATCTGGTCGTTGGCCGCGAAGATCGCCGTGAAGATCGTGTTCCGGCTCAGCAGCGATTGGAGCGCCAGTAATCCCGATTGCTCGGTGTAATCGCCCGCGACCACGAGCTGTTCGTCGTGGGGCAGGCCCGCCTCGCTGAGCGCGCGCAGGTAGCCGCGACGACGCTCAACAGCATCGTGATGCGTCTCGGGGCCAGCGATATGCGCGATGCGCTGGTGCCCAAGCTCGATCAGGTAGCAAGTGGCTTCGTAGGCGGCCCGCTCGTCGTCGATGTACAGGCATTGCGATTCGAGACCAGCGATGCGACGGCCAACCACGATCAGCGGCAGTTCCTTGGCGCTACGCCGCAGTTGCTCGTCGGAGATTGTGCCTGGTAGCACTACTAAGCCATCCACGCGCCGACCGGAGAGCAGATCGAAGGCGGCCAACTCCTGTTCGGTGAGCCAGTTGCCGCTAGCAAACACCGAGTGATAGCCGGAGCCGAGCAAGCCCTGCTCGACGCCCCGCAGGATCTCGCCGTAGAACGGGCTGGCGACGCTCTGCGTCACCACGCCGATCGCGGCGGTGCGCCCCCGCGCCAAGCCTTGGGCGATCACGTTCGGGCGGTAGTTCAGTTTCTCGACAACTGCCAGCACAGCGTCGCGCTTGGAGGAGGCGACGGGCACCGTGCCGTTGAGCACGCGAGAGACGGTGCTCGGCGAGACGCCCGCCTCGCGAGCGATATCGTGGATTGTGACGGGCTTTTGCATATCGCCATTATACTTGTCTTGAAAGCGGTGTCAATACGCGAATATGCGATTTTAGTGTCGGTTCTTTACGACAATCAGTGCATCTTATACATTCTTGTGAGTTCTCATTGTCATTCCGAACGAGCCACTAGGCGACATGAGGAATCTCATTGCTCTGCATTGTATTGCACATTGAGATCTCTCTCTTCGTTCGAGATGACAGTGTTTTTCGTTGAACAAAACCATGTTCAATACTTCTAAAACAGAGCACGAAGGCTCCATCGTCATTTGACAATCGAGCGAACTAGCCACTATAATATCTGCAACCGATTTCATAAATCCACATCTCACCCTCATCTTGCACTCTTTGGTGGTGTGGCTCACTGAGTGTATCGCACCCTCTTCCGTGCAATGAGTCCCGACACTCCACAAGCCGCACTGGTTGCGTCGATTCGTTCGGTACGGGCGGGCGCTCCCCGAGCGTTCGACTGAGGCATTCAACGCATATCAACGGTGTACGGCGTTCCGCAGCGGCGAATCGCGCGCGCGTTTTGGCGCGCAGCGCCACACTTGTCCGAGCGCGCGCACGTTGTACACGACGTTGTTTGCCCGCAGCGACGGGCGGTCACGTTGCGGTTGCATCTTTATTCCCATCCATCCTAGTTGCTTTCTGGTGGAACACGGCCCAAGTTTTGGCACAGTCCTGAAAACGGTTTCAGTTTACGCTACTCGTCGCGATCTTCTTCTTGCCCGCTCCAGCGAGCCAACGACGATGACCGGACTCGTTGGCTTCGCGATGCTGTTGCTGGTCCGGCGTGTTACCGAGCAAGGAGGCTCCGATGTCGCTACGTCGTGTTCGCATCCTGTTCCTGGTCTGTATTGTCGGCTTATTGGCGAGTCTAGGGCCGTTGAGTCCGGCGTCGGTGGCGTTGGCCGCCACGCTGCCCGTCGTCGACGACTTCGAGACGACGCTCAACACGAACGTCTACGATTCCAATGGTATTCCGATCGGGTTCTTTGTGGCGCAAGATGGCGGTTCGCAGACGACGTTTAGTCGCACCGATTCGCCGCCAAGCCCGGTGCCCGGTGCCGCCAGCCCGAACTCGGTGCTGCAAATGGGCTTCAATGTGGCGGCCTACGGTGTGGTGATCCACGGCTTCGAGAACGATGCCGCGAATCAGTGGGTGACGCAGGATTGGAGCACCTACGGCGGTATGAGCTTCTGGCTCTACGGCAACAACAGCGGCACGGATCTGTTCGTTGACCTGATCGACAACCGCCAGCCCGGCGCGACGAACGATAGTGCCGAGCGTTTCACCGTGACGTTCAAGGACGATTTCAGTGGCTGGAAGCTGATCGAGTTGCCGTTCGAGAGTTTCGTCCGCAAGGAGATCGGCAACGGCGCGCCGAACGATGGTCTGACGCTGACGGAAGTTCACGGTTGGGCGTTCGGCACGCTCACCACGGCCACGCCGCAGACCTTCTACCTCGACGATGTGAGGTTGTACGGCACCGCGCCGGAGCGCCCACTAACCGTGAGCTTCGCGCTGAACACCAGCAGTGTGACCGAGGGCCGCACCGCTCGCGTGGTGGTGAAGCTGAGCAAACCCGCCAGCGAGCCAGTGACGGTGGAGTACGAGGCGACGCATGGGCAGACCAATAAGCGCGATGTGACGCTGCCGAAGGGCAAGCTGACCTTCGCGCCGGGCGTAGTGCAGCAGACGATCGAGATCGTCACGCTGGAGGACGCCAAGGACGAGTTCGATGAGGGCTTGTTGCTGCGGTTGAAGAATCCGAGTGGCGCGGTGCTGGGCACGCCGCCGACCGCCCGCTTGGTGATTGTGGATAACGATGCCACCAATCCGTTGTTGCTCGATGATTTCGAGATCGACCCCTATCTGTTCCGCGCTTCGAGCAAGGCGAAGGTGGATACAAAGGAGATCAGCGCGAAATCGTCGAAGGCGCTACCCGGCCAGATCGGCTACGAGCGTGTTTTGGAGCTTCAGGCCAAGGGCAACCAGGCCGCCACGATCGAGCGCCGCTTCCCGCAGGCGCAGGATTGGAGCGCGTACCAGGGGCTGAGCTTCTGGTACTACGGCCATCGCACGAATAAAAAGATTACGGTGAATCTGCTCGACAATCAGCAGCCCGATCCCGGCCCGAGCGGCTGGAAATTGGTGTGGAGCGATGAGTTCAACACGAGCAAAAACACCAAGCCGAACGAGGAGTTCTGGGGCTACGAGATCGGCGACGGCACGGTGAACGGCATCCCGGGCTGGGGCAATAGCGAGTTGCAGTATTACACCGACAAGCGCGAGAACGCCGCCACCGATGGCAAGGGCAACTTGGTGATCACGGCGCGGGCCGCCGATGGATCGCTGCAGTGCTACTACGGGCCGTGCCAATACACCTCCGCCCGTCTGCTCACTAAGAACCGCTTCGAGGTGGCGTTTGGGCGCATCGAGACGCGCGTGAAGGTGCCGCGCGGCGCTGGCTTATGGCCGGCCTTCTGGGCGCTCGGCACCGACATCGATAAGGTGGGCTGGCCGCAGAGCGGCGAGATCGACATTATGGAGCACGTGGCCCGCGAGCCGTACCGCGTGTTCGGCACCATTCACGGGCCGGGCTACTCGGGTGGGCAGGGCTTCGGCAATGTGTACGATCTGACTGAGCCGGTCGCCGATCAGTTCCACACTTTCGCGGTGGAATGGGAGCCGGGCGAGATCCGCTGGTACATCGACGGGATCGAGTATCACCGCGCCACCGCCGCCGATGTCGCACCGAACGAGTGGGTCTACGATCACCCCTTCTTCCTGCTGCTGAACCTGGCGGTGGGCGGCAACTTTGGCGGAGCCGTCGGCTCGGACACCACCTTCCCGCAGCAGTTCCTGGTCGATTATGTGCGCGTCTACCAGGCTACCGATACCGCCGAGCGCTTCAAGGCGACCTTCACCGACAACTTCTCGGGCTGGAAGCGCATCACGATCCCGTTCAGCAGCTTCAAGCGGGATTCCTCGCCGAAGAACGCGCCCAAAGATGGGCTGACGCTGACCAGCGTGCACGGCTACGGCTTCGAGATACCGAAGAACTATCCGAAGAAGGCGCTGATCGATCAGGTGCAGTTGGTGGGGAATTGCAGCGAGCAAGTGGTGGTGCAGAACACCAACGATAGCGGGCCAGGCTCGCTGCGCCAGGCGCTGAGCGATGTCTGCTTCGGCGGCACGATCAGCTTCGCGCCGAGCTTGGCGAACAAGACGATTGGCCTGTACTCGTCGGAGTTGACGATCGACAAGCCGGTGACGATCGACGGTGCGAACGCGCCCGGCCTGGTGATCAGCGGCAGCAACACGGTGCGCCCGTTTGTGATCAACGCCAGCGTGACCGCCACCATCCGCAATCTGACGATCAGCAACGGCTATGGCTTCGAGTTGGCGGGTGGTATCCTGAACAACGGCACGCTCACGCTCGAAAGCGTCAAGGTGGTGAATAACCAGGTCGAGACGAGCGGTGAGGATTATTGGAAGGGCGGCGCGGGCATCTACAGCGGCGAGAACAGCACGTTGACCGTGCGCGACAGCACCGTGGCCGACAACAGCGCGGCGGACTCTAACGGTGGCGGCGTGTACGCCTTCTTCAACAGCATCGTGCTGATCGAGCGCAGCACCATCAGCGGGAATAGCGCGAATGTGGGTGGCGGTCTGCGCACCCTCGGCGACATCCAGATCATCAACAGCACCATCAGCGGCAACTCGACCTATGGCTGGATGGGCGGCGCGTTCTTCCACACCGACGGCACGATGCACGTGCTCAACAGCAGCATCGTGGGCAACAGCGCCCCGGCAGGCAGCACAGGTGGTGCGTTCGTGGGCACCTTCACGGATGCCAACGCGACGCTGGTGTTCGCGAACACCTTGCTGAGCGGCAACAGCGAAACACAATGTTTCGTGGCGCCGTGGGGCTCCGGCGTGGTCACGCTGAGCTCGCAGGGCAACAACCTCGCCACCGACGACACCTGCGCACCCAGCGCGAGCGACTTGGTGGTCGGCGATGCGCTGATCGGCCCGCTGGCCGACAACGGCGGCCCAACGCTGACGCACGCGCTATTGCCGGGCAGCCCGGCGATCGACGCGGCGAACCGCAACGCCTGTCCAAAGACCGACCAGCGCGGCCAGAAGCGGCCCTACGGCAAGGGATGCGATATCGGCGCGTTCGAGTTGCGCAGCAAGAACAAGTGATACCACGCCGCCGCAGGCTAAAACGGGTTTGTTACTGACACTGTCCAATCGGATCTGGTATGATGGAATAGGAGACGCAAGACAAAGCAGCGGGCGGCTGGAGATTTCTCCAGCCGCCCGATTTATATATCAGGACCGTGATCGTTAGTCGACGCGGTAGTCGCCCTCGACCACGTTCTCGTCGCCATCGGACTTGCCTCCGCTCGTCTGCGTCTGCTCGCTGGCGTAGGCGCTCTGGCTGATCTGCGCCATCACCTGCTGCAACTGGGTGCTCAGCGAGCGCATGCGGCTCTCGTCCTCCTGGCTCAAGGCGTCGCGCAGATCCTTGATCAGCGATTCAGCCTGAGTACGTAACACGCTATCGACCTTATCGCCAAGCTCGTTCAACGACTTCTCGCTCTGGTAGGCCAAGCTATCCGACTGGTTCTTCAGCTCGACCAACTCGCGTCGGCGCTTGTCCTCTGCGGCGTGAGCTTCGGCATCGCGCACCATGCGGTCGATGTCCTCCTTGCTCAGGTTGGTCGAAGCCGTGATCGTAATGCGCTGCTCCTTGCCCGTCGCCTTGTCCTTCGCCGACACGCTCAGGATACCGTTCGCGTCGATATCGAACGTCACCTCGATCTGCGGCACACCACGGGGCGCAGGCGGGATACCCTCCAAGCGGAACTTACCGAGCGTCATGTTGTCGGCGGCCATATCGCGCTCGCCCTGCAACACGTGGATGTCCACCGCTGTCTGACCATCAGCAGCCGTCGAGAAGATCTCGCTCTTGCGGCTGGGGATGGTGGTGTTGCGCTCAATCAGCTTGGTCATCACGCCACCAAGCGTCTCCACACCCAGCGAGAGCGGCGTCACGTCGAGCAGCAGCACGTCCTTGATCTCGCCGCCGAGCACACCGGCCTGGATAGCCGCACCGATCGCCACAACCTCATCGGGGTTGACGCTCTTGTTCGGCTCCTTGCCCGTCAGCTTGCGGACCAGCTCCTGCACCACTGGCATACGAGTCGAGCCACCGACCAGGACCACCTCATCGATCTGGCTGGCCGACAAGTCGGCATCCTTGAGAGCCTGGAGGAAGGGACCCTTCAAGCGCTCCGTCAAGTCCTGCGTCAGTTGCTCGAACTTGCTGCGGGAGAGCTTCATCTGCAAGTGCTTCGGGCCGCTGCTATCAGCCGTGATGAACGGCAAGTTCACCTCGGTCTCCATCACGCTCGAAAGCTCGATCTTCGCCTTCTCTGCGGCCTCTTTGAGGCGCTGCAGCGCCTGACGATCCTTGCCCAGGTCGATACCCTGGTCCTTCTTGAACTCCTCGATCAACCAGTTGACAATGCGCTGGTCGTAGTCATCGCCACCCAGGTGCGTATCGCCATTGGTGGCCTTCACTTCCACCACGCCATCGCCGACCTCGAGTACCGACACGTCGAACGTACCACCACCCAAGTCGAAGACGACGATCGTCTCATCCTTCTTCTTGTCGAGGCCATAGGCCAAAGCAGCGGCGGTCGGCTCGTTGATGATACGCAGCACTTCGAGACCAGCAATTTTACCTGCGTCCTTCGTGGCTTGACGCTGGCTGTCGTTGAAGTAGGCGGGCACCGTGATCACGGCCTGCGTAACACTCTCACCTAGGTACGCCTCGGCATCGGCCTTGAGCTTCTGGAGCACCATTGCCGAGATCTCCTGCGGCGCATACTCCTTGCCCGTCTGCGTAGAGGTGACGCGCACATCGTTGCGAGGGCCGCGGGAGACCTTAAACGGCACCATGGAGCGCTCAAGATCGACTTCATCGTAGTTGCGCCCGATGAAGCGCTTGATCGAGAAAAATGTATTTTCAGGATTGATGGTTGCCTGCCGCTTGGCAGTCTGACCAACCAATCGTTCGTTATTCTTAGTAAAGGCGACCTCGGATGGGGTTGTGCGATTACCTTCGGCATTTGGGATCACAATCGGGTCGCCGCCCTCCATCACCGCGACAACTGAGTTGGTTGTACCTAGGTCGATGCCCACAATTTTAGCCATAGTGTCTTACCTCTCATTCACTTTTGTATTGGGGTTTTACCCCGACCACGACACAGGCCGTAGTTGATATCTGAGCTTATTTTACTCAGTTTATGCTAATAGGCTATAAGATTGACATTAGAGCTATATTAGAAATGTGGCATTTTTGCTTCCACAGCACCGATTGTGGGATAAATGGATGAGGCATTCGAGGCTCACACATCGGCAAATACTGCCTTTAGTACTACTTTCCTACATCACAACAGGTGCGACTGTGCTAGAATGAACTTACGTATCTTTATTCTTTTGCCCGCACTTGTATTAACACGCGATGATAGAGAGGAAGACTCCCATGTCGCGCACCCGCCGATTACTCCATGGTTTGCTGTTCATTGCACTGCTAACGGCATCATTTGTTAGCGTTGCAACGCCCCCGATCGCCGCAGCGGCAGATCATACGTATTGGGTTGATACTGCACGAGATGATGCGGGTGGCACGGTCGAAGGTTGTACCGATAATCTGCCGAACAAAGGCTGTACGTTGCGCCAAGCGTTAGCGTTCGCCGCGAGCGATGGCGGAACCTCCGAAATTCGCTTCCGCATCCCCGCCAACTCTAGCGACCCCGATTACGGCTATAGCAACAACGTTTGGACCATCAAGCTCGAATCGCCATTACCCCCGCTCGCCGAGGGCGACCTGACGATTATCGGCGCCAGCAGCTTCTTTGTGCCCCATCGGATCGTCATCGACGGGAGCGCCCTGAGCGGTGCGAGCGCGATCGGTTTGCGCATCACCTCACCGAGGAACCGCATTCAGCAAATGGCATTCGTCAACTTCGATAGCAGTGGTACGAACGGTATCGGCATCCAGATCAGCGGTGCCGCCGCGCAAGAGAACGAAATCATCGATTCGATGGTGAGCGGCAACACCCAGGCTGGCATCAAGATCGATACTGGTGCGAGCAAGAATGTGATCAAATCGGAAGGCGGCTTGAGCATTATCAGCGGCAACGGCACTGGTATCCTGCTCGAAGGCGCGAACGAGAATACGATCCAGGGCAACCTGATCGGCTTGACGCTCGGCACCAACAGCTTTGTCGCGCTACCGAACACGGGCGATGGCATTTGGCTGAACTCCAGCAACAACAACACGATCGGTGGTGAGTTCGAGGAGCGCAATATCATCTCGGGCAACACCAAATCGGGTGTGCTGTTGAGCAACGGCTCAGCGAACAACACCTTGTTCGGCAACCTGATCGGCACCGACGATCTCGGTACGACGGCGATCCCGAACGGGCAGGGTGGCGTCCAAATCATCAATGGCGCGAACAACAACACCATCACTGGCAGCACCTTCACCCAATCGATTATCAGCGGCAATACTGGGTATGGTGTGCTGATCAGCGATGCGACCACCTCGAACAATAAAATCTTCAAGTCGTTGATTGGAGTTGGCGATGATGGCACGACCGCCGTACCGAACACGCAAGGCGGTATCCTCATCCGCAACGACGCCAACCAGAACGTGATTGGTGAAGCGAACCAAGGCAATGTGATCAGTGGCAATACCGGTTATGGCGTGCGCGTCGGTGGCTCAAGCGGCTTCACGCAGACCAATCAAAACAAGATCATCGGTAATGTGATTGGTCTGAGCAGCGATGGCACCGAGAAGGTCGCCAACACTCAGGGCGGCGTGCTGATCGATCTTGGTTCCACCAACTCACTCATCGGTGGCTCCACCACCGCCGAGGCCAACCTGATCGCGCATAACGGCGGTCCTGGTGTGGTGATCAGCGGCACGACAACGCTGGACACGGTGCTGTCAGGTAATGTGATCGGCCTGCAGCGCGATAGCAACAGCGGCAAGTTGACAGTGGCCGCACCAAACGGTGGCGGTGGTATCGTGATCAGCGGCGCGCGGCGCACCACTATTGGCGGCGTGACGGCAGCCGAGGGCAATATCATCGCGGGCAATACGGGCAACGGCGTGCGCATCGGCGGCACCGATACCATGACTGTCACGCTGCGCAATAACCTGATCGGCGCTACGGAAGATAACGGGCTGGTATATCGCGGCAACAGCGCGAACGGCGTCTTGGTCGAGGGTAATACCAAGAATGTGCTGATTGAGAGCAACACCATCGTGGCGAACGGCGCGAACGGTGTGCTCGTCACCGATACGGCCCAACAGGTCAAACTCGCCACCACACGCTTCTCGCGCAACGCCAACAAAGCGTTCGAGTTGGACCCCGAGACGAGCGGCATCCCTGGCGTGGCCACCAACCCGAATCACGATATTGACCCGCCGTTTGCACTCACATTGAGCGATTCTGGCGTATTGACGGGTAAAGTGCTTACAAGCTCCGACCCAGCCGCTTGTAACGGCTGTACCTTCCAGATCTTCACTTCTGATCCAGCCGTCGTGGATGGCCAACCCTATATCCGCTACGATGTGCCGGTGACGTTTAACGCTGGAGAAGGCACATTTAGCGCAACGCTGCCGGATGTGCCTCAGCAGGTGTTGGTCGCGGCCACCGATGCGCAGGGCAACACCTCCGAGTTCGCAGTCAAAGAACGATTGTATCGTGTTGAGATTATGCCAACACGACCGCAGCAGGAGGCGATCCCTGGGCAAACCGTCGTCTTTACGCATATTGTATCGAATACTGGCACGATCGACTTCAACGCGGGTATTCTTAAACTTGAAGTGCACTCGAAGTTCAATTGGCCATACACCATTCAGCCTACAACACTGCCAGCACTCCCCGCAGGAGAATCAGTGCCGATCACGCTGACGCTGACGCTGCCAACCGGCTCGGACCCGCGCGTCTACGCAGGCCTAATCGAGGAGACACGCATCCGCGTGTACTCGGAGCAGATCGTTACCGCAACGCATAGCCTGACCGATACCACACTCGTCAAGCCGCAGTTCTTGTTGAGTGTTGATCCGCTGAGCCACAATGTGATCGCCAAGAAGAATCAGGTGGTGCAGTTCGGTCACAAGCTGACCAACAATGGCAATATCACCACAACGGTGGTACTGAGCGCCACCACCGATACCACCTGGCCAACACAGATCACTCAACCAACGGGTGGAACCTACGAGTTAGCGCCCGGTAAGTCGGTCGATCTGTTGGCGCGCGTGGATGTACCATCAACAGTGTTCGCACCATCAGAGGCGAAGACGGTGATCTCTATCACATCGCCAGGCCAGCCGGATCGCACGCAGGACAAGATCCTGACCGATACCATCACCATCACTAGCACGGCGATGGCATCAATGACGCCCAACTATGATCGCGATGCAGCAGCAGGGCAGACGCTCTCGCTCCAGCACGTAGTGACGAACCTGAGCAACGGCCCAATGACCTTTAAGCTGGTCGTGATCTCGACGAGCCGCGGGAGCACGGTGACATTCCGCTCGAATAGCAGCAATATCCCATTGGGTGCCGATAACAGCTTTACGCTGGGCACGGATCCAAGCAACAACCGCTTGAACTTCTTCGCCGACATCACAGTTAATCCCGAAGCGCTGCCAGGCACAACCGATACCATCCTTATTGGGCTAGCCGATATGGATGGGACCATTATTGCCGAGGCAACGGTCGAGGATTTGATACGTATCAACCAAGGGCAAGAGTTACCGCGTATGTGGTTGCCGCTTATCCTTGCCGAACAAGCACAAGAATAAGCCTTGTACGGGCGATGTAGGCTACAACCTACATCGCCCCTTACCGACCCCAAGTAGCCGAACGGACATCGCCCTTGAAGCTATATGTGTCTAACAACGCATATAGGGTTGATTGTTGTTCGCTAGGGAGAAGGATGCTATGTCACTACGCTACCAACGCTTCACCTTCTTGGTACTGCTCGTCCTGTTGGGGGCGTTCGTACCAATTGCACGTCCAGTTTTTGCAGCAACGAGACTTGTCACCAACACCAACGATAGCGGCTCAGGCTCACTTCGCCAAGCTATGTTGGATGCGCAGCCCGGCGATACCATCGAATTCAACAATAATTTTGGTATATGGCGTATTCAACCGCTCACCCCTTTGCCGCCTTTAGATAAAGGTAATGTGACGATCGATGGTACCAAAAACGGAGGTCGCATTGAGATTGATGGCAGTTTAATCACTTCGGTCCCCGCCGATGGCTTCTTAATCACTTCCTCAAATAATGTGATCAAAGGCTTATGGATCGGTAATTTCAAGATTAATGGTGGCCTTACTGCAACGGGTGGCGCAGGTATCCATATTGTTGGCACTTCTCCAACAGGCTCCGATTACCCAATCGTTAGTGGCAACCAAATCCTCGATAACCACATTGGTACGCTTGATGGTGGTACACCTGCCCCGAATAGTAATTACGGCATCCTCGTCGATGCACGCACCAAAGACACTATCATTAGTGGTAATCAGGTATCTTGGAACGGCACAACTCAGCTTCTAGCCAATATCTCAATTGCTTCATTACGCGCTGCAACCGTTGATACAGAGATCGAAAATACACGAGTTACCAATAATATTATCGGAGCGGCCACAGATGGCTCTGTGATCACGAATGGAAATAAAGGTCATGGGATCATCGTTGGTGCGTTAGCGAAAAATACGGTGATCGGTGGCACTGGCGCAAACGATGGCAACCTGATCGTGGGCCATACTGAGAGCGATGCCGCTGGTGTGTATATTTCCGGCTCCTCGGCAGAACCCAACACCGGTACGGTGGTGGCAGGCAATACGATTGGCCATGCCAAGGGAACCACCGCACCACGGGCCAATTACTACGGCGTGCGTATTGTTAATGCGAACAGCGCGACAGTTGGCGGCCCCACCAGTGCCTACCGAAACTATATCGCTGGCAATAACTATCGCAATGTCGATATCAGCGGCGTAGTTGCCTCAAATAACACCGTTGCCAATAACTGGATCGGCCTAAATAGCACGGGCAACGTAGTTACCACCCCAAATGTGGGTGTACGTGTATGGAACAATGCCAACAACACTACGATCGGCCCAGGCAACGTTATCTCCGGCATGAGCAGCGCTGGCATCTGGGTGTCGGCGGCGAATGGTGTCACGATTAAAGGCAATTATGTTGGCACAAACACCGCTGGCAGCCAGAGTAATGCCACTTTTGATACAGGCCAATCCAGCATTCTGATCGATAATGGCACAAACATTGTGGTCGGCGGCACCACCGCAGCCGATCGTAATGTGATCGCAACTGGTGGAAGTTCTCGTATCGGCCTTGATATCCAAGGTTCCGCCAGTGGTGTGGTTGTTCAGGGCAACTATTTCGGCGTCGCTGCCTCGGGCACAGCTTTGCTGCGCACCGACGATTCTCTGAATAGTAGTGGTATCTACATCGGAGGAAGTTCCACCGGGACGATTGTTGGCGGTGCAGCCAGTGGGGCGGGCAACCTGTTCGGTGGTGTCGCCTACGGCATCCAGATCTCAGGCAGCAGTAACAACCAGATCAAGGGTAACACTATCGGCAGTAGCGCCACCATTAAAAACGGTATCTACGGCATTTGGCTGCTCGATGGCGCGACGAATAACCAGATCGGTGGCACAGCCGCTGGCGAGGGCAACCAGATCGGTTACAATGGAGTCAGCGGTATTAAGGTCGAAGCGGCCTCCAATAACCGTATCATCGGCAATCATGTCCATAACAATACCATGAATGGTATCGATGTGGACAACTCACAGGGCATTCTGATCTCACGAACCACAACGACTAGTAACACTGGTAGTGATGGTATTGTCCTCAAGAATAACGGCAACAACAATCTAGCAGCGCCAACCAATGTGCAATTCGTTGGGGTCGGGCAGCGGCTCACTGGCAATACCTGCGCCAATTGTACGGTTGAGGTGTTTGTGCACACCTCCCGTGAGGATGGCGAGGGTCCCCGCTACCTCACCTCGGGTACCGCCGATGCCAGCGGAGCGTTCAACATCAGTGTGGCAGGCTGCGATCGCTACCTCACCGTAACGACCCGCAACGCCAGCAACAACACGTCGCCGTTCTATAAGCCGATGGTCGACGCTGGTGTCAATGGTTGTACGGCTCCGGCGCCCGCTATTCAACTCAGCGAAGGCACCCCCACCTCGTCGAGCGGCTCGCCGCAAGTGGTGGCACCCGGCTCCAGCGTGACGTACTCTCACACGCTGACGAATATCGGCTCGGCTGAGGGCACCTTCACCTTAAGCCGCACATCCAGCCAGGGTTGGGCCTCCACCCCGAATCCCTCCAGCGTCACGTTGGGGGCTGGCTTGAGCACGACCATCCAGGTGACGGTGAATGTGCCCGCTGGTGCGGCTGGTAATACGCTAGAGACGACGACGCTCACAGCCGCAGTTGCTGGCCAAACGTCTGTCTCGCGAACCGACTATACCCGCGCGCAGCAGATCGCTGGTGTGGCGATTTCGCCGCTCGGCGCCACCAGCAAGACGGTCAACCCAGGCAACTTTGTTGAGTATACGTTTGTGGTGACCAACACGGGCAACGCAAGCGATACGTTCAATTTCAGCGCGGTGTCCACTGCGGGCAGTGCGACGGCCACCTTCCCCGGTGGCACGAGTTGTAGCTTGGCCGCTGGCGCAAGCTGCACCCGTACGGTGCGCGTGGCCGTGGCATCGGGGAGCGGCGACCTGAGCGATACGACAACGGTGACTGCAACGTCGCAGTTCAACACCAATGTGAAGCAGAGCACCTCGTTTATCACGCAGATCCAGCAGGTGCCGGTGCCGCAGATCAGCGCTGGCAGTACGCAAACCGCTTCACCACCTGCGACGGAACAGTTTGTCCATACCATTAGCAATGTGGGCTTGGCGACGGGAGATTTCAACGTTTCGGTGACGCCTTCGCCCTCCCGCGCGGGTTGGAATTTCACGCTCTCATCGACCGGGCCATTCACGCTCGCGCCGAACGCCACCCAAACAGTCACGCTGACGGTGACAGTGCCAGCGGGGGCTTCGGTCGGCGAGGATGTCGATGCGGTGGTCAAAGTCACCACGGCGGGCGGCCTTGAGGCTACGGCAACCGATACCGTGCAGGTGGCGCTGGTACCGAACCTGAGCTTCAGCGCGGCCACGCAAACGCCGATCAACGGTCAACCGGGCCAGACGGTGGTGTTCACCCATACGTTGACCAACAACGGTAATGGCCCCGATAGCTTCACGGTGGCGATGACCTCTACGGCAGGGTTGATCAACCTCTCGCGCACGCCAACCGGGCAGATCAATCTCGCCAAGGGCCAGAGCGTGCAGGTTGTGGTTCAGGCGCAAGTGGCAAACGGCGTCTCTGCTGGGGATCAGACGATCGGCGTGACGGCGCAGCGCACGAGCGCACCGCTCCAAGCCGTGACACGGGTGGATACAGTGCAGGTGAGCGGTGCTGCGGTGCCGCAGCTTTCGAGCACGCAGACGCAAACCGCCACGTTGCCGCTACCCTCGACGGTGAGTTTCGTTCATACGTTGACGAATATCGGCAATATGGCCGGCACGTTTACGGTGAACGCGACTGGCCCAGCAGGTTGGACGATTACACCGGATTCGCCCGCATGTTTGTCGAATTTGACGCCTAGCAGCACGTGCCAGATCACGGTGCAGGCGCAAGTGCCCGCAGGCACCTTGTCGGGTTACTACAATGTGACCATCTCGGCCTCGGCGGATAACACCGCGAGCGTGACAGATCGTGTGTATGTGCCGCCAGCGCCCGGGCTGGTGTTGGCACCGAACCACAATGGCAACGCCGACCCTGGAGAGGTGTTCACGTACACGCACACGCTGACGAACACGGGCAACATCACCGATAGCTTCGAGATCTCGTTGTCGCTCGATAGCGGTTGGGGTGCGCAGGCCTCCCCCGCGATTGTGACGAATGTGCCACCCGGTGAAACGCGTCAGGTCGATATCCAGGTGAATACGCCTGTCGGTTTGGTGGCGGGTAGCACTGGCACCATCACGGTGACAGCGCGGTCGATGGTTATTCCGTTCCCCACTGCGCAGGTGGTGGATGTCACGACGATCAATGCGAAGCCAGGCGCGACGCTCGACCCTGAAACCCAACTCTTGAGCGCGAACCCGACGCAGACGCTTTCGGATACAGTGACGTTTATGCACACGCTGCGCAACTCGGGTAGTATGCCGCTCAGCTACACGCTGCTGGTGGACACGCCACCCGCAGGTTGGGTCGCTACGCTCTTACCAACTGAGGTTGGGCCGCTTGATCCAGGCGATGAGACGACGGTGCAACTGCAGGTGTCGGTGCCGCCTGGTACGCCGAACGGCACTGAGATCACCTCGACGCTGCGGGTGCAGCAGTTTGGTGGGCCTGCCACCGACCTGGCTGTAGCGTACGACCGAACATTGGTTGGCCCGCAGTACGGCGCAATGCTTACACCGCAGATCAACCAACGAGACGGTCTGCCGGGCGAGACGATGGTTTACACGCATACGCTGCGCAATACGGGCATCGCCGATGACACCTTTGTCGTGCGGGCGATCGCGCCCAATGGTTGGGAGACGTTTGTCTCGCCACCCAGCATCAGCCTGCCGCGCAACGCAACAACGACGATTACGGTGACGATCAATATCCCCACCTCGGCGATCTCGACCACGAAGGAGTTGGAGGTGGATAAGGCCACGGTGATCGTGCGTTCGGTGCGCGACAGCTCCACCGCACCTGCGATTGGACAGGAGTGGACTTCGGTGCTGCAGGTCGCTGGTGTGGAGATCTCGCCGCCGCGTGTGCAGTTGGCCGTGCCGGGCAGGAATATCGAGTTCCTGCATCGGTTGGATAACACTGGCAATGGATTGGATACCTTCACGATTACGGCGACGCCCAGCGGGGATGCTGCGGGATGGACCGTCACGGTCAATCCACCCAGTATCACCCTTGGCCATGGGCAGAGTTACCCGGTGGTGCAGGTGTTGGTGAGTGTGCCAGCCAATGCGCCGCCCGATGCCTCGGGCTTCGTGCAGGTGAGGGCAACATCGCAGAGTAACCCGAACGTGTCGCACGAACTGACGGATATTATTCGTTCACCTGACCTTGCTGGCGATATCGATCACTTCATCTTTATGCCAGCTATTGTAGTAGACAACTAAAAAACGTTCGATTCAGGCAGAGGGATGGCGCTATCGTTCGATAGTGCCATCCCTTTTGTTATGCAACCGTTTATACTTTTCCTCCTTTTGGTATACGCCTTGGGGTATAATACGGGTGTTTTGATCGGAGTAAAAATTATTAACCAATTTCTGCATAGTAATTTCTCTCCGTGAAAGTAGGTCACGATTAAACTCATGTCGAGCGAACAAGAGCTAGAGGCGTTGCGCAAACGAGTTGCTGAACTTGAACAACTCGTTCAACAGCAGCAGCTGATGCTAACCCAAAACCAACACCTCAATCCAACACCACAACAGACGATGGCCCAATTACAAGCTTGGCTTGAGGTATTACCAGATCCTACGCTGATTACTGATTTCCAAGGCACGATTGTGCTGGTGAATAATCAGATTGAGACGCTGTTCGGGTTTACGCAAGACGAGTTGTTAGGTCAAAAGATCGAAGTGCTTGTACCAAGCAATGTACGAGAGGCGCATGTCCATATGCGCAATTCGTATGCTGCTGAGCCGCATCGGCGTGCGATGGCGAGTGGGCTTGATCTGCGTGCGCAGCATAAGGATGGACGCTCTATTTCGGTGGAGATCAGCCTGAGTCCGATCGATACGGCGCTTGGTAAGATGGTGATTAGTTCGATCCGCGACATTACGGAGCGCCGTAGAATCGAGGCGGAACATTCGCAATTGCAGGCGGATATTATCCGTATGCAGAAGATGGCGCTCGATGAGCTATCAACGCCGCTGCTGCCGATCAGCGATGATATTTTGGTGATGCCGCTGATCGGGAGTATCGATTCGCGCCGCGCTCAGCAGATGATCGAGACGTTGTTGCATGGGATTATCGAGCATCGGGCGGCGATCGCGCTGATCGATATTACTGGTGTGACGGTCTGCGATACGCATGTGGCGGGGATTCTGGTGCGTTGTACGCAGGCCGCTAAGATGCTCGGTACACAGACGGTTATCACTGGTATCCGCCCTGAGGTTGCACAAACGCTGGTGGGACTTGGGATGGACCTGAGCGGCGTGATGACGCTATCGACGCTGCAGAGCGGGGTGGCGTATGCGATGGAGCAATTGAAGCATCGTTCAGTTCGGTAGGTTAACGAGATGGCCGTTTCTGCCTTTGGCAGTGCGGTATGTTGCTTTTGTGATGTCGGGGTTTTGCTGGCGCAGAACCTCGACATTTCGTTTTTTTGGCGATGGGTGTGGACGGTGATGATTGTAAGGCTGTTTTAGCCTGCGGCAGCAAGGTACTATCTGTTTTTTGTGGTATCAAAGCGCTGCTACGCGCAGCGCTTTGATACCACCTGACAAGGAAGAGTGGGTATCAATTTCAACGCCGAAGAGATGCTTTGCTCAGACATTTCGATGGTGTATGTGAACACTCGGGATTTGGGATGCGGCGGCGGTTTTTGGGCGCTGCTGCGTTTGGGATGCGGGGCGTTTGGCGCGCTGGCGCGTAGCGCCATCGTTCGCGCCGGTGGACGGGCGCGCATGCTGCGGGCCGTTTGCCGTAGCGACGGGTGTGCATGTCGCGGTTGCTGTTTTTTTCCCAACATACTACAAGTGCGTTGTGGTTGCAATCGGGTGCGAATATCTATCTACCGATGACGCCGATGTGGAGGCGTGAGCGATTTTGCGCTGAAGTGCCGCAGAGCGCGTGTATTTTAGGCACTAGGGTAGTATCCGTGGTATACTGGCATTGTACCTTCCACACACTGTATCCCTACCTCACTATTCCGAGCGATGCGCTCGATCAGATCGCCCAGCGCCTGATTAGCACCCATGCGGTTCGCGATAGAAGGGCTGCCGTGCAATGCAGGGCACATTCTACAATGTTTATGGCTGTGGTTTTCCTACATAAGAACCACGCAAGCCAGAACAGTCCATCTTCACCCATATCTATTATCGTTTGAAGCGGTCGAACGCGACCTATGGCTTTGCGCTCCCTGCAAACGGTGGCGTAGGCCATTTGGCGCTGCGCTAAGGTTGCTGAGCCTGCCTCTATCGGGGCGTGGCGAGCTACGGCAATTGTCGGTGCGCGGGCACCCGCGTTTGGATCTGTGCGCGGCTTGTAGTTGGCGATCAGCTCCAACATCAACCGCTTGACGCAAGCTAGGCTGCGCAAGTCGAGCGGGTTACGTGGGGTAGCGTTATGAGTGTTCAGACAATGAATCTTCAGTTCGATTATACCAAGTATGGTTTTCACGATGAAGAGCATTATGTCTTTAAGTCGGGCAAGGGCCTGAACGAGGGTGTGGTTCGGGAGTTGTCGGCGATGAAGGGCGAGCCAGAGTGGATGCTCAAGCGCCGCCTGCACGCGCTGAAGATCTTTCAGAAGAAGCCCGTGCCGCTCCACGGCCCGTGGGCGAACACGAAGTTGGCCGAGCTCGACTACGATAAGATCCACTATTTTGTGCGGGCTGGCGAGAAGCCGCAAACCGATTGGGATGCAGTGCCTGCCGAGATCAAGAATACGTTTGAGCGGTTGGGCATTCCCGAGGCCGAGCGCAAGTTTTTGGCTGGCGTGGGCGCGCAGTACGAGTCCGAGGTGGTGTATCACTCGTTGCGCGAGGAGTGGTCGAAGCTTGGCGTGATTTTTCTCGATACTGATACGGCGCTCAAAGAGTATCCCGAGATGTTCAAGCAGTATTTTGGCATGGTTGTTCCGGCTGCCGATAATAAGTACGCAGCGCTGAATACGGCGGTGTGGTCGGGCGGGTCGTTTGTGTATGTGCCGAAGGGCGTGCACGTCGATATCCCGCTCCAGGCTTACTTCCGCATCAACACCGAGAATATGGGCCAGTTCGAGCGCACGTTGATCATCGTCGAGGAAGGCGCTTCGATGCATTACATCGAAGGATGCACGGCGCCGGTTTACTCGACCAATTCGCTGCACTCGGCGGTCGTCGAGATCATCGTCAAGCAGGGCGGCAAGTGTCGCTACACCACTATCCAAAATTGGTCGAACAATATCTTCAACCTAGTGACGAAGCGTGCGATCGCTCACGAGGAGGCCAGCATGGAGTGGGTCGATGGCAATATCGGCTCGCGGCTGACCATGAAGTACCCGTCGGTCTATCTGATGGGGCGCAAGGCCAAGGGCGAGGTGCTTTCGGTGGCGTATGCGGGCAAGGGCCAGCATCAGGACGCCGGGGCGAAGATGGTGCACGTCGCGCCCGAAACCACGAGTCGCATCACGAACAAGTCGGTCTCGAAGGATGGCGGCAGGACGACGTACCGTGGCTTGGTCAAGGTGGTGGAGGGTGCGGTCGGTGCCAGGATCAATGTGAACTGCGATGCGCTGATTCTGGATGAGCGCTCGTCGTCGGACACGTTCCCGTACATCGAGGTGGAGGAGGAGCAGACGACGCTGGCGCACGAGGCGAATGTGGGGCGGATCGGCGCGGAGCAGGTTTTTTACTTGATGAGCCGTGGCCTGAAAGAGTCAGATGCGATGTCGATGATTGTGCTTGGCTTTATGGAGCCGTTCACCCGCGAATTGCCGATGGAGTACGCCGTCGAACTGAACCGTTTGATCCAGCTTGAAATGGAAGGCTCGGTTGGCTAGCTTGTTGGCATGTAGGGAGTGCATGCAATGCCGAACATTCACACACAACGCTATCGCGACATTCGGGGCGTATTGACACGGGTGATGCGGAGTATGCCTGAGCTGCCAGAGCGAACCCGACCAAGCATCACCATTCAGATGGCCCGCCATTACCTTCAGGGCCACTGCGCGGAGTGCGGTTCACCATTGGATCAGTGTGGGTATGCGATCGTCCATGCACAGGAGATGCTACGAATTGGCACATCTGTCGCTTCCGATGTGGCGCAAATACCAATCTGCCCAGATTGCTACACGGCGCGCTGCCTGATCCGGCAAGGTTTCGCGCCGCAGCAGGGCGAGTAGTAGCGGACAGCAGTGGATAAAAGGGGCTATCTGATGCGTGATCAAACATCACAGCGATTAAAACAAGCGGGCGATGCGAATCGGGTCTCTATTCAAAAGGGGCCTAGGCCGATGCTTGTGGACTTGATAGGCCGCACAGGGACAGTCGTCGAGACCTTCCGAGTGCCCCGCGATAGCTGCCTCGTCCGTATCGACGGCGACCGGTATCTGCAACGCGAATGGTTTTTTTATCGCGACGAAGTTGTATTCAGCGATAGCTAAGTGGCGATCGTAAACGCTCTTTGCGGCGTGTACGAGCCTTTGGCAGAACATCACGTTTTGTATGGATGCTTTCTCTTGTAGCGAGAAGGCCCGTACAAGGGAATGGAGGATTCTTTTGAACGATCACACACTTACTCAAAACCTGGAACCGCCGTGGATCTGGTGCGATACCTGTAAACGTGTGTACACCATCGGCGATGCGCATGTGATCAAATTTGCCTCCGATGCATTGCACACGCACCCTGCCACCTTGACGCTGTGTCCTTATCCCGACTGTGGCGCGGGTACGACCCGACACGGTTGGCGGTGGGCGACCATCCTGGCTGAGCATCCCACGTATCCCCGTTTGCCAAAGCGGGATACCGTCTACGCCCGCTAGCGTGTGGTTCATATCACATTCAGTCGGACAACGCTTGTATCAAACCAGTTTTCGCCTGCGGCAGCAAGGTACGTTCTATTTTATGTGATGTCGATGCGCTGCTACGCGCAGCGCATCGACATCACTTCCCTGAAGATGCTGGTATCAATTGCAACGTTGAGGGGCATTCTTCGCAGGGTTTATCTTCTGTTCCACGGTAAGTGGTTCAGAGCCGCCAAACATCACGATACATTGAACAGCCACCGTTTGTGTGTGGTTGTTTCCTCACGGATAAGCAAAGGATTACTACATCGTGCCTAAGCAACTAAAATTCCATGAAGACGCCCGACGATCACTCAAGCGCGGCGTGGACATCGTGGCCGAGGCGGTCAAGACTACGCTCGGCCCGCGCGGTCGCAATGTGGCGATCGGCGCGCACTTCGGTGCCCCGACCATCACCCACGACGGTGTAACGGTCGCGAAGGAAATCGAACTGAAGGACCCGTTCGAGAATATGGGTGCGCGCTTGCTGGTGGAGGTCGCTAGCAAGACGAACGATATCGTCGGCGATGGCACCACGACGGCGACTGTACTGGCTCAGGCGATCTTTAGCGAGGGCTTGAAGATGGTCACCGCTGGCGCGAATCCGCTGTTGCTCAAGCGCGGCCTCGATAAAGGTGCCGAGGCGCTGATCGCAGAACTCAAGCACCAAGCCAAGCCGATTCTCGACCGCGCCGACATCGCGCATGTGGCCAGCATTTCGGCTGCCGATGCCGAGATCGGCGATCTGATCGCTGAGGTAATGGAGCAGGTTGGTAAGGATGGCGTGATCACCGTCGAGGAGAGCAAGGGCACGATTTTCGAGACAGAGTACACCGAGGGAATGCAGTTCGAGCGGGGCTACATTTCGGCCTACTTCGTCACCAATCAGGAGCGGATGGAAGCTGATTTCACTGAGCCGTATATCCTGATCACCGATAAGAAGATTTCGGCAGTGGATGATGTGTTGCCCGTGCTTGAAAAAATGCTGCAAGTCACCAAGGAGTTCGTGATCATCGCCGAGGATGTGGATGGCGAGGCGCTCGGCACGCTGGTGGTCAACACGTTGCGCGGCACGATGAACGCGCTGGCGATCAAGGCGCCCGGCTTCGGCGACCGCCGCAAGGAGATCTTGCAGGATATCGCGATCTTGACGGGCGGCACGGTGATCTCCGAGGAGATTGGCCGCAAGCTCGAAAGCGTCACCGTCGCGGATCTAGGCCGCGCTCGCCGCGTGGTCTGCACCAAGGACACGACCACGTTTATCGAGGGCCACGGCGACGAGCAGGCTATCCGCGCCCGTACCGAGCAGATCCGCGTGCAGATCGAGAATAGCAACAGCGACTACGACCGCGAGAAGCTTCAGGAACGCCTCGCGAAGTTGTCGGGTGGCGTGGCGGTGCTCAAGGTCGGCGCGGCCACCGAGCCGGAGTTGAAGGAGAAGAAGCACCGCGTCGAGGATGCGCTCTCGACCGCACGGGCGGCTGTCGAGGAGGGCGTGGTACCCGGCGGCGGCGTCGCGCTGATCAATGCCATTCCAGCGCTCGACCGCGTGCAAACGTGCAACGACGACGAGCAGTTTGGTGTGCAGATTCTGCGGCGAGCGCTTGAGGAGCCGATGCGCATTCTGGCGCGCAACGCAGGCGAGGATGGCGCGGTGATCATCGCCACGGTCCGGCGCAACCAGGCATCGAGCGGCGATACGACCTATGGCTACAATGTGCTGACAGGCTCGTTCGGCTCGATGCTGGAGCAGGGCGTGATCGACCCGGTCAAGGTGACGCGCAGCGCCGTGCAGAATGCGATCTCGATCGCAGGCTTGCTGCTCACCACTGAGGCGCTGATCACCGATATCCCCGAAAAGGGCGGCAACGGCATGTCGGGTGGCGATGGGATGGACTTCTAATTGCATCACTGATGACTGGTGGTACGAACATGACTCAATCCTACACAATTTTCGATAGCTTGATGCTGACGGCGCAGGAACTGGAAATGACGGTGGTCACAGGGCAACTGTGGCCACCCATCGGCGGACGCATGTGGATCGGCAAGCACAGTGTTGATGAGATTCTGTGCCCCGATCAGACTGAGCGACAAGTCGCCTTTCTGATCGCGCCTGGCGGGCCTGGCAGCACGTTTATACGGACTGGTAAGCGTATCCTGAACGCCGCCGATCTCAAGCGATTGGCACTGGAGGCGGTGGCGGCGGGCGGCAGTCTCACCGAGGGGCGGCTGGCGGTGCTGACTCCCGCCGCCTGGCTGAAACGACATCGCCCTGGCATATACGATCACAGACCCACCACGCTCGAAACGGCGAACGCGGTTGGCTGGCCGCATAACTGCGGTGACGAAGCGGTGTTATTCCTCAATGATCAGTCGATCTTCTCGTTGATGACACAGGTCAGCGTTGGCCGAACCGTGACGATGTTGGTGGGGGCGCTCATCGAGCCAGAGCCGTTACCCGATCAGCCTGGGATGACCGTGCACCCTTCCTTGATGAATCTTGTTCAGGGCAACAATCACCAACAACCGGCTGTTCTCTTGCCGTGATCGGTTGATGCGCTCATTGGGCTTGAAGGCATTGCGAGGCGCGATGCAGCAGAACGTCCCGTAATATGATGTAGAGATCGCCTTTACTTTTTGTCGATTAGGATGTGTTCTGCTATAATAAACAGAGTTTATCGGCATACCACGCGCCGCTCTGTATTTGGGCGGCGCTTTCTATGGGAGTAAGCGATGGCGACGACTTCAGATCTGCGCACAAATATCATTATTCGTTATAATGGCCAACTTCACCGCGTTGTTGAATTTCATCACCATGCACCCGGCAACTGGCGCGCTATGGTGATTATGAAGTTGAAAAATCTTCAAACTGGCAAAACGATTGAGGATCGCGTGCGCGCTGGTTCGGAAATTGAGATTGTGCGTGTGGACAAGCGCCCAATGCAGTTCCTCTACCGCGACGGCGACACGTTCCACTTTATGGACACTGAGACGTTCGAGCAGATTGAAGTGAATGAGGATACGATCGGCGAACCCGCCAAGTTCTTGAAGGACGGCGAGATGGCCGATATTTTATTCTACGACGATAATCAGATCTTGGGCGTTGAGGTGCCGTTCTTTGTGAATTTGGTGGTGACTGAGGCGAGCGTTGCGGTGCGCGGTGATACGGCCACAAACGTGACGAAGCCGGTGACGCTGGAGACGGGCGCGATGATCCAGGTGCCGGCCTTTATCAACGAGGGCGATGTGATCCGAGTCGATACCCGCACTGGCGAATATTTGGAGCGCGCGAAGTAGTTACTCCGCGTTTTGTTTTGATGATGAGAGGGGTTTGGCGATTGTCAAGCCTCTCTTTTTGTTGTTGGGGTGCGCTATTCGGCGGGTGTGCGCGTTCTGGCGAGTGCGTGGGTTGATTTTGTGACTACTCCCCCGCCGAAAGGCTGGGGGCTTCTTGGAGCCGTAGCCCCTG
>ERZ777003.1263-NODE-1263-length-39857-cov-6.798201_pt1 | contig 39857 bp, 43 predicted proteins | sample MGYA00374956_ERZ777003 | MGnify/ENA primary metagenome ERZ777003 (study PRJEB29302, sample SAMN06268252) | bioreactor metagenome | isolation source: Joint BioEnergy Institute, California, USA | place: USA:Joint BioEnergy Institute, California, USA | collected... | reverse complement strand
TCCCCGGGCAACCTGTTTGGCTGGACCTACGACGACACCGCCGTGGACCGGCTGGGCATGAGCTGCTTCGCGCGGCCCTGGCTGCGGTCCAGCGGGTGGAAATGGTCTGCCGGGTGACGGCGGCCTTCATGGACGTCGGTGTGCCCATGGCTGGGGTTTGTGTGGACAACACCGGCGAGCCACAGGTGGAAATCCGGCTCCAGTAAGTGCTGGAGCCGAAGCAGCCGGGGCACGCGAGCAATTGGGGGGGTGGCCCGGTATGCGGTGCTGCCGGAACATCCGGCAGCACCGTTGTACCGGCGCGCAAGCGACGCGCGGGAGGTCGGGACGCCGGCGGCGGGTGGCGGAAGCGCCCTCGTCGCGACGGATGCCGAGGGGCGGTGTCCCTGGCCCCGGTCGGCTGGCACAGCGGGGCGAGTAACGCGAATAGGGAGGATGCGCCGGCGGACGTGAAGAAGGCGGTGCAACGGTTGGCTTGGCGCCCGACATCGAACGAACCAGGGAGTGAAAACCGTTGGAATACCGCCCGCTGGGCAACTCAGGCATCCAAGTCAGCGCCGTGAGCTTTGGCACGTGGGCCATCGGCAGCGCGTGGGGACATGTGGACCGGGACGAGGCGCTGGCAGGCCTGCGCCGGGCCATCGACGCCGGCGTCAACTTCTTTGACACCGCCGACATCTACGGCGACGGCCGCAGCGAAGAACTGCTGCGGGAGGCCACCCAAGGCCGGGAAGACGAGATCTACATCGCCACCAAGTTTTGCCGTTCGCTGGACATCCACGACCCGGAGACCTACTCCGAGCGCACCGTGCGCCGGCTGTGCGAGGCAAGCCTAAAGCGCCTCGGACGGGAGCGCATCGACTTGTACCAGGTCCATTGCCCGCCGCACGAGATCATCAAGCAGGGCGACGTTTTTCATGTGCTGGACAAGCTCCAGCAGGAAGGCAAGATCCGCATGTACGGCGTGAGCGTCGAAACCGTCGACGAGGGCTTAACGGCCCTCAAGTACCCGGGCGTCCGGGCGCTGCAGGTGATCTTCAACGTCTTCCGGCAGAAACCGCTCGAAAAGCTGTTTCCCAAGGCGCACGCCCAGGGCGTCGGCATTCTGGCCCGTCTCCCGCTGGCCAGCGGTTTGCTGACGGGGAAGTTTACCAAGGATACGACCTTTCCGCCCGACGATCACCGCAACTACAACCGGGACGGCCAGCATTTCAACGTCGGCGAAACCTTTGCCGGTCTGCCCTTTGAGAAAGGCGTCGAACTCGCGGACAAGCTGCGCTGGATCGGCGACGGTCGGCCGAGCATGGCCGCGGCGGCGCTGCGCTGGATCTTGAGCTTCGCCGCCGTGAGCTGCGTGATCCCCGGGTTCAAAAACGCGCGCCAGGTGGAGGAGAACTTGCTCGCGCTGGCGGCTCGTCCTTTTGATGAGGCGGAGCTGCGCCGGCTCGCGGACTTTTACCGGACGGAGGTGCACGGGCACATCCGCGGCGCCTACTGAGACGCTTCGTGGGTGTGTACTTTCGCCTCAAAGGAGGCATCTCCCGGCAGCCCGGAGACTCATGGGTTCTCGAAATTTCCCAAGAGGATCACGGGGGGCGGGGGAGAAGCAGTTACTACAGAGAGTATCTGTGCTCGCGGAGAAAACGTTTTCAGATAGATTTTCAGAACCCGTCGCGCTCTCGCCCAATGGCGGGAAGGCTGCTTCACGGCGGTGCCGCCCATGCGGCGGCACCGCAGGCCGGTGAGTTTCCGGGCGGGAAAGTTGGTGGCCGCCATGTCGCGTGTCACGGTTAAGGACGTAGCGGAAAAGGCCGGCGTTTCCATCAGCACCGTCTCACGGGTGCTGACCGGCAACGCGCCGGTCTCCAGGGAACTGCACCGCCGGGTCGTGGAAGCCATCGAGGAGCTGGGCTACCGGCCCAATGCGCTGGCCCGGGGCTTGCGCATTCGCCGGACCGCGGTGCTCGGCCTGATCGTCCCGGACATTGCCAACCCCTTCTTTAGCCAGCTCGCCCGCGTCATCGAACAGCACGCCCACCTGCATGGCTACAGCATCCTCCTCTGCAACAGCGAAAACAGCCGTGAACGGGAACTGCAGTACTTCTCCCTCCTGACCAGCCAGCGGGTGGACGGGATGATGGTGATCTCGTCGGCCGCCACCCACGAGCAGCTCAACCGGTTTCAGAGCAACACGGACGCGGTCGTGCTGGCGCTCGACCGGCGAATCCCCGGTTTCCGGGGGCCGTGGCTGGGAGCGGATCCGTATCCCGGGGCGTACGAAGCGGTCGGGCACCTCCTGGCGCTTGGCCACCGCCGCATCGGCATCGTGCGGGGCCTGGAGGGCACCATCAGCAGCGACGAGCGGTTTGAGGCGATCGTGCGGGCGTACCAGGACCACGGCCTGAGCGAGGACCCGTGGGTTTTCGGCGGTCCCTACTCGGTGGAAACCGGCGTCCAGGCCGGCAACGCCTTGGCCCAGCTGCCCGTGGAAAAGCGACCGACCGCGGTCATCGCGGCCAGCGAATTCAGCGCCTACGGGCTTATCCAGAGCCTGCACAGCCATGGCCTGGCGGTGCCGGAGGACATCTCGGTCGTCGGCTACGACAACACGGCCTTTGCCGAGCTGTTTCGCCCGGCGCTGACGGTCATCGCGCAGCCCATCGAACGGATGGGGGAGCGGGCCGTGGAGAAGGTGCTCCAGATGATGGAAGCGGCCGCCGACGAGCCGCCGCCGCCGGTGGCGCCCTTGCCCGGAACGGTTCGGCAGCGGCCCCGATTGGCGGTGCCGGTGCCCGACGAGACGCTGCCGACGACGCTGGTGGTGCGGCAGAGCACGGGGCCCGCGCCCGCTAGCGCGGCGCTGCGGCTCGCCTGAGAGGAAGAGCGGGCTCGCGGGGCGGCCTGGCGCCTGGGGCATGAAGGCTAGAGACGTTGACGAGAAGGCGGCGATGGGAATGGCGATGAGCGAGAGGCCGCGCGTGATGGTCATCGGCAGCATCAACATCGATCTCGTGGCGGACGTGGAGCGGTTGCCGCGGGAGGGCGAAACCATCGGGGCGGTCGGTTTCCAGCAGCACCTGGGCGGCAAGGGCGCGAACCAGGCGGCGGCCGCGGCCCGGATGGGGGCGGACGCCGTCATGGCCGGGTGCGTGGGCGACGACGTGTTTGGCCCGCAGGCCATGGCCGGTCTGCAGGCGGTGGGCGTCGACTGTGCCCTGGTGCGCACGGCCAAGGACACGGCTACTGGGGTGGCCCTGATCACCGTCGGCCGGCGGGGTGAGAACACCATCGTCGTCATCGCAGGTGCCAACGGGACCCTGGCCGGCGGGGACGTGGAGCGGGCGGCCTGTGCCATGGCCGACTGCGATGCCGTCATGATGCAGTTTGAGGTGCCTGATGCGGTGGTGCTGGCCGTCGCCGAGACCATCGCCCGCCTGAGGGAGCGGGATGGGCGGCCGCTGTTTGTGCTGAACCCGAGCCCGTTCCGGGCGTCGGCGGTGCCGCCGGCCGGTACGGTCGACATCCTCATCGTCAACGAGATCGAGGCGGAGCAGATGACCGGGCTGAAGGTTGTATCCCCCGCCGACGCGGCCCAAGCGGCACGGCGGCTCTTGCCAACCTTGCGCGCCGGCGGCCGCGTGGTGGTCACCTTGGGCGCACAAGGGGCCGTGGCCTTGGGCGGCGACGCGGACACGCCCCTCTACATTCCAGCCCGGCCCGTTGAGGCCGTGGACACGACGGGTGCCGGAGACACGTTCGCCGGAGCCCTGGTGGCGGAGCTGTGCGCGGGGCGTTCGACGCGGGAGGCGCTGCGTTTCGCCACGGCTGCGGCCGCGATTGCCGTCACCCGGCCGGGTGCCCAATCCTCGTTCCCGCGGCGTGAGGAGGTCGAACCGGCCTTAGACGGCGCTCCCGAGGCGGCGCCGCTGGTCGAAAGGGGGTAGGCGCGATGGGCATGGCTGCCGATGACCGCAGGCCCGGGCCCGACGGCGGGCACGCGCAGGACCGTATGACCATGCAGGGTCACATGACCGCGCACGATCGGATGACCGCGCGGGACGGTAAGCCTGCGCACGGCGCCGCCGGGCAGCAGACCGGACGAGCCGCCGCTCCGCGCGACGTCGTCCTGCGGATGGCGGGCATCTCCAAGGCGTTTCCCGGCGTCGTCGCCCTGGACGGGGTGGACTTTGACGTCCGGGCCGGCGAAGTGCATGCCTTGCTGGGCGAAAACGGCGCCGGCAAGTCGACCCTGGTCAAGATCATGACCGGCGTGTACGAAAAGGACGCGGGCGAGGTGTACGTGCGCGGCGAGAAGGTCGACATCCGCACGCCTCTTGAAGCCCAGCGCCTCGGGATCCGGATCATCCACCAGGAGTTTACCCTCATCAACGACATGTCCGTAGCGGAGAACATCTTCCTCGACGCCATGGGCGGGCGCATGTTCGGCTGGGTTCCCTTGGGCCGCATGCGGGCCGAGTCCAGGGCGTTGCTCAAGCGGCTTGGCCTGCACCACGTATCGGTCGACGCGCCCGTCCGGGACTTGAGCGTGGCTGAGCAGCAGATCGTGGAGATCGCCCGGGCTTTGCGCGAGGACGCGGCGGTCATCATCATGGACGAGCCGACCGCGGCGCTGACCGACGCGGAAGTCGAGCGGCTCATGGACATCATCCGCCAGCTGCGTGCCGACGGCACCGGCATCGTCTACATCTCCCACAAGCTCGAGGAGATCATGGCCATCGCCGACCGGGCGACGGTGCTGCGGGACGGGCGCTTGGTGGGAACAAAGCCCATGTCCGAGCTGACGCGGGATGAGATCGTTCGCCTGATGGTGGGCCGCCCCTTGACCAAGCTGTATGTGCGCAATCACCAGCCGACCCGGGACGTCGCCCTCGAAGTGCGGGGCTTGTCGGTGCCGGGGCGTGTCCACGACGCTTCCCTCGTCGCCCATAAAGGCGAGGTCGTGGGGATTACCGGGCTCATGGGCGCCGGGCAGCCGGAGCTGGTACGGGCCATTTTCGGCGCCGTGCCCACGTCCGCCGGCGAGATCCGTCTGCATGGGCGGCCGGTGGATGTGCGCTCGCCCCAGGACGCCATCCGGCACGGGATCGCCCTCCTCACCGAAAACCGCAAGGAAGAGGGGCTTGTGCTGCTTCTGTCCGTTGTGGCCAATTCGAGCCTCGCGTCCCTGGACAAAGTGTCCCGGTTCGGTTTCGTGGAAACCGCCAAGGAGCGGCGCCAGGCGGCCGACTACGTGGAGCGCCTGGGGATCAAGACGCCGAGCCTCGATCAGGAAGTGGACAGCCTCTCGGGCGGCAACCAGCAAAAGGTGGTGCTGTCCAAGTGGCTGGCCACCGACGCTTCGGTCATCATCATGGCCGAGCCGACCCGCGGCATCGACGTCGGGGCCAAGGCGGAGGTGTACCGGCTCATCGACGAGCTGGCGGCCCAGGGCAAGACGGTCCTTCTGGTTTCCGGGGAGCTGCCGGAGGTCATCAACCTGAGCGACCGCATTTACGTCATGCACGAAGGCCGCATCGTGGCCGAGCTGGACGCGGCTTCGACGAGCCAGGAGGAGATCGGGACGTACGCCACGGGGGGGACCTACCATGACCCTGCTTGAACCGCAAGCCCAACGAGCGCCCCGGCAGTGGATTCGCCGCTACGGCATGCTCCTGGTGCTGCTGGCCATGATGGTGTTGGCTTCGTTTTTGAGCGACCGGTTCCTGACGTCGGCCAACTTGATGAACGTGACCCGGCAGGTGGCCATCAACGCGATTTTGGCCGCCGGGATGACGGTCGTCATCCTGTCGGGCGGCATCGACTTGTCGGTTGGCTCGGTGCTGGCCCTCACCGGCGCGGTCGGGGCGGGCATGATGGCCTCGGGCGGCAACTGGCTGGTGGCGGTCCTCGCCATGCTGGGCCTGGGCACGATGCTCGGCGTCGTGAACGGCTTCTTCGTCGCCTACGGGCAGCTGCCGCCGTTCATCGTCACCTTGGCCATGATGGCCTTTGCCCGGGGCTCCACGCTCGTCTACACCAACGGCCGGCCCATCACGGTGCTGAACAACTCGTTCCAGTGGTTTGGCCACGGGCAGGTAGGCCCCGTGCCGGCGCCGGTAGTCATCATGATCGTCCTGTACGTGGCGTTTTACGTCTTCCTCAACCGCGCCACCCTGGGCCGGCTTATCTACGCGGTCGGCGGCAACGAGCGGGCGGCCCGCATGTCGGGTGTGCGCGTCAACTTCATCAAGGTGCTTGTGTACGCCGTCAGCGGTTTCACGGCGGGGCTGGCGGGCATCGTGATGACGTCGCGCCTTTTTTCGGCTCAGCCCACCGCGGGAGCGTCCTATGAGCTGGACGCCATCGCCGCTGTCATCCTGGGCGGGACGAGCCTAGCCGGCGGGCGCGGGTCGGTTACCGGCACCATCATCGGCGCATTCATCATCGGCATCCTGGGCAACGTGCTCAACCTGCTCAACGTGTCGTCGTTCTACCAGGACGTGGCCAAAGGTGTCGTGATTTTGGTAGCGGTGCTCCTCGACCGCCTCATCCACGCGGGCGGCAAGGGTGCTCCGCGAAAGGGGGTGGCGCCCCGCGCAGAGCAGGCGTAGCGGAACGGAGGCGTCTCGTTGCCGCACCGGCTGATGTTGGCGTTCTGGGACAGGAGTTTCGTGTTGCAACCGGAGCTCAAAGGAAAACCAGCCTTAAGGAGGCAGACGAAATGACTCGCACCCGAATTTTGCTGGTCCTCAGCGCGTTGTTGCTGGCCTTTGCCGCGGCTATCCCGGCATCGGCCCAGACGATCGGTCTTGCCGTCTCGACCCAGTCCAACCCGTTCTTCGTGGACTTGCGGGAAGGCGCCGAGGCCAAGGCCGCGGAGCTGGGCGTGCAGCTGCGCGTCGTGGACGCCCAGGATGACTCGGCCCGCATGCTGGCCGGCATCGAAGACCTGATCGCGGCGGGCGTCGACGTGCTCCTCATCAACCCGACGGACTCGGCGGCGGTCATCCCGGGCGTGCTCGCGGCCAACCGCGCCGGCATCCCGGTCATCACCGTTGACCGCGCCGCGGACGGCGGCGTTATCGTGTCCCACATCGCGTCCGACAACGTCCTCGGCGGGCGGATGGCTGCGGAGCTGGTCGTGCAGGCGTCCGGCGGCCAGGCCAAGGTTGTGGAGCTCGAAGGCATCCCCGGCACCACGGCGGCCCGTGAGCGCGGCCAGGGCTTCAACGAGGTCATCGGCCAGTACCCGGGCATCACGGTCGTGGCGCGGCAGGAAGCCGGCTTTTATCGGGCTCGCGGGCTGACGGTCATGGAGAACATCCTGCAGGCGCAGCCGCAGATCGACTTCGTGTTTGCCCACAACGACGAGATGGCGCTCGGTGCGCTCGTGGCCATTGAGGCCGCCGGCCGCGCCAGCCAGATCAAGGTCATCGGCTTTGACGCCACCGACGACGCGGTGCGGGCCGTGCGGGAAGGCCGCATGCTGGCCACCGTTGCCCAGCAGCCGCGCCTCATGGGCGCGCTGGGCGTGGAAGTGGCCGTCAAGGTGCTGCGCGGCGAGACGGTGGACGCGTTCATCCCGGTGCCGCTGGCGCTCGTCACCAACGACTGAGCACACCACGCCGGCTCCAGCAACGGCGGCTGTAAGGTAACGAGCGGCTAGTCGAAGCCGACGGCGGCGGGCCGGTCTGCCGCGCAAGCGGCGCCGGCCCGCTGGTCGGCAGGCCCCGCGACGTCTAGGAGGGAATCGGGCCATGAAAAAGATCGGGATTTTGCACGCACAGCTGTCGCGCATCATCGCGTCCATGGGCCACGGGGATATGCTGGTCATCGGCGACGCGGGGCTGCCGGTTCCGCCCGGCGTGGAGACGGTCGACTTGGCGCTGGTCCAAGGGGTTCCCGGTTTCCTGGAAACCGTCGCCGCCGTCCTGCGGGAGCTTGAGGTGCAGGAGGCGATCATCGGCCAGGAGATGGCCCAGGTGTCTCCGGGGATGCACCAGGAGTTCACCGGCATGTGGCCGCAAGCCGTCCCGGTGCGGGCGGTGCCCCACGCCGAGTTCAAGGAGATCACCAAAAAGGCCCGGGCCGTCGTACGCACCGGCGAGTTTACCCCCTACAGCAACATCATTCTCGTCGCCGGCGTTCTCTTCTAGAAAGGGAGTACGGTTTCCGGGCGAAAAGTCCAAGTACTCCACCAAAACGCGCGGCGCAAGGTTGCGCTCCTCGGTGAGGACGGGCCCAAGCTTGGCCACGGGCTTCCTGCGGCCTGCGACGAGTGACAGATGATGGAAGGAATGGTAAAATGTCTCTCGAGCCGTACCTTGAGAATTGAATGCGGTGGCTTCCTCCAAAGGCACGATTGGAGTGAGGCGCGTTGTCACCACCCTCCGTGGCGTTGTTCATCGACTTCGAGTACTTCGTCTACGGGGCCGAAAACACCGGGATGGCGCCGCCGGCGCCCGCACGGGTCATGGAGCTCGCGGCCGCTTACGGCACGGTGGCCAGCGCAAAAGCGTTTGGCAACAGCGAGGTGCTCGACCGGTTTCGCGTGGAGCTGCGGGCGGCCAGCATTGAGGCCATCCTCTGCACCAGCGCCGCCGGCCCCAACAAGAAGAACGTGACCGACTTTTTTATGCTGGACAGCATCTACCAGACCGCCTACACCCAAGGCCACATCAGCCACTACGTCGCTGTCACGGGCGACGGGGATTTCGCCAGCGTCCTCGCGTATCTCCGCTACAGGCTGCAGAAAAATACAATCGTAATGGCGTATCCGGACTCCGTTAGTCCAGAACTTAGGACCGCGGCCAGTGAGTTCGTCCCGCTCGAGCGCGTCGTCAAGGAAGTTTGGCCAATAGACGAACAGATGAAGCTCATCCGGTTCGTGCACAGCGGCGAAAGCCAGGGCAAGTTCATCACGCTGACGAGCACCGCCCGGGTGTACAAGTCCGGCGGCACGACGGAAGAGGAGCGCAAGGAGCAGATCTTGCGCATGATTCAGGACGGCGTCTTTCTGCAGCGGGTGGAAGACCAGGGCGAGCGGCCGGTGCGGTTGCTCTACGTAAACCGCGAGCACCCCCTGGTGCAGCAGGCGCTAGAGGATGTGTAAAGGCGGCGGGTCGTCCCGCCGCCGGGGGAAGACGTAAAGAGAGCAAAAGCTATGCAGGCCAAGAGCACGGTAAAGCAGGGGGAGGTCACCGCATTCTCGCTCACGGGCTCCCGGTGTTTCACGCCCCTTATGCAAACGCGTTGTCAATGTAGTGGCAAAGAAGGTGGATGACGGCCAGGTGTCCTTCCTGGATCCGGGCCGTGTCTTTGAGGGGCACCGCTACCACCCAGTCGCAGAGGCTGCGCAATACCGTGTCGTCCTGTCCGCACAAGCCGACCGTCCGCAGGCCTCTCTGCCGAGCCGCCTCGAGCCCCCGCAGCACGTTGGCCGAACGGCCGCTGGTGGTGAGGCCGATGGCCATATCCCCGGGCCGCCCGAACGCCTCTACTGGCCGGGCGAACACATCCACAAAATCGAAGTCATTGGCGATGCACGTGAGCAAGCTCCCGTCCGCGGGCAGCGCCTGGGCCGGCAGCGGCTGCCGGCCCAGGCGAAAGCGGCCGACTAGCTCCGTGGCAAAGTGGGAGGCTTGCGTCGCGCTGCCGCCGTTGCCAAAGATGTACAACCGCCCGCCCGCTTGGAGGGATTGCACGATGGCCCGCGCCAAGGTCTCCAGCTGTTCGGCGCTTTCCCGCAGCCAGCCGACGACGGTTTCCATGTCGTCGAATTGGGCCGTCCAGGGGTGAGGAGCCAGGGTTCGATCGTTAGGTGTCATCAGCGGGTGCCTCCCAGCTTGCGCGACAGATTGGTGTCCAGCGTGAAGAGCAGGATGCGTTCGGCTCGCTCGATGTCGACGCTGCTCACCATGGACACGACTTTCGTGCCGGTCATCTGGTGAACGATCTGGGTGAGGAGCAGGCGGGACTCTTCGAGGAGCTTCTCCCGCATCTGCTTCACGAGACTGGCGCCGTCAGGCGACTCGATGAGCTTTTGCTCCGCGACGGTGAGTGCGTCCCGCAGCCGTACGACGATGAGGTCTTCAACGATGTACGTGCGGATGGACTGGGGCCCCCGGCCGATGTAGTCCTTTTCAAACTGGAGGATGCTCTTGGACAACGCGTCCTCAAGCTGTCCCTTGGTGCGGTCCATAGCCTTGGACACGTCCGCCGTCACCGCCTGCGCCTACGGGCGTGGTCGAGTGGAATCACGTTGCTTTCGCCGGCGTCCCTCGCCGGGGAAACCAGGGGCTGCATCTGGCCCGCAGCCGCCAAGGCTTGTCTCCGATCCGCCGGCCGCGGATCGCCGCCCAGCGACGGGTTTGGCTCGAGGACTTGGCCGGCGCGCGGTGGGTCCCGGGGATCGATAAACGGTTTGGGTTCCCGGTTGATAGACGGCTGTGACGGCAGGCTTGCGGGCGGCCCGCCGGGCAGCGAACCGCCGGCCAGCGGCCGCACAGTCGCCTGGCCCTGTCCGAGGGTCGCCGCCGCAAAACCGGTCAAGGCGCTGCGGTCCACGGGTTCCACGAGGCCGAGCGCGCTCAGGCAGTAGAGCGCATGCCACACCTTGTGGACCGGTTCTCCGAGGCGCGCTGCCACATCCTCCGCGGACAACTCACCGCCCAGGGCCGACCAGACCGCCCATTCGTCGGGGGCCAGCAATTGCCGCAGCGGCATGTGGTCCGCCAGGGCGGTGCGGCGGACGACCGTGGACGGCTTGGGAACGAGCCTCCCCCACTTCCGTGGGTTGTCGACGCCCCGGACGGCGCCGAGCAGCAAAATCTCCCACCGGGCGCTCAGGTTGGCCGTCGGATCCACGCGGGGGCTGAACTTGAATGACCCCCGCTCCCAGCCGAAGGGGGCGTGAAACGCGTCGACCCCTGCGGCGTTTCCGCACAGCGCCCCGACGACTTCGCCGCCCTTCCAGAACTGCAAGGCCATCTCGCCGCCTCGCTGCAGCACCAAAGTACCCGAGCGCTTGCCGGCCCGCAGGAAGTGCATGACGTGGACGAGGTCGAGCACCTGCAGGCTGCCTTCAAACTCGATAGCGCTGCGGGCAATTTGGCCCATCCACGCCCGCAGGTGAAGCCGCATCGCCTCCAGCGCCTGGGCCAACGGAGCAAAGCGCCGCTCCCGGGCAGGCGGCGCCTCCTCGTCAAATTCGCCTTCCGCCAGCCGCTGGATGAAGTCAACATACGGAGCCATCGGCTTGAGGAGCCACAGGCCGCCTGCGTAGGCCGCGCCAAATCCACCCGCGCCGGCCAGCAGGGTCGTTGCCAACTGCCCCGACAGCCACGCCGCGAGTCCGGCCGCGCCCAAGCCGGCGCCGGTGGCGAACACCACCAGCCGGTCAACGGTGCGCATCGGAATCCGGTTCCCAGGCGCCCTCGGGCCCCGCCGGCGGCACGTCCAGGGACCCATCCAGCCGGCAGACGATGAGGCGCTCATCCGCCGCCGGGTCCAGGTCCACCGACACGCCCCGCACCCGCCGGCCGGCCAGTACCTCGTTGAGGCGCAGGATCAAGAGCTCGTGCACTTCGTCAAACTCCCGCACCAGGAGCTGCCGCATGAGCATCTGCCCTTCGCGGGATTCGGCCAAGCTCCGCTCCGCGGGGCTCAACACCCCCTGCAGGCGCAGCAGGATGAGGTCGTCCACCAGGTGCACGCGCACACGGCGGACAGTCCGGTGAAAGTTGTCCCGCTCAAAGCGTACGACGGTCTCGGCCAGCGCCCGCATGAGCTCCGACGCTGGCGATGTTTCCGGCCGTCCGGCATTGGTGAGCGCCATGGTCCGATCAACTCCTAAGCCTTCCTTGCCACGCACCGCCGGGGGCTCTTGCTCGCTACGGACGGCGGAGCAGATGGGCCACCCGGGGGGCGAAGTACACGGTCACCTCATCGCCGGGATTCAACAGGCCATAGGCGAACGGATTCGCCATTTCCGCGAGCAGCCGCGGATGGCCCGGCACCTCGATCTCGTACTCAACCACGGCACCCAGGAAACTCCGGCGCACGAGCCGGCCGTCGACCACCGGCGCGAGCTCCGCCTCCAGGCTCGCGCTCGTCCCGCTCTGCCCGGGGGCTCCCCCGGACCGGGGCCGCACGTACGTGTTTTCCGGCCGCAGCAAGATATCGACGAAATCGCCGGGCCCAAAGGCCGCCTCGCCGGTGCGGGGCACAAACACGGTGCGGTCGCCCACTTCCAAGTCGTAGCCGCCTGCCCCGGCTCCCGCCACCCGGGCGCTGACGAAGTTGGCGCGCCCGATGAAGTCGGCGACAAAGTGCGACGCCGGGCGGGTGTAAACCTCTTCGGGCGTGCCCGACTGCTCGATGCGCCCGTCCTTCAAGATCACGATGCGGTCGGAGATGGCCATTGCTTCCGACTGATCGTGCGTCACGTACAAGCTGGTTATTCCGTGCCGCTGCTGCAGGGCCCTGATTTCAAGGCGCATCTGCTCCCTGAGCTTTGCGTCCAGGTTGGACAAAGGCTCGTCAAACAGCAGCACCCGCGGCTCGTTGACGATCGCGCGGGCAAGCGCCACTCGCTGCTGCTGCCCGCCCGACAGCTGGTCGGGGCTGCGCTGGGCCATCTCGGAAAGGCCCACTTGCGACAGCACTTTCTCGGCACGGCTCTTCTGCTCCGCAGGCGGGATGTCCTTGCGCAGCTTCAGGCCAAACATAACGTTTTCCCACACGGTGAGGTGGGGGAAAAGCGCGTAGTTCTGGAACACGAGGGCCGTGTCCCGCTTGTTGGGCGGCGTGTGCGTAATGTCCTTGCCGCCCAGGAGAACCCTCCCGGCCGTCGGGGTTTCAAAGCCGGCCACGATGCGCAAGATGGTCGTTTTTCCGCAGCCCGAAGGCCCAAGCAGCGTCACCAGTTCTCCCGGCGCGATGCTCAAGGAGACGTTGTTGACCGCCGTGACGGAACGGCTCGGATCGGCCCGGTTGGCAAATACTTTCGTCAGGCCTTCAATAACAATGTCCATGGCAAGCCAGAACCTCCCTCAAACACAAGCGCCGCTACAGGCGCTGCTGGATGGCCGCACCGAAGGCCCGGCCGAGCACGAGCCGGATCGTCCCCGTGGCCAGCAGGATGATGGCCAACAGCACCATGCTGAAGGCCGCCGCCGCGCCCAGGCGCCCTGACCCGACCTGCGACAAGATCTGCACCGTCATAAGCTGCCAGTCCGCGGAAACCAGGAAGATCGCGCCGCTGACGGCCGTCATCGCCCGCACAAACGAGAACACGAGCCCGGAGAAGAAAGCGGGCGCCACCAGGGGCAGCGTTACCTTGCGGAACGTCTCCGCGGTGGACGCCCCGAGGTTGATGGCCGCTTCCTCGATGGAAGGATGGATCTGCTGCAGCGACGCCACGCCCGCCTGGATGCCCAGCGGCATGTAGCGGAAGATGAAGTGCAGCGCGATGATGGCAAAAGTCCCCGTCAGCACGAAGGGCCGGGTGTTGAACGCGAGCACGTAGCCGATACCGATCAGCGTGCCGGGGAGGGCGTAGTCCAGCAGGCTGATAAACTCCATGGCCGAACGCCCCGGAAACCGCTGCCGCACCACGAGAAAGGCGATGACCATGCCGAGGATGCCGGCGACGGGCGTCGAGCCGATGGCGATGACCAGCGTGTCGAGGATGGCTTCCCGGCCCACGCCAAAGACGTACTCGAAGTTCCGCCATGTGAAGCTGTGGTCATAGCCCCACAGCCGGGCAAACGCCCCCACGGCGATGGCCACGTAAAAGCTGATGACAAGCAGCGACACAAGTCCGGTCACCACGATGAGAAACGCCTTGGCGCCGGTGCTGACCGCGATGTACCGGCGGCCGGTCGGTTTCCCTGTGACCGTGACGTAGCGGCGCCGGCTGACCCAGTACTTTTGCACCACGAACGCCACGAGGGAGGGCACAAGCAGCGCCACCGCCAGGGCTGCGCCGCCCCGCAGGTCAAACATGCCCGTCACCTGCAGGTACGCCTGGACCGCCAAGGTGGGGAACTGGCTGCCGCTCAAGATGAGCGGGTTGCCGAAGTCGGCCATGGATTCGATGAACAGGATGAGGGCGGCGCTGGCCAAACCCGGCCGGGCCAAAGGCAGCGTCACCTGGCGAAACACTTGCCAGCGGCTCGCACCCAGGTCCAGAGCGGCTTCCTCCATGGAGTTGTCCAGGCTCTCCAGGACGCCCTTGAGGGTCATGTAGGCGACGGGGAAGAAGGTGACGACTTGCGCGAACACAAGGCCGTGCATGCCGTAAATGTTGAAGTCGTACAGGCCGAGCAGCCGCGACGTGACGAACCCGTTGCGGCCAAACAGCATGATGATGGCCACCGACCACACAAAGGGAGGCGAGATGATCGGCAAGATGGCGATCGTGTTGAGCAGTCCCTTAAAGGGGATGTCCGTGCGGGTCACGGCAAAAGCAAAGGCGAACCCGATGGCAGTGGCCAGCACGGCGACGATGGTCGCGGTCACAAGCGTGTTCGTGAGCGCTGCCCGCATGTACCAACTCGAGAAAAGGTTCTGGAAGGTGGCCAGGCTCCAGCTGCCGTCCGGCTGCACCAGGCTGACTTCCACCACTTTGAGAATCGGGTAGATCACAAAGAGCGCGAGCAGGGCAAATACGGCCAGGACCGCGATTAAAAGCGGCGGTTCCGCCACGAGCCGGCGCCAAGCGGCGAGCATGGGCCAGGACCTCCTTAGCCGGGTAACAACGTCACTGTTTGCGTGCGGCTGTCATTGGACACTCTCGCCGGCTGCCGGGCGAGAGTGTCACGAGCAGGCGGCGTCGTAAGCGGTGGCAGAGGCGGGGGAAGGACGGCGCAGGCCGCCCATCCCCTGCCCCCGGGTTTTCAGACGACTTACCGCCGGAGCACCTCGTCCACCCAGCGGTTCACCAGGTAGTTGCGCTGCTCGCCGGCCCACACGGCGTCATACTCGATGAGCGGGATCTCGCTCACCGCCGGCAGGCCCTCACCGGCCACCGCGTCGGGGTGGATCGGGAAGAAGTAGGTCTTGAGCCGGGCGAAGCTGTTCTGGGCTTCCAGCGTCAGCAGCCAGTCCACCAGCTTCTGGGCCGCCTCCAGGTTGGGCGCGCCCTTGACGATGGACACGGCCGGCGCCTCGAAACCGACGCCCTCCTTGGGGAAGACGATCTCGATGGGGTAGCCCTCATCCTTGAGCTGCAGGAACGCCGGCGTAAACTGGATGCCGATGCCCGCCTCGCCGAAGGCCACTGCCCGGGAGGGCGCCGTGCCGCTCTGGGTGTAGGTCTGGATGTTCTGGTCCAGCTTGCGCAGGTAGTCAAAGGCCGCGTCCTCGCCCCAGGCAAGCACCAACGACGCCACGAGGTTGTACGCCGTCCCGGAGGACTGCGGCGTCGGCATCTGGATCTGGTTGCGGAAGACGGGATCCAAGAGGTCCTCCCACGTCTCGGGCATCTTGGCGGCGCTGCGCTGCAGCCACGGCAGGTTGACCGCGACGGCCATGGGGTTCATGTAGAAGCTGGTCCAGTAGCCGTCCGGGTCCTTAAACTGCGGCGCGAGCACCGCGGCGTTGGGGGAGAAGTACGGCTGGGTCAGTCCGCGCTCTTTGGCCAGCACGTGGTTCTCGCTGGGGGCGCCCATCCAGACGTCCGCCTGGGGGTTGCCCTGCTCGGCCTCAAGGCGCGCCAGAGCCGGACCGGAGGACAGGAAGACAAAGCGCACCTGGATGCCCGTCGCCTTGGTGAACTCGTCCAAAATCTTGCGGGCGTTCTCTTCATCGACGCTGGAATACACCGTCAACGTCTGGGCCGCTGCGCTCTGTACGGCGGACACGACGGTCGCCAGCGCCATGACTGCGGCCAAAGCCAGCACCAGCAGCCTGTTGCGAGTTCTCATTGCCGAACCCCTCTCTTCATCAAGCTTTAAGTCTGGAGCAGCCACTTGAGGGTCGTTCCCACGGTCGTCCGCGCGCCCAAGGCATCCCTCCCCCGCCGCCGCCCACAACAAACAAGCCACGAACACGTTGCACGGCGCCCACGGGAAGGGGCGTTCGTGAACGGCTCGTGGCCTATCCCACGCCAACCGCCGCCCGGGGCGGTCTGCGTTTGATCAGCCAATTTGCCATACGATGAGCGGCACTCGGGTTGTGTGCTTTTTCCGTCGCGACCAATTCCACCCGGAAGAAGGATCTCCTGCCGGCGCGAGCAGCCTGTGGATCCTGTATGCGCGGCCGGGCCTTGCAGGAGGCGTTTTTTCCGGCGCAGGAAACCGCTGGGCGCACGGGGGAAGGTTACCGGTACACCCGCCGCGGCGTATATAGGCGTAGTTCTTCCGAACCCTTAGGCAGTGGCACATCTCAGTGGGGGAGCGCGATGGCCGGCGTGTGCGATTCAGACCGGGAGGAAAGCTGGAAACACAGCACGGAGCACGGCACGGAGGAGGGACGTGAACAAGGTTCGCCGCCCGCCGGGCCGCATGCGCTCGTAGTCGGCGGAACCGGTATGCTGCGCGGCCTGACCCTCGCCCTGGCCGGACGCGGCCTAGTTGTCTCCGTCATCGCAAGAAACAGGGACCGCCTGCACGCCCTGGCGGCTGCCGCAGATTCCCTGACGGGCGCCATCAACCCGATTCCCCTGGACTACCGGGACGGGGAGGAGCTCCGGTCGGCGCTCCGGCGAGCGCTTGCCGCCTACGGCCCCGTGGGCTTGGCGGTCTGCTGGATCCACTCGACGGCGCCTGAGGCCGTGGGGCAGATCGCCCGGGTGATCGGCTCGAGGGGCGCCCGGAGCCGCCTGTTTCACGTGCGGGGCAGCGCGGCCGCCAATCCGGCGGAAAAGGCGCAGCGCCTGCCCGAGTGGCTGGCGCACTGCCCCAATGTCCAATACCGCCAGGTCATCCTCGGTTTCGTGGTAGAGGGAGCAAGGTCGCGCTGGCTGACGCACCAGGAGATCAGCGACGGCGTGCTGGCGGCCGTTGACGCCGACGCACCGTTCTTTATCGTCGGAACGGTGGAGCCGTGGTCGATGAGGCCTTAGGCGTCCCGCGCCTATCCGTTGGGCTTGAAGGCGCGGCGGGCCCGTCCTACAGGCGCAGGGCGACGACAAGGATGGTGACCGCAACGCCGGCCCCGATCCAGGCGAGGGTCTGGTTGAGCGTGCGCCAGCGCCGTGCCCGCTCCGTGGCCGAAGCGGCGCCGCTCAGGCGGCGCATCTGCCAGGTGAGCAGCGCCGCCGAGGCCAGCGCGACGGTCCCGCCGAACTGCTCCATAAAGTCGAGCCAGAAGGGCTTGCTTTGCCCAACCAAGCCGAGTTGCATCATCATGCCGATGCCCGTCAGCAGCACCAGGATGGCCGCGGGGTTGAGGATGCCCCGGATGACCGAGCGGGCGGTGTCGTACGCGACCGCTGCGCCGTCCTCGCTCGCGACGTGCACGGACTTGCGGTACAGCACATAAAGAGTGGCCGAGCCGCCCAACCAAAAAGCGACGCTCACAATGTGAAGGAAAAGGAGCCACCGCATGCGTGTTACCCACCTTCGTCGTTATTGTTGATGTCCTTCGCACCGGCGGAGCGGGCCGCGCCTAGAGTTGACGGATAAGCTGCTTGAGCCAGTCCGCCTCCGCCTCCAGCAGAATGATCCTGCGCTGCACGGCGTAGTCGACGCCTGACGAGTCCTTGTGGCTCGGCATGGCCCGAAGCTGCGCGGCCGCCCCTTCCAGGCGCTCGATCCGCTCGCGCAGAAGGGCGACGACCCGCTCCCGATCAAGCCAGTCCACGAACATGAGGGCAATTTCCGCCGCCGAACCACCATTGTCCGTATCGACCAGAAGCTCTTCGAGCAGGGAAAAGAAGGCTTCCCGCCCGGCGGGGGTGATGGAGTACACCTTGCGGGGCGGATAGTTGCCCACGGTTTCCGTGTCCATGCGGACAAAGCCTCGGTGCTCGAGCTTCTCCAGCAGTGCGTACGCGGTTGCACGCTTCATGCCGGAAACCCGGCCAAGGTTTTTTTCGATGAACTCATTGATGGAATAGCCGTGCTGACTCTGGGCCATGAGAAGGCCCAAAAGCAGCAGGTGCCGCTCGTCCACGGCCAGCGCCTCCAGCACAGATGGTCATCCCTATACTAATCAGGAATGACTAGTATGTCAATGACTGCCGCCGGCCCGGCTCGCTGGCCGATGTAGCAACAACGCGGTACACTTGGTAACGGGGCCTACTGCCGCTAGAGGAGGACGAGGAATGCAGTACGATCTTCAAACCCCCGACGAGTACTTGCGGGCGCTGGAGGACGACTGGCGTCGCGCCAAGCTACTCGAACTGCGGAGCATTATCCGCGACTGCGGGCCCGAGCTGGTCGAGGGCATCGACTACAAGATGCTCAGCTACCGCGACGAGCAGGGCATTCTCTTTGGCCTCAATGCCCAGAAGCATTACGTGGCTTTATATGTGGGTGATGCGCACAAGGTTGACCCCGACGGCACGCTCCTCGCCGGGCTCGATGTAGGCAAGGGCTGCATCCGCTTTTCGAAATCCAAGGCGGTGGCTGAAACCGGGATCCGTGAATTTATCCGCCGCGCCGTCGAGATGCGCCGGCGGGGTGAGGACATCGACTGTTGATGGGGGCCTACCGGAGCGGCGGCGCACGCCGGTTAGCCGCAGTCAGCGGGCTCGTTGGACTCCGTCCCGAGCGGCGGCCTTTCGGCCCGGTCCTCCGCCAGCACCCGGACCTTTAAGGGATCCAGGTTGCGGGTAATGTCCTCCCGGTACGGTTCAAGCCACGGCGGGAGCATGAGCTGCCGGCCCAAGGATTCCACCGGCTCATCGACGGCAAAGCCCGGTCCGTCGGTGGCGATTTCGAACAGGATGCCGCCCCGTTCCCGGAAGTAAAGCGACGTGAAGTACTTGCGGTCGACGATGGGCGTCACGTTCAAGCCGGCCGTGGCCGCCCGCTGCCGCCAGCCTTCCTGTTCAGGCAAGTTCGCCGCACGCCAGGCGATGTGGTGCACGGTGCCTGCCCCGCCCAGCCCGCCGGGCACCGTTTCAAGCTTGACATCGATGATGTGTCCCAAGCTCCCCTGGGCCCGCAGGCGGATATACTGCCCGTCGTCGCTGGTGCCGGCGGGTTCAAGACCGAGCACGTTCTCGAGCACGTCCAGCGTCTCTAGAGGGTCGCGGCTGTAGAGGAGCGCGCCGCCAAAGCCCTTGATGGCGTTCTCAACCGGGACGCCGCCGAAGGACCATGTGCTCGGTGAGCCTTCCTGCCGCTCGACGAGTTCGAGCTCGAGCCCGTCCCGGTCGGCAAAACCAAGGAACGTCTCCCCGAACCTTTCGAGACGCTCGATCGGTATTCCGAACCGGCGCAGCCGCTTTTCCCAGAAGACCAGCGCGCCGGGCGGCACGGCGAACACCGTGCGGCCGACCTGGCCGCCGCCGATGCGGCCCCGCTGGGCGCCCCGCTTGGGGAAGAACGTCATGGCCGTGCCCGGTTGGCCGGTTTCATTGCCGTAGTAGAGATGGTAGACGTCGGGAGCGTCGAAGTTGACCGTCCTCTTGACGAGGCGGAGGCCCAGCACGCCGCAGTAGAAGTCCACATTGCCCTGGGGATCGCCGGCGATGGCCGTGATGTGGTGGATACCCGCCGTCCTAAAGGTCATGGCCCCTTTTCTCCTCCTCCCGGCCGATGCGGAGACGGCGGCCGGTCACGTCGCGGCAAACCAGAGCGTTTGGGCACTGGTGGAGACGGCCTTGGCCGGGGTGCGCAGGACCGTCTGGAGTTCCGCCTGGGTTTCGACGAGCCCACCGGCGATGATGGGCGGTAACGTGTCCACGGGCAGCCGCCGCTGGATGTTGGGCAAGACCAGCGCAGGCAGGAGCTCGACGGCGTCCGGTTTCGATGCGTTCAGTATCTGGACGGCGGTTTTTAGGGACTCGGAGTCAAGGATGAACAAGCGCTGAATCGTGTACAGGCCTTCGTCCTTGGCTGCGCGAATGAGGTTGGAACGGGTGGTCAAGATCCCATCGACACCGACTTGCTTCGCAAGCACACGCATGCCCGCCGGGTCGCGGCCGATGCCCTGGATTAAGTCAATGTGCGCGAAGATCAGGGTACGCCGGCGAGGGTCTTCGACCGCCTTGTTGATGGAAACAGCTTCCTGAAGGTCGAATACCGTACCGGTAAGAAAGAATACAACTCGCAGTCCGGCCCGCAAGGCGGTTTGCACGTCCTGCGGGCGCTTGATGCCTGCGATGACGGGTTTTTGCTCGAGGGCATGAAGAAACGCGTTGCCGATGAACTTTCATCCTTTCTCAAGTCTCGACCGGCCGGCCGGAGCCGGCGGGGAGATAATGCTCGCTTCGCCACCCGCAGGGGGTCTCCTTCCTTGCCGGCGCCTGCCGTCCAAAGGGCTGTAGCTGGGCCGCCGCGACGAGCTTGGCGCGAACTTGACAGACAACGAAGGGCGGATATACAATACAACAAACGGAAACTGATGTCAGTTTCCCGTCATAGGCTATTAGGCATCGTCCTTCCTCTCGTTCGCGGGATGGAGAACATGGAGATAATCCCCGACGGCGTGTTTGCCGCGGGGATTATTTGTATGCTTAATGGCCCGAAGGGAGGACGAGCACCTAGAGCGGTTCATCACGTCTTTTGCAGTCACGCCGGTCCAAAACTTGTTTCTCGAGTTGAAGGGAGGCGCTTGGTTTGAAGAAGGGAACGTCGCGACGGCCCGCACTTCTTGCGGCTGCACTTGTAATGACTTTCCTCTTGGCGATGCCGATGGCTGTTTCCGCCGCCGATCCGGTTAAGGTAGGCTATGTCCTCCCGCTTTCCGGCAGCGCGGCGGCCTCCATTGGCCAAGAGTTTGCCAAGGGCGCCATGTTGGGCGCAAGGCATGTGAATGAAGCCGGCGGCATTCAGGCGCTGGGGGGCGCGGAGATCCAGCTGGTCCTCACGGACTCCCGCGGCGACCCGCAGGTGGCCATGACTGAGGTCGAGCGCCTGATCACCGTCGAGAGGGTTCCGCTGCTCATGGGGGCGTTCCAGAGTGCGGTAACCCTCCCGGCCACCACCGTCGCCGAGCGGTACGGCGTGCCGTGGATCGTCGATATGGCGGCTGAGAAGTCGATCACCGAGCGCGGTTTCCGGTACATCTTCCGGCCGACGCAGGTGCCTTCTTCGAGCAATGCGGACTCGGTCGTCGACTTCGTGGTCTGGATCGGCGAGCAGACCGGCCGCAAGGCTCAGACCGCCGCCATTGTGTATGAGAACACGGACTGGGGCCAGGACCTGGCCAACCGGCTCCGTCAGCGGTTCACCGAGGCGGGTATCCGGATCGTGCTGGACGAGTCCTACCCGCCGGATTCCCCCAACCTGCGCCCGCTGGTGCTCAAGCTAGCGGCTGCCCGGGCCGACGTCATCTCGGTGACGGCCTACGCGACCGATGCAATCCAGATCCACTCGCTGATCGAGCAGATGGGCGTTAACGCCATGGCGGTCATCGGCAGCGGCGCGGGTCAGGTGGACGCCACCTTTGTCCCGTCGGTCGGTGAGCGCGGCTCCAACTACGTGTTCAGCACCAACGGTTGGGCCGGCCCGGCGTCGACCATCGTCGGGCCTTTCGCCGAGCGGTTCTGGAACGACTACATCGCCGCCTACGGCGAGGAGCCGGTCGGTGAATTCCCGGTCGTCGGCTACGCTTTGATGTGGCTCGTCAAGGACGTCCTGGAGCGGGCCGGCGGTGCTGACCCCGACGCGATCCGCGATGCCTTGGCCTCGACGGAGATGCGCAACAATGAGGTGACCCGCCTCCTGGGCTACGACATCGTGTTCGACGCGACGGGCCAGAATCAGGAGAAGCGGTTCGTCATGCAGCAGATCAAGGATGGCGTCTACTACACGGTGTGGCCGGAGCACGTGGCGGTGCCTGGATACGAAGTCGTCTGGCCGGTGCCCCCGTGGTCGGATCGATAAGTTCGATATGACCGGGTAGTGGTGCGGGGGTTCCCGGGCGCGGGAACCCCCGGCCCTCCGTTCGGCGGCGCGCGCGACCGCCGCCGGGTGGAGCGAAAGCGCGAATCGTCTTTGGAAGTTCGGGAGGCATCACCCGGTGACGATGGTCCTTGTCCAGGCACTGCTTTATGGTATTGCCACCGGCGCCGTGTACGGACTGATTGCGCTGGGCTTGAGCTTGCAGTTTGGCGTCATGAAAATTGTAAACTTCGCCCACGGCGCTTTTTTGATGGCGTCGATGTATGCGGCGGTATGGTTGGCTCGCTACGGGGGCCTGCACCCTCTGGTGCTCATCCCGGTGGTCGCGGTCATCTTCTTCGTCATCGGTCTCATCATCCAGCGCTGGCTCATCGAGCCCATCTACCGCAAGGAAGCCACCCGGGAGCCCATCGGCGTCCTCATTTTCACCACCGGTCTCTGGCTTTTCATTGATCACCTGTTCTTGATGATTGCGGGGCCGAACTACCAGGTACTCCCGGGCCGGTGGGCCAACACCATCCTGCTCCTCGGCGACTACATCTTTACGTACCCGCAAGTGTTCGGCTTCCTCATCGCCTGCGCCGTCACCCTCGCCCTCGTGTTGTACCTGCGCTACACGCGGGTTGGGCGCATCATTCGCGCCACGGGGCAGGACCGGGAAGCGGCTAGTGTCTGCGGCATCAACAGCTCTTGGGTTTATCAGGTGGCCTTCGGGATCAGTATGGCGGTGCTGGGCATCGCCGGCAGCTTGCTCTTGCCCCTCTACCCGGTGAACCCGTTCGTGGGCGACGTCTTTGTTCTGAGGGCCTTCGTGATTGTCGTCCTGGGCGGCATGGGATCCGTGGCGGGCGCGTTTTGGGGCGGGATCCTCGTTGGAGTTCTGGAATCCGTCGGGGCGCAGTTGATGCCCATCTCTATGGCCGAGATCCTCATCTTCGGCACCTTCCTCCTCGTTCTATACTGGCGGCCTTCGGGGCTGTTTGGATTGGAGAGTCAATGATGTCTCGCCACGTCCGGTTGGGGTTGATCCTGCTTGTCGGGCTGCTCGCCGCGGCGCCGCTGTTTGCCGGCTCCCATACCCGGGCGCTCGCCATCTTCCTGGTGATGTATGCGTTCCTGTCGCTGGCATGGAACGTCGTCGGCGGCATCGCCGGGCAGTTGGCGCTGGGCCATGCGGCGTGGTTTGGGATCGGCGCCTACACGTCCACGTTGCTCTTCCTGCGCCTGGGCTGGTCGCCGTGGCTGGGGATGTGGGTCGGGGCGGCCCTCGCCACCGTGGCGGCGGTGCTGATCGGCATCCCCACGTTCCGCCTGCGGGGCGCCTACTTTGCGCTGGCCACGGTGGCCACGGCGATGATCCTCAAAATCGTGGCGGAAAACTCCCACCAGTTCCTGGGCGGTCCCCGGGGCCTGAACGTAACGCTTTTGCGGCACGCGCCCTGGCAGTTCCAGTTCGTCGACAACCGCGCCTACTACATCATCGGCCTTGCGCTGGTAGCCGTCGGCCTTTTGGTCAACTGGGCAGTGCTGCGCTCGCGCTTTGGCTACTACCTCACCGCCATCAAGAACGATGAGGAGGCTGCCCAGGCTCTCGGGGTGGACATCCGGCTGTGCAAGCTCCTGGCCCTGGCCATCAGCGCGGCCATGACCGCGATCGGCGGGACCTGCTCAATACACGCTGTACATCCACCCTGAAAAGGTGCTGGGAACGAACTTGAGCCTGCAGATGGCCATCATGGCCATCGTGGGAGGCCGCGGCACCGTCTGGGGCCCGGTGATCGGCGCGGGCGTCCTGATCGCCGCCGAGGAAATCGCCCGCCGTGTAAGCGGCGGGGTCGTGGGGGCCGACGTCATCCTCTACGGCGTTTTGCTCATGGCCGTGATCGGTTACGAACCCAAGGGGCTATATGAGCTTGGGCGGCGCCTCTGGCACCGTCTGGCCGTCACGGCGCGGCCGAGGGGGGTGGAGTCGTGACGCTTCTTGAGTTTGTCGGCGTGTCGAAGCAGTTTGGCGGTCTAAGGGCCGTCGACGATGTGACTTTCAACGTCAACGCCGGCGAGATCGTGGGACTCATCGGTCCCAATGGAGCGGGGAAGACGACGCTTTTCTCCATGGCCTCCGGGTTCATAGTTCCCACCAGCGGCGAGATCCGTTTCAACGGCCAGCGGATCAGCGGCCGCTCGCCGGCGGAGGTCTGCCGCAGGGGGCTTGTGCGCACGTTCCAAGTGGTGCGCCCCTTCGGCGACATGACGGTGCTGGAGAACGTCATGATCGGTGCCTTCCTGCACACCCCGGACCCGGCCAAGGCGCGCGAGAAAGCCATGGAGCTGCTGCGATGGCTCGGCATGGAAGGGCGCGCGGCGCAGCCGGCCAGGACGCTGACGTTGGCCGGGCGCAAGCGGCTCGAGGTGGCCAAGGCGCTGGCCACCGAGCCCAAGTGCCTCCTCCTGGACGAAGTCATGGCCGGCCTCACGCCCGCGGAAACCGACGGGATGATCGAACTGATCCTGGCCGTACGCGACCGGGGCGTCACCGTGCTCGTCGTCGAGCACAACCTGCGGGCCGTCATGAAACTGTGCGATCGGGTCGTCGTCCTCCAGTTTGGCCGGAAGATCGCCGACGGCACACCCCACGCCGTGGCCAAGGATCCGACGGTGATCCGGGCCTACATCGGGGAGGACGGTGACTGAGGTGCTGGAAGTCAACGGCGTAAGCTCGGGTTATGGCGACGTGCAAGTGCTGCGGGAGGTTTCCTTGCGGGTAAATGAGGGCGAGATCGTCAGCGTCGTCGGCGCCAACGGAGCGGGCAAGACGACCCTCATCCGCACCATCATGGGGATTCTTCCGTGCAAGTCGGGTACGATCACGTTCCAGGGCCAGCGGATTGACGGCCGGCCTGCCCATGCGGTTTCACGGCTGGGCATCGCCCAGGTCATGGAAGGACGCCGGCTGTTTCCGCACATGACCGTGGAGGAAAATCTGCTGGTCGGCGGCTCCATGCTCAAGAGCCGGGAGGAGCTAAAGCGCAACCAGGCTTGGGTATATGAGCTTTTTCCGTGGATGGTCCAGCGCCGCAGGCAGCTCGCACGTTCGTTGAGCGGCGGCGAGCAGCAGATGGTGGCCATCGGCCGCGCCCTCATGCAGTCGCCCAAACTCATCCTGCTGGACGAGCCGTCCATCGGGCTCGCACCGGTCGTCGTCAAGGAGCTGTTCTCCCGGTTCCGGGAAATCAACCGCAAGGGCGTGACGATCCTGCTGGTGGAACAGGACGTGCAGCGGTCTTTGAGGCTTGCGTCGCGCGCCTACGTGATTGAGCAGGGCCGGGTCGTGCTGGAGGGGCCGAGCAAGGACCTCCTGGAAAACGCAGATCTCAAGTCGGCATATCTGGGAACGGAAGGGACCCACTGATGATTACGCTGGGTGACGCATTGCGGATCAACGCGCTCAAATACCCCGACCGGCCGTGCCTGTTGGACCGGACGCGCCGGTTCACGTACGCCGAGGTCAACGAGCGGGTCAACCGCCTCGCGAACGGGCTGCTGGCCACGGGCGTGCGGCCCGGACAGACGGTGGCCGTGTTCTCCCACAACTCCATCGAGTATATGGAGCTGTTCCACGCCCTGGCCAAGCTCGGCTGTTGCATGGTTACGCTCAACGTGTGGCACCGGGCGGGCGAGGTGGAAGTCCTCTACAAGCACTCGGACGCCGAGTGGTTCATCGTCGGGGAAAAGGCGCAGGCGAGCGTCGCAGAGCTGGTGGACAGGCTCGGGCTCGCTCCGGGACATCTCATCGTCATGGGAGAGCCTGAGCTTCCGGGCGCCGTGGCCTGGAACGACGTCATGGCCGCCGGCCACCCGGCCGAGCCGGGCGTGCGGGTCGACCCGCAGGCGCCCTACTGGATGATGTACACGTCGGGCACGACGGGGAACCCGAAAGGCGTTGTTCGCTCGTTTTTGCGGACCGCCCTGTGCACTTGGGCCGGCATCATCGAATTCCGCTTCAGCAAGGACGACTTGTTCCTGGCCGTGTCGCCGTTTTTCCACGGCGTGACGTTTCTGCCCATCATGGTGCTGCACGTGGGCGGCGCCGTGTTCATCGCGGATCGCTTCTCCGTCGACGACATCATCGAGACCCTCGGCCGCCACCGGATCACATCCGGTTTCATGGTGCCGACGATGCTCAACATGCTCCAGGCCGACCCGCGTTTTGGAGAAACCGATTTCTCGGCGCTGCGGGTGCTGGTGACCGGCGGCGCGCCCATGCCTGAGGCCCTAAAGCGGCGGATCCTGGACGTCATCGGGCCGTCGCTCTTTGAGTTCTACGGGGCCAGCGAGAGCGGTTTTCTCACCGTGCTGCACCCGGAGGATCAGCTCACCCGGATAGGCAGCTGCGGCCGGGCTTGCTTTGGCGCGGAGGTGCAGATCCGGGGCGAGTCGGGCGAGGTGCTGCCGCCCGGCCAGGTCGGCGAGATCTTCACCAGTTGCCAAGGCCGGTTCGACGGCTACTACAAGGACCCCGAGCGGACCGCCCAGGCGCTGCAGGACGGCTGGTTCACCGCAGGCGACCTTGGCCGCATGGACGAGGATGGTTACGTCTACATCGTCGGCCGCAAGAGCGATCTCATCATTAGCGGCGGCGAGAATGTGTATCCCATCGAGATCGAGGACGTGCTTCGTTCGCACCCCGCCGTGGCCGACTGCGCGGTCATCGGCGTCCCCGACCCGCTGTGGGGCGAAGCGGTGAAGGCGGTGGTGGTGTTGCGTCCCGGGCAGGCCGTGGCGGCGGAAGAACTGGTGAACTACTGCAGCCGGCGGCTGGCCGGTTTCAAGCGGCCGAAGTACGTCGAGTTCGTGGACGAGCTGCCCCGCAACGCTTCGGGCAAAGTCCTCAAGCACGTGCTCAAGCAGCAGCACGGGGCGTGAGCCATCAAGCAGCCAAACGGAGGATCGAACCATGAACGCCTACATCAACTTTCCCGCCAGGGTCGCCGCCATGCAAAAGGCCTTGGCCGAGAACGGCGTTGACGTCCTGGTCGGGACGCGCCTAAAGACCGTCACCCACGTCTCGGGTGCCTACGTCCCGTGGCGCAGCGCCGTCGTTGTGCCGGCGGAAGGGACGCCCCACCTCTTTACGGTCGGCATGGACGCGGTGCGCGTCGCCGAGGAGGGGTGGCTCAAGACGGTTTCCGGGTACAGCCGCCAAGCCCTGATGGAAGTCGTCGCGGCCCATCTCAGGAAGCTGGGGCTCGACGGCGGCCGTGTCGGCATCGAGGACGGCTACTCCTATTACCTGCCCGAGGGCATGATCACCCACGCCGAGTACGAGCAGCTGCAGAAGGAATGCCCGGGCGCCGAGCTGGTCAACTGCACGCCCATCGTCGACCGGCTCATGTTCATCAAGGAGCCGGAGCAGATTGCCCTCATGCGCCAGGCGACGGCCATGGTGGACGCGGCGCAAGAGGCGGTGCGCCTTGAGGCCCGGCCCGGGATGACGGAAACGCAAGTCGCCGGCATCGCCGAGCAGGTCATGCGGGACCTTGGCAGCGAGTTTGCCTGGACCTTCACGGGCGGCCAGGAGATCGCCTCGGGTCACCGGACTTGGACCGGCGCCTGCACGCCGTCGACCCGCAAGATAATCCAGCCGGGCGACTTCCTGCTGGTCGACCTGCATGCTATGTACAACCTCATGCTCGGCGACGTGTCCCACAACGGCGTCATGGGCAAGCCGACCGACGCCCAGAAGCGTGTCATCGACGCCTACGTGGAAACGTGCTACTACCTCCTTGCGGCTTTGAAACCGGGCCGCACGATCGGCGACGTGGCGCGCGAAGTGCGCAGCTTCGTGGTGGAGCGGGGCTGGGGCCGCATCATCCGGGGCTTTGGCCACGGCATCGGCCACTTTGGCAACGAGTGGTACCCGTCCTTCACCGACATCAAGATCCCGTACGTGAGCGAACCCGACATCGTGCTCGAGCCCGGTTTCATGGAGATTATGGCCGTGACCTGCAATGAGCCCGGCGTGGGCGGCCTGCGGTACGAGCGGCCGGTCGTCATCACCGAGACCGGGGCCGAGGTGCTTTCACGCACGCCCGTCGAGCCGTGGGTTTACGGTGAGTAATTCAGCGGGGCGGCAAAAGGAGGCAGTGAGCATGATCAAGTTGTACAGCGCCTACATCGGCGGCCAGTGGGTGTCGCAGGTGGGCGGTGAGGAGATCCATGTCGTCAACCCGGCCACGGAGGAGGTCATCGCGGCGCTTCTGCCCGCGTCGGCCCAGGATGTGGATGCGGCCGTAGCCGCCGCCCGGCGGGCTTTCCCAGCGTGGTCGGCCACGCCGGTGGAGGAGCGGGCCCAGTGGCTGGAAAAGATCGCCGCCCGGCTTGAGGAGCGCGCCCAGGAGCTGACCAACACCATCACGGCCGAGGTCGGCATGCCGGTCCGGTTCTGCGGCGTCGTGCAGGTGGGCGGGCCGATCGCGGCTTGGCGGTCGTACGCCGCCCTGGCCCGGGAGTACGAGTTTGAGCGGCGCATCGGCCACTCCCTGGTAGTGCGGGAACCCGCCGGCGTCGTCGGCTGCATTACGCCGTGGAACTACCCGCTGCACCAGATCACTCATAAGGTTGCCGCGGCGCTTGCCGCCGGCTGCACGGTGGTTTTGAAACCATCGGAAGTCGCGCCCATCAACGCGCAGATCCTGGCCGAGGTTATCCATGAGGTCGGGTTGCCGGCAGGCGTGTTCAACCTGGTGCACGGGCGGGGCGACACGGTGGGTGAGGCGCTGGTGGCGCACCCGGGGGTGGACATGGTCTCGTTTACCGGGTCCGTCCAGGTCGGGCGCCACGTGGCGGCCACGGCGGCGGCCACGGTGAAGAAGGTCGCCCTCGAACTCGGCGGTAAGTCGGCGGCCATCATCTTGGATGACGCGGACCTGGAAACCGCGATCAAAGGCGTGCGCAACTCGTGCTTCCTCAATTCCGGCCAGACGTGCCACGCGCACACCCGCATGCTCGTGCCCGAGAGCCGTTATGAGGAAGCCAAGGCGCTGGCGGCAAAGCTTGTCGCGGAGCTTGTCCCGGGCGATCCTACGCAGCCGGGGACACGGCTTGGACCGGTGGTGTCCGCCCAGCAGCGGGAGCGGGTACTGGGCTACATCCGCAAGGGCATCGAAAGCGGCGCCGAGCTGGTGATCGGGGGGCTTCAGCCGCCAGCGGGACTAGAGCGCGGCTACTTCGTCCAGCCGACGGTTTTTGGACGGGTGGCGCCGGATTCCGTGATCGCGCAAGAGGAGATCTTTGGTCCGGTGCTTTGCATTATCACCTATAAGGATGAGGACGAGGCTGTGGCCATCGCCAACGGCACCATCTACGGCCTCGGCGGCGGGGTCTGGTCGGGAGATCCTGAACGGGCGGTGGCTGTCGCCCGGCGGCTGCGCACGGGCCAGGTCGACATCAACGGCGCCCCCTACAACGCCCTTGCTCCTTTCGGCGGCTACCGCCAGTCGGGCGTTGGCCGTGAAGCGGGTGTGTTCGGCCTGGAGGAGTTTCTGGAGGTCAAGGCCATCCAGTTGCCCGGCGCGGGCAAGCGCGCGTAAGCGGGGGAGTTCCCGTGACATTTGACGAGGCGTTTGGCATCACGGTTGTGGAACGGCGGGAAGGCGAAGTGGTCATCGCGCTTGACATCGAGCCGCGGCACCTCAACCCGAGCGGCATCGTGCACGGCGGCACCCTCTGCAGCCTGGCGGATACGGCCATCGGCATGGCCGTCGTCAGTCGCATCGACCGGGAACGGCAACGGGCAGTGACGGCCCAGTTGAGCGTCAGCTTCCTGCGCGCGGCGACCGCGGGGCGTCTCGTCGCCCGAGGTGTTGTCACCCTCATGGGCCGCCGCCTGGCTCACGGCGAGGCCCAAATTACATGCGGCGACACGCTGGTGGCCAAAGCCCACGGCGTGTGGTACGTTCAGGACAAGCGGCCCGCCTGAGTGCGGCGAGGCAGGGCGCGCATCGCCGGTTGCAAGGGTAAGCGGTCGTACAAGGAGGTACAAAGGCGAGATGGGGTACGTACTGGCGCTGGACCAGGGTACGACCAGTTCCCGGGCCATCTTGTTTGACCACCGGGGCCGGGTGGTGGCCGTGGCCCAACGGGAATTTCGGCAGATGTACCCCCGGCCGGGCTGGGTGGAACACGACCCTGAGGAGATCTGGTTTACCCAGCTGTCGACGGCGCGCGAGGCGCTCCAGCGCGCCGGGGTGGCGGCCGCGGATGTGGCCGCCATCGGCATCACCAACCAACGGGAGACGACGGTGCTGTGGGACCGAGCGACGGGCACCCCGGTGGCGCCCGCCATCGTCTGGCAGGATCGGCGCACCGCGGGCATGTGCGACGCCCTCAAGGCCCAGGCGGCCGAGTCCCTCGTGCGGGCGAAGACCGGCCTCGTTCTCGACCCCTACTTCAGCGCGACCAAGGTGGCGTGGCTCCTGGATAACGTGGCGGGACTGCGCGCCCGGGCGGAACGGGGAGAGATCGCCTTTGGCACGGTGGATGCGTGGCTTGTGTACCGGCTTACGGGCGGCCGCGTGCACGCGACGGACTACAGCAATGCATCCCGCACGCTTTTCTTCAACATCCACACGCTGTCTTGGGACGACGAACTGCTGGAGCTGTTTGGGCGCGTCCCCCGGGCCGTTTTGCCCGAGGTCAAGCCGTCGAGCGCCATTTACGGAGCAACGGCTCCGGACCTGCTCGGGGCGGCGATCCCCATCGGCGGCATCGCCGGCGACCAGCAGGCCGCCCTCTTTGGTCAGGCCTGCTTCGAGGTAGGCATGGCCAAGAACACCTACGGCACGGGCAGCTTTCTCTTGCTCAACACCGGCGCCAAGCCCGTCGCGTCGGAGCACGGCCTCCTGACGACGGTGGCGTGGGGAATGGGGGGAGAGGTGACCTACGCGCTGGAGGGCAGCGTGTTCGTGACGGGCGCGGCGGTGCAGTGGCTCCGGGACGGCCTCGGCCTAATCACCAACGCCGCGGAAACCGAGGCGCTGGCTAACTCCGTACCGGACACCGGCGGCGTGTACCTCGTGCCCGCCTTCACGGGACTGGGCGCGCCCTACTGGGACCCGTACGCCCGCGGCGCGCTGGTCGGGATCACCCGCGGCACGACCCGCGCCCACATCGTCCGGGCCGCGCTGGAAGCCATCGCCTACCAGACGTGCGACGTCATGCGGGCCATGGAGCAGGACGCGGGCGTGCCGCTGCGGGCGTTGCGGGTGGACGGCGGTGCAGCCGTCAACAACCTGCTCATGCAGTTCCAATCGGATGTGCTCGGTGTGCCCGTGGAGCGGCCGGCCGTAACGGAGACGACTGCCTTGGGAGCCGCGTACTTGGCCGGACTTGCCGCGGGCGTCTGGCAGAGCCAAGACGAGATCCGTGCCCAATGGCACCTGGACCGCCGCTTTGAGCCGGCCATGGAGGCCGACCGCCGCGAGCAATTGCTGGCGGGCTGGCGGAGGGCGGTGGAGCGCTCCCTCGGGTGGGCGGCACCCTAGGGGCAAAAGGCGGCCGTCCGGCGGCTTTGCGCCGCCCGGACGGCCGTTTTTTCCGGGCTTCTATCCTCAGTAATGCCGTGCCCGCCAGCTACCTGGCCAACTTTAGTCCCGGCACCACATAGCCCAAAAGTCCGCCGGCGGCGACCAAGACGCCTCCCGCCAGCAGGATGATGTGGGGTGCGACGGCGGTGGACAGTACCCCGACGAGCCCCAGGGAGATAGGGCTGGCAGCCAGGGCGATGGACCCGCGGACAGCGAAGACGCGGCCCTGCATCTGTTTGGGCACCAGGGTCTGGAAGAGTCCCGAGGCGCACACGTTGACCATCGACACCGCCGCTCCCGCAAGCACGAGGGCGATCAGCGCGCTCACAAGGTCCCGCATCTGGCTCGCAACCGCGAGGCCGGCGCCCGTGACCGCGATGCCCCAGATGACGCCCATGCCCCGGTGAAGCCGGGCACCGCCGGCCGACATGAGCAAGGCCGCCGCCACCATGCCCGCCGACAGGCCGCTCGTCAGCAAGCCCGCGCCCGCGGCGTCAAGGCCCATGCGCTGTTGGGCGATGAAGGGCAGCAGAGGCCCGAGAGGTGTCAGGGCAAAGTTGACGAGGGCGAAGTTGCACAGCATGAAAAACAGCATGCGGTTTCCGTTCCACAGGTAGCCCAGGCCGGCGCCCATTTCCTGGAGGAAATCGGCCGCCTTCCCTTGCGCGGCCGCCACCGGCGCACGGCTCGGCAGGGGCGGGATGGCGGCCAGGAGCTAAGGGCAGCCACGGCGCAGGTGAGGGCGCTAATGACCATGACCGCCGGCAACCGGTCCCAGGAAAATGACGGGTAACATGCTCAGCATGGACAACGTGGTCGCGATGGTCACCGAGCCGGTCTTCTCCACGATCCACCACAGAAGCGCCAGTCCTGCCAGACCGTCGCCTTGCATGGAGATGGCCTGGCCCGAAAAGACAAGCCAGAAATCCCGCGCCAAAGAGGGTTTGGGTTGGGACGCCCCCTCCGTTGGCGCCGGAGGCTCTGCCGGGCGTTCCTGGGCGACACCCGCTGTCCGCCGGGACACTGTGGCCACTGCGTGTCACTCCTTTGTTAGAAAATGTTCCAGGGTTTGGGCGATGGTTCGCGCCCGCACGCGGTCGACGCTGTATCGCTTGACGCGGTCGACCCACTCCGACCGCACGAGACCGACGGATTCCAGAGCCCGCAGATGCCTGGACGTGGCCGGTTGGCTCCAACCGAACCGCTCCATCAGGTCGGCGGCGCGGGTCCCCGGATACTGGCGAATGAACGCGAGGGCACCTAGTCGCGGCTCATCGGCCAAAGCCTTTAGGGAGGCCAATAGGTCTCGCTGGGTCTCTTCGTCGCCCGCGTGCTCGCCTTGGATGATGCCGAAGCCGATGACCGCGTCGGGCCGGCCCCCCATCACCGCCGTGGCGATGTATGGTCCGAGCCAGGGGACGGGGACGAAATGGAGCCGCTTGCCCTGGAGCAGGGGGTAGCGGTCCTCGCCCTTGCGGCCTACGATGGCCGTGAGAACCTTGAGCGGGTCCGCGAGGTGAAACTGGCGGCGGGCCGCCTGGGCCAACGCCCGACAAGTGGGGAGGGCTTCCTGCCAGCGTGGTGCGAGGTGGTCGTGCCACAGCTGGCGCAGGCGCATGTCCACCATGGCCCGCAACTCTTCCGGGCGCCGCATGAGGGCTATCGCACGCTCGGCGTCGAGTGCGAACGCTTCGTCCGGGTGCGGACCCTCCATGGCTTTGATGGCTGCGATAAGCCGTTCGGGCTCATGTTCGAGCCATTGCCGTACCGTGGCCGTGTCCTGTGGCTGGACCCGGAAGGACAGGCGGTAAAAAACGCGCTCGAGGAGATCGTCGGTAGGCGCCGCCGCCAGCAGCTTCAGGGCCGGATCGATGGATTCTTCATCGTCGGGGGCCTCAAAAAGGTACGACAGCAAGCCTGACAGCGGCACGCACAACAGGCGGAGGTCCATCCGGGCTGCCCGCCCGAGCCGCGCAGGCAGTTGTGCCAGCCACGGGTCAATCCCGGGAAACCGGGGAGCTAGCTCGGCCATGGGTAGCGTCAACGCGATGGCCTTGGCCGGCGCGATGTGGACAAAGAGCTCACCGCCCGCCGGCACGTGCAGTTCAGGCATCGGCTCACCTCCTTACGCCAGGACATCATATGCGGATATTCGCCTATTAGCATAAGTGAATGAGGAGCGCCGGTCAAGTAGGCATCTCGAGAAGCGTCTTGTTTGACGCGGTCGCGGAGCGGGACCGCTGGCGCGGGGAATACATTCGCCGGGCCATCGAGAGGGGCAAGTGCCGGGCGGCCGAGCGACACGGCGCGGCCGTCGGATACGGGGTTCTCACGTATGCTTTCTACGGCAACGGCATGATCGAAATAGTGTACGTGGCGGAAGAGCACCGCTGCAGCGGCGGCGAGGACGGCGCTGGCCCGTCGCTCACCCCGGGGGGCCACACCGCTACTCCGTAAACCTGTTCATCACGTCGACGTTCGCGCGTATGCGATTGTCAGGGGTGACTGAAATAAGCTCTAAGTCTTTCATCACGGCGAGATCGCGCAAAACCGTCCGCTTTGACTTGATACCTTTGTAGAGATGGTCGACGAGCGGGTGAGATCGGTCTCGATACTCGGGCACGCTTATGTTCAGCGCTGAGCCGGACTCCAGCAGAAGGGTCAGGAAGGTGTAGCAGCGGTGGTTGATGGCATCCTGGCGGTAGAGGTCCGTCACGTAGTCCTGGAACATCACCACTCGGACAAAAGCCAGGATCTCCGACTGAACCCGGTCGATCTCTTCCACAAACCCCCTCAGTGCGAAGCGGACAAACTCCTGGAGCCGGCCCCGGTGCTGAAAACGCGCTGCCTGCAGCGCCGCGATATATTCCTCACGCCGCCGGTAAAAGAAATTGGCGGGGGAGTAGAAGCCGCGAACATTGTAGCCGCCTTGGTAGAGGAGCAGGGCCTCAAGAGCGCGAGAAGTCCGCCCGTTCCCGTCGCCGAACGGATGAATCGAGATTAAGTAGAAGTGCGCCACGATCGCCCGGATGGCTGTTCCGTATGCGAGTGCTTCACGACTGTTGATGAACTCGACGAAAGCGTGCATAAGGCGGGGGACGTCTGCGTGGTCCGGTGGCAGATAGTCGCCGGCGTGGACCCGGTGTTGCCGGTACTGGCCTGGAACATTGTTCTCGTAGTAGCAGCCTTCAGTGGTGATTCGGTGCAATTCGCGGATGAGCTCCTCGGTCACCCGGATGGGGTCCGAGCCTGGCCGGGCGATCTGCCGGATGTAGCTGGCGACTCTTGCTGCGTTGCGCACTTCTGTACGTTCCAGATCCGCCCGGTTGGTCGGCGCGACCACGACCTGTGCGTCGGTATCCGGAGCGACGTCGAGGAGGGTTGAGATTTCATCCTCCGTTAAGGTGTTGCCCTCTATTCCTGTCGTGCCCTTGATCTGCCGGATGAGATTGAGCCGATTTAGCCTCGCGGCGACAGGAGGAGGAAGTGGGATCTTGTTTGTGATCTGACGGTGTGCCTCTACTTGTACCAGAAGCCGGAGGAGCTCGTGATCTCCAAGGTCAAGCCGGGGGTCAAAGGTAATCTCCCAGGCGGGCATGGGGCGTGTCAGCTCCTGTGTCACACATTGTGGCCCACAGAATGTCGTGTGTACAAGGAATAGTACTTCTTCCGCAGGAGCCATGTCAACGACAATGTCTTCTCTTGTGTCCCGTCCGTCTCGGCAAGGTCCGGGTCGGAAGAAACGAACAGCGTCCAGTGAGGCGTGCTCACGGACGGGGAGGGGCGAAATCGCGGAGCGCCATGTCGAGGGTCAGCTCGGGAGCGCCAGACGGGTCGCATGCTCGCACGGGCTGCAGGGCCTCGGAGAGGGTACGCAGATCGTAGAGCGAAAGGGGGTCTTAGGCGCCTGTTGCCGGGAGACATACCTCCGCCGCGAGACCGCAGTAGGAGGAAACCCAAGACCATGGACATGGTGTTGAGACGTCCAACGAGCTGCGGCGATGGTTTCACAAGAACCACACGGAACGGGATGAGTTCCGGAAGAGGTACTTCGCAGAACTCGCTCCCCATGAGGCGACACTCCGGCGGCTTGTCGACATTGCCCGGAGGCAGCGTCTGACGCTGGTCTACAGCTCCAAGCACGAGGACTTCAACAACGCCACGGTCCTCAAGGAGTACCTGGAAACCCTGGCGGGGCGTTGACGCAACGGGGGAGCAGGGAGGAACGCCATCCGTGACACGTGTCGCTGTCGTCGGTGCCGGCATCCCGGGGCTCGCGGCGGCATACGCCCTGCAACTGCGTGGGCTTGAGGTCGTAGTGCTAGAGCAAGCGGGCTCAGTTGGTGGCCGCATGCAGACCCGTTCGGAACAGGGCTTTACCTGGGACGCCGGCGCTCAGTTCATGCTGCCTCACTACCGGTACATGCGTCGCCTTATGGCGAAGCTGTCGGTTTCCTTTTCCCGGCACGTCGTTCCGCCGGTGACGGCGACGGTTCTCCCAGGCAGGCGCATTTACTACACTCGTGCCGGATCAGCGATAGGTGTACTGCGGCACCCGGCCCTTTCGCGGCGCACCCGGGCACGTCTCGGCCGACTAATGTGGATCGCTTGGCGTTACCGCCACAGGATTGACTGGTACCACCCGGAGCGGACGGCCCCCTTTGACACGGACAGCCTGCGGGCCTGGGGCGACAGGGTTCTGGGACCTGATGCCGTCGATTGGCTGTTGGCTCCATCCACATCCGGCCTGTTCTTCTGGGAAGCCGAGGAGACCCCTTGGCGGCACGCCGCGGCCCTGACTTGGGCGGCGGCGACCGGCCGCTGGCGTGTCATTGCGCCGGAAGGAGGTATGGGCGCGGTCCCGCAGGCGCTGGCCCGTTTTCTGGATGTGCGCCTGCGGACGACGGTGCACCAGGTGGAGGTTGGGCCGAGCGGTTCCGTCACGCTCAGCGTAGAGGACGCGACAGGCCGGGCGACCCTCGAGGCGGCACGCGCGATCCTCGCGACGCCGGCGCCTGTCGCCCTGGCGCTGGTGCGCGACCCGGATACCGTCTTGGGGTCCCGGGAAGCCGCCTTCCTGCGGTCGACCCGCTACACCTACAATTTGACCACCACCGTGGCGTACGACGGCCAGCCCGAAACAAGGGCCTACGGCGTCGCCGTGCCGCCGGCCTGCGGGAGCTCGCTCGCAGCGATCGGTTGGGAGCACCTCAAGGACCCCCGGCGGGTACCTGCCGGCTCGGGTCTCGGCGTCCTTATGCCGACCCACCTCTACTCGGTGCGGCGGTGGGACGCGCCGGACGAGGAGATCGGCCCGGAGCTGGCAACGGCTGCTGCCGGACTGTACTCCACAACTCGTGCCAAGCCTCGGTTTCACCGGGTCCAGCGCTGGCAGTACGCTATGCCGGTACTTTATCCCGGATGGACGCGGGTTCTGGCCGGCGCGCTGGCTGACAAAGACGTGCCTGGCCGGCAGGTGTTCACCTGCGGTGATTACTGGCTGGGCCCCACCACCGAGCAGGCCCTCGTCTCAGGCTTGCGGGCGGCCGCCGCGGTGCTGCGGAGCCTAGGCCGGATGGGCACGGCCGCCGATGAGCTTCAGCTGATCGGATGAGCGGAGTCCTCGACGACGCTTACTGAGCGCAGGTGGTCTTCGAGTTCCTGAATCGTGTCATCGGGGAGATGGGCCGTCTCTTTGAGGGCTTTGCGCCACGAAGGGATTTCGGTCTCGATGTCCGTCATGGTCCAGGGCCCGCCTCCATGGGCACGGGGAACCCGCTGAGGCGCACGAAACCAGCACGCGATTTCACCACCGGGCGTGCACCCAGGCGGGTTTCGGCCGAGGAGCGCCCGTCACTCGACCGGCGGCAGCCCCATGAGTGCCCGTAGTGTTGCGATCTGACCAGCGTGGTAGCTGTCGTGGCAGGTAATGCCCGCTTCCAGCAGAAACCGGGCGTGCTTGCCCTGCTTGTCCGTGGCCAGCAGGTCTTCCGGCTTGCGGGTCGTGAACCAGTCCAACAGTTCCTGCTGAACCTGCCGAAGCCGCTCGAGCTCGGCACGCCAAGCCTGCTCGCTGGTCTCCGCCGGCAGCGTCCAGTTGTTGGCCTCGGCGTCGGGGACAGGCCGGCCCATGACATGGCACAACAGGTACTCGCGCCAGAAGATAATGTGCCGCACGATTTCCCAGACGCACTTGCGTTCCGGTGCCGGCCGCCAGAGCGCCTGCTCCGGGGTCAGATCCTGCACCAGCGCCACCAGGGGCGCGTGCCACCGGTTCTTGCCCTCAAACGACTGCTGGACAAGGTCGACGAGCGCTGCAGAGAGTGAACTGTCCATCGCAATCCGCCTCCGGTTGTACGCCTTACCCTTGCGTACGATGGATGTCGGGGGTGCAGTCGTGCCGGAGCCCGGCCGCACCGTGGGCCATCATACCGTATCGCCAGCGCTGTGGCAACCCAGCCGGCCCCTACCAGCGGGCGTGGTGTTCCTCGGCCCAGCCGGCCAGCGGCCCCGCGGGTTGCAGGTATGTATGGGCTGGCGCGACCAGGCAACCGCGGGGCCGGCAGATGCTGCACGAACTTGAGGTGGGCGGCGTGTACATGAACATGCCTCACCCGCCGTCGCGCACTGACAGGCCGAAAGGACCGACAAGCCGTAAGGCGAAATGAGATGGCACCGAACTTCTCATTGCAGGGAGGGCTTGTCGGTGGACGCCGAGTCGCGTGACGCCATCCAGCAGCTGAACGTACAAGTCCAGGATCTGCGACGGGAAGTGGATCGCATCGGTGAAATGGTGTCGCAGCTCATCACCAACGTGGGAAGTCTGCGGGCCTCAACGATGGACGGCTTTCGTGAGCTCCGGGAGGAGATGGACACTCGCCTCGGTGAGTTGCGTGCGGAGATGCACACCATCCGCGATGAGTTGCGTTCAGAGATGTACTCGATCCGGGACGAGCTTCGCTTGGACATCAAGCGGCTCGATGAGAAGATTGACCTGACCCGAGCCGAATTGAAGTCGGACATCGCCGTGCTGCGGCATGATCTCAAGGCCGAGCGCAAGGCGCGCGGCTGGTGGCAGGCGGAGATGGAAGCGCGCCTCACCTCCATCGAGATGCGCAACGAAGAGACGCAAGCGAACTCGTAAGAGCCGCGCCCACGACACAGAGGCCTGCGGCGCCGGTCCCGGCACCTGCACCCAACCCTTGCGCGGACCTGGCAAGGGTTGGGTGCTCGTCACGTATGCTCATCACGCAGCGGCTAGCAGCCGCTTGGTCCGAGTGGAGGGCTCCAGGTGAGGATCGCCGTCATTGGCGCGACAAGGGGAATCGGGCGCGCCCTCGTAGATGCCGCCCTGGCAGAGGGACATTACGTTACGGCCCTGGCGCGCCGGCCCGAACAACTAGCCATACGCAACCCGCTCCTGCGGGTCGTTGCAGGAGATGCTCTGGACTTGGACGCCATCCGCGAGGTTGTCCAGGGGCAGGACGTGGTCTGCAGCTGCCTCGGGACAAGGCAGATGCTCAAGCCGACCACGCTCTTCTCGCGAGCTGCCCAGAACCTGGCTGCCGCGCTCGAGCCCGAGCAGCTGCTGATTGCCGTCACCGGAATCGGTGCCGGGGATAGCCGCGGACATGGCGGCTTCCTTTATGACTACGTCGCGCTGCCGCTCATGCTTGGCCGCATGTACGCCGACAAGGAACGCGAGGAGCGGATCATCAGGGAGCGCGTTGCCCGCTGGATCATCGTCCGGCCCGGTTTTTTGACCAACGGGCCGCGCACCGGCCGCTGGCGGGCCCTGGTGGACCTCCGCGGCGTGCGGGCCGGCAAGATCTCGCGCGCCGACGTCGCCGACTTTATCCTTGCGCAGGCGAAGTCCCCCAGGTTCATCGGCCAGACGCCGTTGCTCACCTACTGAGCGGTCTGTCCCTTGCGAAGCTTCGGACGCAGGAACTGAAGAGGGGGGAGTCTTCGGGGGAGCAGAACCGAGCGAATGATCCCTATGGATTTCGGGAGTGCTCTTAGGTAAAATGAGTGCAATGTTGTATATTGTTCCTTCGATCGTTTGCGGCTAGGGGTCCGGCAGCGAAGAGCGCAATCGAGGGGGTCGGGGCCGAGCACTGACTGTTGGGGGAGCTTCCACTGAAACCGAACCATTTGGCGCCTCACCGGCGCTGGGACCGCTCCGTCTGGGCTTGGTTGAAGTTGCCCCGGTTTGGTGGACAGTATAGGACTAGGCTGCAGGGGGTTGACT
>ERZ777003.1261-NODE-1261-length-39917-cov-18.866640_pt1 | contig 39917 bp, 36 predicted proteins | sample MGYA00374956_ERZ777003 | MGnify/ENA primary metagenome ERZ777003 (study PRJEB29302, sample SAMN06268252) | bioreactor metagenome | isolation source: Joint BioEnergy Institute, California, USA | place: USA:Joint BioEnergy Institute, California, USA | collected... | reverse complement strand
GCTTCTCGAGAAACGCCGAGATGCCTTCCTTTGCGTCGGCAGACTTGCCGAGCGCGGCAATCGCAGCAGTGTCGATCTCGTGCGCGTCGATCGGATGAGGCGCGCTCATCATGCGCCACATCATGTGCCGAACGAATGCGATCGAAACGGCCGAGGCGTTGTCGATGAACTCTCTTGCCAGCGCACGAGCCGCCGGAAGCAGATCGTCGGGCTCGTGAATGCTGCGCAGAAGCCCGGCTTCGAGCGCCTCTTCCGAGCGGAAGATGCGTGCCGAGTAACACCACTCGAGCGCCTTGCTGATACCGACGATGCGCGGCAGGAACCAGCTCGAGCACGCCTCCGGGACGATGCCGCGCGCCGCAAACACGAAGCCGAGCTTTGCGCCAGTCACGGCCATGCGGATGTCCATGGCCAATGTCATCGTCAGTCCCACGCCGACGGCCGCGCCGTTGATCGCGGCAATGACCGGTTTGTTGAAATCGTAGATTCGACGTGTGACGCGTCCGCCTCCGTCGCCGACATATTTCTGCGCAGTGGATTGAGCGGCGATGTGCTCCGCGTGTTTGCTCCAGGTGTCGCCGCCTTTCTCCAAATCGGAACCGGCGCAAAACGCGCGGCCCGCACCCGTGACGATCACGACTTTGATGTCGTCGTCGGCATCGGCCCGGTCGAACGCGTCGATGAGCTCATCCGCCATGCGGCCGTTGAAGGCATTCATGCGATCCGGGCGATTGATCGTGAGCGTCAGGATTCGATCGGCGACTTCGTAACGCAGCGTTTCGTAGTTCATCGTGCAGTTCCAGCGTGTGAAGGTGTGCGGAATATACGCGATGACTCGTGCGGCGCGCGTCGTGGACCTTTCTTGATTGACCGTCAGACCGTTCGCGAGTCACGCTCTTGCGTGCTCGCACAAGAACACAGGGGGAATGGATCATGAAGCATCGTGGAGTTCTGTTGGCCGCGGCGGCCATGATTGCCGGCGCCGCGCTGGCGCAAACCGCCCCGAAACCGACACCCGTCAAAGTCGCGATCGATACGGGCGTGCTCGTCGGCGAAACCGTCGACGGCGTGAACGTGTTCAGAGGCGTGCCGTATGCGAAGCCGCCGATCGGCGAGCTGCGGTGGAAGGCCGCGCAGAAGCCGGACAAATGGCCTGGCGAACGCGCTGCCGTGGCGCACGAACCGCCGTGTCCGCAGCCGGTGAACTTGGACGGCACGTCCAACGGCGGCGGCGTGTCTGGCGTGCAATCGGAAGATTGTCTGTATCTGACGTTGTTCGCTCCGGCAAATGCGAGCAAGGCACCCGTCGTGCTTTGGTTCTACGGCGGCGGTGCATTTCTCGGTGCGGGACATCTTGGCTCGTACAATGGCACGTCGAACGCCAAGAACGGTGTGATCACGGTCGCCATCAATTATCGTCTCGGCGCGCTCGCGAATTTCTCGCATCCCGCGCTCACGAAGGAAGCAGGACCGAACGATCCGCTCGGCAACTTTGCGCTCACGGATGCGGTTGCCGCGCTTCAGTGGATTCAGCGCAACATCGCTGCCTTCGGCGGCGATCCCAACAACGTGACGATCGCCGGTCAATCCGCCGGCGGCGCGATGGTCGTGAATCTGTTGTCGATTCCGTCCGCGAAGGGTCTGTATCACAAGGCCATCGTGCAATCCGGCGCGCTCTTGCGTCGCGGTCAGACGATGGAAGAAGCGGAGAAGCGTGGTGTCGAGGCCGCGAAGGCATTGGGCTTGCCTGAGAATGCGACGGCCGAGCAACTGCGTGCCGTGTCCGCTCAAACCTTGGTTGCGAATGAGGCGACGCGGCGCGGCGTAACCTCGCCGATCGACGGACGTTTCCGCACGATCTCGACGCCCGATGCATTCAATCAAGGTACCGAAATCGACGTGCCCGTGTTGGTCGGATCGAACAACGGCGAACCCGGGTTCAGCGCTGCACGCACGCTTGCCAAGCTCGCCGGCGCTCGCGGTGCGGCTGCATGGCTGTACCACTTTGCGTACGTGCCGAAGTTCCGTCAGAACGAATGGAAGAACGGCGCGATTCATTCCGCCGAGCTGATGTTCACGTTCGACTCCATCGACACCTCGAGCTGGGCGGTCAGCAAGAGCGGCAAAGCGGACGACGCCGATCGCGCTGTCGCGAAGCTGGTCCACTCGTGCTGGATCGCGTTCTACAAGATGGACCCGAAGGCGAAGTCGTTTACGTGCGCGAACGGCGTGACCTGGCCTGCGTTCACGGAGGCCGGCGATGATGTCATGCAATTCACGGACAAGGCGCAAATCGTGAAGTCCAAGACGATCCCGGACGGTCCGCCGCGTCCGGCGAGCGTCGGAAGCTGAGCTTTCTTGTTGAGATGACACTGCGGGCTGCTCCGGCAACCGGTGCAGCCCGCTTGCATCTTCAGCGTGGCCATTAATCGCAGTATCTTGAGCGCTCCGAACGATCTGCACCGCCGAGAGGACGAGAGCTTAGTAAAGAGAAGACGGAGCGAGTAACCCTAGTGAGCTCGAATATCGAATCCGGAAACGTCGGCGCGGGCGCGCTGAATGAAAACAGCGCCCGACCGTACTTGCTGTACGGCGGCCAGCTCAGTTATTACACCGGCAAGGCACGCGCTTACTTTCGTTGGAAGGGCATTCCGTTTACCGAAGTGCAGGCCGACGCGAACGTCTATCGCGAAATCATCCTGCCGCGCGTCGGCTTCGCCGTCATTCCGGTCGTCGTCACACCCGAAGGCGAGACTCTACAAGATACGACCGACATCATCGATGCGCTCGAACGGCGCTTCGGCGAGCCGTCGGTGTACCCGTCGACGCCCGTGCAGCAGTTGGCCGCGTTGCTGTTCGAAGTCTATGGCGATGAGTGGCTCGTCATTCCGGCGATGCACTATCGCTGGCATCACAATCGCGATTGGGCGATTCGCGAGTTCGGGGCGTTCAATGCGCCGAATGCAACCCCGGAGGAGCAGCTCGCCGTCGGCGCGAAACGCGCGGAACCCTTCGCGAAGGCTGCCGTGTTGCTCGGTGCGGAGCGGCACATGCACGCTGCCATCGAGGCGTCGTACGAGGCTCTGTTGCACGAGCTCGACGCGCATTTCGAGAAACTGCCGTACCTGCTCGGTACACGGCCGTCGATCGGCGATTTCGGTCTGATCGGTCCGCTCTATGCACATCAGTACCGCGATCCGAAGAGCGGCGAGTTGATGCGCAGGCTCGCGCCGAACGTGGTGCGCTGGGTCGAGCGCATGCAGCAACCTGAGACGCCACGCGCGGGAGAATTTCTCGCGGGCGACCAGATTCCGGAGACGCTGTTGCCGGTGCTTGCGCGAATGATGCGCGAGCAGCTCCCCGTCCTCGTCGACAGCGCGCGTCTATTGGCCGAATGGATCGCGCAGCATCCGAACGAACGCATTCCGCGTGCGATCGGCACGCATCGTTTCGAGCTCGAGGGCGCGGTCGGACAACGCATCGTGCGACCGTATAGTTTGTGGATGTTGCAGCGAGCGCGGAGGTTCTATCTGAGCCTGGAGGGCGAAGCGAAGACCGCTGCGGATCAACTGCTCGACGCCGTCGGCGGAAAACTGTTCAAAGATTTTCCGGATCCGCCGTTGCTCGAGCGGGATGGCCTGAGTGTGAAGTTGGCGTCGCGCGACGCAGGTGACAGGTGACAGGCGACAGATAGGAGCGCGCGAAGCGCGCATGCTCTCGAGCGAAGCGAGCGGGTGAGGGTCTCACGGGAGAAGAACGCTCCGAACCGCCTCTCCCTAGTGGAGAGGCGGCGAGAGCGAAAGCGTCGCGGTGAGGGGACTACGCGAACGAACAACGCATCCTTCCGCTTTGAAGCGGGGGAAGGGTTAGGTAAGAGGTGCTCGAGCAGCAGCGCTACGGTGCTGAAAGCAGTGATTTGTGAGTAGTGGGCGCGAGTGCGCGCTCTACCTTCAGCCTTCAGACTTCAGTCTTCAGCCTATTGAGGGGGCATCGAATGCAACGCAGAGATTTCCTTTTCGGCGCAGGCGCACTTGCGGCCATGCAGTTCACGCGCATTGCGCGCGCAGGCGAAGCGGATCTATTTCCGATCGTCGAGACCGAGCATGGCAAAGTGCGCGGTGTCATGTCCGGGGGTATCGCCGTATTCAAAGGACTGCGTTACGGCGCGGATACGAGCGGTCGCAATCGATTCATGCCGCCGCAGCCCGTGAAGAAGTGGGCCGGGGTTCGCGATGCGCTCGACTACGGCAACATCGCGCCGCAGATTCCTGCCGATCGACGCCGCACGTACGCAGATCTGATTCTGAACGACTTGCAGCCGGGGGGTATGGGCGAAGACTGTTTGGTGCTCAACCTCTGGACGCCGCAGCCCAATCGGAGCGGCAAGCGTCCAGTCATCGTGCGATTCCACGGCGGCGGTTTTTACGGCGGATCGAGCAACTCGCCTGGCGGCGACGGAGAAATGCTTGCGCGCTTCGGCGACTGCGTCGTCATCACCGTGAACCATCGTTTGAGCGCGCTCGGCTATTTGTATCTCGGCGATGAAGGCGAGTTCGCGGATTCCGGTTCTGTCGGCATGCAGGATCTTGTCGCCGCGCTGCGCTGGGTCCGAAACAATGTCGAAGCATTCGGCGGCGATCCGAAGCGTGTGCTGATCTTCGGTCAATCGGGCGGCGGTGCGAAAGTCAGTCACTTGCTCGCGATGCCCGATGCGCAAGGTCTGTACAGTGCGGCCGGCGTGATGAGCGGCTCGCGCCTCACGGCAATGACGCGCGAAGCGGCGCAGGAGCCTGCGGAAAAACTGCTGCAGAAGCTCGGACTCACGCGCAAGGACATTCGCAAGCTGCAACAGCTTCCGTTTACGACGATTCTTGCAGCGCAGGCCGAAGTCGAAGCGAACGAGCGTTCGCGCGGCGAGGCGCCGCGCTCGTTTGCGCCGGTGCTCGGCAAGGCGATTCCGCGTCATCCGTTCGAGCCCGATGCACCGGCGATGTCCGCGAACATTCCGCTCGTCGTCAGCACGACGCTCGATGAGCGCACCTATCGCGAATCGAGATTCGACATGACCTGGGACGACGTGAAAACGATGCTCAAGCGTCTCGTCGGCAACGAGACCGACGAAGTGCTGGAGATGTATCGCAACGAAGATCCAAAGGCGACGCCATTCATCATCAATGCGCGCATCATCACCGATACGAGCTTCCGCCGCAGCGCGTACGCGATGGCCGAACGCAAGGCGGCGCAAGCCGCAGCGGGCGGTGCGCCGGTATGGATGTATCTGTGGACGGCGCCGAGTCCGGCGTTCGGCGGACGCTGGGGCGCAACGCATGGCATCGATGTGTCGCCGTCGATGCACGACATTCGCCTGCCGTTGGTGGGTCCGACTGCGGATAACTTGCGGCTCGCGGATCAGATGGCTTCGGTGTGGGTGTCGATGGCGGCGAACGGCAATCCGAACAATCGCTACCTGCCGCATTGGGCGCCGTACGACACGACGAATCGCACGACGATGGTGTTCGGCCATCCGACCAATCCGGTCAACGACCCGCGGCGGCAATTCCGCGAGTACTGGGCGAAGCGGGCTGCTCGCGCGTAATTTTGGAGGCCGGCGATGTCTTGTATCCGCTCACGCGCAACTCGTTGTGTTGCGGCGATCGTTGCGGTCCTTGCCTTGTTTTCTCTTACGCCATCGGAGGCACAAGTGAGTTCTTCAGATCAACCGACGCTGCGGTTCATCGAATCGAACGGCATCCGCATGCGCATCGCCGAGATGGGGAAGGGCCCGCTCGTCGTGCTCGTGCATGGCTGGCCGGAGTCTTGGTATTCGTGGCGTCATCAGTTGCGTGCGCTGGCTGCGGCGGGCTATCGCGCCGTCGCGCCGGACATGCGCGGCTATGGAAAGACGGACAAGCCGGAGCCGGTCGAGGCGTACGACATTCATCATCTGACGGGCGATGTTGTCGGCATTCTCGATGCGCTCGGCGAGAAGACCGCGATTCTCGTCGGGCACGACTGGGGCGCGATCGTTGCGTGGCATGCGATGTTGCTGCATCCGGAGCGTTTCACTGCGCTCGTCGCGATGAGCGTGCCCTATAGTGGGCGTGGTCCCCAATCGCTAGTGCAAAGCTTGCAGCAAGCGATGGGCGACAACTTCTATTACATCCTGTATTTCCAGGAGCCGGGCGTTGCGGAGAAGGAATTCGATGCCGATCCGCACGCGATCTTGAGCCGCTTGTATCTGTCGCCCGACTCGCCGCGCGATCCGCCGGAGATTACGGACCGCAAACGTGCAGCCGGCGGTTGGATTCCGAGATTGGGCAAGCCCAAGGGATTGCCGTATTGGCTGACGCAGGCCGATCTCGATTATTACGTCAACGAGTTCAAGGAAGCCGGCTTCCGCGGCGGTATCAATTGGTATCGAAACTTCCATCGCAACTGGGAAACGACGCCGCAGCTTGCCGATGCGAAGGTCGAGAAGCCCGTGCTGTTCATTGCGGGCGAGAAGGATACGGTCATTCGCGGCGCGTCGGCGGATGCATTGCGGGCGATGATGAAGAATGCGGTACCGGGCTTGCGCGACGTGAAACTGTTTCTCAATACCGGGCACTGGGTGCAGCAGGAGCGGCCGGAAGAGACGAACGCGGCGATCCTCGAGTTCTTGCGTTCGCTGTGAGGTCTGACATCGCTGGGCGATCGTGCGGTTAGCGCCCATGGTGCGCAGCGATGGATGGCGAGTCCGTGCGACGAGACTCTCCTTGATTGGACACCCATCGTTTTCGCAGATGGCCACGACTCGCATGCGGCTAGAGATGGGTGTCCAGAAAATTCATCCTAAGATGGATGTCCAAAAGGCACAAAAGACATTGGTGGTCCACAGCCCAGAGTCTATGGTTCGTCTTCAGTAACAGAATGACCGGGCATCGCATCTACAAAATGCCTTTCGCGCGTGTGTATCCCATGTACGTTCAAAAGGCCGAACGCAAGGGACGCACGAAGGACGAGGTCGACCAGATCATCTGTTGGCTGACCGGATACGACCGCGTCGGTCTCCAACGACAGCTCGATCAAGAAACCGATTTAGCAGCCTTCTTCGCCCAAGCCCCCGCCATGAACCCGAACGCCTCACTGATTAAAGGCGTCGTCTGCGGCGTCCGCGTCGAAAACATCGACGACCCCCTCATGCGCAACATCCGCTACCTCGACAAGCTCATCGACGAACTCGCCAAAGGCAAGGCGATGGACAAAATCCTCCGTAAGTAGCCCGCGCTCCACCTTGCTCTTCGCTTCGGTTGGACACCCACCCTCGGATTGGACACCCACCATTCGGTCTTCGTCGTTACCCGCTCCTTGATCGACCGCTCCTCTTCCTCTTTTTGGACACCCATCGTTTCGCAGATGGCTACGTACCTCGGTTGTGTGCACCAAAGGGTGGGTGTCCAAAGAAATGCAAAAGAAATGATTTTTGGATGTCGACGTCACGTGGCTGTTGCGGAGATGGCGTCGCGACCATCGATCGATGAGAAGTTGGCGATCGCTGAAGGAGCACGCAGGCGGGAGTTGAGCCTGCGAAGGTTCTTTAAGCAGAAAATGCTATGCCGGATTAAACGGCGGGATATAGCTGCTTGGCTTGGCTCAGTCCTCGGACTCTCGTCTGGCCAAGCGTTCGTGCATGCAAGCGTAGGCGGTCGAGCTTGCCCATCGCGCGGCCGAATACATTGCCGCGTATGCGCATGGCGATGCTCCACACGTCGGCATCGACGTTGAGACGCTCGAGGATCGGCGGAGCTCGGGGGTCGATTGCGACAGCCTTGGCATCCCTCACTCTGCGGCCCGACCAGTCGAGAAGCTCCAGATAGTCCTGAAAGCGCATCGGCAAGGCCGGTGCATCGGACGTCGCTTGATCACGAAAAGGCAACAGCTTTGGTCGTCGGAACCCGGCGCTTTTCTTGGTTGCCTCGTGCATCGTCCGAATGCGCGCATAGATGGAGGTGAACTCCGCCTCTTCAGGAGTTTCCGAGATCCCTGCACGCAGGGGGTTTAGGTCGACGTACGCCATCGCCGTGAGCAGTCCCGCTTCATCGAGCAGGGCCTGTGACTTGAAGCGCCCTTGCCAGAACCGACCCGTGCACTCATCTTCGGCGTTCGCACGACGGGCCAAGTATTCGTTCATGCAACGCATAAACCAGCTTACGTCGATGAGCCGCTGACGCCAGCTCGCCACGATTCGCTGAGCGATCTCGACTTCGACCTCGGTCGCTTCGCCGTCTTGCCATCGCCGGACGAGTGGAGGTGCCCTAAACAATCGTAACCAGCGATCGATCACCTCTTGATCTGACCACTTTCGAGCGCGTTTGCGATCCACGTGCAGTACGACGTGATAGTGATTGGACATCACCGCGTAGGCACAGACATCGATTGCAAAGATGCTTGCCAGAAGCTCGAGCCGCTCGAGCACCCAGTTCTTGCGATGCGAGTAGTCACGTTGCGCATAGGCATCGAATCCCCATAGCCAGGCGCGACGTACGCACCGCGAGACGACGTGGTAGTACGGTGTATCGTCCAAGCAGATCAAATTTTTGCGTGCGTAACCCATGAATGCGCGTGTTCGGCCATGCGTACGCACCGTAATGCATTTAGCGAAGCGTGAGTCATCGAATTACTGGCCGAAACACGCAGAAATTCAGTGGGTGTCCGAAAAGTGCAGAAGAGTGCAAAGAGCGGCTCAGTGGGTGTCCACATGAGTCGTGAGGTGGTGGGTGTCCAAATGTGTCGCAAATGTGTCGCAGGTTAGGGCGATCGGTCTTAGCTGCTGATCGCTAGCGGAGCTCTGCCCGCGGGCACGGCTCTCCGCGCACGGTTCGACGCGGCCCCGTAACGGTACAAGCGCCTTCGGCAATCTCTACGCGGCAAGTCGTTGCCGACACCTCGCCGTCGCACTTGGTATCCAACGTCCATTTGCCTTCGGGTACGGCCGCCGCGCGCCACTTTGTACATTGTTCGCGTCGAAACGCTGCGTCTTTCACGAGCTGCTCGGCGTACTCGCTCAAGATCATGAACGTGGATTCGCATTCGACGGTGCTCGTGCAGGTTCGTCGTTCGAGGATTTCTCCCGCAAGGCTTTCAGTTTCTTTCTGAGGCTGCCTGCACAGCTCGACACTGTATTCGGCAGGTTGACCCCCTAAGAGCTCGAGCTCTCGCTCCATCGCTTCTAATCCTGGACCAGACGCCACTACGCGATACGTTCCGGGTTCGAGATCGACAATGTCGCCGACCTTGGCCGTTTGGCGAGTCCACGAGTCGAGCGAATCGCGTATTTCGAACTGCACTTGCGTATCAGGGCTCGCCAATCGCAAGGATACGGTGACTGGCGGAGAAGGCGTTTGGGTTGCCTCGTCAGGCTCGGCTTCCGGAGTAGTCGCTTCAGCGGATCTCACTTCAGAAGCGCCCGCTTCAGGAGTGCCCAGTTCCGGAGTGCTCAGTTCGGCGCTTTGAGGGATCGTGTCCGGCTCGGGGCTCGCCGAAGGCTCGACTTCGCCGGGAGATGGCGCCGGTGCCGGAGCTTGCGCCACGTCGGCATCCTCATCCAGATCGACCGCAGGAGGTAACTCCTCTTGTTCGACATGCGTCTCGGGCAGCGGGCTCTCTGCTCGAGTCGGCGCAGGATCACTGCGATCTGCAGGTCTGCCGAAGAGCCACCACGCACCCAACAGCACTATCGCGAGCCCGCCGCTCAGTGCAAGCACCAATGGCCACAGCGGTTGCGATTCTTCGCGCAAAGGCTGCCGATGCGGGCGGGTCGCAATGATCGGCTCATATTCGTCGCGATCGTCTTGCATGCCTCCATCTTCGCGCATTGAGACGCGAGACTGAAGGCGACTTAACCCGTATTACGCCGATCGCCCGGATTATTCGCTAATCCGCAGTCACGCGCGCATACAAAGCGCTTTGTCCGAGCCTTACCCGTCTGTCGATTAACCTCGACCTGAGTAATAGCGGCCACGACCGTGTGCGCGATGCTACCGTGCTGCCGCGACGCTGGCCGTGAATCGAAGTCTTTGCTCTAGTGATCCAGCCCCAACAAGAGACGACTTGCATTGCTAGCAGCGAGTGCGGTCGCCATGGCCGAGTTTTCGGTTTCGCCCAAAAGGCATGCCGCCTAGGCAGCGGTCGGAGTCTCTTCGTCGTCGAGCAATCCGAGGCCGTGCTTAATGCGTGCCCGATTACATTTGCTCTCGCCGGGTTGCAGCTCTCGGCATGGCGAGGGTCGTTGCGAGTAGACGCGGCAGGACACGGACTTCCCGATGGTGCCGTCGAGTGCCTGGCATCGCGGCTCGGGTTGCCCGGTGCCAGCCAAGCAAGCGTGCCAGGGACTGACTTGCTCAATGAGTGAGTCGGGGAGTCCGAGCTCCTCGGCTTCGGCCCAATAAAAAGAAACTCGATATGTGGCGCAGCAAGCGCCACACCGCAGGCAGGGATTGCCCCAGATGTTCTTTCGCTCGCCCATGGGTGTGCGCCGAGACTTTTGAATGACCGCAGACGTAGCGGCGTGTTGTGCTCGGCGGACGCGTACATTACCCAACTGTGGGCGCGTCCGGAATGCCCCCTCCAGCTTTGGACACCCACCAATCGGTAGTCCTCCAAAGGCTTCGTCGGTCCTCCGCTCGCCTGACTCCTTGGACACCCACCGATCGCTCAGATCCGGGCGTCCAGATCGTGTCTTCTGAGACGCGGACGCAGGTTTTGGACCCCCACGTCGGTGTTACCGATGGATGGGTGTCCAAATTGAAGCCGGTATCGGGTATCCGGATGAGCGTGTATGGCAGTCCCCGCCTAACGCTGGTGGGTGTCCAGCGCCGAGTGCTGCACGGAGTGGTGGGTGTCCAATGTTGAGAGGACAGAGAGGGGTGGACGCTGCACGAGCGTCGTCAGATGGTTGGATGTCCAAAGTGATGGAGCCCGGGGCGCTATTGCGCCTTCTCGTCGCTCCACATCCAGCCGATGCACCAGCCGATCGCCGCACCGCCAACCGCCCATGGCAAACCGACTCCGTATGCGATGACGACCTCGAACGGCCAAAGGTTATGGCGCGTCGGATCGGGGATGCAGTCGACGACGACTCGAATGAAGACGGTCGTCGGGGCGGTGGAGCCGAAGATGAGCACGCCGCGCCAGAAGTTTGTCGCACCAAGCGCGACTGCGATTGCACTCGCAAGTCCCGTGACTCCTAGTGCGGGACCCAACAAGTCCTCGGGCAGATTCAGAGTCCCATAGGGAATCAACCAATACTCGAGGCCGAGCGCGACAACGGCGGCGCAGAATCCTCCCCATAGGATCCACCGATTCATTGAAGACGAAGCCATCCGGGCCACCGAGCGACGCCCACGAGCGAGCACTGCAAGTTTCGCGCGAACGTACGAAGCCGCCTGTGATGCGCTTCGCTACGTTCGACGGCGGGTGAGAATCGCTAGCAGCGACCTGGGGTGCGACGATCCGCATTTTGCATTGCAAATGACTGTGCCTGGCATTCGTCGGGTACTTGGCTATCTCTCGCGCCAGGCTGTCGATAGTTTCCACCGACAACTCACAGTCCATGGTTCTCGGAGGGTCTTAAAGAAAAGCGGGAGTGCGTAAGCGGTTGCCATAACAAAAGTTATCTCGCCCCTGCCGGTATCAGCGGCCGGCGATTCCACTGGCCTCGTTCCACGCTGCTCACACAAGATGAGGCTGCTATGCTTTTTCCGGGCTACTCAGCCCAAGCCGGCAAGCATTCGACCTGACAAATCATTCAAGCCGACGCGCACTTGCGGCTCGACCTAATTCAGGCGTTCGGCTTAGAAAGGGAAGGGAGAAGCGTGATGACGCCAGGATTCAGTCGAGGCCTCGCGATCGTCGACGTGAGAAAAATCATCGAGATGACGAGTGCTGAGCCAATGACAAGAGACCCTGTCCAGATCCGTTCCGTCGCAGATATCCCTGACGCAATTGCTCATGGGATGGAAAACGGCGGGCTGCTGCTGTCCGAATCGAACCTGAGTCCGGAGTTTTTCATACTGCGCTCGGGTCTCGCCGGAGAGGTGATGCAGAAATTCGTCAACTACGGCATTCCACTCGCCATCATCGTCGCCAGTCCGGAAGATCACGGGGAACGTTTCTGTGAGCTCGTGCGGGAACATCGAAACCATCCGACCGTGCGGTTCTTCGCGTCTGAAACAGAAGGTCGAGAGTGGCTTGCAGCTAGGTTCTGAGTAGGTGTGTTCGATGTAGTGCCCTTCCGCGCTAGACTGCCCGATCACCATGCATTGGCTCGAGCTCAAAGTTCCGCCTCTGCTTCTTTGGCTGCTCTTCGTCGCGGCGATGTTCGGCCTGGCTCGCGCTTTGCCAGCGTTATCCCTCTCAGTGCCCGGTGCTTCGACTATTGCGGTGGTCTTCGCAGTTGCGGGCGCAGCATTGGCGTTTTCGGGTGTCGTCGCCTTTCGCCGGGAGCGCACGACCGTCAATCCGCTCACGCCTAACGAATCGTCAGTTGTGGTGTCGCAAGGCGTCTATCGGTTTTCGCGCAATCCCATGTATCTGGGATTTCTCATTGCACTTACGGGATGGGGCGTTTATCTGTCGAACGTCGCGTCCGCACTGCTGCTACCGGTTTTCGTTGCGTACATGAATCGGTACCAGATCAAGCCCGAGGAGCGCGCGCTGCTCGCGAAGTTCGGCCAAGAGTATGCGCAGTACATGTCCCGCGTCCGACGTTGGATCTAGGTGAGGTCCGAGCGCCGGACTGACATCACCGCATCTATCGTAGTCGTTATCGGCGGGGTGATCCTTGATCGCGTCGAGTTATCGAACAAAGGAGCCGACTGAATGGAAGACAAGTGAGTTTTACAGAGTGAGAGGCTGTGCACGAGCGGACGTTCGTGCAACTCATTGCAGCCAAATCGATCGAAGTCGTGTGCCTGTTGAAGGGCAGTTAGACATCGAAAGGAGTGCTCATGAAAATCTCTAACGGCCTAATGTGTTTGTTCGTGGCAGTGGCAACACCGGCAGTCGCGCAAGAGCGCTTGGCGCTCAGCCCATCGGATCTGCCGCCAACAAATGGTTACTCGCACGTCGTTGTCGCTCCGAAGGGCCGCCTGGTCGTGATCGCCGGCCAAGTCGCCATGGATAGCAACGGCAATGTCGTCGGTGAGGGCGATTTCGAGAAGCAGTGCATCCAGGTTCACGAGAACATTGCCAAAGCATTGGCCTCAGTCGGCTTGACGTTCAAAGACGTCATTCGCACGGACAACTACATCACGGACCGAAAATACTTGCCGCTGCTCCGCAAGGTTCGAGCCAACTACATACCGAAGGATCATCCCCCAACCAGTACGCTGTTAGTCGTGGACGGTCTGTTTCGCCCCGAGCTCATGGTCGAAGTCACCGTGGAGGCCATCCTTCCAGACAAGGAGTCCTAGGTTCGAGAGTTTCCAAGAGGCGGATGATCGGGCCCCTGATAGAGCGGCAGCTTGGTGCTCTTACTCTGCTGCCGCCGGCGCGCCCGTCACGCGCGGCCGGCGGGTGAGCCACACGAAGACGATGATGCCGAACGTGATCCAGGCACAGATCCAGAAGAAGTCGATGGCCGAAAGGAAGTACGCCTGAGAACTGAGATTGTGATTGAGTAGCGCGAGCGCTTGCTGATCGCTGAATCCATTGCCGTGCAGCGCTTCGATCGCTTGCTGGGCACGCGGGTCGTACACACTGCTCACTTCCGCTAGTTGCGACTGATGGAGCGCCGCGCGGCGTTCCCACATCGTCGTCGTGATCGAGGTGGCGAAGGCGCCGCCCGTGATGCGGATGAAGTTGGAAAGTCCCGATGCGGCCGGAATCTGTTGCGGCGGAATGCCGTCGAGAACGATGTTCAGCACGGCCACGAAGAAGATGGACATGCCGAAACCTTGCGCAAACGTCGGCACGATGAAGGCGAAGACGTCGGCGTCGGCGGTGAGTTGCGACCGCAAGTAAAACGAAACACCGAATGCGATCAGCGCAACCGTGGCGATCACCCGCGCATCGCCGCGCGCCATCCAGCGTCCCACGATCGGCGACAGCAAGACTGCAATCACCCCAGCAGGCGCAGCGACGAGGCCCGCCCACGTGGCATTGAAGCCGAGCCATTGCTGCATCCAGAGCGGCTGGAGCACGACCACGCCGAAGAACGTCGCATATCCGAGCACCATGGGGAACAGGCCCAACGTGAAGTTGCGTCTACGGAACAGCGACAGATCGATGATGGGATGTTTCTCATCGAGCTCCCAGATGAGAAACGCAATGAAGCCGACGACCGCAATGATGGCTTCGATGCAGATAATGGGCGAGGTGAACCAATCCTTGTCCTTGCCGGTGTCGAGCATGATCTGCAGCGCACCGACCCAGACGACGAGCAACGTGAGCCCGACGGCGTCGATCGGTAGGCGGCGCGTCGGCGTCTCATGATGGCGCAAACCGCTCCAGCAGACGTACAAGCAGAAGGCGCCGACCGGCACGTTGATCCAGAAAATCCACGGCCACGACCAGTTGTCCGACAGATAGCCGCCGAGAATGGGACCGCAAATCGGCGCGATCAGCGTCGTACCTGACCAGATCATCAGGGCCATCGATTTTTTCTGCGGCGGGAAGATCGAGAGCAGCAACGCCTGAGACCCGGGAATCATCGGCCCGGAGAAGCCGCCTTGCAGGATGCGGAAGAACACGAGCGACGACAGGCTCCAAGCCACTCCGCACAGGAACGATGCGATGGTGAACATCACGACCGATACGATGAACGTCCGCACCACACCGAAGCGCTGCATCAGCCAGCCGGTCAGCGGTACGGAAATCGCATTCGAAACGGCAAACGAAGTGATGACCCAAGTGCCCTCGCTCGCGGACACGCCGAGATCGCCCGCGATCGTCGGAATCGACACATTGGCAATGGTCGTGTCGAGCACCTGCATGAAAGTCGCAAGCGCAAGTCCGGTCGCGACGAGTCCTCGCGAACCGGTAAAGGCAGGTGCGGCGGCAGCAGCGGGCGTACTCACGCTTACATCTGCCTTGCAACCGTATTGCCGGCGTTCACGGCAATGATGTTGGCGATGCGCTGCGCGGCTGCTTCGAGCACGGCAGTGTCAGCGACGCGCTCTTGCAGCCGAGTGCGAACTTGTTTCGCGAGCAGCGGACCCGAAGTGTCGTGCAAATCGATGCGGGCGCGCATCGACAAGCCGACGCGCAGCGGGTGATTTTCGAGCTCTTGCGGATCGAGTTCGATCCTGACGGGGACGCGCTGCACGATCTTGATCCAGTTACCGCTCGCGTTCTGCGGCGGCAGCAGAGCAAAGGCCGCACCGCTGCCGGCGGAGATCCCGGCCACTCGACCGTGATACACGACGTCATCGCCGTAGAAGTCGGAGGTCAGCGTCACCGGTTGACCGATGCGCACTTTAGCAAGTTGCACTTCTTTGAAGTTCGCATCCACCCAGGCGTTCTCGAGCGGCACCACCGCCATCAGCGGCGTGCCAGGCGCGATCCGCGCTCCTATCTGCACTCCGCGCCGCGCAACCGTGCCGCTCACGGGCGCAACGATGCGAGTGCGCGCCAACGCAAGCTCGGCATCGCGGACGCGTGCCGCCGCAAGCATCACTTGCGGATGCGTCTCGATCGTCGTGCCGTCGATTCGCGACTGCACAGTCTGCAGATCTTGTTGAGTCGCGCTGAGCGCAGCTTCGAGTTGTGCAACCTGGTCTTTCGCGTGCTGCAGCTCTTCGCCGGAAACGGCGCCGCGCGCCACGTTTTGCCGCCGCTCGAGATCGGCGCGCGCCGCGGCGAGCAGCACCTCTCGCTGACGCAGCTGTGCACGCAAACCGGCTGCTTGTGCAAATAGACTTCGCACTTCGCGCACGGTGCGGGCGAGCTCGGCCTCGGCGCTCGCCATGGCGATCTCCGCATCGGCGCGATCGAGCTCGACGAGCAGTTGCCCGCGCTCGACATGCTGCGTGTCGTCGACGTACACCGCGCGCACGGTGCCGGCGATTTCGCTCGTGATCTGAATCAAGTCCGTTGCCACGTAGGCGTCGTCGGTGCTCTCGTAGAAGCGTGCGTACAGTGCCCAATACGCGCCGTAGGCGAGGCCGGCGACGAGCACGGCCGCAGCAAGGACGATGAGACGTTGGCGACGTCGGCCGTTCGAAGGAGTGGGTTCAGGGCTGCTCATTCTTGCAACTCGGTTAGGAAGCGGTACGGGGATCGAAGCTGCCGCCCAACATCAGGCGCAGCGAAATGCGTGCAAGGGCGAGATTCGTGTGCGCGCTGACGAGGTCTCGTCGCGCGTTCAGAACTCGGCTCTCGGCATCTAGGACGGTGAGCTGTGTCGTCAGACCTGCGGCGTAGCGGGCGCGGGCAATTTCGTATGCCTCGTTCGCCGCTTCGACGGCCTGCTGAAGCTCGACGATCTGCCGTGCGATCGCGGCGTTCAAAGTGATTTGATCGGCCGATTCGCGGATCGCTTGCAGCACGATGCCGTTGTAGCTCGCGATCGCGGCATCGACCTCGGCGGTCGCGCTTTTGTACTGCGCGCGCAGGCGCTTCGAATCGAAAATCGGTACGTGTAGCGCAGGGCCGGCACCGTAGACCAGGCTGCCGCTGTTCAGCAGCTCATCGAGCCCGATGGCCTGCATGCCGACGAAGGCACGCAAATTGACGTCAGGGTAGAACGCGGCGCGTGCGGCCTCGCGTCCGCCGATCGCAGCTTCGGTACGTGCAAGCGCGGCAAGCACGTCGGGGCGACGGCTCAAGAGATCGAGAGGCAAAGTCTCGGGCAACGCGAGCTCGGCATCGAGCCGCAGGCGCGGGCGTTCGATCTCGGTATATCGGTCGGCGCCGTAGCCTGCAAGCGCAGCCACGCGATGCACCGCGAGATCTCGAACGCTGGTCGCTTCCAGCACACCGTTGCGCGCTTGAGCGAGATTCGCTTCCGCCGTTTTCAGCTCGACCAGCGTATCGAGTCCCGCGCGAACGCGATCTTGCGTTAGCCGCAGCAGCTCTTCGCGTTGCGCCTGTAAACGCGTCGCGATATCGAGCAGCTCCCACGCGCGATGCAAATCCAAGTACGCCTGCGCGATCGCGCCCGTCAGCGACAGTCGCGCGGCGGCCAGATCGAGCTTGCTTGCAATGACTTGCGACTCGGCCTGTTTGATGAGCGCTGCCTGTCGCCCCCAGAAGTCGAGGGTCCAGGAGAGGTTCGCGTTCGCTTGTCCGACCCAGAAGCGGCGGCCGCCGTAGGGCGGGGGAATGTAATACTTCTCGGAAAAGCGCTGCCACGTTTCGTCGGCATCGATTGCGAAGCTCGGGTCATCTCCGGCATTTGCCACGATGGCCTGCGCTTGAGCAGCACGCAGACGAGCGAGCGCGCGGCCGAGGTCCGGACTGTCGCGCAGCGCATCCTCGATCAGCTTGTCGAGTTGTGGGTCGCCGAAGGCAGTCCACCATCGCTCCTCGGCGACACCCACGCTTTCGCCCGTGAGTCCGAGCATTTCGGCCGTCAGCGGCGCGCTGACTGGCTCCTCGCGCTGAGGGAACACGCAGCCGCTCACGAGCGCGGCGATACATATAATAAGTAGTGTGCTTCTCACGACGCGGGACCCTGGCGCGACTGAAGCCCGTGAATCAGCTTCTTCAGTAGGCGTTTCAGCTCTTGGAATTCGGTCTTGCTGAAATCAGCCAGCGCTTCGTTCAGCAAATCGACGACGAGCGGAACGAATTCCTGCGACCGCTTGCGACCTGCCGGAGTGAGATGCAGCTCGACTACGCGGCGGTCCGTTTGACTGCGCACGCGTTCCACATAATCGAGCTCTTCCAACTGATCGAGCACGCGGGTCAGTGCACCCGTGTCGTGCCGCATCGCGCGGCAGAGATCGCCGGCCGTCACGGCCGAGCCCTCACGCAGCTTGGTCAGAATGATCCACTGCGTGAAATTGATGTCGTGATTCGCGAATGCTGCGGCGGCCCGCTCGTGCATCAGGGTGTGCACGAGCTTGGCGAGGTAGCCGAGGCTCTCGGAAGACGAGAACTTGCTGGCATCGTAGTGCTTGATTGCCATTTGATTAGCTGCCAAGGCAGAGATTGCCCAGGCAGAGGATGCTGCGGCAGCAATTCGGGGTCAAGTCAGGAAACGGAGGAAAGGCCGGTCAGTTTTTTCGTACAGATCGCCGGTGCGATGCGATGGCGGCGTTCGAGTCGCGTCGCTTTCTGCCAGCACTTATTCCATCTCGACGAGCGCTCAGTAAAATCGCGCTCCCCATGGCTACAGCAATCCTCAGTCCGAAGTACTTGCTCCTCGCGCTCTACTTGCCGGCTGTGCTCTACGTGCAGTTTCGGGGCAAAGTGCGCCACAAGCTCTCGCGCCTCATCGCCGATCACGCGAATCTTCTCGCGCCGTACAACGCCTTGATGTACCTGTTCTCGGGGGTGCCGTCGCGGCCGTTCGTGGACGTCAACCGTTTTCCGGAGCTGGCTGAAGTGACTTCGCAGTGGCAAATGATCCGCGAGGAAGCGCTCAAGCTCTTCGACGAGGGTTACATTCGCGCGGCGTCGCGGCACAACGATATCGGCTTCAACACATTCTTTCGCACCGGCTGGAAGCGCTTCTACTTGAAGTGGTACGGCGATTTCCTCCCGTCCGCTGCGGCGCTCTGTCCGCGAACGACCGAGCTGCTCGCGAGAATTCCGAGCATCAACGCTGCCATGTTCACGGTGCTCCCACCCGGCGCGAGGCTGGGTGCGCATCGCGATCCTTTCGCCGGATCGCTGCGGTATCACTTGGGCCTGATCACGCCGAACTCGCCGGACTGTTACATCGAGGTCGACGGAGAGCGCTACTACTGGAAGGACGGCGAGGCGGTGGTCTTCGACGAGACCTACATCCATCACGCCGAGAACCGCACCGACACCGCTCGAGTGATCCTGTTCTGCGATATCGAGCGTCCGCTATCGAACAGGCTCGTGCGCGGTATCAATCGAACTATTGGCCGGGCAATGATCAAGGCCGCCGCCACGGAGAACGTGCCTGGCGAGCACGTCGGCGTGCTCAATCGCATTTTCGAGCAGATCTACAAGCTTCGATTGGTCGGCGTACGCATCAAGAACTGGAACCGGCCGATCTACTACCTGCTCAAGTGGTTGCTAATTGCAGGCATCCTCTACGCGATCATTCGTGGGTGAGCAGCGCGGTCGCATATGGCGGCGACCGGCGTGAATTCTCGGATGCGAACAAAGCGGTACGTCGCGCCTTATGCCCATCCCTTCGCCGCGATCAATGCGCGCGAGTTCTCGAAATAAATGAGCCGACGCTCAGATGCGCTGAGGATGGAATCGAGCGTGTCGAGCGCCGGACCGACATCGCCACGCTTGCCGCCGCCGACGCCATAGTCGGTGCCGAACAGAATACGGTCCGCGCCCAGCTGCTCCGCCGTGAGCTTTACCCAGGGCGCATTGCGCACCGAGTACGGGCCGGGATCGAGATAGAGGCGCCGCAACTTCGCAATCGGATCGCGAACGCCGTTCGCGTGCGCTGCCGGCACGATGCTGTGAATCAGGTGCGGCAGGAATCCGCCGAGCATGATGATCTCGACGCTCACGTCGGGATAGTCGTCGAGAAAATCGGTCAGTCCCAATGTGATCGCGCCAGATGCGAGATGCGTATTGCTGATGAGCGACCAGCGTGCGTAAGCCGTGTCGGTCGGTACGACGAGCGGCGGCTGACCGGGAACGCTGTCGCTCGCCGGACCGCGATGAATGAAGATGTGGCTGCGATGTTTCTGCGCCACTTTGAACAACGGCGCGAGCGTTCTCGCGCCTTCGAGCGTCGAAAATGCGTTTAGGGGCAACGATCCGCCGATGAGTCCGAGCTCGCGATGTGCCCGATCGAGCTCTTCCGCAGCCCACTTGGGATCGGCGGACGGCAACGCAGCGACGCCGAAGAAGCGCGAGCGGTGTTCCTCTACCACCCCGGCGAGCTCATCGTTGAACTCGCGGTACAGCTTGCGTTGCTCGTCGATGCTCAACGTCGCATCGAGCCCTAACGCCACCGTCTGCGTCAGCAACTGACGCTGAACGCCATGCTTGTCCAGGTTGGCAATCCGCGCTTCGATGTCCGAAGGCGAGAATTCGCTCGGCTCGCGCGGTTCCGCTGAGACCGTCAAGACGTTCTGTAACCGCGTAACGCCGGCAGCATCGGTAATCACGCGCGGCGCCTGTTTGCGTGCCGAGAGAAAGTTGACCTCGGCCTTCGACACGTAATGGCTGTGCCAATCGACGAGCGCGCGCGGTGCGACAGCGTCGGCCAGCGCACGACCGGAAGGCAATGCAGCAGCGACCGCAGCCGCGACGCCAGCCTCGAGAAAATGTCGACGAGTGATCATGATGAAAACCGATGCGTCTGCTTGTTGTGTACGAGCGAGCGCAATCTATGAACACCCGTCGAGCCGCGCCAATTCCGAGTCGTTATCTGCGCTGACGGCGTGGCTATGTGATCGATTTGTAACTGTGCGCATTTTGGCAATGCTTCGGACCCGGCTCAGGCCTGATTCGATATGAACTCACAGAGATTCGAATGGATTTGCGCGCCTCTGCAACCAGAGCGACTCCAGTCTGTTCTCGAGTCGCTGCCGATAGTTTTGAAGGACCTTCTCGGCGACTGTCTGATCACAGCGACGTACGGATGGGGCTGCAATCTTCACATGGATCTCTGCTATGTACCGATGAAAGTGAGAACGAGTTGGGTTCATCGATTCATTCGGGATTCTCTAGAGCAGCGCATTGTTGTGCCCGCCGAATCCGACCTGTCCTTCGAGCTACCCGATGGGCGGATCAAGCTGTTGTTCTGCCATGACGGTGACATTCACATCTCCGGCTCGGATGACGCGCTCCGAGAAAAGCTGCTCGCATCAGTTCCGTTCAAGGAGCTGTCCTTCACGAGGTACCGCAAAGGGCCCAAGCAATCCGCCTAACCCGATCTGCACGAAGACGCGGCTCCGCCTGCACCCAAAGATTAGCGGGGGGGGCTATGCGAGCGATGCCACTGCTCTGCAGTTGGCTGAGCTATTGACCGGCTGCGCTCGTTTGGACACCCGCTTCGCCGCTTGTTTGTGCGCCGCTTGTTTGGACACCCACCACCCGCTCGCTTGTTTGGACACCCATCACCTTAGATAACCCGACCGGTCGATTGGATCTCGGTTCGTCCGCGATGCAGGCGCCAGCGAGGACTACGCAGCAGACTGTCGCCTGGACATTGCCGCTTTGCTGCTTGCTGCGGTTCGGAACCCACCTGTATGGACACCCACCACGAGGCCGCAGTGTGTTCGTCCCCAGGGAGGGGCCGGACAACTGCACAAAATGGGTGTCCAAATGTCGCACGGGAGAGGGCAAGGCAGCACGAACGTGGTGGGTGTCCAAACTTCGTCCACCGTCCACTACTTGCAGGGAGGGAGTGGGGCATGCGCAAACGAGGTGGGTGTCCAATTCACGGGAGTCCAATTCACGGGAGTCCGCATGCCCGAACCGGTTGCAGTAACAACGAGATAGGCCTTGAGGAAGTCGCCCGAATGGTTTTCCCCGGTCAAAGGCTTCATTGCCATGGCTCCATTCCTGGGTATATGTTTCGGACACCACGGCCCAGTGAGTCAAAGAAGTGCAATAAGTCTTGGGCATGAAGCTGAAATGGAGACTCCTGACTCTCGCTCGCCCTGGGTCCTGGGACTGACGGAGCGAAAGCTACGATTGGGCTCCGTTGCGGTTGCCCACACGACCTTTAGCCGGAGTAGGCGCTAGAACTCACGGTTGATCTCATGCCAATTACTCTGAACGACCTCACCGCTGTTCACGGGACATCGCCGCTCCGCAAAAGGAAAGAGCAAATCATGAAGTTCAAGTCACTTTCTGAACATCAACGCATAGCCTGGTACTGCGCTTCCGCGGTCTTTGGAATCTGCCTCGCGGTCCTTGGGTTCAGTACAGGCGCATTCGCAAATGGCCAGACGTTTGCCCTGATCCTCTTTGCGGTCTGCTGGCTCGCAGGGGTTCTGCTTCTTCGGTTGTTCCTTCAGCAATTCGAAAGACCTGCGGATATTCGTAGATTCCTTTGGGGTAGCGACAAGCACACACAATGAAGCTCGCGCTCGGCGCCGACCAAGGCATTTTGACCTGACGGATCGAGTTGGCGTGCGGTGCGCAGTTGGCTCATTTCCGAATGCGCAGCCTCGGCTGACGTGATGCTTCCATCTTCCGACAACATGATCGATTCGCACAGGGGGACTTATGAATGAGCACGAGATTTCAACGCCCGAGCAACTGGATGTCGCACTCAACGCGGGCGCAATACGGAAGCGCGCGCAACTGTGGAAAATTGCTGAAGGTCGCTCTCTTAAGTGGGCAGAGGTTATTGGGTTCGTTTGCGCCGTTCTCTTTCTCGCGATCGGCATAGCACGGGGATTCACACAGGATGCTAGCGCTGCGATTCAGCTTGCCCTTGGTGTGCTAATGGTTGCGGCATTTTTCTGGAGTCGGATGCAGCGGCAATTGAACGCGCTTGTCGAAGTCGTTAAGTCGCTCGAGCGCGAACACCCTTCAGCATCGCGCGGCCCATAGAAGCCATTTGCAGCGACGTTCGGGCATACCAGCGGTTATCGTCGCTGCATGCGGCTTGCTTGGTGGATGGCCGTGGCGATATCGCAGTCTCAGACGGAATACGTGAGTCCTAAGCGCTTGCCGAACGCTCGCAAAGCCTCGCGACTATCAAAAAAATCGGAAGGCAAATCGACGGACCTCGGATCCTTCGATCAAGGCACGCCGTACGTTTTCCGGTTAACTGTTAATCGACATGAGTAGCGATTCGCACAACTTCGACGGAACTTGGCCATAGAGAACCGGAGAACACAGCTGCATTTTGCTGCGAGCATGTCGGCACATGTAAAAGTTTCGTCATCGAGAGTAGGTATTTCGACTGATCCTGCGTAACTCGATTTGCTTCTCGATCGCTTTAGGCACAGACTCAGAATCACATAGCGTGCACCCAGTTCCGAAGACGGCAGCTCATCTCCAAAGGCCGCCCACCGAACCGCCCAGTGTTCGCGTGATCGTGTTGTTGACTGGAGTGCATATTGAGTTCCGATATCGAAGCAGCGCTCGCGAACTGTAGTCGCGAGCCCATTCACATTCCCGGCGCCATTCAACCTTTCGGTGTTCTGCTCTCGCTCGATCCGCTCAATCGGCGCATCGAGTACTGCTCCGCAAATGCGTCGACCGCTTTTGGAATTAACGCACGGCGCCTGCTAGGTGCGGCTCCGAACGAGCTACTCGGAGCGGACCTGCTACGAGATACGCCATCGGGCGATTTCGAGCCTCACGAACCCGTGCGCATCGCGCTCACCGATGGTGCACGCGAACGCGTATGGGATGTCTTCGTGCACCGGCATCGCGGACACTCGATCGTCGAGCTCGAGGCGACCGATGTCGAAGATCTGGAGTCGAGCAGACCGCTGCGCTCGAGCTTGCGAAGGGCGATTTCCGAACTGGACTCGTCGCATTCGGTTTTAGAACTGAGCGAGCGAACGTGCGCGGCAATTCGGAAGCTGACCGGATTCGACGGCGTGATGATCTACAAGTTTCACGCCGACGGTCACGGCGAAGTGATCGCAGAGTCGAAGGCGGATGAGTTTGTGAAGTATCTCGGGCTGCACTATCCAGCCTCGGATATTCCGTTGCAGGCGCGCGCAATGTTCCTGAGCAATTGGGTGCGCATGATTCCGGCGCGCGACTATGAGCCGGTGCCTTTGCTTGCGGCATCGACGACGGACGAGCCGCTAGATCTCAGCCGCTCGCTGCTGCGCAGCGTCTCGCCTGTTCACATCGAATACTTGCGCAACATGGGCGTGGCAGCTTCGCTCACGCTGTCCCTGATTCACAACGGCGAACTGTGGGGGCTGATCGGCTGCCACCACTACCGCAGCTCGAATCATGTTCCGTTCGAGACCCGAGCTGCGGATGGCGCACGAAATGCGCGCGTCGCACGCCATCGACGACGGCCATGCGATCCGCAAAGGAGTTCAGTGCGGTCCGCCGCAGAATCGCGTCTTCATCGACGAGCGGATAAACCTGCTCCCACCATTGCTCGAGCCATTGAGCGGCCACCGACAATGTGCCGATGAATGCACTCAATCCCTTGGTTCGCAGAACGGCGGCACCCAGGTGAGCCAGTAGGCGCAGGTCCTTGCTTTGCTGAAGCGCTTCGAGCGATTTGCTTTCGATGGCTCGCCAATCCGGCGGGGGGTTCAGGGGGACGCTCTGACCGAAGAGTCGGAAGGTATCGAAGGAGTAGAGCAGCTGCGAGTCTTCCAGATTCTCGCCGCATGGCGACTCCTCGCTCAGCGGCTGGAGGAGCTCTGCATAATCCCACTGATCTGTCATGTTGTTGTCCGCCAGGGTGCCGTCAGGAAGGCTTGTGGGCCCAGCGTGCGGCAGCGTGCGATCTTGTCAGGTCCGGTAGCTTGGCTGTTTCTTGTTAGATGTCAATCGACTTGGCGTTCGTTCTGCGAAATCGCTCGAATGCCGCAGTCTTGGAAAGCGGGATCAATAACCCAGGTTCGAGGTTCGTGTCGACGAACGGGTCACGAAAATTGCGACCCGACGCCTTGGCGGCTGAGGCTGTGGGCCCGCTGGCGGGGCTCCATATAACAAAAGCATGACAGGTCGGCCGGCTGCCTCGGAGGCTGCGATTCTAATTAATAAGTATCCCAGCGCCGGCGCCGCTCGCGGCTCGAGCGACGCGGCAGGGAAGGGGGGAAGGGAAGGAGGGAAGAAGGGAAGAAGGGGGCAAGGCGCGCTGCCGCGCGCACGAATCACGAGTCACGATCTCACTCGAATATCTCCGCGCTCGCCAGCACTTGGCCGGAAGCGTCGAGGCCGCCGAGGATCAAAACCTTTCTGTGCAAACACCATCGCTTGCTCGGGCGAGAGCGAGTAGCGCCCTTGGTCAGTGCGACGATCGGCTGCCCGAGCTGTTGACCGGTCGCTCCTGCGTTCTCGGCTTGGAGGGGCGGCGAGGTGACGCATATGATCTGCGGCTATCTTGCGTTCGGATCGGTGTTGATTCGGGCTCATCCGCCAGGCCTGAGCAGCTGCAGGCAAGTGTCGTGAATTCTTCAATAACGATCTCGCTCTGCCGTGCTTGCAGCGGCTAGCGCATCCGGATTTCCGTGGATTCATTGATCACAGCCGGCGCACGCGCGCTCGCAGCAGGCGATCCAATCGCGGCGCTGAAGCTCGTCGCGCTCCGCAATGACGCTGCCGGCCTCGCGCTGCGCGGCATCGCGCTTGCGCAGCTCGGCGAGCATGGACGAGCACGCGAATTGCTGCGCGACGCGAGGCGCGCATTCAGCCCGCGAGAGGTCGTCGCTCGCGCCCGTTGCATCGTCGCCGAGGCGGAGATCGCGCTCGCTTCGCGCGATCTGAGCTTTGCTTCGAACGTTCTCGAGTCCGCTCGCGCCACGCTGGAAGCGCATGGGGATGCAATCAATGCCGCGCACGCGCGCCTGCCGGAGATTCGGCGCCTCGTGCTGATCGGGGCGTTGAGAGACGCGGAGCGCGCGCTCGAGCAGATGCCGGAGGTTCCGCATCCGGCACTGGAAACGGCGCACGAGCTCGTCGTCGCCGGCATTGCCATGCGGCGCGTGCGTGCAAGAGCTGTGCGGGCAGCGTTGACGCGCGCGCGAGTCGCGGCGCGACGCGCCGGCATCGTGGCGCTTGCAGCAGAAGTCGAGGGCGCGTTTGCGATGCTCAACGCCCCCGCAGCGCGCATCCTCGCCAGAAATGGCGAGCGGCTTCTGACGATGGAGGGCGTCGAATCGCTGTTGGCGTCGAATGCGTTGATCGTCGATGCATGTCGCTACGTCGTACGCGAGGCGAATCGCACGGTTTCGCTCGCCGGACGGCCTGTGATGGTCGCGCTCGCAAGCGCGTTGGCGCGCGCATGGCCGGGCGATGTGCCGCGCGAAGAGCTCGTGGCACGGATATTCCGGCTCGACCTCAGCGATGAATCGCATCGCGCACGATTGCGAGTCGAGCTCGGTCGATTGCGCAAGCTGCTCGCGCCAGTTGCAAGCATCCAAGCGACACCGCGCGGATATGCGCTCGCACCGCATCGCGCGCGAAGAACGGTCGTGCTCGCACCTCCTGTCGATGACAAGTACGCCGATGTGCTTGCGTTGCTGGCCGATGGAGAGTCGTGGTCGACGTCTGGCCTTGCGCTAGCACTGGGCACCAGTCAGCGGACCGTACAACGTGCGCTCGAATCCCTCGCGAGAGCAGGCAAAGTGCAAGCATTCGGGCGCGCTCGCGCGCGTCGCTGGATGATGTCTCCGATTCCGGGATTCGCGACGGTCTTGTTACTCCCCGTGTCGTTGCCGGCCAACTAGGATGGATCCACGGTCATCACGCGGAGATCATTAATGAAACTAGCGAATGTTGTTCGGGAATACGGCCCATTTCCCGGTATCGATGCAGTGCACGGCGTTAGTTATGACGGACGGCACGTATGGTTCGCGTCCGGCGACAAACTCAACGTGCTGGATCCCGAGAGCGGAAAGATCACACGATCCATTGCCGTGGCTGCGGATGCCGGTACGGCATTCGACGGACGCTATCTCTTTCAAATCGCAGGTACGCGTATTCAAAAGATCGATCCAGCCACGGGCGCAGTTCTCGGATCCATTCCGGCGCCGGGTGGCGGCGGCGATTCAGGTCTGGCGTGGGCGGAAGGCAGTTTGTGGGTGGGGCAATACCGCGAGCGAAAGATCCACCAAGTCGATCCGGAGACGGGCAAGGTTCTGCGCACGATCGAATCCAATCGATTCGTCACGGGAGTGACGTGGCTCGATGGTGAGCTCTGGCACGCGACCTGGGAGGGCGATGAAAGCGAGCTTCGCCGCATCGATACGAAGACCGGACAAGTGCAGGAAACGCTAGCGATGCCGCCGGGTACGGGCATCTCCGGGCTCGAGTCGGACGGTCGCGACCGCTTGTTTTGCGGCGGCGGTAAAGCCGGCAAGTTGAGGGTGGTCCGAGCGCCGAATAGGAAACGAGAAGCGCAAGGATGAGAGGTGCGCAGGCGACGTGACGCCTGCGCGCCTCGGCAATTCAGTTCTCGAGGTGAGATCGCCGTCCTTACATCGGAAACCGAACGATCGGCCCTTGCGGTGTGCCGTCGACGGGAACCGTGCTGGGCGCGGCATTGCCTTTCGGCCCGAGGTGGCGAACGAAGTCGTAAATCGCGCCTAGATCTTCGTCGGTCATCGCCGCGAGATTGAACCAAGGCATCGGCGGCATCGGTCGGATCATCCTTGCGTACTCGACCCATTCCTCTTTGCTGCGGAAGTCCTGAAAGCGCAAGCGCAAGTTCGACGCATACGTCGTGCCCCACGGTCCGTTCCACCCGAGGCTGTCGCCGGTCAACCAATCCTCGACGGGCGTCTTGCCGTCGGTCACCAGATAGCCAGGTGTGTGGCAATCGTTGCAGCCGGCCACGCGCACCAGATACTCGCCTCTTTGAATCGAGTCGGATGGCGTGCTGGCCTTCGCGACCCGCTGAGAGTCTTCGCAGCCGCAGAGCGCGGCAGCTGCGGCGACCATACTCATCGATACCAACCATTTGCGATACGACATGTTGATTTTTCCCCCGACCATTGTTGATTCAACGCAGTGGACTACCAAACGTGAGGCCGCGGCAGTATGCCGAAACAGATTCCCCGAGATTGATGAATCTCGGTGACGTGATTCGTGACTTCCGAAAGGGAATGTGGGGGCAGGTGTGGACGATGAGGAGGCGAACAATCGAGACGTTCGATGTCTCTTTGAACGTCGGCCCTAAGTCTTTAGGTCAGGATCGGTCATCTATGCCCTGGCCGAAGCGCTGCTAACACGCGCGGCCGGGCACGTTCGCAATTCCCCATTCCCAATTCTCCATCTCCGTTCAATCTCACGCCGGTAATTTCCACCCAATCACGTTGTACGCATACAGGACGGTTGCGATCGCGAGGCCGGCAATGCCGACGAGGCCGAGGCCCAACCGGTCGCGTGCGGATTCCGCGCGCTTGACTGCCCCCCATAGCGCGATTAGGGCGGCGATGGGAATGAGGTTGGAGACGCTGACGAAGGCGGCGAGCCGTTCGGTGTGACCCGCATAGAGTCGGCTCAGCATGTCGGCATCGGCGGACTGACCGACCAGTGCGATGCACGGCAGTAGCCATGCGGCCACTGTCGTTACCCATGCGGCAATGCGGCCGGCGCGTGAGCGCGCACCTCGCGCCAGCACCAAACCGACGACGCATACGATCAGTGCGGTCGCGAAGGTGTAGACGTGCAGACGCGGGTGTTGGTACCAGGCAATGCGCGTGAAGGTGTAAATACCCAGATCGGGCACGAGCACCGGCGCACCGACACGCGGATCGTGACGGATCACGGCGCGATTTCGGGCGGGTGCATCGAGGATGAAAATGCCGTTGCCCGCCGCACGCCATTTGGCCCCGCCGATTTCGAGTCCTTCGGGATCGCTATTGACGCGCAAGATCCCGGCGCCCATGTAGACGAAATCGGCGATCGACTCTGCCGTCGTGAACACGCGCCGATCGGGCCGATACCAACCGGCGAGCTTCGATGCATCGCTCGACTCGGTCGCATCGGGCAATGCGCGTTTCTCGCCGATGAAGCGCGTGAGGAATGCATTCGCATACACCGCGCCTGACGTTACTGCCGGCGATCGCGGCGGCTGCTTCCAAGGCATGAACAAAGAGCCAAGCGCATCGCTCACGCTTGCGGGCGGCGCTTCGGCCATGACGGAGACGAAGATGCCGGTATCGAGCGTCGGCAGCAGCGTCATCCAGCTGTGAAAGCCCGGCCAGTTGCCGCCGTGTGCCACCGTACGCACGCCACCCCATTCCTCGTCGAAGAACACCATGCCGATGCCCGTCGTCTCAGGCTCGTTCGAAGTCGTGCGCGTGTGCAACCGATCGAGCGTCTCGCGGCTCAGAAGCGGTTTGCCGGTTTCGGGATCTGTCGGGCCGTGCCCGAGATGCGCCAGCATGTACTGCGCCATGTCGTACGCGGTCGAAACGATGGAGCCGGCTGGCGCGATCGCTGGATTGATCGGGTTGAACTTTCTGGCGGTCTTGGTTCCGTCCGGCCAGATGACGGCCGGCTTGCCGACGCCTTCGGGCTCGGCGATGTCGACGAGAAGCTGCGTATGCTCCATGCCGAGCGGACCGAACAAGCGTTCCTGCATGACGCGGTCGATCGGTTGGCCCGTGATGTCCTCGACCACGCGTCCGAGCAATGCGATGCCGAAGTTCGAATAGACGATGCGCGATCCGGCGGGACGTACATAGGCGGGGCGCAAGCGATCGAATTCCTCCGCGCTCAGCCGCGCAGGCGTCGGAAAGTCGGCACCTATGAAAAAGAAGCGATCCTCGAATCCCGCGGTGTGTGTGAGCAAGTGATGCAGCGTGATCGGCACGCCGTCGTTGTCCGGTAGTCGGTAGTCCTTGAGATAACGATTCACCGGATCGTCGAGCGAAGCGATTCGCCCCTCTTCCAGCAGCATCGCAATCAAAGTGGCGGTGAACGTCTTACTGATCGAGCCGATCCGAAACTGCGTCGTCGTCGGATCTACGGCATCCGGACGCGCGAAATCGGCCTGCCCGTAGCCGCGAGCGAACAAGAGAGCGCCGTCGCGCACGACGCTGACGGTGGCGCCGGAGAACTCGCCGCGCTCGAAAGCGGCATTGAAGGTCTCGTCCGCCCAAGCGGCAACGCTTTCCGCATCGATGGTTGGCGGCGCAGTCTGTTCGTCGGCCAAACATTTGGCGGTTGCGAGCGAACCTATCGCCCAGCACAAGGCGCAACTGCGGAGAAAGCGGGATCGTGCAGAGCGGTGACGGTGGCGCATAAAGGCGATTTTCGCTACTTTTCGTATATGGAAGATTTCTCTATACAGGAAATTCCGACCGCGTGCCATCCGAAGTCGCTGAGGCCGCGTCTCTCCTGCAGAGTTCGCGGTGCCTTATATTCACCGGTATTAGGCAAGAATACTCAGCGGCCGCTCCGTACCGGCGAGCATGGACCGCTCTGCACCAAGAGGGATAGCGAATCGTGACTCGAATTCAAACTCACACGGTGCCGTCTGACGACATGGTGCGTCAGACGCCATCAGTCATCGGCAGCCGTATCCGGCAGTTGCGCCGCGGACGGCGCTGGACGCTCAAGAAGTTGAGCGAGGCCTCGCAAATTCCCTTGTCGACGCTTTCGAAAGTCGAGACCGGCGCCATCTCGCTCAACATCGAGAAGCTGCTGAAAGTGTGTTCTGCGCTCGAAGTCGACGTGATGCAGCTCGTCGCGCCGGCTGACGGCCCGGCGGCGAATCTACTGCCGTCCGTCGCGCCGGTGGTCACCGGACGCCGCAGCGTGACGCGCCAAGGGCAGGCGCGCCGCGTCGAGACGGACAAGACCGTTTACGAGCATCACGCAACCGATTTCTTGAACCGCAAGCTCATGCCCGCCGTGCTCGAAGTGAAGGCGGGGCATACGCCGGAGCTGGTCCGTCACCAGGGCGAAGAGTTCATCTACGTGCTCGAAGGCACGATCGAATTCTTGAGCGAGTTCTACGAGCCCACCGTGCTCAAGGCCGGCGAAAGCATCTACATCGATTCGTCGATGGCCCATAACGTCCGCGCGCTCGGCAACAAGCCCGCCCGCGTGTTGAACATCATGACGAGTCCGGAGGGGAAGCGCTGACTGGTGACTCGTGACTCGGGCGTGAGTGGGGCGCGCGAGCCGCGCGCTTCAGCCTTCAGTCTTCAGTCGGCTCTGAGCGCCGCGCTCAGCGCCACCTCCTCGGATCGTAATCCCTCGCCTCGATTCCCGGCGTTTTGCCGTCGATCAGATCGGCGAGCAGTCGGGCGGAGCCTTCGGCCATCGTCCACCCCAAGTGTCCGTGACCGCTATTGACGTACAAACCTTCCGGGCCGCAGGGGCCGATGCACGGTACGCCGTCCGCGCACACAGGACGTAAACCTGCCCACGGCTGTACGTGCGCCGCCAAGAACTCGTCGGCCGACTTCGGCAGCACCCCACGCAATAAACGTTGCAAATTTTCGATGCGCTCGGGCGACACATCGCGATTGAACCCGGCGAACTCCGCCGTGCCTGCAACGCGTATGCTCGCGCCGAGCGGTGTGACGGCGGCGTGTAGATCGTCGTCGACGATGGGAATGGAAATGGGCGGAGCAGCGTCGCGCTCGAGCGGGGTGCAAGTCAGCGAATAACCCTTCACCGGTTGAATCGGCAAACGGATGCCGAGCGGGCGCAGCAAGTGCGGCGTATGACAGCCGGCTGCAACGACGACGGCATCGGCGGCGATCGTCTCGCGCTGCGTACGCACGGCGCGAACCCGGCCGCGTTCCACGAGGATTTCCTCAACGGATTCCTCACCGCGAAACACGGCGCCGCGCCGCTGTGCGGCCGCCCATAGTTGCTGAGTGAACAAGCGCGCATCGCCCGATTCGTCCGAGGCGAAGTGCACCGCGCCGGCGAGCTGCGAGCGAATCGGTTCGAGCCCGGGTTCGAGCGCGATGGCTTCTTCGGCGGACAGCGGACGAGCATCGATTGCGGGATGGGAGTATTGCCGCATCTTCTCCAGCCCCGCGGCGAAGGCTTGCGGATTGCGATAGACCTTCATCGTGCCGCGCGTCGATGCGGCGTAGTCGAGCGGTTCTTCGGTGCGCAGCTCGCGCATGCCGGCGACGCTGTAGACGGCGAGTCGCAGATTGCGCCACGTGTTGTCGTTGAAACGGGGCGGCGACGACGCAGCCAGAAATTTCAGCCCCCAGCCCGACATCGCCGGCAGCGAGCTCGGCCGTAACAGCATCGGCGCGCGTCCGGCTTGCCCATCCAGCGCAGCAAGTTCTTCCACACGCCCGGCGCGTTCCAGGGATCGGCCATACTCGGCGTCAGCATGCCCCCGTTGGCGAAACTCGCGCCGGTTGCCGGCTCGGGTCCGCGCTCGAACAGAGTGACGTCGTGACCCGCGCGCCGCAGGCGGTACGCCGAAGTCACGCCGATCAATCCCGCGCCGACGACCACGATGTGCACCTTGAGGGACCTCCACCGGGCGAAAATTGCCGTCTGAAAAAATTAGCACAGAATTTTCGTATATGATAATTTTCAGAAATGCGCTGCTACATGGCCTATCTCGCTCACGAGACGAACTCGTTTTCGCCGATTCCGACCGACCGTTCGAGCTTCGATGAGGTCGGCGTGTATCGTCCGGAAATCGGTCCGCCCGATCGGCACATTGGGCTGCTGAAGGGCGTCGCCGATTTTTATTTGGAAGCGCGCCGTCGCGGCGACGAAGCCGTCGTGGGCGTGTGCGCGTTGGCGCAGCCGAGCCTGCCGTGTCTGCGGCGCGATTACGAGGCGTTGCGCGACGAGCTGCTCGACGGCCTGCGCAAAGCGCTGCCCGTCGACATGGTCCTGTTGATGATGCACGGGTCCATGATGGCGCAGGGCTACAACGATTGCGAAGGCGATGTGCTGCGGCGCGTGCGCGAGATCGTCGGACCGAAGGTGCCGATCGGCGTGCTGCTCGATCTTCACTGCAACATTACGCCGGAGATGCTCGCGAACGCCACGGCCATCAAAGCCTGCAAAGAGTATCCGCACACCGATTTCGCCGATCGTGCCCGCGAGCTGTACGACATCATTGCCAAGACCGCGGCCGGACAATTGCGACCGACCATGCGCTTCGCGCGCGTGCCGATGCTCGGGCTCTTTCAGACGACGCGCGAACCGATGCGCAGTTTCGTCGACGAGCTCATGCGGCTCGAGCGCCAGCCGGGCGTGTTGTCGTTGAGTCTCGCGCACGGTTTTCCGTGGGCCGACTTCGAGCACACCGGTGCCGGCGTGATTGCGATTACGAACGACGATGCCTCTGCGGCGGAAAAATTGGCGAACGACATCGCCAAGCAGTTCTTCGCGCTGCGCGAAGCCGGACAAGCACGGTTGCGCAGTGTCGACGAAGCGCTCGACGATGCGCTCGCCGGCCCCGAAGGCACGATCGTCATCGCTGACATGTCCGACAATCCGGGCGGCGGCGCGCCGTCGGATTCGACGTTCTTGTTACGCGCCATGCTCGATCGCGGCATCCGCAATGCGACGGTCGGCTTGTTGTGGGATCCGGTTGCGGTTCGTATCGCATTCTCCGCAGGCGAGGGGGCGCAAATTCCCATGCGCATCGGCGGCAAGCTCGGACCGATGTCCGGCGATCCCGTCGATGTGCAAGCGAAAGTTCTCCATCTGCGCACCGATGCCAAACAGCCGCACATTGCCGACGGCTATCCGGTCGCGCTTGGCCGAACTGCGGTCGTCGAAGCGCAGGGCATCGAAATCGTGCTCAACGAAATTCGCCAGCAGCCGTTTCATCCAGGCGCATTCGAGAGCGCCGGCGTCGATCCCTGGTCGAAGCGCATCGTTGTGGTGAAGTCTTCGTTTCATTTCTATGCGGGCTTTGCCGACCGCGCCGCGGCAATCGTGTATTGCGACGCGCCCGGTACGCTGAACAGCGACGCCTCGATGCGGCCGTATCGCTTCTTGAAGCGTCCGATCTGGCCGCTCGACGACATCGCGATGTAGATCCCGCCATGCATGCGTCCTGCGGCGAAAGGTTACTGACCCAGGGCGTGCTGCGTCGTCGGCGCGACGTGCGAGCGATGCTCGCGCGCAGAGCAGTGGCCGTGTCATGAGCGTGCTCGTCGTCGTTGCCGTCATTGCAGCGCTCGTCTTTGCAGGCGTTGCTCTCGCATATGTCACCGGCGCGGCGGCGGTAGTCACTTTCTTCGTTTCCGACAGCGCCGAATATCTGGCCGTTGCGCCGCAGCGCATGTTCAGCCAGATGGACGTGTTCGCGATCATGGCGATGCCGCTCTTCATCTGGGCGGGCGAGCTCATGAATCGAGGCGGCATCACGCGTGCGCTCATCGACATGTCGATGCTGCTCGTCGGCCGCATGAAAGGCGGTCTCGGCCACGCGAACGTTCTCGCCTCCGTGTTCTTCTCCGGTATCAGCGGCTCGGCGGCCGCCGACGTCGCGGCGATGAGCAACACCTTCGTCCCGCAAATGCAACGGCGCGGCTACGACCCGCTCTATGCCGGCGCGATTACGGCGGCCTCGTCCGTCATCGGTCCCATCATTCCGCCGTCGATCATTTTCATTTTGTATGGCGCGATCATGGGAACGGACATTGCTGCGCTGTTCATCGCGGGCGTCGTTCCTGGTCTTTTGATCGCCGCCGTGCTCATGGCGATGAACGCTTGGATGGCTTATCGCGAAAATCATCCGGGCGGGCGGCCTGAAGATACGCCGCCGTGGAAACCGACGCTCATCGCGGCAGCGCCTGCGCTCGTTTTGCCTGCCATCATTCTCGGCGGCATCGTGTTCGGCGTGATGACGCCGATCGAAGCCGGTGCCGTCGCCGTCGTGGCCGCCACCGTCCTCGGTTTCTGGTACGGCGAGCTCGACATGCGTTCGTTCTGGGAATGCACGCAACGCACGATCGTGCTGAGCGGCGTGATTTTCATCTTTCTCGCGGCCGGTTCGCTCGTCAGCTATCTGGTCGCGCTTCATCAGATCGCCGATGTCGTCGCCGAATTCGTGCAATCGTTCGGCCTGACGGGCATGACCTATGTGATCATGCTCGTGATCGTGTTCCTGATTCTCGGCATGGGTGTGGACACGATCGTTTCGCTCACCTTGTTCGTGCCGTTGCTCGTGCCTGCGGCGATCGCGCAAGGATTCGATCCGGTGGCCATCGGCGTGATGGTGTGTCTCAACCTGACGCTCGGCATCGTCACGCCGCCGCTCGGCGGCGCCATCATGATGGTGGCCACGATCACGGGCCAGGAATACTGGGCGATGTGCAAACGCATCATGCCGTTCGTCGTTGCTGAAATCGCCGTGCTGTTCCTGATCGTGTTCTTCCCCGATCTGTCGACCGCGCTGCCGCGCTGGCTGGGGATGATGTGATGGCCAGGCGCTCACTTCGTTTCGTTCTGCTCTGCGTCGCAGCGTTCCTGCCTGTCGCGCAGGTGTGCGCGATCGAGCCCAACGACATCAAGATCGGCATGTCGACGCCGATGGATCTCGAGCGCAACGGCATCTACGTCTGGGTGAACGCGCTCGCCAAGTCGCTCGAACGCGCCGGCGCCCGCGTGCGCATTTATCCCAACAGCGCAATCGGCGGCGAGAAAGAGCGCATGGATCAGGTCGCCATCGGTCTGCTCGAGATCAATGTGACCGGCAGCGACGAGTTGAATCGTTTGTCGCCGCTGTTTCACGCGATGCAGCGGCCGTTCCAGATCGATTCGTACGATCACATGGACCGCGTGCTCTACGAGGCCGGTCTATTGGACGCGGTGAACGAGGAGCTCGCCGACGATCCTTACATCCTGCTCGACTTCGCCTATACCGGCGCGATGGTCGGGCTGCTGACTCGTCGCACGCCGGTGTATCGCATCGAAGACTTACGCCCGCTGCGCCTGCGAATTTTGAGCGCCGCGGACATCGGGTTGCTCAATGCGTGGGGCGTGCGCGGCACGCGCGTCGCCTGGGAAGAAGTCGCGCAAGCGTTGCAAACCGGAATGGTGGATGCGTATCTCAATCCGCCGATCGTCGCCGTGATGTTCGGGCATGGCAATGTGCTCGACTATTTCTCCGATCTGCGCATGGGACCTTCCGGGCGCGTGGTCGTCGCTTCGCGCAAGTGGTACGACCGCCTCGATCCGGCGCTGCGTAAAGCCTTCCACGAAGGAATCGTGGAGGCGCGCCGGGCCAATCGCGAATGGACGAAGAACGCGGTCGCGCGCGAACGCAGGCTGCTCGAGAAGACGGGCATCGAGTGGATCGAGATCAGCGAAGAAGCGCGCGAGGAATGGCGCCGCCTGAACGAGCGCATGAAACGCTCGCGCTGGGAGTCGCCGGAGGCCGAGGCGCGCCTCAGGCAAATGATCGAAGCGACGCGTCGCGAGGGCGAGTGATGGTCGATCGAATCAGCCGCGTACTCGCTTCTTTCAGCGCAGGCATCGACCGAGTGTGTGCCGTGCTCGCCTTCGTGTCGATCATGGTCATGCTGGTCTCGCTGATGATCCAGATCGTGGCGCGCTACATCTTCGATGCGCCGCCCGTGTGGACCGAAGAGCTCGCACGTTACGCCATGATCTGGGCGTCCATGCCCGGCGCTGCGATGGCGTACTACCGGCGCGCCGATCCCGTGTTGTATCGCGCGAACGTGAAAGGTCATCCGCGCCGCGCCGTCGCGATGCAGCTCGTCGAGCTGGCCGCCGTGCTGATTTTCTGTGTTCCGGTGCTGTGGTTCGTGCCTGGATGGCTGGCGCGTCATTCGCAGCGCATTACGGAGACGCTCGAGCTGAACAGCGCCGTCGTCGTGGCGATCATCCCGCTCAGCCTGCTGTTCATCGTGATCCACGGCATCACGCGCCTGTTCTCGACGCTGCAAGCGGCGAAATCGGAGCTGCAAGCCTCATGAGTCTCGAGATGTGGAAAGCGCCGCTGCTCGTGCTCGGTGCGATCGCCATTTCGTTGAGTGCCGTACACCGCTCGGATCGAGCGCCGGCCGAAGTGGTGCCTGCGACAGAGCAAGCTGCATTTTCAGCGGAACGGGCATTCACGCATTTGCACGATTTGTTGAAAGAGAACGTTCCGCATCCTGCCGGAAGCGCTGCGAATGCCGTCGTCGGCGAGCGCATCCTCGAGAAGCTTCGGCAGTTCGGTTACACCCCGGAAACCCAAGAAGCGTTGCAATGCTCGACGCTCGCACCCGGCTGCGCATTCGTGCGCAACATCATCGCCGTGAAGCCGGGACGCGAATCGGGCAGGGCCATCATGGTGACCGCGCACTACGACAGCGTGCCTGGTTCGGCCGCCGCGGCCGATGACGGCGTCGGCGTCGCCGTAATGCTCGAGCTCGCCGAGCGGCTGGCGAAACGCGCGCCGTTACGCCACGACATCGTCTTTCTGTTCACCGACGGCGAGGAGTCGGGACTGCGCGGCGCCATGCTGTTCGCGGAGAAGCATCCGCTGATGCAGCGCATCGGTCTGGTGCTCAACATGGAGGCGCGCGGCGCGTCGGGCCCGGCTCTGATGTTCGAAACCAGCGAGAAGAACGCGCGGCTGATCGACTTGGTCGCGGCGGCGCCGCGTCCCGTGACGAACTCCGTGCTGTTCGAGGTGTATCGGCGCATGCCCAACGACACCGATTACAGCATCTATAAGCGTGCGGGTGTGCCGGGCCTGAACTTCGCTTTTGCTCGCGGAGCGTCGCTTTATCACTCGGTTCGCGACGATCTCGAACGGCTCGATCGCGAGTCGTTGCAGCACATGGGCGACAGCGTCTCGGCTGTTCTCATGCAGGCAGGGGAAACCGACTGGTCCAAGCTGGTCGCGAGCGGCGATGCGACGTACATCGACATCGGCGCGCTAACGGTTCTTCGATGGCCGTCGGCGTGGAATCTCCCGCTGGCACTGTTCGGGCTTGCACTAGTCGCCGCGCTGGCTGTGTGGCGTGCGCCGATCAGGCTTCGCCCCGGCGCGTGGGCGTTTCTCGCGATCGTCGTTGCACCGCTGATTGCGGTTGCGCTCGGTTGGTTGCTGAGCTGGCCGCTCGGTCATTGGCCGGATGCGCATCCGCTCGATCATCCGTATCCGTGGGCCGGAAGAGTCGCGCTGATTGCCGCGGCCATGCTCGCCGCTTTTGTTTGTGCGCGCTGGATCGGCGTGCGCGCAGGTGGCGCTGCGATGCTGAGCCTTGCGTGGTTGGTGATGTCAGCGCTCTCGATTGTCGCCGCCGCGCTCATGTCGGGCGCAACGTACTTATTCGTGCTGCCCGTTCTCATCTATGGAATCGTCGGGCTCATTGAATCGATCCTGATTCGCGAGCGCAGTCGATTGCCAATCGCCGCGGCGTTCGCCGGGTTCTTCGTGGCGGTCTATCTCGTGCTCTATCACTTCGCAATGTTCGAAACCGTTCTCGGTTTCAAGCTCAGTCATTTCCGAATGGTCGTTCTCGCCCAGTTGATCTGGTCGCTGCTGCCATTGGCGGTTCGGTTCGACGAAAGTCTGGGCTCGCGCACCGCGATCGGGACCGCTGCTGTAGCCGGCTTTGTCGCAACCGTCGTTGCGATGTATCTGCCGTCGCACACGGTCGATCGGCCGCGCGGCGCGAATCTCGTTTACGTGCAAGAGGACGATACCGCGCAATGGCAGGTGGAATCGTTCGGCGGGCCGGGTAAGGACACGTTGCGCGCCATGGGTTTCGATCTCGAGGCGCAATCGATCGAGCGCTACGGCGTCGCTGCTGCGCAGGCACAAGTTCGTTCGGCGCAGTCGCTGAATCTCCCGCAGCCCGTCATCGAGATCGAGATCGACGAGGAGCGCGACGGCCAGCGCGTGCTGCAAGGACGCATTCGTAGCGCACGCAACGCCTACACGGTGGGCCTTGCATTTGCCGCCGGTGTCCCGCTCGCGCGCGTCGCGATCGAAAATCAACCTGTGCTGCTCGCATCGCCCGAACGTTCCCAGGTCGTGAGGATTTTCGGCGCCGGCGAGCAATCGATTCAGTTCGAAGTCGCAGCGCCGCTCGGGCAATCGTTGTCGTTCGTCGTGTTCGACGACGATGCGCTCACTGCCGAAGGCGAAGCTGCGGAGATCCTCGCAAAGCGTCCCGATACGTCAGCGCCGTTCCAATTCGGCGATCACTCGATCGTGCTACGGCGCGTCACTCTTTGAAGTTTCACGGTGTTCTATGCCTTTCAGTCTCTATCCGCCGCCGTTCGATCTTCGCACCCGATTGCGCACCCGCTCGATCAGTTTCGAGAATCCGACGGGTGCGCCCGGCGCGGGCGGTCAAGCGGCGAGTCCGTTGGGGCCGGGCCGCAAAGGTTCGGCCGTTCGACTCATCTATCCCGGCGAGACGATGCAGCTCGCCGACATCGAAGGGCCGGGTACGCTGCGGCACATCTGGGCGACGACGCACGCCAAGCCCGAGATCCTGCGCGGCTGCGTGATTCGTTTTTATTGGGACGATCAGCCGCATCCGTCCATCGAAGCGCCGCTCGGCGATTTCTTCGGCTTTGCGCACGGACGCACGAATCCGTTCCAGAGTTACGCACACTCGGTCGGCGAAGCGCTCGGCATGAACATCTGGTTGCCGATGCCGTTCGTGCGCCGCGCACGCGTCGAGATCACGAACGAAGCGACGATCCGCATGCCGTTCTTCTATCAGATCGATTACACGGTCGGCGATGAGCACGAGGCGGACGTCGGCCGTTTGCACGTGCTGTTCCGCCGCGAGAATCCGACGACGCCGAAACAGGATTTCGAATTGTTGCCGCTGCGCGAAGGACGTATTCGCTACCTGGGCAGCGTGATCGGCGTGCGTCCGCTCGATCCGCGCTGGTGGGGCGAAGGCGAGATCAAGATCTTCCTGGACGACGACACGACGCATCCGACGATTTGCGGCACCGGTACGGAGGACTACGTCGGGCTGTCGTGGGGTATTCAGCCGAACGCCTTTGCCTACAACGGCGCGAGCTGGCGCGAGAACGACGATTCGACGACGACCGGTCGCGTGTCGATCTATCGCTGGCACGTGCTCGATCCCATCGTCTGCGAACGCCGCATGCGCGTGACGATTCAGCAGATCGGTCATTCGCCGGCCGGAGCGAAGTCCATCGAGGAGTACAGCTCGGTCTCATTCGCTCGCGTCCGCCGTCAGACTTCGCGGAAGGCTTGTTCA
>ERZ777003.1260-NODE-1260-length-39931-cov-67.681287_pt1 | contig 39931 bp, 24 predicted proteins | sample MGYA00374956_ERZ777003 | MGnify/ENA primary metagenome ERZ777003 (study PRJEB29302, sample SAMN06268252) | bioreactor metagenome | isolation source: Joint BioEnergy Institute, California, USA | place: USA:Joint BioEnergy Institute, California, USA | collected... | reverse complement strand
GGTTGTGATTGGGCGTGCGGGATCGTGCGTGCTGTGCGCACGGATGGTGAGATGCGCGTGCGGAGCGGCTCCTCCCCCGCCTTTTCGGGGCGGGGAGGAAGAGAATCAAGAGAAGAGGACGAGTGTGGTGCTGCCCGCGGCGCCGATGACGAAGCGGTGCTCGCCGGGGGCGAGCCCGGAGGGGATGAATGTGAGGTCCTGGGAGCCGACCTCGGCGCCGCGGGCGCCGTCGAGGGTGAGCATGGTGGTGGGCGGGACCGGTCTATGGGATTGAGGCGTGGACGGCGTTCATGCCCGTGCGAGCACAGGCCTGCCGTCCGGGAGGTCAGCGGTAGCCGGAGATTTCAGGCTCCTCGTGCCAGGGGGTGAGGGTGCAGGGGGCGCCGGGGGCGGTGCAGCCGGCGCAGACGCCGGCTGCGGGGGGGATGATGCCGCGGCCGGACTGGAGGGCGCGGAAGAAGAGTTCGGGCGGGTCGGTGGGGGTGGGGGCGATCTGGGCCATGGTGGCGGCGTCGTAGAGGCGGCCGTTGAGCATGGTCATGAGGACGGAGTGGGTGTGGCGGATGTCCTCGAGGGGGTTGCGCTCGAGGACGACGAGGTCGGCGAGTTTGCCGGGCTCGATGGAGCCGAGGTCCTTGTCCATGCCGAGGTACTGCGCGCCGTGGAGGGTGGCGGACCGCAGGGCCTCGTGGGGGGTCATGCCCCCCTGGACGAGCATCCAGATCTCCCAGTGGGCGGCGAGGCCGGGGAGTTGGCCGTGGGCGCCGAGTTGCACGCTCACTCCCTCATCGAGAAGGGCCTTGGCGATGCCCGCGGAGCGGACGTGGTTGTACTCCTCGTCCGGCGCCTTGGTGCGGCGGCGGGAGCGGGGATCGAGGACGAAGCGGGGGACGTACGTCGCGAGGCGCTCGTCGGCCCAGACGTCGGTCTTGTCGTACCAGTAGTTCTCGCCCCAGATGCCGCCGTAGGCGACGCCGAGGGTGGGGGTGTAGCCGGCGTCCGAGGCGGACCAGAGCTGGCGGACGTCGTTGTAGATGCGCTCGACGGGGAGGGAGTGCTCGATCCCGGTGTGGCCATCGACGACCTGGGTGAGGTTGTGCTGGAGGAGGGAGCCGCCCTCGGGGACGACCATCAACCCGAGCCGGCGTGCGGCCTCGATCACCTGCTGGCGCTGGTCGCGCCGCGGCTGGTTGTAGGACTTCACGCTGATCGCGCCGACGGCCTTCATGCGGCGGAGGTGGAAGAGGGCGTCATCCAGGGAGTTGATCTCCGCCTTGGCGGGTCCGGCGGCGCCGTAGAGGATGGTGCCGGTGGAGAAGGTGCGGGGGAGAAGGGCCTGCCCGGTGCGGGCGAGTTCGGCCGCGGCGAAGACGGACTGGGTGTCGTTCGACGGATCGTGGCAGGTGGTGACGCCGAAGGCGAGGTTGGCGAGTTGCTGCCAGTTGCGCTCGGGGGTGATGCCGTTCACCGCCTGCGCGCCGTGGGCGTGGACGTCAACCAGGCCCGGGATGATGGTGCGGCCGCGGCAGTCGATCACCGCGGCGGTGGGGGGGATGGGCGTCCGGTCGGGCGGGCCGACGGCCCTGATGCGGTTGGACTCGATGACGATGACGCCGTCCTCGATCACCTCATCGCCGCGCATGGTGATGATGCGGGCGCCGGTCAGGGCGATGATGCCGTCGGGTCTGTCGTGCCTGGCGGTGAAGGCGATGTTTCGCTTTGATGGGGCGGAAGGCGCGGCCGACGAAGAAGCGGCGGAGTCGGAGGAAGCGGGGGAGGGGCCGCCGGCCGCGGCGTCCGGTTGGAGGAACGCGAACGCGCTGGTGAGTTCGCGTGTGTACAGGTCGGGGCCGAGGGACCAGTGCAGCGCGGCGGAGTCTCCGGAGAAGTGCAGGTTCCATCCGGAGTCGTCGGAGACCTTCGCGACGGGGAGGGAGGCGGTCTTCGGGCCGATGCTCACCTCGCGTCCGGTGGCGACGAACGGGGCGATGAAGACCTGGAAGCGTTCCGACCACGCGACCCACTTGCCGTCGGGGCTGAGGGCGTACTGGACGGCGTTCTCGGAGACGTAGTGGGTGCGGGCGTCCGAGCCGTCGAGGTCCACGGAGATGAGCGAGCGGCGGTCCCTGTCCTTCTCGCGCTGGACGGTCATGAGGAAGACGCGATCGGGGTCGGCGCCGAACTGCGGGTTGGCGCCGGTCCTGGTGATGAGCACGGGGTCGCCGCCGTCCACGCCGACTCGGTAGACGCCGGTGTCGTTGGACCACAGGGGGCTGGTGAGGTAGCCGCCGGAGACCTTGCCGTAGACGACCTGCGAGCCGTCGGGGGTGAAGACGGGGTCCACGTAGTGGCCGGGATCTGGGGTCAGGACGCGGCCGGCCTCGATCGCGCCGGCCTCGGCGACGGGCGCGACGCGGACGGCCCCAAGTTCGTCGTCGTCCCACGAGCAGTAGACGATCCACTTCCCATCGCGGGAGAAGGAGGGGAAGAACTCGAAGTGGTCCGTCTGGGTGGTGAGGCGGCGGGGCTCGCCCTCAGGGAGGGGACGGACGTAGATGTGGCCCAGGGCCTGGTAGGCGACGAGGTCGCCGGTGGGGGAGACGCGGACGGAGCGGAGCATCTTGACGTCGAACTCGTCCGGGGCGACCTCGACGGGGAAGCGGAGGGCGGGGGCGACGGCGCGGGTGTCCTTGATGTGGAAGGGGATGACCTCGTGCGCTCCGGTGGCGACATCGACGCGGCGGATCTTGCCGCGGGCCCAGAAGATGATGGAGCGCGAGTCGGGGGTCCAGGCGATGGCGGGGTAGACGCCGTGGACGGCCCAGGTCTCCTGCATGTCGCGTTCGAGGTCGTCGTAGATGGGGCGCGCCAGGCCGGAGGCGAGGTCCTGAACGTACAGGACGGTCCTGCCGCGGTCGCGACGCACGAAGGCGAGGCTCTTGCCGTCGGGGGAGGGGGTGGGGCGGACGGCGCCGCCGGGGCCGGCGATGAAGCGTTCGGTCCGGCCGGTGGTGCGGTCGAGTCGGTCGATGGCGTAGATGCCGGGGTTGGGGTCCTTTGAATACTCGAAGGTCGGGCCGGGGGTGGCGTCGAGGCTGTAGTACAGGTAGCGTCCGTCGGGGCTGAAGGCGGGCTCGCCGACGTCCTTCTCCTCGGTCGGCCGGGTGGTCATCTGGAGGCCCTCGGCCGCGCCGCCGTCCACGCCGGAGCGGTGGTAGAGCCAGATCTCGCCGGCGCCGAGGGAGCGGCGGCTGGTGAAGTGCTTCCTCGCGGCGATGAACTGGCCGTCGGGGGTCCAGGCCGGGGAGTTGAGGAGGCGGAAGGACTCGTTGGTGATCTGGCGGAGGCCGGCGCCGTCGGGCTTGATGACCCAGATGTTGTCCCCCCCGCCGCGGTCGCTGGTGAAGGCGATCTCGGAGCCGTCGGGGCTGAAGCGGGGCTGCATGTCCCAGGCGAGGCCGGAGGTCAGGGGCGTGGCCCGGCCGCCGGTGATGGGCATGAGGTAGAGGTCGCCGAGGAGGTCGAAGACGATCTGCGTCCCATCGGGGGAGACGTCGAGGGAGATCCAGGTCCCCTCGTCGGTGTCGATGACGGCCTCGCGGAGAGAGTCGGGGGAGAAGGGGGGGTTCTGGACGTCCCACTTGGCGGCGCCGTCGCCGGACGGCGGGGAGACCAGGAGGGCGAGGGAGAGGAGCAGGGGGGAGGCGAGGGCGTTCAGGAAGAGGGGCATCGGGGGCCTCTGGGCAGGGGGTGCGGACAGGGTTGGCTGGGTGTTTGAGCGAGTGTACGTGGGCGGGGCTCGGGCCGATAACCGGAATCCGGAGGCAAAAGTGGAGAAGGTGGCGGGGCGGAGTGAAGGCGCACCGGTGAAGGTCGATAGATGAACGGGCGCTGAAGCGCGGCGGGGGTCGCTGCGCCGGGGTTGCGCCCCTCGGGACGCTGCTCGCCATGCCGATCCTTCGCCTCAAACTGGTGGCCTACGTGCTGGTGGTGGCGGTGCTGGCGTCGGTGGCGTCGATGAGGGTCGCGCTCGGCGGGCATTACGCCGCGGCGTGCGAGCAGGCGACGCAGGCGAACCAGGAGAAGGTCCGGAACCTGGCGAGGACGCTCTCGCCGGGCCTGGGCGCGGAGGACGCGGTCGTGGTGGCCGCGGTGGCGCGGGATTGGCTCAGGCGAGAGCCGGGGTGGCTGCAGGTGACGGTCCTCGACGAGCAGGGGAAGGAACTGCTGCGCGAGCCCGCCGCAGCGCGGACGGACCCGCAGACGCCGGGCGGGCGCCAGCCGGGGACGCTGGCCGGGTGGCGGGGGCTGGACCCGCTGCTGCGGAGGGTGTTCCCCGCGCCGGTGATGGAGGCGCCGATCGAGAGCGCCGGCGCCGGCCGCATCGGCGTAGCGCGGGTGCGTCTGTCGGCGGGGGAGCGGGGAGCGGCGGTGGTGGGGATGGTGCGGGCGTGGCTGACGGCGCTGGCGGTGATCCTCGTGGTGGTCGCCGCGGCGACGTTCGTGGGGACGGGGTGGGTGGTCGCGCCGCTGCGGCGCATCCGGGAGGCGGCGTCGGGGCCGGCCGCTGCGGGCGAGCCGGCGCAGGGCCCGCCGCGGGGGATGCGGGAACTGGCGGCGCTGGCTCGAAGTGTGGACGACCTGGCGTCGCGGCTGAGCGAGGCGGATTCGAAACTGCGGCGGCTGTCGGCCGAGTCCGCGTTCATCAGCGACGTGGTGCAGTCGATGGCGGACACGCTGATCGTGGTGGACCAGCAGGCGAAGATCCGGGCGGTGAACCGGGCGGCGGCGGCGCTGCTGGGCTACAGCGAGCAGGAACTGGTGGGGCGGGCGGCGAGCCTGGTCTGCATGATCGACGGGAAGCACCTGACGGCCGAGACGCTGAGGACGTTGCTGGAGGAGGGGACGACGCGCGGCCACGAGGTGACGTACTTCGCCAAGGACGGGCGGCGGATACCGATCAGCCTGTCGGGGTCGGCGATCCGCGATGCCCAGGGGCGCGGCACGGGGTACGTCTGCATCGGCGCCGACCTCAGCAATCGCATTGCGGCGGAGGAGGGGCGGGAGCAACCGGACGAGAAGTTCCTGCGGTGCAGCCGGGAGGCGGCGATGGCCGAGGTGGCCACGGGGGTGCTGCACAACGTGGGGAACGTGCTCAACAGCGTGAACGTGTCGGCGGCGACGGTGGAGCAGATGCTCCGGGGGAGCCGGGTGTCGCAGGTGCGGCAACTGGCGGAGCTGCTGGGGGAGCACGCCTCGGACCTGGGCGAGTTCCTGACCGCCGACGAGCGCGGCAGGATGGTGCCGGAGTACCTGTCGCGGCTGTCGGAGCACCTGGCGCGGGAGCAGGAGCGTGCTCTGGAGGAGTTGTCGTGGTTGAACAGGCACCTGGGGCACATCAAGGACATCATCAGCGTGCAGCAGTCGATCGCGAGGACGGCGCGGGTGATCGAGCCGGTGGACCTGCGGGAACTGGTCGATGATGCGCTGCGGGTGGTCGGCGAGTCGCTGCGGCGCGACGGGGTGCGGGTGGAGCGGGACCTGGCCGACGTGGGGCTGGTCGAGACGGACCGGCACAAGGTGCTGCAGATCCTGGTGAACCTGCTGAACAACGCCCGGGACGCGGTGAAGGAGCAGCCGGGACGGGAGGGGGTGGTGGCGGTGCGGCTGGCGGCGGGGGCCGTTCAGGGAGGAGCGGGGGGAGCGCGGGGGAGCCGGGTGCGGCTGGAGGTGGAGGACAACGGGGTGGGGATCGACGAGGAGCACCTGACGCGGGTGTTCACGTACGGGTTCACGACCAAGACGGAAGGGCACGGGTTCGGGCTGCACGCCTCGGCGCTGCTGGCCAGGGAGCTGGGGGGCTCGCTGACGGCGTGGAGCGAGGGGAGCGGCAAGGGAGCGAGATTCGTGCTCGAGCTGCCGGTCAAAGCGGCCGCGGCGGAGGTGCAGGCGAGATGAGCGAGACGGGAGCCAACCGCCGGATCCTGGTGATCGATGACAACGAGACGATCCACCAGGACTTCCGCAAGATCCTGACCCCGCCGCGCGGCCCGGCCGACCTGGAGGCGGCCGAGAAGGTGCTGTTCGGCCGCCGCGCGACGGACGCGGAGCGGATCGAGTACGAGATCGACGGCGCGACCCAGGGGCGGGAGGGCGTGGAGATGGTGCGTCGCGCGCGGGAGGAGGGGCGGCCGTACGCGCTGGCGTTCGTGGACGTGCGGATGCCGCCGGGGATCGACGGGCTGGAGACGGTGGAGCAGTTGTGGAAGGCGGACCCGGACGTGCAGGTGGTGATCTGCACGGCGTACCCCGACTACACGAGCGAGGACCTGGTGCGGCGGCTGGGGTGCACGGACCGGCTGCTGCTGCTGCGCAAGCCGTTCGACAGCGCGGAGGTGTGCCTGCTCGCGGCGGGGCTGACGACGAAGTGGAACCTGGCCCGGCAGGCGGCGCTGCGGATGAGCGAGCTGGAGCGGCTGGCGGAGGAGCAGACCAGCGCGCTGCGGCAGGAGGTCGCCGAGCGGCGCGCGGCGGAGGAGCGGATGCGCCACATGGCGATGCACGACTCGCTCACCGGCCTGCCGAACCGGGCGTACCTCATGAGGCGGATGCAGCAGTGCATCGACCGGCGCAAGCGCGAGCCGGGGTACCGCTTCGCGGTGCTGTTCCTGGACCTGGACAACTTCAAACTGATCAACGACTCGCTCGGGCACGACACGGGGGACGAACTGCTCATCGCCATCGCGCGGCGGCTGACCAGCGCGGTGCGGGGGCTGGACTCGGTGGTGCACATCGCCGAGGACACGACGGCGCGGCTGGGGGGGGACGAGTTCATCGTGCTGCTCGACGGGCTGCGGAAGGCCTCCGACGCGGTGATCGTGGCGGACCGGATCCAGCAGCGGCTCAGCGAGCCCTTCAACCTGCGCGGGCACGAGGTGGTGGTCAGCACGAGCATCGGGATCGCGGTGGTGGAGCGCGACTACGAGCGCCCGGAGGACGTGCTGCGGGACGCGGACACGGCGATGTACCGGGCCAAGAGCGCGGGCAAGGCGCGGCACGCCATCTTCGACGAGCGGCTGCACAGCGAGGCGCTGGCGCGGCTGCGGCTGGAGAACGACCTGCGCCGGGCGGTGGAGGAGGGGCAGTTCCGCCTCGTCTACGAGCCGATCGTCACCACCGCCGGCGGGGAGGTGATGGGGTTCGAGGCGCTGCTGCGCTGGCGGCACCCCGAGCGGGGCGTCGTGCCGCCCGCCGAGTTCATCACGGCCGTGGAGGAGACGGGGCTGATCGTGCCGCTGGGGTACTGGGTCCTCCGGTCGGCGTGCACGCAGCTCAGCCGCTGGCGCGAGCGGTTCCCGGAGCGGCCGGAACTGTCGGTGAGCGTGAACCTCTCCAAGCGGCAGGTCGTCGAGCCGGGCCTGGTGGCCGAGGTGGCGCGGATCCTGGAGGAGACCGGCGTCAAGGGGGAGCGGCTGAACCTGGAGATCACCGAGAGCGCGGTGATGGAGCGGGTGGACGCGGTGGCGGAGGTGCTGCACGAACTCAAGCGGCTCGGCGTGCAGTTGCACATGGACGACTTCGGCACCGGCCTCTCCTCGCTGAGCGCGCTGCACCAGTTCCCGATCGACGTGCTCAAGATCGACCGCTCGTTCATCGTGAACATGGGGCAGAACCGGCAGTTCGCCGCGGTGGTGCACGCCGTGCTGACGCTGGCGCGCGAGATGGGCATGCGGGTGATCGCCGAGGGGGTGGAGACCCCCGAGCAGCTCGCGCAGCTGCTGGCGCTGGGGTGCGACTACATCCAGGGGTTCCACGTCTCCGAGTCGCTGTCGCCCGAGCAGGCGACGGCGCTGATCGGCGAGGGGCTCCGGTGGGCGAGGAAGGCGGTGTAGCGGCCGCGGCCGTCAGGCGGCGACGAGCAGGGCGGTCGGGAAGGTTCGCAGGACCTCCGCGGCGGGGAGCGCGCCGTCCGCCGCGGCGACGACCTCGCCGGTGAAGACATTCCGCCAGCGGGCGGGGGCGCCGGGCGGGAGGGGGACCGCGGTTCCGGCCCACGGGGTTTGACCGAGGGGGAACTCGGCGCCGCCGTCTCGCGGCAGCGAGAGGGTCAGGCGGGGGGCGACGGCCGCGGCCCAGTCGCCGCCGAGGCGGCGGGCCAGGGCGACCAGATGACCGGCGCGCGGGCCGCGTGGGTGCAGGGGGAGGTACTCGGCGCGGGCGAAGAAGTCGGGCCGTTCCCGCCGGGCGTGCAGGCCCCGCCAGGCGGCGTACATCTTGATGCGGCCGTCGCGCCAGCGGCGGAGGAGGTCGGCGACGAGCCCGGGGGCGTCGCTCTCGGCGCGCCGCTCGATCTCGGCGAGCACGGCGGAGCGCGAGGCGAAGTTCACCGGGCGGCGGTTGTCGGGATCAACGAGGCTGAAGTCCCACAGTTCCGTGCCCTGGTAGAAGTCGGCGGCGCCGGGGGAGGCGAGCTTGAGGGTGAGTTGCGACAGGGAGTTGACGGCCGCGGCGGGCGCGACGTCGCGAACGATCGCCAGCAGTTCCGGGAGGAAGGTGCAGCCGGGCCGCCCGCCGGTGATGGCGGCGATGAAGCCCGTCAGGGCGGCCTCGTAGGGCTCGTTCACGTCGGACCAGGAGGTCTCGAGCCTGGCCTCCCTGGCGGACTTGACCATCGCGGCCTGAACGCGGGCGGTCAGGTCGGCCGCCCCGGCCGGGCGCAGGGGCCAGACGGCCACGAGCGACTGGTAGATCAGGGACTCGGCGAGATCGGATGGCGCCGGACGGCCGCCGACCTGACGCTTGCACGCGGCGTTCGCTTCACGCCAGCGGTCCACCGCGGCGATCCATCGCTCGGGGATCTCGGAGAGAACGGCGAGGCGCGCGCGGGCGTCCTCGGAGCGCTTCGTGTCGTGGGTGGAGGTTGCGCTCAGGCCGGCGCGGGCGCCCTCGCCCGCGGCGCGGTCGGCGTTGAGCCGGTGGAAGGCGGCGACGGGATCGGGCGCGGGGGTGGGCTCGCCGCCGACCTCGTTGAGGCCGGCAAGGGTGAGGTAGCGGTAGAGGGCGGTGTCCTCGACTCCCTTGGCCGCCGCGGGGCCGGTGAGCTGCTGCCACCGGCGGATGAAGGCGGCGCGTTCGGCGGAGGGGGGCTGGTCCGAGAGGAGCGCATCGCGGAGCGCGTCGTAGGCGGGCCCGGGGCCGGGATCGCGCCGGCGAGCCTCGGCGATGGCGGCCTCGATGCGCCCGCGGTCGGACTCGCGCGGGGCCGAGCCGTCGGTCGGGAGGTAGGTGCGGTAGACGTCCAGGGCGGCGGTGGTCGCGCAGATCGCATCGCGGATGGCGTTCGTGTCTGCCGCGGCCGCGCTGCACAGACGGGCGAGGTGCGCGGCGAGGGAGCGGGTCTCGGCGGGGAAGAGCCGGTCCAGGACGAGGCGCTTCGATTCGTACGCGGCGTCGCGGAAGGTCGGGGGAAGGCCCAGCGTCCGCCGGGCGTGCGCGCGGACGGCTTCCACGCCATCCGGGTCCACGAAGACGTTCGACAGGGCCGTGAGGAAGTCGTAGCCGGTCGTTCCCTGCACGGGCCACTCGCCGGGGATCGCCTCATCGGCGGCGAGGATCTTCTCGACGATGATGAACGTCTCGTCGCCGGCCAGCGTTCGGAGGCGGCGGAGGTAGGCGAGCGGATCGGCGAGGCCGTCGATGTGGTCCACGCGGAGGCCGGTGATGCTGCCTCGGGCCAGGAGCGTGCGGATCAGGGAGTGAGAGGCGTCGAAGACGCCCGGCTCGTCGGCGCGGAGGCTGGCCAGGCCGGAGATGTCGAAGAATCGGCGGTAGTTGATGCGCTCCAGCCCGTCCTTCCAGTACGCGAGGCGGTACGCCTGCCGGTCGAGGATGGCGCCGATGGGGGAGAGGACGTTGGGCTCCTCGGGGCGCGAGGCCGCGGCGAGGGCGTTGGCGAGCAGGATGTGGACGGCGGGGTCCGCGGCGAGCGCCTCGCGGAGGTCTCGCTTGATGGAGGCGATGGCGTCGCGGCGGTCGCTGAGCCGCTGCGGGTCGGTCTCGGCGCGGTTGGGGAGAGGGCCGGACTTGGAGAGCAGCCGCGTCATGGCGGCGGCGGCCGGGGAGGACTCGCCCAGGGCCGCGGCGGCGTCGGTCGCTCGCGGGAGGAGCAGGGGGGCCCAGTGGGCCGGGTCGATGGGGAAGAGCATGTCGCCGTAGCGGAGCACGACGCCGCGATCGGCGTCGATGCCGAGGGTGAGGGCGTGCCCGGCCAGGAGTTGATCCAGGGGCGCGCCCAGCACGGGGAGGACGATCCGGCCGTCGGGGTCGTCGTCCCAGCGGATGTCGAAGAAGGGCGCGAACTCGGAGGCGGGGCCGTTCTCAAGGACGTCCCACCACCACGGGTTGTCGTGATGAGCGGCCATGTGGTTGGGGACGATGTCCAGGAGCAGGCCCATCGCGCTGGAGGCGAGCGCATCGGCGAGAGCGGAGAAGTCGTCCTCGGTGCCGAGGGCGGGGTTGAGGCGCGTCGGGTCGGTGACGTCGTAGCCGTGGGTGGAGCCCGGGGTCGCGGCGGCGATGGGGGAGGCGTAGAGGTCGGTGACGCCGAGCCGGTGGAGGTAGGGGACGGCCGCGAGGGCGTCGGCGAAGCGGAGGGCGGGGCCGAACTGGAGGCGGTAGGTGGAGGCGGGCGCGCGCGTGCCGGGGGGATCGAGGGAAGCGGGGGGGACGGGAGGGGTGGGAGGAGTTGAGGTCATGTCAGTCCACCTTGACGTGGAGATGCCGGCCGAGTTCGACGAAGGCGTCGGCCCAGGCCCGGCTCTCCGGGGTGTTCTCCTGTCGCGCCCGCGGGAGTTCGGAGCGCAGGATCGGGACGTAGACGTTCTGCGTGCGGGCGAGGTTGACCTCGAAGGGCAGATCGACGGCGAGGCGGACGAGGTCGGTCAGGCGGGCGACGGGCTCGGGGCTGCGCGGTTCGGCGGCGAGGCGGTCGGCCTCGCGAGCCAGGGCGAGATCGAGGGCGAAGCCGATGGTGACCTGGTCGAGGGGGATGGAGAGTTCGTCGGCCTCGCGCCGAGCGGAGCGGATGCGCTCCATGTCGGAGGGGTCCTTGTCGAGGGCGGCGCGGATGTCGAGGTTGAGGACGTACTCGGCGCTGACGCGCAGCGCCGGGGGCGGGGGGATGCGAAGGCTGGCGAGGAAGCGCAGCAGCGGGGCGTGGAACTCGTAGATCTCGCGGTACTCGCTGTGGATCTCGTCGAGGGTGGGCTCGAGGATGCGGTCCACCACGCGGCGCTGCTCGTCCTTGAACAGGTCGCGGAGGGTGCAGGTCCCCTCGTCGCCGAAGGCGGCGTGGATGACGCCCAGCAGTTCGGTGTAATCGGCGGTGGAGAAGGCGGCGGAGGCGTCGGCCCGGAGCCGCGCGTACGCCTCGTCGTCGCCGAAGGGGCGGACGCCGGCGTTGAGGACGTGGTCGCCCAGGTGGAAGACGGCGTAGGTCAGGTCCTCGGCGTCGCCGGTGATCCGGCTGGCGACCTCGGCGCGGCCGACGAGCAGGCGCGCCCGCCCGGCGGTGAGCAGTTCCGAGTGGCGCCGGCGGACGCGGTAGGCGTAGACGTCCGTCTCGTCGGGGCGCGGCTCGAAGAGGGACGTGACGGCGTAGTGGGCGCCGACCTTGCGGAGGTCCACGAACGCCGGGCGGACGAAGTCCTCGTAGATGCGCCGGCCGCTGGGGCGCTCGGGGAGGTTGGAGGGCGCCTGCTCGAGGCGCTCCATGAAACCGGGCTCGAGGTCCTCGCCGAGGGCCTCGCGGGCGAGCTGGATGGCGCGCCCGGCGTACTGCATGACCTGCACGGTCTCGATGCCGGAGAGTTCGTCGAAGAACCAGCCGCAGCTGGTGTACATGAGCATGAGGTGGCGCTGCATCTCCAGCAGTTTCAGCGCGCGGCGGCGGGCGGGCTCGTCCAGCCCCTCGCGCCCGTGGCGGCCGAGGAAGGCGGCGACGCTCTCCTCGGAGCGGTCCAGGACGACGGCGATGTAGCCGTCGCGGGCCTCCCACGGGTCCGCCAGCAGCGCGCCCCCCTCCTGCTCGAAGCGCGGGGCGAGGGTGTCGCGGAGCCAGTCCATCGCGGCGCGGAGCGGGGCGCGCCACTCCTGGCGCCACCCCGGCCGGCCGGAGTTGCACCCGCAGTTGCTCCGCCACCGTTCGACGCCGTGGACGCAGCTCCACGAGGAGTTCTCGACGATCTGCACCTCGTGCGTCGGCGGGTGCATGGCGAGGAACTGGCCGTAGTTGGTCAGCGTCGCGAGGTTGTTGGTCTCGACGTGGTGCAGGGCGTAGGCCAGGGCCATCTCGCCGTAGCGGTGGTGGTGCCCGTAGGTCTCGCCGTCGGTGGCGATGTGCGCCAGTTGCGGCCGGTCGCGCGAGGCGTCGAAGATCTCCATCAGCCTCCCGGCGAAGCGCTCCCCGCTCTCCAGCAGATGCTCGAAGGCGACCCCCTGCGAGACGGGCCCGTCGTAGAAGAACAGGTTGATCTCCCGCCCGGAGGGGAGGCGGCAGAGGTAGGCGCGGCTGGGGTCGATCTTCTCCTGGACCTCCTTCCACCGCGCGCGGGCCTCCAGGCGGCGCACGCGGGCGGCCTGGCGGGGGGCGAGGATCGTGAAGCGGATCCCCTGCTCGGCGAGGGTCTCGAGCGTGGCGGTGTTCACCGCCGTCTCCGGGCACCACATCCCTTCCGGATCGCGCCCGAAGCGCCGCTGGAAGTCGCGGATCCCCCAGATCACCTGCGTCCGCCGGTCGCGGTCGTTGGCGAGGGGGAGGATGATGTGGCCGTAGCCCTGGGCGATCGCCGAGCCGTGGCCGCCGAACCGCTCGATGGAGCGGCGGTCGGACTCGATGATCTCGCGGTAGACCGCGGGGCGGGCCTGCTCCAGCCAGAAGAGGAGCGTGGGGCCGAAGTTGAAGCTGATCCGGTCGTAGTTGCTGCGGATGTCCAGGATGCGCCCCTCGCCGTCGAGGATGCGGGCGCGGGCGTTGGCGGCGTAGCACTCGTCGGTGATGCGGTTGTTCCAGTCGTGGTACGGGAAGGCCGACTCCTGCATCTCGATCGCCTCAAGCCAGGGGTTCTCCCGCGGCGGCTGGTAGAAGTGACCGTGGATGCAGAGGTAGCGGTCCATGCTACAGGTCCTCTCTGTCGTAGAGCGCGACGGACCGGGGCGGGATGAGAGCCTCTTCCGCGCCGAGTGAGTCGATCCCGGCCGGCGGCCGCGAGGGCGGGCCGCGATCAGCCCGCGGGTCGGCGAAGCGGTCCTCGCCGGAGTCAAGCAGGAGCCGCCACCTGCCGGCGGGCGCCCTGACGGACGCCGTGGCGTCGCCGAAGTGGAGGATGAGCAGCGCCTCGGCCGGAGCGGGGGCGGAGGGGCCGGAACGGGTCCAGCGGCGGAGGGTGAGCGTGCGGGTCGCGTCGTCGCGCTTCACCTCGATCGTCTCCTTGCTGAGCGAGGCGAGGGCGGGGTGCTCGCGCCGCAGCCGCAGCAGGGCTCGGTAAAACGCCAGGAGCGCGGCGTGGCGCCCCTGGCGGCGGAGAGAGAGATCCAGTTTCGAGCGCCGGAAGGTCTCCTCGCTCTGCGGGTCCGGCGTGGGGCCGCCGGCGTCGTGATCATCGCGTGCGAACTCGGCGAACTCCTCGGCCCTCCCGCGCCGCACGGCCTCGATCAGACGCTCATCGCCATGGCTGATGAAGTAGAGGAACGGCGCGGGTTCAGCGTACTCCTCGCCCATGAAAATGAGAGGAACAAACGGCGAGAGGATCGTCGCCGCGGCGGCGAGCTTCAGGCCCTCAAAGGGGACCAGCGCCCCCAGCCGCTCCCCCAGGCGGCGGTTGCCCACCTGGTCGTGGTTCTGCGCGAAGACGACGAACCGCTCCGCCGGAACGGCGCGGCAGGGTGAGCCGTGGCGGCGCCTGCGGAAGGGGTCGAACTCGCCGGTGAAGGCGTAGCCGTGCTCGTACACCTTGTGCAGGTGCTCCAGGGGGCGGTAGCCGGCGTAGTAGCCGCTGCCCTCGCCGGTGAGCGTGACGCGCAGCGCGTGGTGGAAGTCGTCGCTCCACTGGGCGGCCGCGCCGTATCCGCCCAGTTCAGGGGCGGTGATGAGTCGGGCGTCGTTGGCCGCGCTCTCGGCGATGCAGTGGACGTGCCGGCCGAGCGTGCGCCCGCGCCGGTGCACCGCGGCGCACAACTCCTCGACGAACCTCACCGGCGATTCGTCCGCGATGGCGTGCACCGCGTCGAGGCGCAGCGCGTCGATGTGGAAGTCGCCGACCCACATCAGCGCGTTCTCGATGAAGAAGCGCCGCACCTCATCGGACCACTCGCCGTCGAAGTTCAGCGCCCTTCCCCACGGGGTCGAGTAGCGGTCCGTGAAGCAGGGGCCGAAGCGGGGCAGGTAGTTCCCCTCCGGGCCGAGGTGGTTGTAGACGACGTCGAGGACCAGCGCCAGGCCACGTGCATGGCACGCATCCGCGAGCCGGCGCAGGCCGTCCGGCCCGCCGTAGGTGTTCTGCGCGGCGTAGAGGCCGACGCCGTCGTACCCCCAGTTGCGCCCGCCGGGGAACTGCGCGACGGGCATGAGTTCCACCGCGGTGATCCCCAGGTTGCGCAGGTCGTCCAGGTGCGGGATGATCGCGTCGAAGGTCCCCTCGGGGGTGTACGTCCCCACGTGCAGTTCGTACAGGACGTACTGATCGAGCGGCACGCCGCGCCACGCTCCGTCCGTCCACGCGAAGGCGGGGCTCACCACCTCCGACGGGCCGTGCGGGCCATCCGGCTGGGAGCGCGAGGCGGGGTCGGGGAGGGGATCGCTCCCGTCGAGGCGGAAGGCGTAGCGCGTGCCAGGAGGGACATTGTCAACGACCATACCGTGGTAGCCGCGCTCGCCCCGAGCGAGGTCGATCTCGCGCCCCGACCCGGGGAGGACGAGCGCGACGCGCTCGGCGCGGGGCGCCCAGACGCAGAACGAGCAGCGTCCCGCCGCGAGGGGGCGCGCGCCCAGGGGAAGGCGGTGGGGCGCCGCAGCGGCCGTCGATGGTTCCGCGGGGATGCTCATGCGCCGCTCTCCTTCCCGCGGCGATTCGCCCCCGGGCGCCGCCCGCCGCGACGCCGTCGCCGGCTCGCCCCCTCGGATCGAGCGGACTCCGGAGGAACGACGACCTCCGGCGCCGGCATCCGCCGCAGCGACGCCAGCGATTCGAGCGTCTCGACGACGCCCGGGAGGCGGTCGAACTCCTCCAGCGTGTACGCCGTCTTCCGCCGCCAGTTGGGGTGCTGCTCGTCGGTGGTGCCGGGGACGTTCTGCGGCCGGACCTCGCCCCAGAGGTCCTCGAGGTTCACCTGCACGACGGGGGCGGGGCTCGCCGCCAGACGCTTGAGCACCGCCCGCATCGCCGCGGCCGGATCGTCGCGAGCCTCCGCGGCCCCGGCGTGTGCGCCGTCGCCGGCCTTCGATCCTGCCGCGAGGCAGGCGAAGCGGTTGAGGGCGGCGCGGACCTCGGCGCGGCCGGCGTGTTCGCGCTCCGCGCCCGCGGCGTCGATCAGGCCCAGTTCCCGGCGAAGGTCGATGTCGCTCCCGGTGTAGAAGGCCGTGAAGGTGGGCGTGTCGTGGGTGTTCAGCGCGGCGAGCACGTCGGGGGGCGGCTCGGGGATGGGCGTCTTCGAGTCGCCGACGGCGAACTGGGCGATGAACATGCCCATGACGCGGTGGTGCGCCAGGGCCTCGTTGACCGCCCCGGGGACGGTGCCGAGGTTCTCGCCGACGATGCGCACGCCCCCCTCGCCCGACTGGGCCGCGCGGTGGGCCTCGATGCTGAGGATGGCGTACAACTCCTCGTGCGGGTAGGAGACGTAGACGCCGCGCGAGGCCTCTTCCCCGCGGGGGATCCAGTAGAGCCGGTGCAGCGCCATGACGTGGTCGATGCGCAGCAGCCTGGCGTGGGCCAGGTGCGCCCGCAGGCAGCGGGCGAAGTAGTCGTGGCCGTCAAGGCGGCTGGTGCAGGGGTTCAGCGGCGGGAAGCCCCAGTTCTGCCCCCCGCGGGCGAGAGCGTCCGGCGGGGCGCCCACGTCGATCCCCTCGGCGAAGCGGTCGCGGTAGCGCCACACGTCGTACCCGCCGCCGTGGACGCCGATGGGCAGGTCGAGGTAGAGCACGGCGCCGGCGTCGTTCATGGAATCGCACAGGCTGGCGAGCTGCTCGTGGAGCAGGAGTTGGCAGTAGAGGTGGTAGTGCGCCGCCGCGGCGTCGTAGTCGCGCTTCGGCCGGAGGTCGCCGCTGCGCGCGGGCTCGGGCCAGGACGGCCACGTGGTGCGCGACCGGTCCACCGCGGCGCGGAAGGCCGCGAAGTCCGCGGCGTCGGGGTGCTCGCGGGCGAATCGGTCGATCTCGGTGCGCCGCTGCGGGTTCTCCATGGCCGCGCGGGCCAGGGGTTCGAGGATGCGGCGCTTCAGCGCCGCGGCGGCGCGGTAGTCCACCAGCGCGGCCTCCCGCGCCCGCTGGACCTCCCGCCGCAGCGCATCGGAGCCCAGCAGCAGCCGCGCTTCCCTGCTGAGGGCCAGGTCCGGGGCGGCGGTGGGGTCGAGGTAGAGTTCGCTGAAGAACAGGCGCGAGATCGGCGCGTACGGGCTGGGGTCCAGCGGCTCTTCGTGGAACCCGGCCAGCAGCGGCAGCGTGCCGACGATGGACGCGCCGTGCGACGAGGCCCAGCGCGACAGCGCGCCCAGGTCCGTCAGGTCCGCCGTGCCCCAGGAGCGAGTCGTGCGCAGCGCGTGCAGCGGGAGGAACGCCGCGAGGCTCCGCGCCCTGCCGGGGATCAGGTGCGCCGTGCCGACCCGCGGCGGCGCGGTGAGGACGACCGCCTCCGCCTCGGCGCCCCCCTGCCGCACGCGGAGGCGGTGGCGCCCCACCGGCAGGTCGAGCGGGAGGGGGAGCGACTCCGCGGCGGCGTGGCGCCACGTCCGCACGGACCCATCCTCGAGCGTGAGGACGCACTCGAGTCCGCCCTTCGCCGCGTTCGACGACGGCCGCACCTTCACGGCCGACTGCACGCCCGTCCAGTCCACGATCACCGGCGGGATCGCCTCGGACTCCAGGGCCATGCGGGCGCGGCGGAGGGCGTCGGGGGCGTCGGCCGCGCTGCCGATCGGCTCGCCGATGGCGCGGAGGACGGCCAGGAGCGTCGTCGCCGGCGCGACGCGCCGGACGCCATCGTTGTCCACGTAGGAAGTCTGGACCCCCCTGAGGCGGGCGAGCGTGCGCAGCGCTGTCGCCGCCTCGCGCTTCATCCGCCCCCTCCTCCCCCATCGGGCGCGCCGCCGCCCTCAGGACTGGTCCCCTCGCGCGGCGCGCGGAAGAAGACCGCCCCCAGCGGCGGGAGCGTCACGGTGACGGACCACGGCAGGCCGTGGGCCCCCAGCGGCGAGGCCTCGACGCCGCCGAGGTTCCCCATCCCCGAGCCGCCGTACTCCTGCGCGTCGGTGTTGAGGATCTCCTCCCATCGCCCGCCGAAGGGGACGCCCAGGCGCTGGTTGTGCCGCGGCACGGGCGTGAAGTTCAGCGCGCACAGCACCACGTCCTCCGGCCGCTGCCCGGCGCGGAGGAAGGCGATGGTCGAGTGCTCCCAGTCGTTGGCGCTCAGCCAGCGGAAGCCGCCGGGCTCGCAGTCCAGTTCGTGCAGGGCGGGCAGTTCGCGGTAGAGCGTGTTCAGCCGCGCCACCAGCCGCTGCACGCCGGCGTGCCAGTGGACGTCCAGCAGGCGCCAGTCGAGGCCGGCGTCGTGGTTCCACTCCCGCCCCTGGCCGAACTCTCCGCCCATGAACAGGAGTTTCTTGCCCGGCTGCGACCACTGGTGCGCCAGCAGCAGGCGGAGGTTGGCGAACTTCTGCCACGGGTCGCCCTCCGGCCCGCTGGGCATCCGGCCCAGCAGCGACCCCTTCCCGTGGACGACCTCGTCGTGCGACAGCGGCAGGACGAAGTTCTCCGTGTGCAGGTACATGCCGCGGAAGGTCAGGTCGTTGTGGTGGTAGCGGCGGTGGATCGGCTCCTTCGACATGTAGCGGAGCGTGTCGTGCATCCACCCCATGTCCCACTTGTAGCCGAAGCCCAGCCCGCCGACGTAAACGGGCCGCGAGACCATCGGCCACGCGGTGGACTCCTCCGCGAAGGTCTGCACGCCGGGGAAGGCGCGGTACACCTCGCTGTTGAGCTGCCGCAGGAAGCCGATCGCCTCGAGGTTCTCGCGCCCGCCGTGGCGGTTGGGGACCCACTCGCCCGGCTTGCGGGAGTAGTCGAGGTACAGCATGCTGGCGACGGCGTCCACGCGCAGGCCGTCGGCGTGGTACTTCTCCATCCAGAAGCAGGCGCTGGAGATCAGGAAGCTGCGGACCTCGTTTCGGCCGTAGTTGAAGACGGCGCTCTTCCAGTCGGGGTGGAAGCCCTGGCGGGGGTCCTCGTGCTCGAACAGGTGCGTGCCGTCGAAGTACGCCAGCCCGTGCTCGTCGGTGGGGAAGTGCGACGGCGCCCAGTCGAGGATGACGCCGTAGCCCGCCTGGTGGAGCTGGTCGATCAGCGACATGAAGTCCTGCGGCGTCCCGTAGCGGCTGGTGGGCGCGAAGTAGCCGGTGGTCTGGTACCCCCAGGAGCCGTAGAACGGGTGCTCCATCACCGGCATGAACTCCACGTGCGTGAAGCCGGTGTCGCGCAGGTGCTCGATCAGGCGGGGGGCGAGTTCGCTGTACGTGAGGAACCGGTCCCCCTGGTGCGGCACGCGCCGCCAGGAGCCCAGGTGCACCTCGTAGATCGAGATCGGGGCCCCGCGGGACATCCGCTGCTCGCGTGACTTCATCCACTCCCCGTCCCCCCACCGGTACTCCAGGTTGCGGACGATCGAGGCGGTGCCCGGGGGGAGTTCGTGGGCGAAGCCGAAGGGGTCCGCCTTCTCCACGCTGTAGCCGCGGTGACGTGAGGCGATGAAGTACTTGTAGAGCGTCCCCTCGCCCAGGCCGGGGATGAACCCCTCCCAGATCCCGCTGCTGCCCCGGGGGCGGAGGGGGTGGCGGTCTCGGTCCCAGCCGTTGAAGTCTCCGATGACGCTGACGCGGTCGGCGTTGGGGGCCCAGACGGCGAAGTGGACGCCGTGCTCCCCCTCCTGCTCGACGCGGTGGGCGCCGAGTTTGTCGTAGAGCCGGTAGTGCGTCCCCTCGTTGAAGAGGTAGATGTCATCCTCGGAGAGCAGGCTCATGGGCCGCGGGGGCGGCGCCTCCACGGAGGAGGGAGCGACGAGGTTCGCGGGGTTGGGTCGAATCGAGGCCATCGCCGTCCTTTCACCATCGCACGGATGCCCCAGCCGCCGCTTCGCCCGTCCCCGCCCCTTCCGCTTCAGGCGGCGGCTCGAGGAGGTGGTCGATCCCCCGAAGCGGGATGCGCGCCCAGTCGGGCCGGTTGTTGAGTTCGTAGGCCAGCTCGTAGACCGCCTTTTCCAGCAAGTACGCGTCCAGCAGGATGCGCAGGTCCTCCTCGCTGGAGGGGAGGAAGCCGGCCCCGCCGGCCGTGTCAAGATAGCCTCGAAGGAAGAAGGCCCCCATCCGGGTGTACCAGGCGCGGGCGGCGGGTTCGGCGGCGCGCAGCGCCTCCTCCCCCTCGGGAATGAGCCCGCGCTGCGCCTGCTGCGTCAGCCCCGCGTACGCCGCGTACTGGAACGAGCGGAGCATCCCCGCCACGTCGCGAAGGCTGACCCGCTTCAGCCGCCGCTCCCCCAGCGCCCGCGTCGGCTCCCCCTCGAAGTCGATGATGACGAAGTCCTTGCCGGTGAAGAGCACCTGCCCGAGGTGGTAGTCGCCGTGGATGCGGATGCGCTGCAGGCGGAACGGGCGCGAGGTCACCGCATGGAGGCGGGCGAGCAGGTCCGCCTCGCGCGCCAGCAGGCGCTCCAGGTCGGGGCGGAGGGCCTCGGGAAGGTCCGCAGCGCGGCGGCGGAACAACGCCAGCCCCCGCCGCGCCGAGTTGCGCATCGACTGGTACATCGACCGCTGGTACAGCGGCGTGATCGGCTCCGGACGGAAGGCCGGGTCATCGGAGCGGGAGGCCAGCGCGGCGTGCATCTCCGCCGTCCGCTGCCCCAGCAGGCGGGCCGTGTGCGCGTAGGCGCCGAAGGAGGCGACGGCCGCCTCGTCCACCGTCCCGAACCCCGGCGCCAGCAGCGTCGCGGCGCCGGCCCCGGGAGGGGCCGCCGTCCACGGCGTCGGGGCCGCTCCCTCCACCGCCGCGGCCTCGGTCGCCAGCACGCCCTCGTAGTACTGCCCCAGCCGGTCGAGCGTGTAGCACCACGCGTCCCCCTGGTTCGGGACGTACTCCTGCAGCATCGCAAGCGTCGCGGGCTCGGCCCCCGGCGCGTGGTACTCGATCGCCCCCGCCAGTCCGGGGGTGTGCGGGAAGCCGACTCGCTCGGAGAGGTAGCGGCCCACCTCCAGGTCCGGGTTCGGCCCCGCCTCGACGCGGCGGAAGAGTTTCATGATGTAGCGCTGGCCGAAGACGATCGAACTGTTGCTCTGCTCCGCCCGCGCCGGGGCCACCTCCAGCCCCCCCGCGCCGGCCGTCCCGTCCCCTCCCGCCGTCGCCGCGGCCGCCCGGCGCAGCAGCGCCGTCGGCCATCCGGCGACCTCGCCCCCCTCGGTGCGGAGCCGCCGCCGCCGCGCCATCAGGTCAAAGAGCGCGGCCCCGCACTCCGGGTCCGAGAGCGCGTCGTAGAGCACCCGCGGCTCCGCTTCCCCCGGGCAGCGGGCGTGCGCGATCGCCGCGCCGGGGTCCTGCGCGAGCACCGGCGCGGCCCGCGCCTCCGTCGCCAGCGCCAGCACCATCACGTACGTCTCCGCCTCCCCCTCGGTGTACTCCACGCGCGCCAGCGCCACGCTCACCGCCGCCGCCCCCGCCCCGGACTCCCCCAGCCGCAGCGGCGCGGCGTCGATGATCCGCATCGACCTCGCCCGTCGCGCCTTGGAGCGGAACCACCGCCGCGTCACGGCGTCCTCCGCCAGCACGCCCTCCAGCGCCCGCATCGACCGCGCCGAGCCCATCACCCGCTCGGCGCTCTCCCGCAGCACGACCGTCCGCAGCCGCCGCTCCGGCGCGGCCGCCGCGGCGGGCTCCCGCCCCGGCTCGAGCGCGAACCAGTAGAAACTGTGCGGGCCGAGGGTCAGGAAGTAGGGGTGGTCCCCCACCTGCGGAAAGGCCGATCCGCCGAACAGTTCCACCGGCCGGCTGCCGCGGTGCGCCGAGAGGTCGATCTCCGCCGGCTGCACGAAGCGTGAGAGGTTGGCGACCACCAGCACCGTCTGCTCGGCGTCGCGCCGGATGAAGGCCAGGACCCGCGGGTTGCTCGGCGCGAGCATCTCCAGCGAGCCGGTGGCGAGCACCGGGTACCGCTTCCGCAGCGCGACCAGCCGCTTCATCCACCACAGCATGCTGCTGGGGTTGGCCTGCTGCGCCTCGACGTTGATCTTCTCGTAGTGGTACTCCGGGTCGATGATGGGGGGGAGGAACAGCCCCTGCGGGTTGGCCCGCGAGAAGCCCGCGTTGCGGTCGGCGGACCACTGCATCGGCGTCCGCACCCCGTTGCGGTCCCCCAGGTAGACGTTGTCCCCCATCCCGATCTCGTCGCCGTAGTACATCACCGGCGTCCCCGGCAGGCTCAGCAGCAGCCCCTTCATCAGCTCCATCTTCCGCCGGTTGTTCCCCATCAGCGGGGCCAGCCGCCGCCGGATCCCGAGGTTGATCCGGCTCTGACGGTCCTGCGCGTAGACGCGGTACATGTAGTCCCGCTCCTCGTCGGTCACCATCTCCAGCGTCAGCTCGTCGTGGTTGCGCAGGAAGATCGCCCACTGGCACCCCGGCGGGATCGGCGGCGTCTGCTGCAGGATGTCCACGATCGGGAAGCGGTCCTCCATCTGGATCGACATGAACAGCCGCGGCATCAGCGGGAAGTGGAACGCCATGTGGCACTCGTCGCCGTCCCCGAAGTAGGTCACGGCGTCCTCCGGCCACTGGTTCGCCTCCGCCAGCAGCATCGTCGCCGGCCAGCGCGCCTCGATGAACGCCCGCAGCTTCTTGAGGTAGGCGTGCGTCTCCGGCAGGTTCTCGCAGCCGGTCCCCTCCCGCTCGTACAGGTACGGGATCGCGTCCAGCCGGACCCCGTCGATCCCCAGGTTCATCCAGTGCGACACCACCGCCTCCAGCGCCCGGTGCACCGCGGGGTTGTCGAAGTTCAGGTCCGGCTGGTGCGAGTAGAACCGGTGCCAGTAGTACTGCCGCGCCACCGGGTCCCACGCCCAGTTCGACGGCTCGAAGTCCTGGAAGATGATCCGCGTCCCCGCGTAGCGCGTCGGGTCGTCGCTCCAGACGTAGAAGTCGCGGTGCCGGCTCCCCCGCGGGGCCCGCCTGGCCCGCTGGAACCACGGGTGCTGGTCCGAGGTGTGGTTGATCACCAGCTCGGTGATCACCCGGATCCCACGGTCGTGGGCCGCGGCGATGAACCGCTTCACGTCCCGAAGCGTCCCGTACGCCGGGTTCACCCCCGTGTAGTCCGCGATGTCGTACCCGTCGTCCTTCAGCGGCGAGGGGTAGAACGGCAGCAGCCACACCGCCGTCACCCCCAGGTCCTGCAGGTAGTCCAGCCGCTGCGTCAGCCCCGGAAAGTCGCCGATCCCGTCCCCGTTGGAGTCGTAGAAGGACCGCACGTGCAACTGGTAGATCACCGCGCTGCGGTACCACAGCGGGTCATGAGGGAGCGAGTTGTCGCCGCTTGCGCGCACCCGCCTTCCCCTACATGAAGTACTCGAACTGCGCCTCGGTCCGCGCCCACCGCCCGCCGCCGCGGACCCGCAGGATGTGCCCCGGCGCCTCGGGGCTCAGCCCGACGACGTTCCTCGCCCCCCGCCAGGTGTACCGGGCGTCCGTCAGCAGGTCGTGGACCTCGTACGGCTCGTCCCCCTGCGCCTCCAGCCCCAGCGCCGCCATGTCGAGGTCCGTCCACCCCCACCGCTCGTTCCGCGGGTCGAGGCTCACCACGCACAGGATCACGTTGCTCAGGTCCGGCGCGGACTTGCTGTAGCAGATGATCTCGTCATTGTCCACGCGGTGGAACCGCAGCGTGTCGTCGCGCTGCAGCGCGGCGTTGTCCCGCCGGATCCGGTTCACCCGCGCGATCAGGTGGCGCAGCGACTGCGGGTGCTCCAGGTCCCACGACCGGATCTGATACTTCTCCGAGTCCAGGTACTCCTCGCTCCCGGCCCCCGCCGACTCCCGCGCCCCGGCCTCGCACAACTCGAACGCCGGCCCGTAGATCCCGTAACTCGCCCCCAGCGTCGCCGCCAGCAGCAGCCGGATCACGAACGCCGGCCTCCCCCCCGTCTGCAGGAACTCGTGCAGGATGTCCGGCGTGTTCGGCCACAGGTTCGCCCGGAAGACCTCGCGCACCGGCGGGCTGGTCAGTTCCTTGAAGTGCTCCTCCAGTTCCCGCTTGGTGTTCCGCCAGGTGAAGTACGTGTACGACTGCGTGAAGCCCACCTTCGCAAGGTGGTGCATCACCTTCGGCCGCGTGAACGCCTCCGACAGGAAGATCGCCCCCGGGTGCTCCCGCTTGACCTCCGCGATCGCCCATTCCCAGAACGGCATCGCCTTCGTGTGCGGGTTGTCCACCCGGAAGACCTGCACCCCACGCCCCGCCCAGAACAGGATCACGTCCCGGAGCGCCTGCCACAACTCCCGCCACCGCTCGCACTCGAAGTCCAGCGGGTAGATGTCCTGGTACTTCTTCGGCGGGTTCTCCGCGTACTGGATCGTCCCGTCCGGCCGCTTGCGGAACCACTCCGGGTGCTGCACCACCCACGGGTGATCCGGCGAGCACTGGAACGCGATGTCCAGGGCGACCTCCATCCCGTGCCCCGCCGCGGCCCGCACCAGCGCGTCGAAGTCCTCCAGCGTCCCCAGCGCCGGGTGCACCGCCGTGTGGCCCCCCTCCTCCGCGCCGATCGCCCACGGGCTCCCCACGTCCCCCGGCTCGGCCCGCTCGCTGTTGTTCCGCCCCTTGCGATTCGTCCGGCCGATCGGGTGGATCGGCGGCAGGTACAGCACATCGAACCCCATCGCCGAGATGTACGGCAGCAGTTCGATCACGTCCCGCAGCGTCCCGTGCACCCCGTGGCGACCCACGGACCTCGGGAAGAGTTCATACCACGCCCCGAACCGCGCCCGCGGCCGGTCCACCACCACCGGCAGCCGCCGCGCGTACTCCGCCACCGCGCCGCGATCCCCCCAGCGGGCCATCAGCGCGCCCAAGTGCGGCGACAGCGCCGCCTCCGCCGCCACGCCGCCATCACCCGCCCGCCCCTGCCTCGCGGCGCGACGCATCGTCCTCGCCGCGGCCCGCAGTTCCGCGCCGTCCGCCGCGTCCCCCGCCGCCTCCGCCTGCGCCGCCGCGCCCTCGACGAGCCCCGCGCCGATCTCGAAGTCCATCGCCGGGTCCTGCCCCGCTTCCAGACGCTTGCGCAGGTCGCGCCTCCACGACCCGAACCGGTCGATCCACGCCGCGACCGTGTACTCGTGCTTCCCCAGCGACTCCACGGTGAATCGCCCGCGGAAGCGGTCGTTGCCCAGGGGTTCCATGGGGGCCTGCGACCAGGACTCCTCGCCCGCGCGCCGGTGCAGCACCGCCGCCTCCACAAGGTCGTGCCCGTCCGCGAAGACGTCCGCTTCGACGATCACGCTGTCGCCGCTGATGCGTTTGATCGCGTGCCGCCCGCAATCCACCTCGGGCGTCACGCCCGCGATGACCGCCCGCGCCGGCGCCACGGCGCGCGCCGCGCCGATCCGGCCCCTGGCTGTCTCGCTCCCCGCCGCCATGATGCATGGTTGCCCCCGGCCCCAGACGGATCAATGGCGCCGGTTCTCATGGCGCGCGATCATCCATGCATGATCGGTCGGCGCATCGTCCATGAGCCGGCGCTCACCGACGCCGCTTGTCCTTGCTCCTGATGCTCCCGACCGGGCGTGCTCGTGCGCCCCCGCTCCGGCGCACCGGCTGCGGCCCGCCGCTCCCTCGCTCCGCGCCGGGATCCGGGCTTGCCGCGGCCCCCCGCGGCGCATCCTCCGGGCGCGGCGAACGGACGAGGACCACCGGCCTTTCCTCCGCACCCCCGGCCCCCTCGGCCCGCAGCTCCACCCGCCGGCCCGCCGCGAGCAGCCTGATCTGTGCATCGGTGATCACCAGCAGCCGCGGCTCGACCTCGGCAGGCTCGGCCGATCGCGGCGGCGCGACGCACAGACAACTCACCCACGCCCCGTGCTCGTCGAGCGCCAGCCCCGACGCCGCGTAGTCCGGGATCGACGCGTGCCCGTTGATGATGTACCGGAACGTGTGGTCCCCCGGCGGAACCCGGAGCGTCGCTTCCCACCACCCGTTGGCGCGGCGCTGCATCGGCGTCCCCTCGGGTGGCGTGAAGTCCCCGTGGATGACGACCATGTCGGCGTGCGGGGTGTAGATGCGGAACGTCAGCGAGCCGTCGCGGTTCTCCGTGACCATGGAAGGCTCCCTCGCGCCGGCGACCGGGGCCGGGTTGTCATGGCTCGCGCGGCAGCGCAGCGCACGGCGCTGTGCTGCGCGAGGCGGATCATCTTCCGCACGCGATGTGAAGCGAAGATGAACCCGCGCGCCGCCCTAGCGTCGCGCGGACCAACGCGCCAGGCGGATGCCCGTGAACCACGACCGCGTGCCCGGCCGCACGCGCCGCCGGGCCGTTGCGCGCACGGCGGCTCCCGGCGTCACGCACGACCCGCCGCGGACCACCCGCCCCCCGCCGATGCCCCCCTGCCCCGGTGCGCGCCGCCCCGGGTACGGCCCGAACTCGCTCGCCGTCCACTCCCACACGTCCCCCAGCGTCCGCCGCACCGGCCCCGGCGCGCCCGCCGCGTCCGCCGGATGCAGCCGCCCCGTCTCCAGCACGTTCCCCTCCGACGGCGCCGCCGCCAGCGCCGCGACCTCCCACTCCGCCTCCGTCGGCAGCCGCGCCCCCGCCCACCGCGCGTACGCCTCCGCTTCGTAGAAACTCACGTGGCACACCGGGGCGTGCGGGTCCAGCGCCCGCTCGCCCATCAGCGTGTACTCCAGCACCCGCCCGGCGCCGTCGCGCCGCCAGTACAGCGGCATCTCCCACCCCTCGCGCTGCGCCACCGCCCACCCCTCTTCCTGCCACAACTCCCGCCGCTGGTACCCACCATCCTCGACGAACCTCAGAAACTCCCCGCACGTCACCGTCCGGTCCGCGATCTCGAACGCCTCAAGAAAGACCCGGTGCCGCGGCGTCTCCTCCGCCCGCGCCGGTCCCTCCCTCCCGTCCTCGCCGATTCCCCGCACCCCCTCCGGCAGCGCGACCCACCCCATCGGCGTCTCTCGGCACGGCTCGATCTCCCCCGCCCGGTACGCCGGCCGCAGCGGGTTGCACCACAGCAGCCGCTTCAGGTCCGCCAGCATCCGCTCCTGGTGCCGCCGCTCGTGGTCGAGCCCCGCCTCGATCGCGCCGGCCAGTTCCCGCAGCAGCCCCACCGATGCGCTCTCGATCAGCGCGGCGATCCGCTGGTCCGTCCTCCGCCGGTACTCGAACACCTCGCCCACCGTCGGCCGCGTCAGCACGCCGCGGTGCGCCGCCTCCGATCCCAGCAGCGCCGCCATTCCCTCCCGATGCGGCCGGTGCTCCGGGTCGTGCCGCCCGAGCACGGCGGTCTCGAAGAAGAGCGTCGTGTGCGCCAGGTGCCACGCCGCGGGCCGGCAGTCATCCACCGCCGCCGCCGCGATGTAGTCCTCGGTCTCCAGCGGTGTGCAGAGTCGGAAGGTCGCCTCCCGCACCGCGCTGTACCGCCGCATCAGCGCGGCCGCGGCCGCGTCCCGCTCCCGACTCGCCGCCCGCCGCTGTGCCGCCCGCCCCATCGCCCCGCTCCCCGACGCCCGCACCGCGGGCGCTCATTCATCGAGCCTCTCCGCCCCCGGTGAATCCCGGCTGAATCGGCCGTGAGCGCCGTTCTTTCCCCGCCTCCCCCTTTGCCGCGGAGCCTCAGCCGTCCAGCGCCATCACCAGCCTCAGTTCTTCCTCCTGCTCCGCCGGGTCCGGCGCGGCCTCCGCGATCACCTCGCGCAGCACCGCCAGCAGCCGCTTCTTCACCACCTGCACCGCCGCGGCCGCGTCCGCCGCCGTCCGAAACCCGTGCTCCGCGGCCAGCGACGCCAGCGGCGGAGGCGTCGTCGCCGAGATCGACGGTCGCAGGACCCTCGCCTCGAAGATCGCCCAGTGACCCGCCCGCCCGTGCGATAGAAAGTGCGACTCGCAGCGGCGCAGCGCCTCCTGCAGGTGCGCCAGCGCCCATCGCCGCTCGAAGGCCACCTCCGGCTCGAGCCCGTCCGTCCCCGCGATGATCCGCTCCTCACGCTCCAGTTCCCCTCCCTCCAGCGACACGACCCTCCCCGACCCCCGCGCCGCCGCCCGCCGCCGCCGGTCGATCAGGTACCGCGTCAGCGACGTCAGCAGCAGCGTCCGCAGCCGCCCCCGCTCCCACCTGGCCTGCTCGAAGAGCCCCCGCCCCAGCACCACGTCCGCGAAGAACCCCTGCGTCACCTCCGCCGCCTCATCCGGCCCGCGCCCCATCCGGCGCAGCGTCGCGTACACCGGCGGCCAGTACCGACCGACCAGCGCCTCCAGCGCCCGCGCCCTCAGGGCCGGGTCCGGGCCTCGAAGTTCATCCACCAGCCTCCACTGGGTGGTCTCGAATCGGGCATGCGCCAAGTCACCTTCCATGGATGCGCCACGAGTGAGTGAGTCCTCCCCCCAAAACCAGTGGCCCGACGCGTGCCCGTGACACGCGAGGGAGATTGCGGCCCCCCGGCGACAGCCGCCAGCGTACCAACCCGAGGTCGGGAGTGAAAGATTCTTCCGGTCGAATCCCGCCGCCCGGCCTATGGGCCGCGTGAGCCGGCGTATTTCCCAAGTGACGGCGTCGGGGAGATCGAGCCGGTTTCGACGACAGCACGACACGATTCATGGCCGATGGCGAGAACTCACCTCCCCTGACGTGCCCCCCGTTGGATCTCGCGGCCGCTGGGCGTCTCGTGGGCGCTCTGCGGCACGACGAGTTGGACGAGGCGGCCGACGACGCGCAGCGGCAACTCCCCCGGATTCGGGGGTTCCGGCCGCGGCGCTGGCTCGGCGCCGGCGGCGGCGGCGTGGTCTTCGAGGCCACCGCCGAGGGGACCGGGCAGCGCGTCGCCATCAAACTCCTGAGCGGGCCGACCGGTGTCCCGCCGCGGGGCTCCGATGCATCATCAGTGGGGGAGGTCATTGAGGCGGCCGGGTGGGGCGCCCGCCGCGCGTGGCGCGAACTCGACCTGCTCGCCCAACTCCGCCTCGCCGTCATCCCCCGCCTCATCGACTACGGCCTGCACCAGGGCCGGCTCTACATCGTCACCGAGTACGTCGAGGGCGTGCCTCTGGACGAGTTCTGCGGCGTGACCATCGGCGATCGCCCCGCCCGCGTCCCCCTCCCCCTGAGCCAGCGCGTCGCCCGCCTCGCCACCATCGCCGACGCCGTTCAGAGCCTCCACGAGCACGGCGTCATCCACCGCGACCTCAAGCCCTCCAACATCCTGATCGACCGTCGCGGCGACCCCGTCATCGTTGACCTCGGCATCGCCACCCTCCTCACCGGCGACGCGATGGCCACGCTCACCGCCGAGGGCGCCCCCATCGGCGCCCCCGCCTTCATGGCCCCCGAGCAGGCCCGCGGCGAGCGCGACGCCGTTTCCACACGCAGCGACGTCTACGCCCTCGGCGCGACCGCCTGCTTCATCCTCACCGGCCGCACGCCCCACGACCTCAGCGCCGAATCCACCCCCTCCCTCGCCGCGGCCGTCCAGCGGGTCGCCCACGAGCCCCCCCGCGACCCCCTCGAACTCGACCCCACGCTCCCACCGGAACTGGGCGCGATCATCGTCAAGGCGACCGACCCGCGCCCCGAGTGGCGCTACGCCTCCGCCGGCGCGCTCGCCGAAGACCTGCGCCGCTGGCTCCGCGGCGAGCCCGTCCTCGCGTCCCCGCCGACCCCCTGGACCGCCGCCGCGACGTGGATCGGCCGTCACCCCCTCCTCACCATCGTCGCGGCGAGCGCCGGCGTGCTCGCCATCGTCCTCGCCACGATCTTCGCGACGACCCGTTACCTCGCTCGGTCATCGCGAACGGTTCCGGCCGACCCCGGCGTGAGTTCCGCCGGTGAATCCGTCGCCGATGATGGGCGGCAGTAGATCGCCCGGGAGAACCGTGCCCGCCTGGGCTCATCCTTCCCCGGTTCATCCCCCTCCCCGGCTCAGAACGTGATCCGCGCCGACAGCCGCACGAACGGCGCCGTCTCCGTCGTCACGTCCGCGATCAGCCGCCCCCGCCGGTCGTCCACCTCGTACTCCTGCCACGGCACCGCCCCGCCGATGAGTTCGAGCGCGAGATTCCGCACCGGCCGCCACTCCACGCCCGCCCCCACGACCGCGCGGGCGTCCCGCAGCACCCCCTCCGGGACGATCCCTCCCGACTCCAGCCGGTACTCCCGCAGTTCGTACCCGCCGGTGACCGCGACCGCCAGGTGCTCCGTCACCCCCACACGAAGCGTCGCCCCCAGCCCGTCCGTCGTCAGGCTCACCACCCGTCGTCCCCCGCCCGTCGGGCCGGCGGCGCCGCGTCCACCCCACTCGAGCCCGATGATCGGCGCGACCAGCACGCTCTCCTCCAGCCGCGTGATCGCCCCCACCCCGAGCGTCAGCGCCAGCCCCTCATCCACGCGGTACTTCACCCCGCCGTACCCGCCCCCCGTGATCGTGCGGCCGAACTCCGCGTCCACCGATCCGGCCGACTGGACGATCCCCCCGACGAACCACGACACATCCCGCGACGCCTCGATCGACAGTTCCGGCCGCACCAGCACCCGGTACGCCTGCGGCAGCGGGTCCGACACGTCCGGGATCACCCGGAGGACGTCCTCAAAGTCGTAATCCGAAAACTCCCCGTCCAGCGACATGCTCAGCCGCAGCCGCTCCGCGATCGGCACCCCCGCCGTCCCACCCGCCCCGTACCGGTACACCGCTACATCCGCCGGCAGATGCTCGATGTCCGCCCGGAACGCCGCCTCCCCGAACCCCCGGAGCGAGAAGTTCAGCCCCGCCACCTCTCCCACGATCGCCTGCGGCGACCCGATCGCCGGCGCCGAAGGCATGAGGTCCGCCTCCGGCTCCGATGCGCCCGCGGCCGCGCCCCCCATCGCGGCGGCCAAGACCACGGCGCTCACCAGCGTCGGCTTCATCATGACGCTCCTGACTCTGGTAAGACCAGCATACACGATCGCGCCTCGCTCGGCCGCCGAATTTGTCCCACGCGATCCCCCTCAACCGGGGGTTGGCGTACAACTCTCCCTCTCCACACCCTCCACACCGGTATCCTCCACACGGATCCCGGCCATCCCGGCCCCCGGAGCACACCCATGCCCTCCACGTCCGGCCTGAGCACCCGTCGCCGCCGAAAGAACTCCCGCCTCGCCGCCGCCACCCTCGCGGCGATCGCCGCCCTCTCCGCCCTCGCCATTCCCACCCCCATGACCTGCGCCCAAGAGACCTACCGCCTTCCCCCCGCCAACATCCAGAAGATCCTCGACGCCGCCCCCACCCCGGTCGTCTCCCTCAGCCCCGACCGCACGACGATGCTGCTGGTCGCCCGGGAGAACCTCCCGCCGATCGCCGACCTCGCCCAGCCGATGCTCCGCCTCGCCGGGCTGCGCATCAATCCCAACACCAACGGCCCCCACGGCCCGCGCCGCTACGTCGGCCTGACCCTCAAGAACATCGAGGACGGGAAGGAAACCCCCGTGGACGTGCCCGCGGGGCTGGACATCGGCTTCCCCGCCTAGTCCCCCGACGGCTCGCGCTTCGCCTTCACCGTGACGCGCGACAACGGCGTCGAGGTCTGGGTCGGCCAGACCGCCACCGGCGCGGCCCGTCCCATCACCGGCCCCTCGCTCAACGCCGCGGCGGGCGGATTCCGCTGGATGCCCGACAGCCGCCGGCTCCTCGCCCTGATGATCCCCGAGTCCAGGGGCCACGCCCCCGAGCGCCCCAAGGCTCCCACGGGCCCGGTCATCCAGGAGACCGCCGGCTCCACCGCCCCCGTCCGCACCTACCAGGACCTCCTCAGCAACCCGCACGACGAGGCCCTCTTCGACTACTACATGACCTCGCAGCTCGCCTACCTCGACACCGACACCGGCGAGCAGACCAACCTCGGCGCCCCCGCGATCTACGCCGACTTCGACCCCTCCCCCAGCGGGGAGTACCTGCTCGTCTCCCGCATCCAGCGGCCGTACTCCTACCTCGTCCCGATGGGCCTCTTCCCCGAACTCGTCGAGGTGTGGGACGCGAAAGGCAACGTCGTCCGCGAGATCGCCCGCGTCCCCCTCCGCGAGGAGATCCCCATCCAGGGGGTCGAGAAAGGCCCGCGCCGCTTCGCGTGGCGCGACACCGCGCCACACACGCTCCTGTGGGTCGAGGCCCTCGATGAGGGGAACCCCAAGAACAAGGTTCCCCACCGCGACCGCCTCATGGTCCTCGACCACCCCTTCACCGGCGAGCCCCGCGAGGTCCTGCGTACCGAGCACCGCTTCACCGGCCTCTCCTGGCTCGACCCCGCCGTGCCCGGCGGCGCGGCGATGGTCAGCGAGTACGACCGCGACCGCCGCTGGACGCGGACGTGGCTCTACGAGATGGACGCCCCAGCGTCCGAGCCCCGCCTGATCTGGGACCGCTCCGCCCAAGACCGCTACAACAACCCCGGAACGCCCCTGCGCACCCGCCTCCCCAGCGGCCGCTCCGTCATCCGCGTCGAGGATGGCGCGATCTACCTCAGCGGCCAGGGCGCCACCCCCGAGGGGGACCGCCCCTTCTTCGACCGCATGGACCTCGCCACCGGCGACACCGAGCGGCTCTGGCGCTGCGAAGGGGAGTGCATCGAATCCGTCATCGACCTCCTCGGGGGCGGCCCCTCGCGGCTGCTCACCAACTACCAGTCTCCCACCGAGCCGCCGAACTACTGCATCCGCGACCTCGGGGCCCCCTCCCCCGACGCCGCCCGCCGCCGCATCACCGACTTCCCCGACCCGGCCCCCGAACTCCGCGACGTCAAGAAGGAACTCGTCACCTACGCCCGCGCCGACGGCGTGCAACTCTCCGCGACGATCTACACGCCCCCCGGCTACGACCCGCAGCGCGACGGCCCGCTGCCGCTGCTGGTCTGGGCCTACCCGCTGGAGTACAACGACCCCGCCACCGCCGGCCAGGTCTCCGGATCCCCGCACCGCTTCACGCAGATCGGCGGGGCCTCCCACCTGTTCCTGGTGCTCCAGGGGTACGCGGTGATGGACGGGGCGACGATGCCCGTGATCGGCGACCCCGAGACGGTCAACGACACCTTCATCGAGCAGATCGTCGCCGGCGCCCAGGCGGCGATCGACAAGGCCGTCGAGATGGGCATCGCCGACCGCGAGCGGGTCGCCGTCGGCGGCCACTCCTACGGCGCGTTCATGACCGCCAACCTGCTGGCGCACAGCGACCTGTTCAAGGCCGGGATCGCCCGCAGCGGCGCGTACAACCGCTCGCTCACCCCCTTCGGATTCCAGGGCGAGCGGCGGACGTACTGGGAAGCGGTGGAGACCTACACCCGCCTCTCTCCCTTCACCTACGCCAACAGGATCAACGAGCCCCTGCTGCTGATCCACGGCGAACTCGACCCCAACCCCGGCACCTTCCCCATGCAGTCCGAGCGGCTCTACCACGCCATCAAGGGCCACGGCGGCACGGCGAGGCTCGTGCAACTCCCCTACGAGGGCCACGGCTACCAGGCCCGCGAGTCCGTCATGCACACCCTCGCCGAGATGATCGACTGGCTCGACCGCTTCGTCAAAGACCCCAGCCCCGGCGCCGCCGCACAGGAATAAGTGAACCCCCATCCAACCAGAAGGGAGCCCCGAGCGCCGGCTCGGGCTTTCGTTCCCGCGCGCGCACGCCCGGAGGCGGAATGCAGGGGAAACGGGGCATCGTGGAAATGCGAAGGAAGAGGAAGGCAGGAACGCGGAGGTCACAGAGACCCACAGAGGTCACAGAGAGGGAACGGATTGGATGGGCCGTGGCCCCTCGCACGCGCATGAGCGACCGGACGCGGTTCCATCATCGGGCTGCTGGGCTGCCTGGCCACCAGGCCCCCCCTCCCTGATTCCTGCCTTCCTCCGTGACCTCCGTGTTCCTGCCTTCCTCTTCATTCCATCGCGCGCACGAGAACAAACGACCCCGGGCTCGCGCCCAAGGCCCCTTCGCGCCACGAGTCAGAATCAGAACAAGCCCCTCCCTACAGCACCTTCACCGCCGCCACCCCCAGCGTCGCGATCATCACCCCACCGATGAACGCGTACGGCCTCCACCGCTCCCACGCCCGTCTCGCCCGGCGCGACCGCAGCGCCTCCAGCCCCACGGCCCTGGCGAGCCGATCCCCCAGCGTCAGCCGACCCTCGCGCCCCTGTCGGATCACCTCCCCCATCGTCCGCGGCGTCCAGGTGTTGTCGCTCATCGTCTCCTCGCTTCTCGACGTGTGACGGGCCTAGTGTCGCCCGGTCGAGAACCGCATTCAAGATCCACGGACAGATTTTGGTGCACGCCCCCCGAAACTGGGTGCATCTTCGCGGCTTGCGCGGCGTCGCTCCGCCATGCGGGCAGCGCCCCGCTCCCCCTCGCGAACCCGCGCCGCCGCCGGCCGCCCGCCTCGCCCGCCCGGTCGGTCCGTTGCGCCGATCTTCCTCTCTTGTCGTGCCTCCGCTCTTCTAGTATCTCTCTGTCAGGCTGGCCGGGGACGCTCGGAACCAGCGTCGAGGGGGCGACCCATGCCCAACATCGGCAAAGCGCTCGTCATCATGGGCGTTGTCATGGTGATCATCGGCGGCGTCGTCTGGGGCCTCGGGCGTCTCGGCTTCCGCGGCCTCCCGGGCGACATCCGCTACCAGTCCGGCAACGTCCAGATCTACTTCCCCATCGTCACGATGCTCGTCGTCTCCGTCCTGCTCACGCTCGCCCTCTGGGTGCTGGCGTGGTTCACGCGGCGCTGATGCCCTCGCGTCGCGGCCCGGCGCCGGTCAGGCCTCGCCGCCGCTCCCCTCCCCTTCTCCGCCCGACCGCGGCCCCGGCATCCGGCTCGGGCCGACGTTCATCTCCGGGGCCGCATCCTCCCGCCGCTCCACCGGCTGCGCGGCGTCGTGCGGCGGGTTCCCCGTCTCGATCATCACCTTCATCCGCATCAGGTCCTGGTCCATCTCGCTCTTGGGGTCGGCGCCGAAGAGCTTCGCCGCCAGGTGCCCCAGCGCGCCCCCGGGCGGGCAGTACGACAGTTTCACGGTCACCCGCGTCCCGCCCGCCTCGTTCTCCTCGAATCGGATCACCCCCTCGTTCTCGATCGGCGAGCCCTCGACGCTCCGCCACGCGATCACCCGCCCCGGCTCGTACCTCGTCAGTTCCGCATCCCACTCCATCGTGATCCCCGCCGGCCCCGAGACGACCCAGTGGCTGCGGTCGCCTTCGACCTCGCGCACCTCGCGCACGTGCGACATGAAGTGCGGGAAGTTCTCGTACCGCGTCCAGAACTCGAAGACCCGGTCCACCGGCGCGTCGATGTGGATGGTCTTCTGCACGACCACCATGCGACGGCCCGCCCCGATCCCCACCAGCCGCGTCGCCGGCATGTTCGTCAGCGACCTCACCGCCAGCCCCGCCCCCGCCACGCCCAGCGCCAGCCCCAGCAGGTCCCGCCGGATCAGCGCGTAGGAGACCAGCGCGCCGCCCCCCAGCCCCGCCGCGAGCCGCGTCGTCGGCGACCACCGCACGCGCGCCAGCTCCCGGCTCCGCCCGCGCCGCCCCATCGACTTCCCTCCCTGCAGCCCTGGGACGTCCCCCGGCTGGTCGTGCGGCTCGAGCTGGTTCTCCACCTCCCGCACCCCGCGCACCGCGCGGACCGTCGCGATGAGGTTGTCCACCTCGTCCGCCAGCACCGGCCCGCTCAGCACGACCGTCCCGTTGTACGCGTCCACGTGGATCGACCCGGGGTGCGACACCGCACGCCCCAGCGCCGATCGGACGCGGGCGCACAGCCGCTCCTCGGAGACGTGCTCGCTCCGGAACCGGGCCCTGGTCTCCGCCACCAGCCCGCGGGCGCGCGACGCCGCGTCCCGCGCCGTCCTGCGCGCCCCCGTCTCCGCCACGCGCCACGCGTGCACCGCCTGGTCGCGGATCAGCGACCTCCGCCGCCGCCCCCGCGCCGGGTCGAGCAGGTACATCATGCCGGCCCCGATCGCCGTCGCCATCGCCGCCGTCAGCAGTTGCGGCACGCCCCGCTCCTCGCGCCGCTCCTCCCGCCGCGGCCTCTCGCGCCATTGCATGAGTTCCGAGCGCAGCCTCGGGAGGTCGATCTGCGACATCCGCTCGCTCCCGAACCTCTTCGCCCGGTGCAGGTACTCCCGCGCGATCCCTTCTTTCTTCTTCGGCGTCCCCGCCGCCAGCCCCAGTCCTCCCAGCGCTCCCGCCAGCAGGCCCGTCACCCCCGGCGAGATGCCCGCTTTGCTCCCCCCTCTGTCCATCGACCGCCGCCGCGGGAAGCGCGACTCCCATCCGACGCCCGAGAGCCTTCGGTCCTTCGACCCCAGGAGTCCGCCGAGCATCGACGCGCCCGAGGGCGCGGCCGTCTTGACGCCGGACCTGAGCATTTCGGCGTAGCGCATGGTTCCACCTCCCTGGGCCCGGCGCTCCGCGGCCGGCTCGGGCCGCGGGCGCGCGTGGCAGCCTTCAAGTCCTAGCGGCGACCGGGCGCGGCCGTCAACGGCCGGACGTTGGCCCCGCATAAGCCTCCGGTGAGCGAAGGCTCGCCGGGCGTGCCGCGGCGTCGTCATCAACGGACCCGCCGGCCGCGCCGGGCGCCCGGGCGACGGAGCGTCTTCTCATAACAGGTGGACGTGGCGGCGGTGGCCCCCGCGACCCCACGTTCCCGTGGGAACGCCCGCGCAGCACTCTCGCTCATCATCCCCCTCTCACGCCGGCAGCACCCGCGACAGCGGGAACGGGCCTTCCGTTCCATCCAGCATCGCCGCCACCGTCGCCGTCGCCGTCCGGAACGCCATCGACATCCCGTGCCCCGTGAACGCCCCGCAGAACCACACCGCGCCCCCCGGGTGCTCCGGAAGCGGCCCCGTCAGCGGCAGCCCGTCCGGCGAGAACCCCATCACCCCCGACCACCGCGTCGTGATGTTCTCTCCCCCCGCGCGCCGGAACGCCGGCCCCAGCAGCGACGCCGCGAACCGCTCCAGCGCCCCCTGCACCTCCGGCGTCGTCGCGTCCTCGTACCCCACCTCCCGCTCCGCGAAGTACGTCCGGCACCCGCCGATCACCACGCTCCCGTCCGCCGTCTGCCGCAGGTACTCCGACCCGTGGTTCGCGTAGTACGAGAACGCCAGCGTGATCGGCCGCTCGCCGCCCTCGGCCGCCGGCGCGTTGGGCAGCGCCAGCATCTGCCCCCGCCGCGGCGTCACGAGCCCCGCCAGCGTCGGCGACAGCAGCGGCCCGTACGCGTTGGCCGCGATCAGCACGCGCGGCGACACGAACACGCGCTCCGGCGTCCGCACCCGCGCCATCCCTCCCGGCGCGGGCCCGATCGACAGCGCGGGCGTCTGCTCGTGCACCACCGTCGCCTTCGGGTCGAGTTTGCCCGCCAGGTACCGCACAAGGTGGATCGGGTTCACCGACCCGTCGTGCGGGTTCAGCAGCCCGCCCCTCACCCCCGCCTCCCCCGCCCGCCGGAAGATCGTGTCGTCGGCGTCCCGCGGCCCGAGCCACGGCGCATCGAACCCGTCCTCGCGGAGCATCGCGCCGCTGCGCTCGAGTTCCTCCGCCTGCTGGTCCGTCAGCGCCAGCAGGCAGCTCGGCGCCCGCCGGTACGACGGCAGTTCCTCGATCCCCTCGCGCCGCAGGTCCGCCAGGTTCTCCTCCGTCCACTTCCACACCCGCCGCGCCATCTCTCGCCCGTAGATCCGCACCGCGTCCGCGTAGTGGTCCGCTGCGCCCCGCATGAGGAACCCCGCGTTGCGCCCCGACGCCCCCGCCGCGAGCGTGTGCCGCTCCAGCAGGTGCGTCCTCAGCCCGCGCCGCTGCAGCGCCAGCGCCGCGGCCACCCCGCAGATCCCCCCGCCGATCACCACGGCGTCGGCGTGCACGGTCTCGGGGCTCGGTGAATATCGCCAATGAGAGACGGTCATCGCCGGAGCATAACGGCTCCGCTCCGCACCGGCCAGCCCAATGGTGACACGGGCCTCCTGCCTCGAATGCGTCGAAGAACACCTTGGAGCGGCTTACGTCCTGCTGGCCGAAACCCGCGACGGCTATGCCCATCGCCTCCGGGCCGTCGGCCACCTCCGCGAGGCCGAGGATGAATCGCAAGAGTGGCCTGAGCTTCATGCCGCCATCCGGGCCGCTCGCAAGGCGTACCAGACCGACGGCACTATGCCGGACTGGGAAACCCTCGCCAGAACGTCCAAGGCCGTCCGCACATCCACCCGCTGACCGTCTGTTGTCAGTCCGTCTTCGGATAATCCTTCCAGGTGCGACCGCACCTGTCGCACCCTTGTGCCACAATCGCTGCGCCGGTGCGAGCTTACAGTCTCGCCGGAGCAAGTCTTAGTGGTTGACAGCAGGGTCGAGCAACTGTCAAATAGGGGCTGCGTCTGAGGCAGCAGGTCGGGGAGTGTCTTTTCTCAACCGCCCGCTCCGACAGAAGGTGAGCAGATGGACAAGCCCAGCGACAGCGTGATGACCATCGACGAGCTCTCGGCGTACCTGAAGATCGCCAAGTCCACGCTCTACAAGCTGGCCCAGGAAGGCAAACTCCCCGGGCAAAAGGTCGGCCGACACTGGCGCTTTCGGAAGGATGCCGTTGACCGCTGGTTGGATCAGAAACCGCGCACGAGGAAGAAGTAACGTATGGGCATGGAGAATGGACAACTAAACTGGATCACGGGGTTTATCTGGAGCATCGCCGACGACGTGCTACGCGATGTGTACGTTCGCGGCAAGTATCGCGATGTCATCCTCCCCATGACCGTTATCCGCCGGCTCGATGCCGTGCTCGAGCCGACCAAGCAAGCCGTCCTCAAACTCAGCAAGCAACTCGACGATGCCGGCGTAGCCAACAAGCATGCCGCCCTCTGCCAGGCCTCCGGCAACGCGTTCTACAACGTCTCGCCGTTCACGCTTCGCGACCTGCGGGCCCGCGCCAAGCAACAGCAGCTCAGGGCCGACTTCGAGGCTTACCTTGACGGTTTCTCGCCCAACGTCCAGGAGATCCTCGACAAGTTCAAGTTCCGCAACCAGATTCCCACGCTCGTCGAGGCTGACATCCTCGGCAGCCTGATCGAGAAGTTCACTTCCAGCGACATCAACCTAGGCCCCGACCCGGTCTACGACCAGGACGGCAAGGTGCGTCTGCCCGCCCTCGACAACCACGCCATGGGCACGATCTTCGAGGAACTGATCCGCCGGTTCAATGAGGAGAACAACGAAGAGGCCGGCGAGCACTTCACGCCGCGCGACGTGGTGAAGCTCATGGCCAACCTGATCTTCTACCCCATCGCCGACGACATCCGTGACGCCACCTACCGCGTCTACGACGGCGCGTGCGGCACCGGGGGCATGCTCACTCTGGCCGAGGAAGCCCTCCAGCAACTGGCCCGCGAGCACGGCAAGGAAGTCTCCATCCACCTCTTCGGCCAGGAAGTCAACCCCGAAACCTACGCCATTGCCAAGGCTGACCTGTTGCTCAAGGGCGAAGGGGCCGCGGCGGACAACATCAAGTACGGCTCCACGCTCTCATCGGATGCCTTCCCGTCGATGGAGTTCGACTTCATGCTCTCCAATCCGCCCTACGGCAAGAGCTGGAAGACCGACCTGGAGCGCATGGGCGGCAAGAGCGACCTGTCCGACCCGCGCTTCGTCGTCCAGCACCAGGGCGAGGAGCTTTCGCTGATCACCCGCTCCAGCGACGGCCAGCTCATGTTTCTCGTGAACAAGCTGGCCAAGATGAACCACAACACTCCGCTGGGCAGCCGCATCGCCGAGGTCCACAACGGCTCATCGCTCTTCACCGGCGACGCGGGCCAGGGCGAATCCAACATCCGCCGCTGGATCATCGAGAACGATTGGCTCGAGGCCATCATCGCGCTGCCGCTGAACATGTTCTACAACACCGGCATCGCCACCTACATCTGGGTGTTGACCAACCACAAGCCCGAGCACCGCAAAGGCAAGATCCAACTCATCGACGCCACCGGCATCTACACCCCGCTGCGCAAGAACCTGGGCAAGAAGAACCGCGAGCTGTCGGATGAGCAGATCAGGCAGATCACTGACCTGTTCCTCGACTTCAAGGAAACCGAACACTCGAAGATCTTCCCCAATGCCGCTTTCGGCTATTGGAAGATTGTCGTCGAGCGTCCGCTGCGGCTGGCGATCCACGTCACGCCCGGGAAGCTGGCGGCGTTCAAAAAGGACGCGCCAGAAAAGTTGCACAAAGCAGCAGATCTGCTCGCCCAGATCGCGGGCGGGCCTCAACCGCACCTGGACTTCAACGCTGTTCAGGAGCAGTTTGAGTCCGCATTGAAGAAGGCGGGCATCAGGCTTCGCGCCCCGGACCTTAGAACCCCTAACACAATAGCGGTTTGAGTTTGTTGAAGCAGATGAGGATG
>ERZ777003.1253-NODE-1253-length-40064-cov-20.637007_pt1 | contig 40064 bp, 35 predicted proteins | sample MGYA00374956_ERZ777003 | MGnify/ENA primary metagenome ERZ777003 (study PRJEB29302, sample SAMN06268252) | bioreactor metagenome | isolation source: Joint BioEnergy Institute, California, USA | place: USA:Joint BioEnergy Institute, California, USA | collected... | reverse complement strand
TCCTGGGCGGCCTGGAGACCACGGCCGGCGTGACGCCGAACGACGAGTGCGGCGTGCCCGAGGCGAACACCGCGCCCGAGATCACGTCGCTGACTGCGAACCCGCAGTCCGGCGAGGCCCCGCTCGAGGTCGCGTTCGACGTCGAGGCGACTGACGCCGACGGCGACGATCTCACCTACGAGTGGGACTTCGGCGACGGCGCGACCTCGGACGAGGAGGACCCGGTCCACACCTACACCGAGCCCGGCACCTACGAGGCGACCGTGACGGTGTCGGACGGCACCGACTCGGCCACCGACTCGGTGACGATCGAGGTCACCGAGCCGCAGGCCGGCGGCGGTGAGCCGGCGCTCAAGGTCGCGGGCAAGCCGAAGCTGGTGCGCGTCAAGTCCGGGAAGAAGCAGGCGAAGTTCCGCTTCGTCGTCCGCAACACGGGCGACGCCGGCACCGGCCCGGTGACGCTCTGCGTCAAGGCGCCGAAGAAGAAGCTCAAGGTGGGCGGCAAGCGCTGCGTCACCAAGGCGAACATCGCTCCGGGCAAGGCCGTCAAGCGCAAGGTCAAGCTCCGGATCGGCGCCAAGGCGCGCGGCAAGACGACCAAGGTGAAGCTGGTCGCGCGCGGGCCCAACGTCGGCAAGGTGCAGACGACGGTCCGGGTCCGGGTGAAGCGGTAGCTCCTACCTCCCCAGGGGCGCGGGGGCGAGGCGCTGGTCACAGGGCCGCGCCCCCGCGCACTCCGGCATCCCCAACCGATCGCCGGGGGCAGTCACAACCTCCCACGACGACACCTCCACCTCCAAGCCAAATGGGCCACGTCGCCTCAGGGCGGCGTGGCCCTACGGGTTTCTTCGCTGCAACCGCGACGAACCAGCACCTCGGGGTGTGGGTTTGCAAGGAAGAGTGAGATCTCGCGGGGGAAATGAAAGGTTCGACGCGGGCGCGCGTTGGGCAGGGTGAGCCTTCCGGGTAGTACCCGACTCGACGGAAGGAGAGGCTTTCCCCGTGCGCCATGCCGAAGCGACTCGAGTTCAGCCGTAGGCAGATCCTGCAGGCAGCCGTCGCCGCAGCCGGAGCCCTCGCGTGGCGCGGGAGCTGGCCCGCCTTTGCCCGGGCGCAGAACCAGCTCCCAGGGCCCGGGACCGGGGATCTGCGGCTCTGGTACGACGAGGCGGCGGGCGGCGACTGGCTGCGCGCCCTCCCCGTCGGCAACGGCCGGCTCGGCGCGATGGTCTACGGCAACGTCAACACCGAGACCATCCAGCTCAACGAGGACACCGTGTGGGCGGGTGGTCCGCACGACTACACGAACCCGAACGGCGCCGAGCAGCTGGCCGAGATCCAGGAGCTGGTGTTCAACGACCAGTGGGAACAGGCCCAGCAGCTCGCCGACCTGGCGATGCTCGGGGACCCGGCGGGCCAGCTCGCCTACCAGCCGGTGGGCAGCCTGCGGCTTGCGTTCTCCCAGCCGGCCGAGGTCTCCGACTACTGGCGCGAGCTCGATCTGGAGACCGCGATCTGCTCGGTTGGCTACGCCGCGGGCGGCGTAGCGCGGCGCCGGGAGGTCTTGGCGAGCGCTCCCGATCAGGTGATCGCGGTGCGGCTGCAGGCCGCGGAATCCGGTGCGATCTCCTTCGTCGCGAGCTTCGACAGCCCCCAGCAGACGACGTCGTCGAGCCCGGACCAGGCGACGGTGGCGCTCGACGGCGTCAGCAGCGCGCACCGAGGCATCCCGGGATCGGTGCGCTTCCTCGCGCTTGCCCGGGCGTACGCGGAGGGCGGCACTGTTTCAAGCGCCGACGGTCAGCTCACGGTCGCCGACGCGGACGCCGTGACGCTGCTCATCTCGATCGGCACCAGCTACGTCGACTACAAGAATGTCTCCGGCGACTACGAGGGCATCGCCTGGTCGCACCTCGAGGCCGCCGAGGAGCGGTCGTACGAGGAGCTCCGCGAGCGCCACATCGCCGACTACCAGGCGCTCTTCAACCGGGTGACCATCGACCTCGGCCGGACCAGCGCCGCCGACGAGACCACCGACGTGCGGATCGAGCAGCACGCGAGCAGGGACGACCCGCAGCTCGCCGCTCTGCTCTTCCAGTACGGCCGGTACCTGCTGATCTCGAGCTCGCGCCCGGGGACCCAGCCGGCCAACCTGCAGGGGATCTGGAACAACCAGATGTTCCCGCAGTGGGAGTCGAAGTACACGCTCAACGCGAACCTCCCGATGAACTACTGGCCGGCGGGCTCGACCAACCTCGCCGAGCTCTGGGAGCCGGTGTTCGGGATGATCGACGACCTCACCGAAACGGGCGCGAAGGTAGCCCAGCAGCAATACGGCGCCTCGGGTTGGGTCGTCCACCACAACACCGACGGATGGCGCGGGGCCTCCGTGGTCGACGCCGCGTTCTGGGGCATGTGGCAGACCGGGGGCGCCTGGCTCGCGCTCAACGCCTGGGATCACTTCCAGTTCACCGGCGACGTCGAGACGCTCGAGCGCAACTACCCCGCGATGAAGGGCGCGGCCCAGTTCTTCCTCGACACGCTCGTCGAGGAGCCGAACCTCGGCTGGCTCGTCACGAACCCATCGAACTCACCCGAGCTCGCGCACCATCCAGGCGTATCGATCTGCGCGGGCCCGACGATGGACAACCAGATCCTCCGGGACCTCTTCTCGGCCTGTGCGCAGGCCAGCGAGATCCTCGGCGTCGACGAGGACTTCCGCGACGAGGTCCTGGCGACGCGCGAGCGTCTCGCGCCGATGCAGATCGGCTCCAGGGGAAACATCCAGGAGTGGCTCTACGACTGGATCGAGACGGAGCCGAACCACCGGCACATCTCCCACCTGTACGGCCTGCATCCGAGCAACCAGATCACCAAGCGCGGCACCCCCGAGCTCTATGAGGCCGCGCGCAAGACCCTGGAGCTCCGCGGCGACGAGGGCACCGGCTGGTCGCTCGCGTGGAAGATCAACTTCTGGGCTCGGATGGAGGAGCCCGAGCGGGCCCACGAGCTGCTCTCGATGCTGATCGTTCCGGCCCGCCTCGCCCCGAACATGTTCGACCTGCATCCCCCGTTCCAGATCGACGGCAACTTCGGGGCGACCTCCGGCATCGCCGAGATGCTCCTGCAGAGCCACAACGGCGAGCTGCACCTGCTGCCGGCGCTGCCCGGAGCCTGGCCCTCCGGGCGTTTCACAGGGCTGCGCGGTCGCGGGGCGGTGACCGTGGACGCGGAATGGGACGAGGGCGCGCTCACCGAGGCGCGCGTGACGCCGGATCGCGGCGGTGAGCTGGTCCTGCGCAACGCGAGCTTCGCCGAGGGGCCCGTCGCCGTGTACCGCGAGAACGGGACGCTCGCGCCCTCCGCGGTGGCCGACGACGTCCTGACGTTCCACGCGGAGGCGGGGGAGACGTACCGGATCGTCCCCGGCGATGAGGGCGGCAGCCCGGACCTGGTCATCGTCGCCGTGCCGGTTCGGCGAGCGGTGGGCAGGCGCAAGAAGCAGACGAGGTTCCGCGTCCGAGTGACCAACCGCGGCGCGGCCTCGACCGGCGCGCTGCGCCTCGTGGCCAAGGCGCAGCGCAAGCGGTTGCGGGTCATCGGCGGCAAGCGCCGCACGATCGAGAACCTCCCGCCCGGAGCCAGCGTCCAGGAGACGTTCACGTTCCGGATCCGCAAGGCGGCCCGCGGGAAGACCACGAGGATCAGGTTCGTGGCCCGGGGTCCGGAAGTGAAGGCCGGCAAGGCCGTCGTGCGCCTGCGCGTCCGGCGCTGAGCGGGCCGCGTGGCGGATGGGCCGCAGCCCGTGGAGCAGCGTATGAGAACCGTGCATCAGCAATGCACTTTCCCTACGCCGACCCTGCAGGTTCTTGCATAATCCCCGCCGGGATGAGAGGTGCAGCGCGGCGTGCCGCGATCATGGAACGGATCCGGCGTGACGGAGCAGCGGGCGTAGGCGACCTCGCGCGAGACATGGGCGTCTCGCCGGTCACCATTCACCGGGACCTCGAGCGGCTTGCCGCGGAGGGCCTGATCGAGCGCGTCCACGGCGGCGCGAAGCTCTCGGAGACCGAGCGCGCCGTGCGCACCGCCTGGGCCACGCGGCGACCCCGCAACGCGGCCGCGAAGGCGCAGATCGCCCAGCGGGCGCTCGAGTGGATCGAGGACGACTCGACGATCTTCATCGACTCGTCGACGACCTGCGCCGCGCTCGCCACCGCGCTCGCCGCGCGCCCGGTGCGCTCGCTCACGCTGGTCACCAACTCGCCGGCGATCGCCGCGGAGATGGACCACGACGGCGTGCACCTGATCGTGGCTCCCGGGGAGGTGAACCAGGACCTGCGCATGATCGGCGGGCGCTGGACGGTCGAGTTCCTGAGCGAGCTGAACTTCGCGACGGCGTTCGTCTCCGCGCTCGGGCTCACCGCCCAGGCCGGGCTCACGACCGCGCAGCGCGCCGTGGCCGACGTCCTGCGCACCGTGCGCCAGGTCTCCGCCCGCACGATCGCGCTCGTCGACTCGTCGAAGTACGGCGTGCGCTCGCTGCTGCCGGCGCTGGCCGTCGACGAGCTCGACGTGCTGATCACCGACGGCGACCTCCCCGAGGTCCACCGCGCGGAGCTGCGCGACGCCGGCGCGCGCCTGGAGATCGCGGGCGAGCGCGCGATCCGGACGTCGTAGGGTTGCAGGGCCGCGGCGCCCTCGCCGACCCGCGGCGCTACGCCGCCGCTTGGCGCTGCCAGGAGCCGTAGAGGCCCGCGTAGGCGCCGCCCGCCGCGAGCAGCTCCTCGTGCGTGCCCGTCTCGACGATCCGCCCGTGCTCGAGCACGACGATCTTGCCCGCTCGGCGGATCGTGGAGAGGCGGTGCGCGATCACGATCGCGGTGCGCCCGTGCAGCAGGCGCTCGAGGCCGGCCTCGATCACGCGCTCGGTGCGCACGTCGACGTTGGACGTCGCCTCGTCGAGGATCAGGATGCGCGGCTCGGCGAGCAGGGCACGCGCGAACGAGACGAGCTGGCGCTGGCCGGCGGAGAGCTGCACGCCCCGCTCGCCGATCTCCGTGTCGAGCCCGTGTGGCAGGCGCGCCACGAACCCGTCCGCGCCCACGGCGCGCACCGCGGCCTCGATCTCCTCGTCGGTGGCGTCGGGCTTGCCGAACGCCACGTTCTCGCGCACCGACCCTGAGAACAGGAACCCCTCCTGCGGCACGATCCCGAGCCGGCTGCGCAGGGCGGAGGAGTCGAGGTCGCGCAGATCGTGCCCGTCGATCAGCACGCGCCCGCGCTGCGGGTCGTAGAACCGCGCGACCAGCTTCGCCAAAGTCGACTTGCCCGCGCCCGTCTCGCCCACGAGCGCCACCGTCTGCCCCGGCGGGATCCGCAGGTCGATGCCAGCGAGGGCCCACTCGTCGCCCTCGCCGAGCTCGCGCGCGTCGCCCCCGCCCGCGTACGAGAACCAGACGTCCTCGAGCACGATCTCGCCGCGGATCTCGCCGGGGTCGATCGCGTCGGGCTTGTCGACCATGTCCGGCGGCGTGTCGAGGAGGTCGAAGATCTTGTCGAGGGCCGCCATGCCCTGCTGGTAGGTGGTGTAGAGCTGCGAGATCTGCTGGATCGGGTCGAAGAACGCGTTCAGGTAGCCGACGAACGCGACCACCACGCCGATCTCGACGTTCCCGTTGTAGGCCTGGTAGCCGCCGTAGAGCAGGATCGCCGCCGTGCCGATCGCCGAGAGCAGCTCGACGGCCGGGAAGTAGGAGGCGTTCAGGTAGACGGTCTTCATGTTCGCCCGGCGGTTCTCCTCGTTGAGGTCGGTCATCCGGGCGAGGTGGCGCTCCTCCTGGCCGAAGCTGCGGATCACCCGCACCCCGGAGAGCGTCTCCTGCAGGTACGCGGTGATGTTCGCGATCTTCTCGCGGGTCGCGCGGTAGGCGCCCGCGGAGGCGATCCGGAAGACCACGCTGCCCACGGCCAGCACCGGGAACGTGAGGAACGTGATCAGCGCGAGCGGCACGTCGAGCAGCAGCAGGATCACGACGACGCCCGCGAGCGTGAGCGTCGACTGAAACAGCGTCACGACCCCGTCGGTGACGAGCGAGTCGAGCGCCTGCACGTCGTTGGTGAGGCGCGAAATCAGTACGCCCGGCTTGCGGCGCGTGAAGAAGCCGATCGACATGCGCTGCAGGTGCTCGTAGATCCGCATGCGCAGGTCCTGCAGCGCGCGCTGGCCGACCCAGCCGACCAGGTAGGTCTGGGCGTAGCTCGCGCCCCAGAAGACGAGCACCGAGGCGAGGAAGACGCCGACGATGACCGCGAGCGCCGTCACATCGCCCGCGCGGATGCCCTCGTCGATCGCGAGCCCCGCGAGGTAGGGGGGCGCGAGCCCGGCGGCCGTCGCGGCGACGAGCGCGACCAGCATCAGGATCACCTGGCGGCGGTACGGGCGCAAGAGCCCGAGCATCCAGCGCACCTTGCGGCCGCGCTCGTCCTCGCCGCGCACGATCCGCCACACGTCGCGCAGGAGCGCGAACGTGTTCGCGACCGACTGCAGCGCCTGGGGCTGCTCGCGCGGCTCGACCTCCTCGATCTCGCCGGCGCGCCCGGGTCCCGCGCCGTCGCGACCGGCGCGCGCCCGTTCCTCCGCCTGGCTCACAGTCGCGCCACCTCCTCGCGCTCCTCGAGGTCGCGCTGCAGGAATACCGAGTCCTCGCAGCCGTGCTCGGCGATCTCCCGGTAGAGCTCGCAGCGCTCGATCAGCTCCTCGTGCGTGCCGCGGTCGACGATGCGCCCGGCGTCCATGACGACGATCTCGTCGGCGAGCGAGATCGTCGAGAGGCGGTGCGCGACCACGAACGTCGTGCGCCCCTCCATCACCTCGCGCAGGCCGCGCTTGATCGCGTCCTCGGTCGTGGCGTCCACCGAGGACGTCGCGTCGTCGAGGATCAGGATGCGCGGGTCGGCGAGCAGGGCGCGCGCGATCGCGATCCGCTGGCGCTGGCCGCCCGAGAGGGTCATGCCGCGGTCGCCCACGACCGTGTCGTAGCCGTCGGGGAGCGCCTCGATGAACTCGCGCGCCTGGGCGAGCTCGGCGGCGCGCTCGATCTCCTCGCGGCTCGCGTCGGGCCGGGCGTAGGCGATGTTCTCCGCGACGGTGGCGGAGAACAGGAAGCTGTCGTCGGCGACGAACGCGACCTCGTGGCGCAGCGAGTCGAGGTCCACTTCGCGCACGTCGGCGCCGTCGATCAGGACCGTGCCCTCGGTGGGGTCGTACAGCCGCGCGAGCAGGGCGACGAGGCTCGTCTTGCCCGAGCCGGTCGGGCCGACGAGCGCCACCGTGCGCCCGGCCTCGATTCGCAGGTCGATGCCGTGGAGGGCGAGCTCGCCGGTGGCCGGGGCGGCGCCGTTGCCGCCCGCCAGCGCGGCGGCGGATGCCCGCGCGCCGAGCTCGGGGACCGGGTAGGCGAGCGAGACGCCCCTGAACTCGACCGTGCCCGGGCCGTCGGGGAGCGGGGGCGCGCCGGGCCGGCTCTTGATCTCCGGCTCGCGGTCGAGGATCTCGAACATCCGGTTGCCGGAGGCGACCGCACGCTGCGCCATCCCGAGCGCCATGCCGAGCATGCGCATCGGGCCGGTGAGCATGACGAGGTAGATGTAGAACGCGCTGAAGTCGCCGAGGCTCATCCCGCCGTTGATCACCTCGCGGCCGCCGAGGAAGAGGACGACGGCGAGGCCGATCTGGGGAATGAACCCGAGCAGGGGGGAGTAGAAGGCGCGCAGCCGCGTCGAGTAGACGTTCTGGTCGAAGACGCGCGCCACCGATCCGCGGAAGCGCTCCAGCATGTACGGCTCGCGCGAGAACGCCTTGACCACCCGGATCCCGGAGACCGACTGCTCGGCCTCCGCGGTGAGCTCGGCGATCCGCTGCTGGACCTCCTGCAGGGCCGGGCGGGAAAGCCGGCTGTAGCGCGCGGCGGTGAGGACGACGAACGGCACGGGCAGCAGCGCGAGCAGCGCGAGCAGCGGGTTGATCGCGATCATCACGGCGCTCGCGAGCAGGATCGTGAGCGCGTTCTGCGTGAGGAAGATCAGCCCGTAGCCCAAAAAGAAGCGGATCGACTGCAGGTCGACGGTCGCCCGCGACATGAGCTGCCCGGTCTGCTGGGTGTCGTAGAAGCCGAGCTCGAGCCGCTGGAGCTGCTGGTACATGCGCTCGCGCAGGTCGAACTCCACCGCGAGCGAGACCCGGCCCGCGATCAGGCGGCGGATCACGGTGAGGCCGAGGCGCAGGATGCCCGCGCCGACGAGCGCGAGCGCAAGCGGCCAGAGGTTCGGGCGCACGCTGCCCGCGCGCTCGATCTCGTCGACCGTGAGGCCGACGAGGTACGGGATGAGCACGGTCATGCCCATCGCCGCCCACGCGAAGGCGAGGGAGCCGATCGTCGCGCCCCTGTACGGGCGCAGGAAGCCCAGCAGCCTGCGCAGCGTGGACATCTACACCACTATACGAAGTGAAGTAATGGCAAAACGGGGCGGAGGCCCGGCGCGCCCCCTAGGCGCGCCGGTACATCCGCGTCGTGAGCGGCGCGAACACGGCTGTGAGCACCGCAGCGGTGCCCAGGGCGATCAGCACGTCGCTGCTCGCCACGTCGCCCGCCATGAAGCCGCGCGACGCGTTCGCGAGGATCGAGATCGGGTTCACGTTCACGAACGCCTCGAGCGCGCTCGGCAGCGTGTCCGGGTCGACGAACACGTTGCTCAGGAACGTCAGCGGGAAGATCCCCATGAAGCCCGCGTTCATGACCGCGTTTGGCGAGCGCATCAGCAGCCCCATCGTGGTGAACACCCAGGAGAGCCCGAAGGAGAACACCACGACGAGCGCGAGCGCGGCGAGCACGCCGCCGAGCCCCGCCTCGGCGCGGTAGCCGAGGATGTAGCCGACGGTCATGATCACCGTGCCCGCGATCAGGTAGCGCACGGTGTCGCCGAGCAGCGCGCCCACGAGCGGCGCGGGCTGCCACACCGGCAGCGACCGGAAACGGTCGACGACGCCCTTGGTCAGGTCCGTGTTGATCGAGACCCCCGAGTACACGGTGGTGAACAGCACGGACATGACGAGCATGCCGGGGAGGATGTACTGCAGGTACTCCTTGGTCGAGCCCGCGATCGCGCCGCCGAACAGGTACGTGAACATGAGCACGAACATGACCGGCGTGATCGTCACGTCGAGCAGCTGCTCGGGGACGTGCTTGATCTTGAGCATGCCGCGCCAGCCGAAGGCGAGCGCCGCCTGCAGCGGGGTCGCGCGCCGCGGGCGCGGGGCTGACCGAAGCGCTTTGTGCATCGCCTCCTCGAGCGAGGGCTGACGCTGGGGGTGGGAGTTCTGAGTCGTCGTCATGCTGCCTGCTCCTGGAGCTCGATCTCGCCGGTCTCCTCCGCGGGGCGCCCGGTGAGCGCCATGAACACCTCGTCGAGCGTCGGCTGGCCGAGCGCGAAGTCGGCGATCCGCACGCCCGCCCGGATGAGCTCGGCGACCACCTCGGCGCCGCGGTCGGCGTCGGGGCATGCCGCGGTGAGCGCCGCGGGGTCGGGGTCCGGGTGCACGGCGTCGTCGCCGAGCGCCGCGGCCAGCAGCCGCTGCGCCTCGGGGCGCTGCTCGGGGTCGAGGAGCCGCACGTGCAGCGAACCGCTGCCGACCGACGCCTTGAGCTGACCCGGCGTCCCCTCGGCGATCACCTTGCCGCGGTCGATCACCGCGATGCCGTCGGCGAGCTGGTCGGCCTCGTCCAGGTACTGGGTGCAGAGCAGGACCGTGGTGCCCGACTCGCGCAGGGCGCGGACGATGTCCCACACCTGGTTGCGCGACCGGGGGTCGAGGCCGGTCGTCGGCTCGTCGAGGAACAGCAGCTCCGGCGTGACCACGAGGCTCGCGGCGATGTCCAGCCGGCGGCGCATTCCGCCCGAGTAGTTCTTCACCTGCCGGGTCGCCGCCTCGGTGAGGCCGAAGGCCTCGAGCAGCTCGTCGGCCCGGGACCTGGCCTGGGCCCGGCTGAAGCCGAGGAGGAGGGCGAGCAGGATCAGGTTCTCGCGGCCGGTGAGGTCCTCGTCCACCGAGGCCATCTGGCCGGTGAGGCTGACCGCGCCGCGCACCCGGTCGGCGTCCTCGACGATGTCGTGCCCGAGCACGCGCGCCGACCCGCCGTCGGGGCGCAGGAGCGTCGCGAGCATGCGGATCGTGGTGGTCTTCCCGGCGCCGTTGGGGCCGAGGACCCCGTAGACGCTGCCACGACGCACCGCGAGGTCAACGCCGTTGACCGCCTTCGTGTCTCCGAAGGATTTCTCGAGGCCGCTGGCCTCGATCGCTAGTGATGACATGTGGGGGGTTTCTCTTTCCTCTGAGGGGTTGGGCCTTGCTTTCAGGGTGACAGGCGCGCTTCGGCCTGCTGTCTTCTGTGACCGGCGCGGCCGGCCGAACTCATCGGCTGGCGTGGACCGTACAAGCTCGAGTGCGCTTGAAGTCAAGGGCCCGAGAAGGCCGCGCGGCGCGGTAACGTGGCCGCGTGGAGGCCGGGCTCTGCGACACGTGCGCCCACCAGCGGATCGTCCGCAACACGCGCGGCTCGTCGTTCTCGCTCTGCGAGCGCTCGCGCACCGACGACCGCTACCCGCGCTACCCGCGCCTGCCCGTGACGCGCTGCCCCGGCTACGAGCGGCGCCACCCGCCCGTTCAGCCCAGGTCGCCGGAATCCGGCGACGCGGGCTGAACGCCCCGCGCTCCCACCCGCCCGTTCAGCCCTGGTATGCGTTTTTCGAACACGTGGGCTGAACGTCGCGCGGCGCCACCCGGACGTTCAGCCCTGGTGTGCGTTTTTCGAATACGTGGGCTGAACGTCGGGTCAGGCCTCCGGCGCGCGCGGCTCGCCCGCGGTGCCGAGCGCCCCGGCGCTCGCGATCAGCACCAGCCCGATCGCGGCGATCTCGCTCGCGAGCAGGCCTTGGCCGAGCGCGACGAAGCCGACCAGGGCGGCGACCGCGGGCTCGAGGCTCATCAGCACGCCGAAGGTGTTCTCCGGGATGCGGCGCAGGGCCTCGAGCTCGAGCGAGTAGGGGATCGCGGAGCTCAGCACGGCGACGGCGGCGCCGACGAGCAGCGTGTGGCCGGCGAGCAGGTCGGCGCCGCCGCCGGCGACGCCCGCCGGGATCAGCACGACGGCTCCGACGGTCATCGCGACGGCGAGCCCCGAGCCGCCGCTCACCGCCCTGCCCACGCGCGCGGACAGGAGGATGTAGGCGCCCCAGCAGGCGCCCGCGATGAGCGCGAACAGCGCGCCGAGCGCGGCGACCGAGCCGCCGCCGATGGGAGCGAGCAGGAGCAGCCCGGCGGCCGCGCAGCCCGCCCAGAGCAGGTCCAGCCGCCTGCGCGAGCGCAGGATGGCGACGCCGAGCGGGCCGGTGAACTCGATCGTCACCGCGATCCCGAGCGGGATGCGGTCGAGGGCCTCGTAGAAGCTCCAGTTCATCGCCGCCAGCACGAGGCCGAAGGCGACGATGTCGCGCGCGGCGGCGCCCCGCAGCACGCTCCAGGCCGGCCGCCAGAGCACGACGAGCAGCAGCGCGGAGATCGCCACGCGCAGGAACACGGTGCCGGCCGCCCCGACCTCGTCGAAGAGCGTCGTCGCCGCTGCCGCGCCCCACTGCACGGACGCGATCCCGCCGAGCACGAGCAGCCCGGCAGCGTGCCGCTCGCTTGCGCCCCCGCCTGCCAAGGGCGGGGCCTAGTAGCGCAGCGCCATCGTCACGCGCACCGTGGTGCCGTGCTTCCAGGAGCGCACCTGCACCAGGTCACAGAGCTGGTGCACGAGCCAGACCCCGCGGCCCGACGTCTCGGTTGGGTCGGGGCGCATCCGCCCGACCAGCGCGTTCTCGATCACGCCCTTGTCCTTCACCTCGCAAACGAGCGCGTGCCCGGTTCGCCAGATCCGCAGCGAGCCGCGGCCGCCGCCGTGCACCAGGGTATTCATGGCGAGCTCGTGCACCGCGGTCACCAGGTCCCACACGCGCGGGCCCGACATGCCGTGGCGCTCGGCCTCGGCCGCGACGATCCGGCGCAGGGCGGCGAGCGAGCCGGGCTCGATCGCGAGGCCGATGGCGCGCTCGGGCACGGGGGAGAGGTCATGGGGCGGGGGCGGCGCCATCGGGGGCGGTTCGTAGGCGGGGCTCGCGGACGGCACGCCGCGCTCGGTGACGATCGGGTGCGTCTCCTGGACCGAGGAGATCACGTCGGGGTGCAGCCCGGACGCGTCGTAGGTGCACAGGAGCCGGAACCGCACGCGGCGCTTGAAGGCGAGGTTGAGGAGCGCCTCGTGCTGGTGGCACTCGGCCCGCTCGTCCGCCGTGCGCTCGGGCCACACCGGCTCGCCGACTCCTCTGATCGGCCCGGGGTGCGACGCCTCGAACTCGCGCCAGACCCAGAGCAGCCGGCCCGGGTTCGCGCCCGTGGCCCGGATGTCGACGAAGCGCACCCGCTCGGCGAGCTCGCCGAGCTCCGCGCGCAGAAGCGCCGCCTTGCGGGCATCGACGGCGACCATTACCGGCTCGCCGGCCTCGACGCCCTCGCGGACGAACGCGCCGACACCGCTGGCGTACTCGAGCTCGTCCTCGTAGAGCAGCGCCTCGTGGTGAAACCAGACCGGATCGGGCTCGAGCAGATGACCGCCGCGCTCCTCGTCAGCGCGGCGGCGGGGCTCGTTGGGCTCGTGTTCCGGTCTGGGCACTACGCCATCGGTTACCCGCCCGAGGCGCCTCAATCACCGGCCTTCGGACGACGCAAGCAGCCCGCCACCCGCCGCCCCAACCCCACGTTCAGCCCTAGTCGCCGTTTTCCGAACACGTGGGCTGAACGTCCTACGCCCCGGCCGGACGTTCAGCCGTGGTGTGCGTTTTTCGAACACCAGGGCTGAACGTTGCGCGGGCGTGGTGCCGCCGGCGCCTGCGGCTAGCCCGCGTCGCGGCGGCGGAACGCCGCGATCCCCGCGGCGAACAGCGCCCCCGCGACGGCCGCGACGGCGAGCACCGGGAGCGGCTCGAGCGCCTCCGCGGGGGAGGGCGGGATGTGCGCGAAGGGCGAGAGCTTCACGAGCGCGTCGGGCAGGTTCAGGACCTCGACGAGCAGCTCCGCGACCACGAAGAAGGCGAGCGCCGCCCAGGCGAGGAACGCCGCACGGGGCGCTGCCCCGACCAGGACCACCCCGATCCCCGCCGCGACCCACATCGCCGGGGCGTAGGCGAGCGCCGCGGCGAGCAGCGTCCCGAGCTCGTCCCAGCCGCCGGTGGCGAGGCCGAGCCCCACGGCCGTGCCGAGCCCGGCCGCGGCGGCGATGAGCACCGAGCCGGCCGCGGCGACCGCCACGTAGGCGCCCAGGAGCCGGGGCCTGCTCGCCGCCGTCGCGAGCAGCGCCTCGAGCCGTCCCGCCGCCTCCTCGGAGCGCGCGCGGAGCGCCGCCTGCACGGCGAAGCCCGCGCCGAGCACGGCGAGCGACGCCAGCGCCGTCGCCAGATACGAGTCCACGATGCTCCCGCCTCCTGCCTGGGCGACGATCTGCGCGAGCTCCTCGTTCTCGGCGATGAAGTCCTCGATGCTCTCGGTGATCGCCCCGTAGACCAGCCCGGAGGCGAAGATCCCGGCGATCCAGGCGACGAGCGAGGGCCGCAGGAGCCGCACCGCGAGCCCGGTCGCGGAGCGCAGCCCGCGGCTCGCCCGCGCCGGGCCGGGGCGCGTGGCGAACAGGCCGCCGCCGAGGTCGCGCCGCCGCAGGAGCGCGAAGGCGCCGGCGACGAGCGCCGCCGTAGCGGCCGCCATCAGCGCGAGCGGCCACCAGCGCTCCTCGCCGAACGGCTGGATCTCCTGCCCCCAGCCGATCGGGGAGAGCCAGCGCAGCCAGTCCGCCCCCGCGTCGGCGATCGCCCGGACGAGCCACGCCACCCCGAGCGCGGCGAGCGCGATCCCCGTCGTCGTCCGCTTGCTCTCAAACAGCTGGGCGGCGAGCGCCGCGATCGCGGCGAACACGATCCCGAGCCCCGCGAACCAGGCCGCGAGCGCCAGCGAGCCCACCGCCTCGTAGCCGACCGCGATCAGCGCGCCGAACGCCAGCGCGCCGGTCACCACCGACAGCGCGCTCGTGACGGCGAGCGCCGCCGCCGTCGGGGCGTGCCGGCCGACCGCCGTCGAGAGCACCAGCTCCAGCCGGCCCGCCTCCTCGTCGCCGCGCGTGTAGCGGTTGACGAGGAGGAGGGTCGCGAGCGCGACGAACAGCGAGTACCAGACGCCCGTCTCGAACGTGAGGATCCCGCCGATCGTCTCCAGGTTCACCGGGTTGCCCTGCGTCGCCGCTACCGCGGTGTCGGAGGCGAAGCTCGCCGCGTACCGGGCGCGCTCCTCGGGCGTCGGGTACAGGTCCTTGAGGCTCACCGCGCTCGCCGCGAGTAGCGCCGGGATCGCGACCGCGCAGACGGCGAGCAGCACCCGGTCGCGCCGCGCGTGCAGCCGGGCGAGGCGCGCCGTCCCCCGCAGCTCGCTCATTCCGCCGGCGATTCCGAGGGCGCGGCGACGTCCCCGTAGTGGCGCAGGAACAGCTCCTCGAGCGTCGGCGGGCGGCAGGTGAGCGAGTGCACCTCGAGCGCGTTCAGCTCCCGCAGCAGCGCGTCGAGCCGCGCCGTGTCCACCTGCAGCGCGATCCGGTTGCCGTCCACGTGCACGTCGTGCGCCCCCTCGAACCCGGCCAGCGTGGCGGGCGGGCGCACGGTCTCCGCGATCACCGAGGTGCGCGTCAGGTGCCGCAGCTCCGCGAGCGATCCCGACTCGACCGTCCGGCCCGCGCGGATGATCGTCACCCGGTCGCAGAGCGCCTCCACCTCGGCGAGGATGTGGCTCGAGAGCAGCACGGTGCGCCCCGAGTCGCGGAGCTCGTCCACGAGCTCGCGGAAGTTGGCCTCCATGAGCGGGTCGAGCCCCGACGTCGGCTCGTCGAGCAAGAGCACCTCGGCGTCGCTCGCGAGCGCGGCGATCAGCGCGACCTTCTGGCGGTTTCCCTTCGAGTAGGCCCGCCCGCGCTTGGTCGTGTCGAGCTCGAAGCGGCGCACGAGCTCGTCGCGGCGCGCCCGGTCGATGCCGCCGCGCAGGCTCCCCAAGAGGTCGATCGCCTCGCCCCCGGTGAGGTTCGGCCAGAGGTTCACGTCGCCGGGCACGTAGGCGACGCGCCGGTGCAGCTCCACGGCGTCGCGCCACGGGTCGCCGCCGAGCAGCCGCGCCTCGCCGCCGTCCGCGCGCAGCATCCCGAGCAGGATCCGGATCGTCGTCGACTTGCCGGAGCCGTTCGGGCCGAGGAAGCCGTGGATCTCGCCCGGCGCCACCGACAGGTCGAGCCCGTCGAGGGCCCGCGTCCTCCCGAACGTCTTGACCAGGTCCCTGGCCTCGATCACCGCCGACATCGCGACGCACCCTAGCGGGGGCGGCGGCACGCCGGGCGCTACTTGAAGAAGCGCTGGAGCTGCCGGTCGGCGAGCCCGCCGCCGGAGACGTGGTTGAGCTCGCGGATCGTCTCCCCGGTGCGCCCGTCGACGATCAGCGTGTACTCGATCTCGCGCGGCAGCGCGAGGTCGTCGGTGGGCACCACGGAGACCAGGTAGTACGGGTCGCCGTCCTTGAAGGCGAGCCGCGGCTCGGCGACCTCGCGCAGGGTCACGGTGTAGCTGTGGCCGTCGGAGTCGCAGCAGCGCCGCTCCTCCCACCGGAGCGGCAGCGCCCTGGCCTCGTTGATCGCCTCCTGGGTCGAGACGAGCCGCTCGCCCGCGCCCGGCCGCCAGACCTGCGTCTTGCCGGTGGTCGAGTCGGCGAGCACCACCGCCTTGGCGAGGTTGCTGCCGCCCTTCTCGCTGATGATCGTCACCCACACGGTGCGCTCGGCGTCGATCGCGGTCAGGTACGGCTGCTTGTTGCCGTCGCCGTCGATGATCTTGCCCTTGAACTCGTCCGAGCGCGCGAGCGCCTCGGCCTGGGCGCGCGCCACGGCCTCGGGGAAGATCCGCCCGCTGCGGGCGAGCTCGGGGCGCGCCGCCGCTTCTTCGGGCGTGAGGTCCTCGATCGTGCCGTCCCGGTGATAGACGAGCACGCCCTTCAGGTACGGGTAGCGGAAGGGGAAGCCCTTGTAGCCGACGTACGGGGCGATCGCGACCGCGGTGCCCTCCCCGGTCGGGATGAGCACCGGGTACTGCGTCCGGCTGAACGGGTGCTTGATCTTCGCCTGGCCCTTGAGCGTGTTGGGCGCGATCGCGGAGACCGAGTGGTCGAACCCGCCCTCGTGGATCGACGACTCGGAGAGCACGTCGTCGAGCGGCTTGGTCACGACCCCCTGCGACGGCCCGCTGAGCAGCGCCGGCTGCCACTCGGCGCTCCACATGAGCTCGCCGGTCTCCGGGTCGCGGACGAGGTGGGTCTCGCCGACGTCCGTGAAGCGGGGGTCGTCGTCGACGCTCGCACGCGGCAGCAGGCGCGGCTGGGTGCGCTGGGGCAGCTCGTCGACCAGCTCGTAATCGATCTCTGAGAGGCCGCTCGCGGGCGGGGAGAGGAGGGTGAAGAGGAGGCCGGCCGCGAGCACGGCGAGCCCGGCGAGGAGGCCCCAGCCGAGCGCGAACCGCGCGCGCCGCCGCTGCATCTTCTCGACCCGCTCGCGCAGCTTCGCGCTGGTTATGCCGGAGGCCATCTTCTCGAACGCCTTGGGGTTGGGGAGCGGCCGTGCGCCCGCGCCCGCGAGGTTGCGCACGCCGGCCGCGAGGAAGCCCACGACGATCACCGCGAGCAGCGGCAGCCACGAGAGCATCGGGTGCTGCCAGGCGAACAGCACGAACATGTGCCAGACGCCGGTGTAGACGATCGCGGTCAGGCCGGCGGCGACCACGATCCAGAAGAACAAGCGCGCGATTGTCATCTCCCCCGCGGTCGGCTGGCCCCCGTCTCTCCTCCGGGCAACGCGACCCTACCACCGCCGCAGGCGGCGGCCGCGGGCATTTTGGGGGCGGGGTTGACTCGAGTGGGAGACTGGGAGCCAAGCCCATGGCCGATTTCATCTCACGCGGCTTTCAGGGCAGGCGCCGCCAGCCCGAGGAGCTCGCGGGCAGGCTCCCTCCGGGCCAGTACGTCGAGCGCGGCTTCCCGGTGCTCACCGCGGGCCCGACGCCGGACGTCCCGACCGCCGAGTGGTCGCTGCGGATCGACGGCATGGTCGCCGAGCCGGTCGAGTGGAGCTGGGCGGAGTTCTCGGAGCTCGAGTTCGAGGAGGTGCCCTGCGACATCCACTGCGTGACCAAGTGGTCCAAGCTCGGCACGAGCTTCCGCGGGGTCTCCGTCGACACCCTGTTCGAGCGCGCCGAGCCGCTCGCCCCGTACGCGATGGCGTACTGCTACGGCGGCTACACGACCAACCTGGCGCTGGAGGACCTCACCGACGGGAAGGCCTGGGTCGTGACCGAGCACGAGGGCGAGCCGCTGCCCCGCGAGCACGGCGGGCCGGCGCGGCTGCTCGTGCCGCACCTCTACTTCTGGAAGAGCGCCAAGTGGATCCACGGGCTGCGCCTGATGGACCACGACGAGCCCGGCTTCTGGGAGGCGAACGGCTACCACAACCGGGGCGACCCCTGGAAGGAGGAGCGCTATTGGAACGACTGACCCCGGTCGCCCAGCGGGCGCCGGGTCGCTGGCAGATCGCCACGGTCAAGGCGATCAAGGCCGAGACGCCGCGGGTCAAGTCGTTCCGCCTGGAGCTGCCGATGTGGATGCCGCACCTGCCGGGGCAGCACTACGACGTGCGGCTCACCGCCCCGGACGGCTACCAGGCGCAGCGCTCCTACTCGGTCGCCTCCTCGCCCCTGGATGAGGGCGAGATCGAGCTCACCATCGACCGCATCGCGGACGGCGAGGTCTCCCCGTACTTCCACGACGTCGTGGTCGTGGGCGACCGGGTCGAGGTGCGCGGGCCCTTCGCCTCCTACTTCGTCTGGCGCGGTGAGTCCCCGGCCCTGCTCGTCGGCGGCGGCTCGGGGGTCGTCCCGCTGATGGCGATGCTGCGCCACCGCCGCCGCGCGATGCCCGAGGCGGAGATGCGGCTGCTGTACTCGGTGCGCGGTCCCGACGATGTAATCTACGCCGACGAGCTCGGGGAGGAGACGGTCGTCACCTACACCCGGGCCACGCCCCCCGGGTGGACCGGCCACACCGGCCGGATCGACGCCGAGCTCGTCGCCTCCCTGGCCGAGCCGACCGCGACCGCCTTCGTCTGCGGGTCGAACGGCTTCGTCGAGGCCGCCACGCGGCTGCTCATGGAGGTCGGTGTGCCCGCCGAGCGCATCCGCACCGAGCGCTACGGGCCGACCGGCTGAGCCGTCAGCGCGCCGCCGGCGCCGGGCGGCGGTTGAGCTCGCGCACGACGTCGAACAGGTCGCCCTGGCGGTAGAAGTCGACCGCGATCAGCCCCGGGCGCCGGCCGCGCACCTGCTCGCACTCGGCGATCCGTGCGGTGAGCGCGCTGCGCGTGTTCACCCGGGCGGCGTTCGACGGCTTCGGCGCCGGGCTCGTGTCGATCCAGTGGTTCATGAGGAAGAACGGCGAGCCCTCGCGGCCGCGGTTCGGCTGGCAGCTCGCCTCGAGCTCGTCGGGATCGGTGAGCTCGGAGACCTCCTTGAACGAGTACGGCGTCTCCTCCACGAGCCCGTCGTAGGCCTGGTGGTAGTAGGGCACGTCGCCCGCGTCGTGCTCGGCCATGAGCAGGATGCGCCCGCCCGAGTCGATCATCTCCTGGACCGTGGGCATGTGCTCATCCAGGTCGCCCTTGTAGATGTAGTCGACCAGGCCGGTGCGCTCGGCGGCGGCGGCGATGTCCTTGGGGTCGACGTAGTCCTCGATGTCGATGACGAGGACCTCCCGCGGGTTGGCCGCGAGGAAGTCGCGGAACTGCCCGAAGACCTGGTCGATCGGCAGCGCGCCGAGCTCGCAGAACCCGTGGCAGAAGTAGACCTGGCGCTCGCCGGTCACCGGCGAGTTCACGATCCGGTCGCGGATCCGCAGGGCCGCGGCGAACGCCTCGCTGCCGAGCGTCTGCTCGAACTTCTTGCGCTCGCTCGCACCCTGGCCGCTCAGGTCGGTCTTGATCTTGCCCGACTTGGTCGGCTCGCCGTAGTGGGCGTCGATCAGAAAGCCGCGGATGCCGTCCTCGAGCTGCTCGGCGATGCCCGCGTCCTGCTGCCCGAAGAGCCAGCCGGGGTTGGTCACCGCGGACATGGAGTTGTGGGCGGCGGGGATCGCGATCCGGTCGATCCGCCGGTCGCAGATCTCGCGCGAGCCGTTGCAGCCGGGGTCATCCAGGGTGCGGAAGCCGGAGTCGAAGCCCCCGCCGACCGTGAAGGCGCCGGCCGCGACCGCGATGATCGCCACGGCCACGCCGCCGGCGACCAGCGAGCGGCGCGCCTGCCGCGACTCGGCGGCGCGCGCCGCGGGGTCGCCCGCGATGGTCATGCGCAGGATCTCGGCGACGCCCGCGTAGGCGATCGCGAGCCCGACCGCGACCGCGGCGATCTCCAGGGCGCCCTCGGGGAAGAGGACGACCAGCGCGCCGAGCCCGACGAGCGCGAGCGCGCGCAGGGCGCGCAGCCAGCCGCGGGACGGGGTGGCCTTAACGATCTCCCACGCGCGCCGCAGCGGCGGGGTCGCGTCGAGCGGGCGCAAGAGCGAGGAGGCGGCCGCCGCCACGACGGCGCCGCAGCCGGCGGCGATGAGCAGGCCCCGGCCGAGGTCGCCGAGGAAGGCGCGCCACACCCCGGCGGCCGCGTCGCGGACCGGGGTCTCGGAGATCTGCGCGAGCACGACCCCCCGGGTGAAGTTGAGGGCGATCACCGCGAGCGCCGCCGTCACCGCGAGCGCGATCCCGAAGCGCATCACGACGAGGCGGCGGTTCGGGGCGATCCACAGGGCCGCGCCGGCGAGGACGAGCGCGAGGATCGTCAGCGCGAGCGCCAGCGCGCGCAGGTCGTGCGCGACGCGCAGCGCGGTCGTGACCGCCGGCGGCAGCTCGATGTCCTTGACCCGCGCGTCGGCGTCCGGCGGGATCTTCTCGGCGACCTGGGGAGCGAGCGCCTGCACGGCCCCGCGGACGAGCGTGCCGATGTCGGCCAGGGTGAGCGTCACGGAGTCCTGGTCGCGGTCGATGAACGCGCGGTAGACGTCGCGGATCGCCGCGCGGTGGACGCTCTGGAACGCGCTGCCGCCGATCAGCTCGGCGAGCGCCCCCTCGATGATCGGCCGGGCGCCGACCAGGTCCGGGTCGGCGCGCAGGACCAGCTCGTCGGTGACGACCGAGGCGAGCTCCTTGCGCACGGCGTCGTCCTCGAGCGCCGCGGTGGCGCGGTCCGCGAAGTCGTCCGCGTCGAGGACGGTCCCCGACACGTACGCGGCCGACCCGGCCAGCACCAGCAGCACGGCGGCCACGCACGACAGCAGGCTCGCGAGTCCGTTCGTTCGCCCCGGCATGGTGCGGCGAAGGTACCGCTAGGAGTGGTCGGACGGTCGCAGTTCGATCCCGTGGTCCGCGAGGTCGGCGATCCCGCCCCGGGCCACGTGGCGGACGTCCTCGATGCCGCGGGCGCGCAGGACGGAAGCGGCGAGGACGCTGCGGAAACCGCCCGAGCACGCCACGGCCAGCGGCCGGTCGTGACCCGCGACCTCGGGCGGCAGGCCGTCGCGGAGCTCGTGGTAGGGGACGTGGATCGAGCCGGGCACGTGGGCCTCCGCCCACTCCTCGGTCTCGCGGACGTCGAGGAGCGTGACCTCGCCCGCGAGCAGCGCCTCGGCGAGCCCCTCGACGTCGAGGGCGGGCATGCTCGCCAGCTCGAACCCGGCCTGGCGCCAGGCCTCGATGCCTCCCGCGAGGTAGCCGCGCAGGTCGCTGAAGCCGACCGCGGCGAGCATCCCGGCCACCCGCAGGGCCTCGGCGTCGGCGCTCGCGAGGATCACCACCGGGGACGCGGGGTCGACGACCCAGGCGGCGCGCGTCCCGACCCCCGCCTTCGCGGCGGTGACGCTGATCGAGCCGGGGACGTGCGCGGCGTCGAAGTCGTGAGGGTCGCGGGCGTCGATCAAGGTCGCGCCTTCGTCGAGCAGGGTGCGCACGCTCGTCGGGGCGAGCGCGGGCACGGCGGGCGCGTCGGTGATCAGGGGGCCGCGGTTGATCTGGACGATGCGCTGGAAGTTGGGCGGCTGCGGGCGGAGCGCGCGCGTCAGCGCGGCGACGAACTCGCCCTCGTCGGAGATCGCGAAGTACGGGTTGAGGCGCCGCTCGAAGCCGATCGCGGAGCTGGGCTTCTGGCTCATGGACGCGCCGCCACACAGCGAGCCGCCGACGTGGCCGGGCCACACCTCGACGTAGTCGGGGAGGTTCCGGAAGCGGGCGAAGGTGGCGAAGAGCCCGCGGGCGCCTTCCTCGGACTCGACCGCGAGGTCAGGCCGCGCGGCGTCGCCGACGAACAGGGAGTCCCCGGAGAGCAGGATCCATGGCTCGTCGCCGCGCTCGGTGTCGATCAACAGGAAGGCGAGGTGCTCGGGCCGGTGCCCCGGCGTCGCCAGCGCACGGATGCGCACGGCGCCGACCTCGACCACGTCGCCGTCGCGCAGGCCGCGGTGCTCGTACTCGACGCCCGCGTCCGCGGAGACCCAGACCGTCGCGCCGGTCGCGGCCACGAGGCGCCCGCGGCCCGAGACGTGGTCGGCGTGGTTGTGCGTCTCGAGGACGTGCTCGATCCGCAGCCCGTTGTCGGCGGCGATCTCGAGGTACTCCTCGATCTCCCACTTGGGGTCCACGACCGCTGCCTCCCCGTTGTTTCCCACGAGGTAGGACGCGCAGCCGAGATCCTCGTGCAGCACCTGGCGAAAGAACATTGGCCCGTTGGCTCCCTCACCGAGCGTAAAGCACGCGCTCCCTCGGCGCTGGGGGGACGATGCCCCCGGTTCCAGGGGATCGGCGGGAGGAGCTGTGACGACGATGCGCTGCGGGCCCGCGGGGCTGCCGCCCGGCCGGGCGGCGATCTTGGAATCATGTGCGCCGATGAACGACTCACGCACGCCCGTCTCCGGTAACCAGCCCGCGTTCCTGTTCGACCTCGACGGGACTCTCCTCGACAGCGTCTACCAGCACGTCGTCGCCTGGCGCGAGGCGCTCGACGAGGTGGGCATCCCGCTCTCGGTGTGGAAGATCCACCGCCGCATCGGGATGAGCGGCGGCCTGTTCGTGACCGCGCTTCTGCGCGAGCTCGGGACGACCGTGGACGAGGAGACGCTCGCGCGGCTGCCGGACCTGCACGGCGACGCGTACCTGCGCCACTTCGACAGCGTCCGCCCGCTGCCGGGCGCGGCCGAGCTCCTGCGCACGCTCACCGACGAGGGCGTGCCGTGGGCGATCGCGACCAGCGGCCACTCGCGCTACGCGCGCAAGGCGCTCGACCTGTTGGGCGTGGAGGAGGACGTGCCGATGATCACGCGCGACCAGGTCCGCTACGCGAAGCCCGACCCCGACCTGTTCCTGACCGCGGCCGAGCGCCTGGGCGTGGACGTGCGCGACAGCATCGTGGTCGGCGACAGCGTCTGGGACCTGCTCGCCGCGCAGCGCGCCCGCGCGCTCGGCATCGGGCTGCTGTCGGGCGGCTACGGCCGCGAGGAGCTGATCTACGCGGGGGCGTTCCGCGTCTACGAGGACCCGGCCGACCTGCTCGCCCACCTCGACGAGGTCGGCGTGCGCAGGCCGCTCTAGCCGCCCCGGTCCTCGGCGTCCGGGCGGGTGGTGGGCGTCATCGCGCCCCCGCCGCCGGTGAGCCGGCGCACGAGCCAGGGCGCGATCGCCTTCGCGATCACGGCGATGCCGTAGTAGCGGGGCACGATGCGCTCGGGCTTGCCGCCGGGGCCGGCCTGGATGATCGCCTCGGCGACCTTCTCGGGGCGCGAGACGATCCGCCGCGCGAGCGGGTGCGAGACGAGCTCGCGCTGCGGGAAGCCTTCGGTCTGGACGAACCCGGGCAGGACGAGGCCCACGTGCACGCCGTGCGGACGCTCCTCGGCGTGGAGCGCCTCGGTCCAGCCCGCGAGCGCGAACTTGGCCGCCGAGTAGCTCCCGGAGTTGCCCCGGGCGACGCGCCCCGCGACGCTCGAGACGTTCACGATCGAGCTCGGCGCCGAGCGGCGCAGGATCGGCAGCAGCGCCTCGGTGAGGCGCACGACCGCGTCGAAGTTGATCTCCATGTGACGCTTGACGTCGGCCCAGCCGCCCTCGGCGAAGCGGCCGCGCCAGGCGGCGCCGGCGTTGTTCACGAGCAGATCGAGGCGGCCGTGCTCGCGCTCGACCACCTCGGCGATGCGCGCCGGCGCGTCCTCCTCGGTGAGGTCGATGGCGATCACGGTCGCGCCGCCGAGCTCGTCGGCGAGCGCGCGCAGCCGCTGTTCGCGGCGGGCGACCAGGATGAGCTTCGCGCCGTCGGCGGCGAGCCGGCGCGCGGTCGCCTCGCCGATCCCGCTCGAGGCGCCTGTGACGAGGGCGATCATGGCCGGGAAGGTACCCGCCGCCGACCCGCCCCGCAGCACGACGTTCAGCCCTGGTCGCCGGAATCCGGCGACGTGGACTGAACGGAGCGGCGGCGGTGCGGACCGTTCAGCCGTGGTAGCCGCTTTCCGGCGACGTGGGCTGAACGCGCGGGTGGGGCGATGAGTTCCCGGCGCCGCGGCCGTCTAATTGGGCATGGATCGGGATGCGCGCGGGCGGCCGGTCGTCCACCTCGAGCTCCACACCCGAGACCTGCGGGGCGCGCGGGACTTCTACCGGCGCCTGTTCGGCTGGCGAAGCGAGCGCGTTGAGCGGGGCGGGCGGGAGTACACGACGCTCGGGCGCGGCGGCGGGATCGTCGAGTGCGAGGCGCCGGCGCCGCTCTGGCTCCCGTACGTGCACGTGGAGGACATCTTCGCCGCGACCCGGCTCGCCGAGCGGCTCGGCGCGGTCGTGCTCCTCGGCCCGCGCGAGGGCCCGGCGGGGTGGCGCAGCGTCGTGCGCACCGCGGCCGGGGGAGAGGTGGCGCTCTGGCAGCCGAAGGAGCCGGGCTCGTTCCGCGGCCCGTGGGCGGACACCGGCGATGGCCGGGGCGGCGATCGCGAGTAAGCTGGGGTCGATGGAGGCGAGTATCCGAGGAGGCGCGCGCGAGCGCATGCTCGTGCAGGCGGCGGCAGGCGGCGACGAGCGCGCCTTCCAGGAGCTCGTCGACGCCTACCGCGGCGAGCTGCACGCGCACTGCTACCGGATGCTCGGCTCCTCATACGACGCCGACGACGCGTTGCAGGACGCGCTGCTTCGCGCTTGGCGCGCGCTCGGCAAGTTCGAGGGGCGCAGCTCGCTGCGCTCGTGGCTCTACCGGATCGCCACGAACACCTGCCTCGACGTGATCGCCAAGCGCCCCAAGCGGGTGCTGCCGATCGACTACGGGCCGCCCGCGGACCCGCACGAGGGACCGACGCTGCCGCTCGCCGAGTCGGTCTGGGTCGAGCCCTACGCGAACGAGCCGCTCGGCCTGCCCGAGGGGCTCGCCGCGCCCGACGCGCGCTACGAGCAGCGCGAGGCGGTCGAGCTCGCCTTCGTCGCCGCCCTCCAGCACCTGCCCGCCAACCAGCGCGCGGCGCTGATCCTGCGCGAGGTGCTGGGCTTCTCGGCGAAGGAGGTCGCGGAGATACTGGATGCGAGCGTCGCCGCGGTCAACAGCGCCCTCCAACGCGCCCGCAAGACGGTCGAGGAGCGCATGCCGGAGCGCACCCAGCAGCAGACGATGCGCGCGCTGGGCGACGACGGCGTCCGCGCCGTCGTCGACCGCTACCTGGACGCCTGGGACCGCAACGACGTCGAGGGCGTGGTCGCGATGCTCACCGAGGACGCGAGCTTCTCGATGCCGCCGGCCCCGTACTGGTACAGCGGCCACGCGGACCTGCGCGAGTGGCTGCCGAAGGGCCCGCTCACCGGCGGGTGGCGCTGGAAGCACCTGCCGGTCGTCATGGCGAACGGCCAGCCCGCGGTCCCGTTCTACTGCTGGTACGAGCCCGAGCAGACCTACCTCGCGTTCGCGCTCAACGTGCTCACCCTGCGCGGCGACCGGATCAGCGACGTGGTCGCCTTCATCGCGCGCGACACCTCGAGCCAGGACCCCGAGGCCTACGTCCGCTGGCCCGAGGAGCCCCTGGTGCGGCGCAAGTTCCAGGACTTCTTCGGCCGCTTCGGCCTGCCCGAGACGATCGAGGGCTGACGGCCCAACCGCACGTTCAGCCCTGGTCGTCGTTTTTCGAACACCAGGGCTGAACGTCTCGGCCGGTCCGCGGATCGTTCAGCCCTGGCAGTCGGTTTTCGACGACCACGGCTGAACGTTGGGGGCGGGCCCCGGGTCAGCCCGTGCGCTCGACCGTGTAGGGGTCGTTCGGGGAGGCCTGGGACGGGTCGTTCGCCCAGGCGCCCTCCGGCAGCGGCACGGGGCCGTCGAGCAGCGGGTCGTCCGTAGCGCGCATCCACTCGATCAGGCGCTCGCGCAGCTCCTGCAGGATCGCGGCGTGCTCGCGGGACCCGGCCAGGTCGTGGGCTTCGTTCGGGTCGAGGAGGAGGTCGTAGAGCTGCTCGTCGGGCAGCTCGGTCGCGCCCCAGCCCGCCTCGATCATGACCCGCTTCGACGCGCTGTCGTCGCAGTTCGCGAGCACGGGGTGGGGGTGGGCGCCGAAGCGGCGGATGTACTTCCAGCGCTCGGTGCGCACCGCCCGCTGCGGCTCGTAGGCGGCGTGGTAGGTCATCTCGGCGAAGATCTCGTCGTGCAGCCTCGCGACCTCGCCGCGCACGAGCGGCAGGAGCGAGCGGCCCTGCAGCCACTCCGGCGGCTCGACGCCCGCCAGCTCGCAGAGCGTGGGGTAGATGTCGAGGTGCGTGACGAGCTGGTCGAAGACCCGGCCGCCCGCAAAGCCGCCCGGCCCCCGCATGACCAGCATGACCCCGATGCCCCGGTCGTACAGCGTCGCCTTGGCGTTCGGGAAGGCGAGCCCGTGGTCGGTGGTCGCGATGATCAGCGTGCGCTCGTTCATGCCGAGCTCGTGCAGGGCGTTCAGCACCGCGCCGATGCCCTGGTCGAGCGAGCGCGCGCTCGCCTTGAGCGCCGCCATGTCGGCGCGCGTCTCCGGCGTGTCCGGCAGGTTGGCGGGCGGCAGCGCGTACAGCGTGTCGCGCACCGAGCTCGGCACCCGGTACTGGCGGTGCGTCTCGAAGAACCCGACCGACATGAAGAACGGCTCGGGGGTCGCGTGCAGCGCGTCGATCGCGGCCGGCGCGATGTCGGGCGCGTGGTGCGAGTCGACCTCGATCACCTCGTCGTAGCCGATCACCTCCGGGTCCTCGGAGATGTGCTGCTCGCCGATCAGGATCGACCGGTAGCCGGCGGGGCGGAGGGCATGGACGATGTGCCGCCCGTAGTCCTCGAGCTCCCACCCGCGGTGCGCCAGCCCTAGCATCCCGTTGTTGTGGCAGTGCTGTCCGGTGAGCAGGGCGGCGCGGCTGCCCGAGCACGTCGGGGTCGCGCAGAAGGCCTGCCGGAAGAGCACGCCCTGGTCGGCGAGCAGCTGGATGTTGGGGGTCAGGACCTGGTGCCCGTACGGCTGCACGTAGCGCCCGGTGTCGTGGGAGTGGATGTAGAGGACGTTGGGCGGACTTGTCATCGGGCTGCCTCCGGTGTAATCTCGACAAAATCCATCTACAATCTAGACATTACGCCATGCGACTTCTTGGGATCCATCACGTGGCCGCGATCGCGGCGAACAGGGAGCTCGTCGAGACCTTCTACGGCGCGACCCTGGGCCTCCAGCAGGGGCGCGTCGCGCCGGCGGGCGAGGATCGGCCGCTCGAGTTCCTCGCGCCGGACGGCAGCGCCCTCCACGTCTACGTCCGCCCGGAGGAGCGCCAGGGGCGCACGGGCCACGGGGGGATCTACCGGGTCGTGTGGAGGGTCGGCTCGGCTGAGGCGCTCGAGCACTGGTCCCGCCGGCTGCCCGCCCTGGGGACGCCGGTGATCGCCTTCCGGTCGACAAAGCGGCGCCGCCAGGCGCTGCACTTCTGCGACCCCGACGGCGTGCAGCACGAGCTGATCGCCGAGCCGGACGCCGCGGGCCCCGCGGACGGCGCCGACCCGCACGCGATCCTCGGCATCGCCGGCGTGCGCGCCTACGCCCGCAACCCGGTGCCAACCGGCGACCTGCTCGCCGGGCGGCTCGGGTTCACCGGGCTCGGCGAGCGCGTCCTCGCCCTCGGCGAGGGCCCGAGCCGGGTCGAGTACCGCATCGACGTGCCCCTGCGCCCGCGCCGGGCGCGGCCCGGGACCGGCACGATCCACCACGTCGCGTGGGCGTGCGCGCCCGGCGACGAGGCCGCCTGGCGGCAGCGCGTGATCGGCATGGGGGCGCGGGTCACGCGGGCGCGCCGCGGCCACACGGGCTCGTCGATCTACTTCCGAGAGCCCTCCGGCGTGCTCTTCGAGGTGAAGCCCGTCGCGTCCACGGACGCGGGGCGGCGCCTCGCCGAGGCCGCCCCGGCGCCGCCGACCACCGAGCTGCGCCTTCCCCTTCCGCTCACGGCGGCCTGACCCGCCGCCGCGCACGTTCAGCCCACGTCGTCGAAATCCGACGACCACGGCTGAACGAACCGGTGCGGGGCCGGTCGTTCAGCCCTGGTAGCCGGAAAACGACGACCAGGGCTGAACGTGCGCTGGCAGGCGGGCGGCCTTTTGTGGACGCACGGGGACACGCCTGCTTAGATTCCCGCGAGCTTGCCGCGGGTGGCGGGCCCGCGCGACCGGATCAGCCAGGGGACGTATGCGAAGGGGAAATCGGAAGTGGGAGAGCGTCGTGCTCGCCGCGGGGGTGGCGGCCGTCCTCGCCGTGCTCTCCGTCGTGACGGCGGTCCGCGAGGCGGAGTCGCGCCCCAAGTACGACCCGATCGCCGCCCGGGTGCCGATCCTGGTCGTCGGCGACAGCCTCGAGGTGGGCACGGGCCCGTACCTCGAGGAGCGACTGGGCGAGCGGGTCGAGGTCTTCGCGCGCCGCGGGCGCCCGAGCACCGAGGGCCTGCAGGTCCTGCGCAAGCGGCTGCGCAAGCGCCACGGGGTGGTGGTCTTCGACCTCGGCAGCAACGACCGCGACCCCTGGATCCTGCGGCGGAACATGCGCGAGGCGCGCCGCCTGGTGCGGCCGCGGCGCTGCATGGTGGTCGCGACGATCAACCCCGACCGCCGCGAGCCCCTCAACGAGGTCATCCGCCGGATCGCCGAGCGGCCCAACGTGGTGCTCTTCGACTGGCAGCGGCTCACCAAGCGCCGCCCGGAGCTGCTCACGGAGGACGGCGTCCACGCGACGCCCGAGGGGTACGGGGTGCGCGCCCGCCAGCTGATCCGCGCGATCCGCCGCTGCCCCGTGATGGGCCAGCGCCGCTAGGCCGAGCGCCGCGTCCTCCGCGCGGGCAGCCGCCCCCTGGACGGACGGCCGCCCCCGGGTAGTGTGGGCGCATGCCCCCGCCCGCCGAGGCAACCGCACACGGCGGCCACGCCCATCACGGGCACGGCGAGCACGAGCACGCCCACGCAGGGGGCGCGCACGGGCACGGCCACGCGGCCGATTTCGCGCGCCGCTTCTGGGTTTCGCTCGCCCTCGCGGTGCCGGTGCTCGCCTTCTCGCCGATGATCCGCGACTGGCTGGGCCTGCCGGAGGTGACGGGCGCCCAGGAGGTCGTCGCGCCGGTCTTCGGCACGCTCGTCTTCATCTACGGCGGGCGGCCGTTCCTTGTGGGAGCGGTCGCCGAGCTGCGCACGCGCCGGCCGGGGATGATGACCCTGATCGCGCTCGCCATCACGGTCGCGTTCGCGGCCAGCGCGGCGACCGCGCTGGGGCTCTTCGACCTCGAGTTCTGGTGGGAGCTCGCCGCGCTGATCGTGATCATGCTGCTCGGGCACTGGCTCGAGATGCGCGCCGTGGGTCAGGCGCAGGGCGCGCTCGAGGCGCTCGCGGAGCTCCTGCCGGACGAGGCCGAGCTGGTCCGCGACGGCGCGGTCGAGCGGGTGCCCGTCGCCGCGCTTGCGCCCGGCGACGTCGTGCTCGTGCGGCCCGGCGGCCGCGTCCCCGCCGACGGGATCATCGTCGAGGGCGCGGCGGCGGTCGACGAGTCGATGATCACCGGGGAGTCGTGGCCGGTGACGCGGGCGGCCGGCGACCGCGTGGTCGCGGGCACGGTCGCCACGGACTCGGCGCTGCGGGTGCGGGTCGAGGCGGTGGGCGAGGACACCGCGCTCGCGGGGATCCGGCGGCTGGTCGCGGAGGCGCAGTCCTCGCGCTCGCGCGCCCAGGCGCTCGCCGACCGCGCCGCGGCGGCGCTCTTCTACGTCGCCGCGACGGCGGGCGCTGTGACGTTCGCCGTCTGGGCAGGGCTCGGCGAGGCGGGGGAGGCGGTCACGCGGACGGTCACGGTGCTCGTGATCTCCTGCCCGCACGCGCTCGGCCTGGCGATCCCGCTCGTGATCGCGATCTCGACCTCGCTCGCGGCGCGCGCGGGGGTGCTCGTGCGCGACCGCCTCGCGCTCGAGCGCATGCGCCGCGTCGACGTCGTGCTCTTCGACAAGACCGGAACGCTCACGCGCGGCGAGCACGCGGTCGTCGGCCTGGCGACCGCGGGCGGCGACGACGACGGGCTGCTCGCGCTCGCCGCCGCGGCCGAGGCGCCCAGCGAGCACCCGGTCGCGCGCGCGATCGCGGCGGCGGCGCGCGAGCGCGGATTGCGCCCGCCTGAGGCCGAGGGCTTCGCGGCGCTCCCCGGGCGCGGCGTCCGCGCGCGCGTCGGCGGCGCCGAGGTTGCGGTCGGCGGCCCGGCCCTGCTCGCCGAGCTCGGCGCGAGCCCGCCCGAGGTGCTCGCGGCGGCGGCGGAGCGGTGGCGGGCGCGCGGCGCGGGCGTGCTCTACGTCGTGCGTGGGGGCACGGTGGAGGGCGCGCTCGCCGTCGAGGACCAGGTCCGCCCCGAGGCCCACGAGGCCGTCCGCGAGCTGCACCGTCGCGGCGTGCGCGTCGCGATGGTCACCGGCGACGCGCGCCAGGTCGCCGACGCGGTCGCGGCGGAGCTCGGGGTCGACGAGACGTTCGCCGAGGTGCTGCCCGAAGACAAGGACGCGCACGTCGCCGAGCTGCAGCGCCGGGGCCACACCGTGGCGATGGTGGGCGACGGGGTGAACGACGCCCCCGCGCTGGCGCGCGCCGACGTCGGTATCGCGATCGGCGCGGGCACCGACGTCGCCATCCAGTCGGCGGGCGTGGTCCTCGCCTCAAGCGACCCGCGCGGGGTGGTGGGCGTCATGCGCCTCTCGGAAGCCGGCTACCGCAAGATGCTGCAGAACCTGGGCTGGGCGGCCGGCTACAACGCGCTCGCGATCCCGCTAGCGGCCGGGGTGCTGGTGCCCGTGGGCTTCGTCCTGCCGCCCGCGGTCGGCGCGATCCTGATGAGCGCGTCGACGGTCGTGGTCGCGCTGAACGCGCAGCTCTTGCGGCGACTCCGGCTGCTGCCGGAGTAGCCGCGGGCGCAGGTCAGTCTCGGCCGTTCACGGGCGGGGACCCGCCACCGGGGCCGGGCGCCGGGCCGGCGACCCTGGGCTCGAAGGCGAGCTCGGACTCGATGCCGGTCAGGCGCAGCACCCGCGCGACCGCGCCCTGGGCGCCGGTGACCCGCAGGACGAGCCCGTCGTCCTCGGCGCGGCGCTTGGCCTGCAGGAGCAGGCGCATGCCGGTCGAGTCGATGAAGCGCAGCCCCTCGAGGTCGACGAGAACGTTCGAGCGCGCCCTGCGCTCGGCGTCGAGCAGGGCGGTCTCGACCGCGTCGGCCGAGGCGAGGTCTAGCTCCCCCGCGAGCCGGATCACGTAGAGGTCGGGATCCGCGAATACCTGGATGGCGAGCTCTGGCGCTCCGCCGTGTCGTGGCCGCATTGGGTTTTCACCTTTCGATTGAACTTCGCCGAATCGAAAGGCGCCCCATGCCAAGAGCCCAACGGTACGACCTAGCTGCGGTCCGGTTCGCCTATGGAGCGACGATGTGAGAGGGAACCGCATGACCCAACGTACCACCTGGGGGCCGGAAAAGCGAATCGGCCGCGCCCGGCGGGTGCCCTGAGGGTCCGCGGCGACTACGCCCGGGGCGCCCGGGCGAGGGCGTCGGCCGCGCCGGGATCGACCTCGTCCAGCTCCGCGTCGAGGCCGGTGAGCTCGAGCATGCGCCGGACCGACGCGTTGGCGCGCGTGACGCTCAGCTTGCGACCCGCGGCCCGCGCCCGCCAGTTGGCGGTGAGCAGCAGGCGAAGCCCCGCGGAGTCGATGAAGGTGAGCTCGCGCAGGTCGATGAGCAGGTGCCGGCCCCGCTGCTCGCACTCTGCGATGAGCGTCTCCATCCGTGCCTGGGCGGCGAAGTCGAGCTCGCCGAACAGGCGCAGCACCTGTGCCTGCGGGCCCTCGACGACTTCGGCGACTAGCTGCGGAGTGACCTGTTCTGCGTGCATGGACGCCCTTTCGTTCTGTCGCGTCGCCGAACAGCGAGCGGCCCGTGCGGCCGCTCGGTCTAAACGACTTTCCGCCCGTGCGACCGCGACGTGGGGATGCCTGATCGCCTCGGGGTCACCGTAGCACCGCGCGCACGGCGTGTCAGGTCATTCGAATGCCCGGCGGCCCCGGGGCCGCGTCGCCCGTCCCTCAGGGGCTGACGATGATCTTCCCCTTGGCGCGGCGCCCGTCGATCTCGCGGAGCGCGTCGTGGATCCGCTCCAGCGGGTACGTGGAGCCGACCACCGGGCGGATCGCGCCGGTGTCCACGAGCTCGGCGAGGCGCGCGCCGGCCTTGCGGGGTCCGTCCGGCTCGCCGGCGTACACCATCAGCGAGCAGCCGCGCACGTCCACGTTGCGCAGCAGCAGGCGGTTGACCCTGATCTCCGGGATCTCGCCGGAGGTGAAGCCGACCACCAGCACGCGCCCCTCCGGGCGCAGCGCGCGCAGGTTCTCCTTGAAGCGCTCGGTGTTGCCCACGGGGTCGACGATCGCGTCGACCGGCCCCGGGAGCTGCGCGCGGAAGTCCTCGCCGACCGTGACCTCGTCGGCGCCGGCCTCGCGCGCGACGGCCGCCTTCTCGTCCGTGGAGACCGCGGCGATCACGCGGGCGCCGAGCGCCTTGGCCACCTGGATGGAGGCGGTGCCGACGCCGCCCGCCGCCCCGTGGACGAGCACGGTCTCGCCGGCCCGCAGGCCGCCGCGGCGCTCGAGCGTGGCGAGCGCGGTCAGGTAGTTGAGGGGCAGCGCGGCGCCCTCCTCGTAGCTGAGCCCGTCGGGGAGGGGGAAGGTCCACTCCGGCACCGCCGCGAGGAGCTCCGCGTGCGCGCCGTAGCTCAGGGTCATGACGCGCTGGCCCTCGTGGAAGGGGCCGTCCTCCGGCGCGCGCACCACGTCGCCCGCGGCCTCCCAGCCCAGCGTGAAGGGGAGCTCCTGGCGGACCTGGTAGAGCCCGCGCGTCATCAGCACGTCGGGGAAGGAGACGCCGGCCGCCCGGACGGCGATGACGAGCTCTCCCTCCGGCTCGGGGACGTCCTCCAGGCGTACGGCCTCGGGCCCGTCCTCGCTGATCACACGTGCTGCGCGCAAGGGGTCCTCCTCGTCATCGGCGTCGGTTGGGAAATCAGCCCGGCAAGGTACCCGCTCGTGCTGTAGACCTCGAACCCCACCCCTTCGACGCGAAAGGAACCGCGATGGACATCCAGGAGGTAGTCAGCAAGGCGCAGGACGCGATCACGGTGCGCCGCGTCTACGGCGAGCCGATCGAGCTCGACGGCGTCGTGATCATCCCGGCCGCCGAGGTGAGCGGCGGGGGAGGGGGCGGAGGCGGCGGCGACCAGTCCGGGTCGAGCGGCAGCGGCGGGGGCTACGGCGTGCGCGCCCGGCCGGTCGGCGCGTACGTCGTGCAGAACGGAAACGTGCGCTGGGAGCCCGCGGTCGACGTGCCGGGGCTGGTGCTGCGCGCGGGGCTGGTCGCGGCGGGCGTGGCGCTGCTCGCGCGCGTCCTGGCGAGGTGAGCGGTCCGGTGGCCCGGCGCGGCTTCTCGATCTTCCACGCCGACGAGGTGCGGGACGTCTACGCGGGGACCGACGTCCCGGGCGAGTTCAGGCCGCTCAGCGAAGCGCTCGAGGCCGAGCAGCTGGCGATCACGCTGATCCGCATCCCGCCGCACTCGGACTTCGAGCAGGGCACCGGGCATCACCACGAGCGCATCGAGGAGCTCTACCTCGTCAGCCGGGGGACGCTCACGATGCGCTTCGACGACGAGATCCGCACGGTGCCGGAGGGATCGGTGGTGCGCGTCGCCCCCGGGACCACGCGCTCGCACCGAAACGAGGGCGATGAGCCGGTGGAGCTCTGGGCGATCTCCGTGGCGAACGACCGCACGGACGCGACCCTGGTCAAGGACTTCTGGGAGGCATCGCCGCTCGCGCGCCAGCACGCCGACCCCGGCTGAGCCGGCGGGCCCGGCGCCCTTTCCTACGGGCGCAGCACCAGCTTGCGGTGCGGGCTGGTGCGCTGGCGCTCCCAGGCGGTGGCGATCTCGCTCAGCGGGACCTCCTCGACGTCGACGCGCAGCTCGCCCTGCGCCGCGTGCTCGCACATGCGCCGGAACGACTGGGCCCGGACCTCCTGGGGGACGGTGTAGTCGGAGTAGAAGTGGATCGCGGCGAGCTTCACGCGCAGTCCCCGCGAGGCGACCTCGGCGGCTGGGGAGGCGGCGTTCCCCACCTGGACGAGGCGTCCCCGGTAGGCGAGCGCGGGGAGGGCCGCCTCGGCGGGCTCGCCCCAGACCATGTCGACGACCACGTCGTAGCCGCCGCCCGACTCGGCCGCGAGCCGCTCGGCGATCTCGTCCCGCCCCCCGGCGAGGGAGACGGTGGCGTCGGCGCCGAGCTCGCGGCAGCGGGCCAGCGCACCCTCGTCGCGGCCGGCGGCGACCACCCGCGCGGCGCCGAGGATCTTCGCCGCCTGGACGGCGAGCTGGCCGACGACGCCGCTCGCGCCCAGCACGAGCACGCTCTCGCCGGCCTTGAGCTGCGCGCTCCACTCGAGCGCGTTCCACGCGGCCATCCCGGCGATGCCGAGGCAGAGCGCGTGGGCGTCATCCACGTCGTCGGGCACGTCGATCAGGGTCTCCGGGTCGACGAGCGTGCGCTCGGCGAAGGCGCCGAACGGCGCGCGCGACCCCATGAAGTAGACGCGCCGACCCCCGTAGGCGCCGATGCCCTCCTCGCCCATGACCGCGGGGGGCTCGACCTGGCGCATCAGCCCGGAGGCGATCGCCAGATCGACGGGGTTGAGGGCGGCGAGGCTGACCTCGACGACGGCGCCGTCGTCCCGCCCCGCAGGATCGTCGAACTCGCCGTACTGCGGGACTCCTCCGATCTCGTGCAACACCGCGGCGCGCACGGCCGGGATCGTAGCCGCTCGCGCCGCGGGCTTCAGTCCGTGCCGCGGCCTAGGTCGGGGCGGGCTCGCGGTCGGGGATCGACCCCGCGCGGATGGGCCCCTCGACGGCGTAGCTTGCGAACGTCACGCCGCTCGGCGTGGTCGTGGCTTCGAGCAGGCGCAGGCCCGCGGGCCGGGCGCCGGAGCCGAACAGGCGCTTGCCCGAGCCGGCGACCACCGGGAAGGTCATCAGGCGGAACTCGTCGACGAGGCCCGCGGCGAGCAGGGACTGGAGCAGCTCGGTGCTGCCCTGCGTGATCAGCTCCGGGCCGTCCTCGCGCTTGACCCGCGCGAGCGCCTCGGCCGCGTCGCCCTCGAGCAGCACCGAGTTCTCCCAGTCGGCGCGCTCGAGCGTGCGCGAGGCCACGTACTTGCGGGCGCCGTTGAGGCCGTCGGCGATCGGCCCCTCCTGGTGCGGCCAGTAGGACGCGAAGATCTCGTACGTCCTGCGGCCGAGGACGAGGTCGAAGGGTCGGGAGAACGCCGCGCGCACACAGCCCAGGAACTCGTCGTCGAGGTAGCCGAAGGCCCAGCCGCCGTGGTCGAAGCCTCCGTCCCGGTCCTCGTCGGGCGCGCCCGGCGCCTGCATGACGCCGTCGAGGGTGATCTGGCATACCGCCACGAGCTTTCTCATGACCTCTCCTTTCCGTTCGCCTGCCGGTTAGACCGGGCGCGGCTCGGGAAGTAATCGCAACACCCCTCTTTCGCGGCGCTGCGGTGCGACCGGCCGGAGCGCCCGGGGGGGCAAACGACCGGATGAGGAGGAGCAGATGTCCTCAGCCAACGCCCCGCTGCGCGCCGCGGCGCAGCTCATCGACCTGGAGGCGGCCGAAACCCTCGACGTCCTGGGGCCGACCGTGCAGATCATCACCCCGCTCACGGGCGACGACCGCGCGCCCTGCCTGATCCGCGGGACGGTCCCCGCGGGCGGGGTCGTCCCGCTGCACAGCCACCCCGAGCCCGAGACGTTCGTCGTGCTGAGCGGCCGGATGGAGGGGCTGGTGGGCTACGGGGAGGATCCCCGCTGGGCGGTCGTCGAGCCCGGCCGCGCGCTGCACGTCCCGGGCGGGGTCCCGCACGCGTGGCGCAACGGCTCGAACGAGCCCGTCGTGAACCTCGTGGTCACCGAGGAGCGACTCGCCCGGTTCTTCCGCGAGATCGCCAGGCCCGTCAGCGAGCAGAGCGCAGGGCAGCCCGCCCCAGCCGACCTGGAGCGCTTCGCGCAGGCCGCGGCGCGCTTCGGGCACTGGCAGGCCGGCCCGGAGGAGAACGCCGCGATCGGGATCGACCTCTCGGCCCTCGCCCCCTGACCCGACGTTCAGCCCTGGTAGTCGAAAAACGACGACGAGGGCTGAACGTTCCGCGGGCCGCCACGTTCGTTCAGCCGTGGTCGTCGAAAAACGACGACCACGGCTGAACGTCGGGTTGGGGCGTCGGGTGGCGGGCGTGGGTCAGGGGGTCCCGTAGCTGCGCCGCCCGTGGCCGAGCGGCCGCGAGCCCGTGCGGGCCGTCGCGGGCGTCCCCTGCGGGGGGCGCGGGGCCCGCAGCCGCCGGCCGAGGCGGATCGCCAGGGCCGCGAGGAGCACGAACGGCGCCGCGAGCAGCGGCACGAGCAGCAGCGGCGCTGCGAACAGGGCGGTGAGCGCCAGGATCGGGATCGCGAGGGGAGCGAGGGCGACGAGGAGGATCCCGCCGGCGGTCAGGCCGGCGGCCACGTTGCTCACCGTCTCCATCCTCGCCTCGCGTTCGGGAGTGGGCATCTCGGACTCCTCTCTTCGCGTCGCCGGCCGGGTGGGGAGCCGGCCGGGTTTCGCCTTCCCGGGCGGGGCGCCGTGCGGAAGGCCTTCACAGGTGGGACGAGGCAGCGCCGCGAGGTGTGACCGCGGGGAGGCGGTGTCGCCGCACCTGCGCGACGACGATCGATGGCCTCCGACGGCACCACCGTGCGGGCGAGCGCGTTGTTCGCGCCGGAGCCCGAGTCCCGGCAGGGGTAGGCGGAGCGGCCCAGTAGGGTCGCCCGCATGAGCGTCTTCAGAGAGGCCGAGCTGCGCTACCTGCGCGGCGGTAGGCAGCTCGGCCGCATCGCCACGGTCGGTCCCGACGGCACCCCGCACGTGGTGCCGGTCGCCTTCATCTACAACGCGGCGCGCGACGCGATCGACATCGGCGGGCGCGACCTCACCCGGACCAAGAAGTTCCGCGACGTCAAGCGCACCGGCCGCGCCGCGATCGTGATTGACGATCTGGAGAGCACCGACCCCTGGCGCCCGCGCGGGATCGAGATCCGGGGGCGCGGCGAGGCGATCGCCCTGCCGACCCCGCTGATCCGCATCCACCCCGAGCGGATCGTGAGCTGGGGGCTCGAGCCGACGCCGAGCGCGCGGACGGTCGCGTAGCCCACCGGACCCGGTACCCCGGGAGGGTTCCCCCGATTTTGCGATGCCCCTCCCTGGTGAAACAATGGCTACTTGGGTTCGGGAGCATGGAGTCTTCCCCACGCGAGGACGCGGCGACCCCCGGGTTGCTTGAGCGTGACCGCGAGCTGCGCAGAATCGACCGCGCGCTCGCTGCTGCAGCGCGCAGCGGCGGCGGGACCCTCGTTGTCGAGGGCGATCCCGGGGTAGGAAAGTCCGGCCTGCTGCGAGCGGCCCGCGAGCTCGCCGAGGCGCGCGGGATGGGGGTCCTGGTCGCGAACGCCAGCGAGCTCGAGCGCGACCTGCCCTTCGGCGCCGCGCGGCAGCTCCTCGAGACGGGCGGGTTCGACGGGGTGGGCCCGGCGGGGTTGCCGGGCGGCCAGGCGGCCTGGATCGAGGCGCTCTACGCGGCGCTCCTGGACCGGATCTACCCCGAGCGCGCACGGGGCGCCGCCGTCCCGCACCTGCTGATCGCCGACGACGTCCAGTGGGCGGACCAGCCGTCGCTGCGGTTCCTGGTCCACATCTGCCTGCGCATCGAGAGTCTGCCCGTGCTGCTGATCGCCGCGGTCCGCACCGGTGAGCGGTCGCCGCCGCCCGAGCTCGACGCGCTGCGCTCCGCGGCCCGCTCCGAGTCCATGCGCCTCAGGCCCCTGGGCGCCGACGCCGTGCGGCGCATCGTCCGCGACGCGCTCGGCGGCGAGGTGGACGAGTCGCTGGTCGCGGCCTGTCTGCGGGCGAGCGGCGGCTACCCGTTCTACGTGCACGAGCTCACCCGCGAGCTCGCCGCGCTGGGGCCGGACGCCACCGCCGACGCGGTCCGCGACGCGGCGCCCGAGTCGGTGCTGCGCGCCGTGCTCGCCCGCCTGGCGCGCCGGGGTCCCGCGCCCAGCGCCCTCGCCCGGGCCGTGGTGATCCTCGGCGACGACGCGCCCCTTGACGCCGCGGCGGAGCTCGCCGGCCTGTCCGTCGAAGTTGCGGAGGCGGCGGCCGACGACCTCGCCGCCAGCCACCTGCTCGCGCCCGGCGCGCCGCTTCGGACGGCCCATCCGCTCGTCGCCTCGACCCTGCGCGCCGAGATGGGCGCGTTCGCCCGCTCGCGCGCGCACGCGCGCGCCGCCGAGATCCGGATCCACAACGGCGATCCGGCCGAGGTCGTCGCGCCGCACCTCCTCGAGGCGCCGCCCGCGAGCCATCCGGAGGCTTTGCGCGCCCTGCGCGAGGCCGCGGCCCTCGCCCGGTCGCGCGGCGCCCAGGACTCAGCCGTCGCGCTGCTGCGGCGTGCCCACAAGGAGCCCGGGGGCGCGATCCCGAGGTGGTGCTCGAGCTCTCGGAGGCGCTCGCCGACAACGGCGACCCCGAGGCGATCGACTACCTGGAAGAGGCCCTGAGCGGGATCGACGATCCCGAGCGCCGCGCGCGGGCGATGATCAGCGAGGCGGGCCTGCTCCACCTCGCCGGCGACTACGCGCGCGCTGCGGGGCTCGCGCGCCGGAGCCAGGCTGAGCTGCCCGAGGGCCACCCGCTGCAGGCGAGGGCGCTCGCGGCGTTCGTCGTGCCGGCCGTGGTGTATCCGCCGCTGGTCGGCGAGGCATCGGACATCCTCGACGGGCTGCTGCGGGAGGCGGAGCGCGGCCGCCCGCCCTCGGACCCGTCCCTGCTCGCGCTGGCCGCCGCGTACGCGTCGTCGAGCGGGCGCAGCGCCGACCTCGTGCGCGAGCTGGCCGAGGCCGCGTTCGCAGGCCACCCGCTCATCGACCCGGACTCGCGCGGCGCGGTGCTCGGGTTCGCCGCCGAGGCCCTGTACGGGGTCGACGCCCTCGACGTCCTCGAGCCCCTGGTCGCTCGCGCCGTCGATCGGGCCGAGGGAGACGGCGCCGCCCTGGCAACCTCGATCGCCCTGCACTACCGCGCTCGCATCAGCTTCTACCGCGGCCGCCCGGACCGGGCCGTCGCCGACGCTGAGCGCTCGCTGGAGATCTACGAATCGACGTGGGCTCGCCCGTCGGGGTGGGCGCGCTCGTCCTGGAGCACGGCGATCCTGGCTCGCGCGCACCTGGCGCGCGGCGACACCGAGGCGGCGCGCGAGACGCTGGCGATCGGGGAGCGCGGGGACCCCGGGCGCATCGAGCACACGCTCCACCTGGAGGCGCGCGCCGCGTACGCGCTCGCGACCGGCGATCCCGAGTCCGCGCTCGCGGACACGCGGGCCGTGATGACCTACCTGGGCGAGAACCTCAGGTTCCTGCCGGCGCGGACCTTTGAGCTGCCGCGGTTCGCGGCGCTGGCCCTGCACGCCGTGGGGGAGTCCGACGAGGCGCAGGTGGTGATCGATCACTACGTGGACCGGCTGCGGCACCTGGGCTCCCGGCGGCAGCTCGGCGCCGCGCTCTCGACCGCCGGGATGATCGCGGGCGGCCTCCGAGGGCTCGAGCTGATGACCGACGCCGTCGAGGTGCTGGAGGGGTCGCCGTCCCGCTTCGAGCTCGCGACGGCGCTCGTCGAGCTCGGCGCGGCCCAGGGGCGATGGGGCGCCCAGAGCGAGGCGGCCGGGAACCTGCTGCGCGGGCTGGAGATGGCGGAGGGCTTCGGGGCGCTGCCGCTCGCCGAGCGGGCGCGCCGCGAGCTGGGCGCCCTGGGCGTGCGCCCGCCCCGGGCCGCGCGCAGCGGGCGCGCATCGCTCACGTCAGGGGAGCTGCAGGTGGCGGAGCTCGCCGTGCGCGGGCTCTCGACTCCGCAGATCGCCCACGAGCTGCACATCACCCACCGGACGGTCGAAAGCCACCTGGCCCACGTCTGCCGGAAGCTCGGGGTCAGGGGGCGGGACCAGCTCCGGGACGCGCTCGGCCAAGAGCCGGAGGCGGGTGCCCACTGAGCGGGCGCGCGCGACGCGGAGCGCCCGTCGAGGCACGAAAAAACCCCGCGTTTGCGGGGCTTTTCCATGCCGGAGGAGGGACTCGAACCCCCGACACGCGGATTATGATTCCGCTGCT